>Ga0210101_1000322_pt1 | contig 16739 bp, 19 predicted proteins | sample Muzzi_PWC_D1_FD_185534 | JGI IMG/M metagenome (GOLD analysis project Ga0210101, IMG submission 185534) | Wetland microbial communities from San Francisco Bay, California, USA, that impact long-term carbon sequestration - Muzzi_PWC_D1 (SPAdes) | ecosystem: Environmental > Aquatic > Marine >... | reverse complement strand
TCGCCGGGGTGGGGGATGCGGCCGACGAAGGGGTGGATGCGGTAGCCGCTGACGAACGTGCCGGCGGTGTCGAGCTGCTCGCCGAGCTCGACCCGGGCAGGATCGAGGCCGATCTCCTCCTCGGCCTCGCGCAGCGCCGTCGCGGCGAGGTCGGCGTCGGCGTCGTCCTTGCGGCCGCCGGGGAAGGAGATCTCGCCGGCGTGGCGGCGCATGTCGGCGCGCCGCTCGGTGAAGATCAGGCCCGGCTGCTCGGGCCAGCCGTAGAGCGGCAGCAGCACCGCCGCGTCGGTCACTGGCCCCTTATGCGTCGTATTGACGTAAAAGGGGCCAGGCTCAAACGATCACCTGGACGGTGCCGCCGTCGACGGACCAGGCGGCGCCGCTGACGTAGGAGGCGCGCTCGGAGCAGAGGAAGACGATCGCTGCGGCGATCTCCTCCACCTCCGCGAGGCGGCCGATCGGGCGCTTGCCGCCGGCGGCCTCGAGCGCCTCCGCCCGGCTCCCGGCGCCCGACATCCGCTGCGACTGGTCGAGCAGGCCGCCCGGCTCCATCCACAGCTCGGCTTCGACCGGCCCGGGGCAGATCGCGTTGACCATCACACCCGGCTTCGCGTAGCGATCGGCGAAGAGGCGCGAGAGCGAGAGCTCGGCCGCCTTCGCCACCGAGTACTCCGGCATCGCCGCCGAGGGCCGCTTGCCGGCGGTCGAGCAGACGTTGACGATCCGGCCCCAGCCGCGCTCGGCCATCGGCGGGGCGGCGGCGCGCATCGCCCGCAGCGGTGCCATCACGTTGAGCTCGTACTGGGCGCGCCAGTCCTCGTCGGGCACCTCGTCGAGGTCGCGCCACTGCGCCGCGCCGGCGTTGTTGACGAGCACGTCGAGGGCGCCGAAGCGCTCGGTCGCCGCGGCGAGCAGGCGCTCGCCCGCGTCGTCGGCGGTGACGTCGAGCGCCAGCGGCTCGGCCCGCCCACCCGCGTCGGCACCGGCCGCCCCCGCCTCCTCGACGGCCGCCGCGAGGCGCTCCTCGTCACGGCCGACCAGGAGCACGCCCGCGCCCTCTTCGCAGAGCAGCCGCGCGGTCTCGCGTCCGATCCCACGGCTGGCGCCGGTGACGACGCAGGCGCGTCCCCGCAGGCCCATGTTCATGCGCTCGGCGCCTCCTTGCCGGCGATCAGGTCGGCTCCGCGCTCGGCGACGGCGATCGTCGGCGCGTTGGTGTTGCCGCTCGGGATCACGGGCATGACGGAGGCATCGACGACCCGCAGTGCCTCGACTCCGCGCACGCGCAGCTCGGGATCGACGACGGCGTCGGCGTCGGTGCCGGCGCCGATCCGGCAGGTGCCGACGGGGTGGTAGAGCAGCTCGACCCGGCGGCGCAGGTCCTCGGCGAGCGCCTCGTCGCTGTCGATGCCAGGCCCGGGGTAGATCTCGCGGCCGAGCGCCTCGGCGAACGGGCCCGCGGCGGCGATCTCGCGCGCCAGCCTGGTCCCGGCGACGAGGCCGGCGACGTCCTCCGGCTCGGCCAGCGAGTTGCTCAGGATCGCCGGCTTGGCAACCGGGTCGGCGGTGCGCAGGCGCACGTGGCCGCGGCTGCGCGGCGCCACCAGCACCGGGCCCATCGTGATCGCGTGGCCGTCGTATTCCTCTTCGCCGTTGTCGACGAAGTAGGCGGGGGCGAAGTGAAACTGCAGATCGGGCTGAGCCAGGCCCGGCCTGCTGCGCACGAAGGCGAAGGCCTCGGCGACGCTCGAGCTGAGCGGGCCGCTGCGGCGCAGCAGGTACTCGAGCAGCGCCTTCGGCTTCTCCGCGTCGGCCAGCGAGCCGCCGCCGGGCACGTCCCAGACCGAGACCAGATAGGGATGGTCGTGGAGGTTCTCGCCGACGCCGGGCAGGTCGGCGACGACGTCGATGCCGAGCGCGTGCAGCTGCTCCGCCGGACCGATGCCCGAGAGCATCAGCAGCTGCGGCGAGCCGATCGCGCCGGCGCAGAGGATCGTCTCGCGCTCGGCCCGGGCGATGTGCTCGCGGCCGCGGCGGCGGTAGCGGACGCCGGTGGCGCGGCCGCCCCGCAGCTCGAGGCCGAGCACGTGGGCGCCGGAGACGACGGTCAGGTTCTTGCGCTTGCGCGCCGGGCGCAGGTAGGCGTCGGCGGCGCTCCAGCGTCGACCGCCGCGCTGGGTCACCTGGGCCATCGCGGCGCCGTCCTGCTCGGGCCCGTTGTAGTCGGCGATGCGGGGGATGCCGGCGGCGGCGCAGGACTCGAGGAACTGGCCGGTCAGCCGGCGCGGTGAGCGCTCGCCCTCGACTCGCAGCGGCCCACCGACGGCGTGGTGCTCGGACTCGCCGCGGGCGTTGTCCTCGGCGCGCAGGAAGTAGGGCCGAATCCCTGCCCAGCCCCAACCGGCCGCGCCGGCTGCCTCCCACTTCTCGTAGTCGAGCGGATGGCCGCGCACGTAGAGCATCGCGTTCATAGAGCTCGACCCACCGAGGCCCTTGCCGCGCGGCACGTAGAGCGAGCGGTTGTCGCAGTGGGGCTCGGGCTCGGTGGCGAGGTCCCAGTCGCGCTTGCTGTGGAACTGCTTGGCGAAGGCGGCGGGGATCTTCACGTTCGGGTGGCGGTCGCCGCCGCCGGCCTCGATCAGCAGCACCTCGGCCGCGGGGTCTTCGCTTAGCCGGGCGGCGAGCACGCAGCCGGCCGAGCCGGCGCCGACGATCACGTAGTCAGCCACCGGGCGGATCCTCGATCTCGGCGGAGACCGCGACCGGGGTCTCCGACGCGACGACCTTGTGGACGGGGCACTTGCGGGCGATGACGAGGAGCTTCTCGCGCTGCTCGTCGCTGAGCTCGGCCGGCAGGCGGACCGTTGCGGCGAACGAACTGGGCACGAAGCGCTCGTACTCGACGTCCACCTGGACCTCGACCGCGCCGATCTCCCACTCTTTGCGCTGCGCGTACATCTCCATCGTGATCGCGATGCAGCTCGCCAGGCCGGCGGCGAGCAGGCGGGTCGGGGCGGGGCCGGCGTCCGTGCCGCCGGCGACCTCTGGCTCGTCGACGACGAGGGTGTGGGCGCCGTCTTCGATCTCGACGTCGTGGACGAAGCCCTCGCGGCGGCGGGCGACGACCTTCACCGGCTCAGTCCTTCCGCCGGCCCTCGAACAGGGCCGGGTCGTCGACGTCGGCGTAGCGGGCCATCGCGTAGGCGAGGTCGGAGGCGCGGTTGACGAAGTGGATCACGGTCTCGGCGGCGAGCTCGCCGCGCTCGCCGAGCGCGCTGATGCGGCGCTCGGCGCGGCGGATCGTCGTCCGCGCGACGTCGAGCTGGGCGGAGAGTTGGTTGCCGCCGGGGATCACGAACTGCGGGGGGAGCTCGACCCGGGCCATGTAGCGGTCGATCGCCGCCTCCAACCCGCCCACCATCGCCTCGGTCGTGCGGCTGACGCCGTCCTCGAGCCGCTCGCTCGCCTCCGGCGCGGTCGCCAGCTCGGCGCCGGCGACGAAGATGTCGTCCTGGAGGCGGAGGATGTCGGTCGCGAGCTCGGCATGCTCGGGGCCGCAGAGGGCGCGGGCGAGGCCGAGCTGCGAACAGGCCTCGTCGAGGGCGCCGTAGGCCTCGGTGCGGCCGTGGTGCTTGGGGACGCGACCGCCGTACCAGAGCGAGGTGCTGCCGTCGTCCCCCTTCTTGGTGTAGATCTTCGTCAAACCGGGTTGAACACTAGCCCGGTGAGGACCTTCGGAAAGAAGTAGGTCGACTTCGGCGGCATGTTCTCGTCGCTTTCGCAGATCGCCTTGACCTGGTCGACGGGGATCGGGCGGAGGACGAAGGCGACGTCATAGGTGTCGTCCTCCAGCAGCGAGAGCGAGTCCTCGACGCTCTTCGAGTAGCCGAGCCCGCGCTTGGCGAGGATGTCGTCTTCGCTCAGCCCTGCGATGCCCTTGAGGACGAGCGTCTCGAGGATCGCCGCGTCGAGGCGCCGGTAGGCCTCGGGCTTGCCGGCGAGCTGCTCGTCGAGCGCGGCGATCGCGCTCGGCTTGAGGCGCAGGCGGTAGGCCTGCTCGTGGAAGCAGTCGTAGAGGCCAAAGACGCCGGTGCCCTCCTCGCCGAGCGGGTCGAGCTGCTCGAGCGGCACCTCGGTCGCGTCGAAGAGCTCGCGCAGTCCCTCGCCGAGGCGGCGCTGACGCTCGGAGTCCTCGCGCAGGCCGGAGAGCAGGCGGTGGGTGGGGAAGACGGTCAGGCCCGGGTCGTCGAGCCCGGTCAGCGCCATCAGGGTGTAGTTGTGGTCGCCCTCGCCGCCGACCTCGTCGCGGTAGGCGATCGCGGTCTCGTAGCGGTGGTGGCCGTCGGCGATCAGCAGCTGCGCATCGGCGAGCAGCTCGGTGACGGCGGCCTGGACCGCCGGGTCGCCGACCCGCCAGACACGGGTCACGGTGCCGCTTTCGTCGCTCGCCTCGCCCCAGGGCGCGGCGCCCTCGATCGCGGGCGCGACCAGCGGCCAGGCGTCCTCGGTGCTGAGCGAGAAGATCGGCGAGAGGTTGTGCCCGGTGGCGCGGGTGAGGGCGAGCCGGTCCTGCTTCGGCCCCGGCAGGGTGCGCTCGTGCGGGAGCACCTGGCCGGCGGAGAAGTCCTCGACCCTGACCCGGGCGAGGATGCCGTGACGGGTGCGCGGCGTGCCGTCGGGCCCGGTGTAGTCCTGGGTCATCGCCCAGATCGCCGGCTCCGGATCTGCGACGAGCGCGCCGGCCTGGCGCCAATCCTGCATCGTCCGCGCCGCTCGCTCGTAGGGGTCGTCGTCGGTCTGCTGCGGGCCGCTCTCGCCGTACGGTTTCGGCAGGTCGATCGCCACGGCGTTGTAGGGCGAGCGCGCGAGCAGCTCGGCCCGCATGGCGGCGTCGATCACATCGTAGGGCGGCGCCGCCACGTCCTGTAGCGACCCGGCCACACTCAGGTCGTAATGGGTCGCGTAGATCGGGCGCACGTCGGCCATCGCGGCGGCACGCTAACGGTTCGCGCCGCCGGACCGGTGAGACCGCGATTAGGCACGCATAGGACGTCAAATCGCGCTCTCACCTCCGCGGGCACGTTTCCGCTCTACACTGGCCTCAGCGGGGCGTGGCGCAGCCTGGTAGCGCGCGGCCTTTGGGTGGCCGAGGTCCTCGGTTCGAATCCGGGCGCCCCGATATCCCAGGTTCAATTCCGACGGCCACTGCATCTGGACGCTTATCCATTCAAGGAAATGCCTGCAGACGACCGATAGCGGCGGCATGGAGGGACAGCCCCCAGCCAGTCCCCGGCGCCGCGAACGGGTCGTCTTCGAGACCGACCGCAGCGTCGTGATCGGAGACGTGACCCTGCCGCCCGAGGGCTACCAGAGCCGCTTCTCCGACGCGGTCAACCGCGGCGACGTCGCCTTCATCCCGCTGGTCGACGTCGAGATCTCGCCACTCGGCGGCGGTGAGACGGAGCAGCGCGAGTTCATCGTGCTCTCGAAGGAGCACGTGCGCCTCGCCTACCCGCTCGACGAGGCGGATTGGCGCTGAGCCCTGCCGTCAGCGTGCCTCGGCGCGGCGGCGGCCACCGCCGGCGAAGGCGCCGATGTCGACGAGGAAGGCGAAGATGACGATGAACCAGGCAAAGCCGGTGACGCCGTCGTCGAAGGACCACATCACGGCGTAGGCGAGGGTCGTCCAGGGCAGCAGGAAGAAGCCGAGGAAGGGAAGGATCCAGCTCTCGAAGGAGCGGCTGAGCAGGTCGCTGAAGAGGAAGAGCGCGAACAGCGCCAACCGCGGCGAGATCAGGGCGAAGAGTAGGACGAGGCAGCCGATGGGGGAACGCTACCGTGTAGGGACGATGCTCTTCGGTCGCAAGGAGCCCGAGATGCCGACGGCCGGCGAAGCGCTGCCGGGGCGCAGCGAGCCCGCCTTCGAGGTGCCCGAGCGGCATGCCGTGCTCGACGCGCCGCTGCGGCCGCCGTTCCCCGACGGGATCGAGGTCGCCTACTTCGCGCTCGGCTGCTTCTGGGGCGCCGAGCGGCTCTTCTGGGTGCTCGACGGCGTCTACACGACGGCGGTCGGCTACATGAACGGGAGCACGCCGAACCCCACCTACGAGGAGGTCTGCTCGGGCCGCACCGGCCACGCCGAGGCCGTCCTGGTCGCCTTCGATTCGACCGCGATCCCCTACGCCCGCCTGCTCGAGGTCTTCTTCGAGGAGCACGACCCGACCCAGGGCATGCGCCAGGGCAACGACGTCGGCACTCAGTACCGCTCCGGCATCTACTTCACGGGCGACGCCCAGAAGGCGACGGCGGAGATGGCCCGCGACGCCTACGACGGGGCGCTGCGCGCCGCCGGGCACCAGCCGGTGACGACCGAGGTCGCGCCCGCCGGGCCGTTCTACTACGCCGAGGACTACCACCAGCAGTACCTGCACAAGGTGCCGAACGGCTACTGCGGCCTGGCCGGAACCGGGGTCTCCTGTCGCGTTCCCGCCGCTGCCGCCGAGTAGCGCGCCCGCCCGGCCCGGCGAATAGCATCCCGCGACCGTGACCCCCTCCCTGGGCTCCTACATCGGTGGCTGCCTGGCGACGATCGGCATCGTCTCCGCGCTCGCCCTCGGCGGCTACTGGCTGCGCCGCTGGATCGTGCCCGAGTTCTCCGGCGCGCTCGCCCGCCTCGCCGACGCGACGATCGCCGTTGCCCTGCTGGTCCTGGCGCTCGAGCTGCTCGGCTCGCTGGAGATCCTCACGGTCGGATGGACGATCGTCGTCTGCATCGCCGTCGGGCTGATCGCGGCGGCGATCGGCTGGACGAAAGCGCCCGCCCGGGACCGCGAAGTGAGCGCGCCGCAGGTGCAGACGGCGGCGCTGCTGATCGCACTCGGCGTCGGCTCCTGGGTGGTCGCGGAGTGGACCTTCCCCTCGCAGCTGGCGCTCGATCACGGCATGTTCGGCGGCGACACGACCTGGTACCACATGCCCTTCGCGGGCCGGATCGCGCAGGAGGGCACGACGCTGCCGCTGCATTTCACCGACCCGCTGCGGCTCGCCGCCTGGTTCTACCCCGGCACCTCGGAGCTCGTCAACGCGGCCGGCATCGTCGTCTTCAAGACCGACTGGCTCTCGCCGCTGATCAACATGATCTGGCTCTCGATCGCGCTGCTCGCCGCCTGGTGCGTCGGCCGCCCCTACAAGGTCGGCCCGGCGACGATGGTCGCCGGCGCGCTGGTCTTCTCCGCCGGGGTGATGATCGAGACGCAGCCGGGCGAGGGGCGCAACGACATCATGGGCCTGGCCTTCCTGCTCGCATTCGCCGCCTTTCTGATCAACGGCCACCAGCGCCGCGCGCCCCAGGAGGGTGCGGTGCAGGACAAGCCCGAGGCGGATGCGCCGCTGCTCGACAAGGGTCCGCTGATCCTCGCCGGAGTAGCCGCCGGGCTGGCGATCTCGGTGAAGCTGCCGCTGCTGGCGCCGGTCGGCGCGATCGCGGTCGGCATGGTGTTGGTCAGCGGCGCCGGGCGGCGCCTGATCACCGCGGCGGCGATCGGCATCCCGGCCTTCGTCGTCGGCGGCTACTGGTACGTGCGCGCGGCGATCATCACCGGCGGCAACCCGATTCCGCAGTCCGGGTTCGGGCCGCTGAAGCTGCCCCGGCCCGACCAGCTGCCGCTCGACCCGCGACCGCGCTTCGCCGTCGCCGACTACCTCACGAACCCGACGATCTACAGGCGCTGGTTCTTCCCCGACCTCAACGACGCGCTCGGCCCGCTCTGGCCCCTGATCCTGATCGTCGCCGTGGCCGCCGCGGTATTCATAGCGGTGCGCTCGCGCAACAAGGTCCTGCGTGTCGTCGCGGCGGCGGCGCTCCTGACCGCCGTGGTCTACGTCTTCACGCCGCTGACCGCTGCGGGCCAGGAAAACTCGCCGACCGGCTTCTTCACCAACACGCGCTACCTGATGCCCGGCCTGCTGCTGGCGCTCACCCTGGTCCCGATCGCGCGTCCCCTGCGGGCCCCCGAAAGCCGCGCCTGGCAGACGCTGCTCTTCCTCGTCGCGGTCTACGCGATCACCGTGTTGACGACGCCGCGCTGGTATCCGGATTACATCGTCGGCACGGTCTTCCTGACCCTGGCGCTGGTCTGGGCGCCGGCGGGCCTGGCCCTGGCGCGGGGGCGGCGCCTTGTCGGCCGGGGCACGGTAGGCGCGGTGGCCGGCGTCGTGCTGCTGCTGGCCGTGGTGCTCGGGCGCGCGCAGGAGGTTCAGTACTACGAAAAGCACTACCAACGCACGACGCCGTTCCTCCAGGAAGGCGGGCCGCAGGACGCCTTCGCCTTCGCCAACGAGCTGCACGACAAGCGGATCGGGCTGGCCGGCTCGGGGGAGATCTTCTTCGGCCAGTACGGCTTCTACGGCAAAGGCGTCGACAACTACGTCCAGTACATCGGCGTCGAGGGCCCGAACGGGACATACCGCCTAGCGACCACCTGCCGCCAGTTCCGCCGCCTGGTCAACGAAGGCGACTACGACTACCTGATCACCAGCCAGGCGACCCAGGACTCGCCCGAGGCCGACTACTACTACCCGGTCTACGCCTGGCTGAAAACCGATCCGGCGCTGAAGCTGGAGATCGAAGAGCCGGACATCACTCCGCAGCCCGACTACGTCTTCAAGGTCGAAGGCAAGCTCGACGAGAGCTGCGCCGACGTCGGCAAGGGCTGACCCGGAGCATCAGGCAGCCGCGAGGGAGTGCTCGCGGATCAGCTCCGCGGAGCGCTGCGGCTGCTCCCACCAGAAGAGGTGGCCGACGTCCGCGAGCAGATGCGGCTCGACTTCGAGCAGGCCGGCCAGCCGGATGCCGTTCTCGACCCTTATCAGCCGGTCGGCGGTGCCGTGGATGACCTGGGTCGGCGGCGCGAGCTGCCCCAGTCGATCGGCGCTGTCGTGAGCCACGCAGGCCTGCATCTGCTGCAGGATCACGCGCTGCCGGGCGGGCAGCGCCGCGGCCATCTCGGCGAAGGCGGCGAAGCGCGAGTCGTCGGCGCGGAAGCCGGGGGAGAGGTTGATCTCCCACATCGCTCGGAAGACGCGTTCCTGATCGCCCGAAGCCGCCGCTTCGCCCAGCATCCGCAGGTCCTCCGCCGCCATCAGGCCGCCCTCCGGGCTGTCGCACCAGGTCGCGCCGAGGCTGAGGGTGCGGATCCGCCCGGGATGGGCGAGGGCCAGCTCCTGGGCGATCGTGCCGCCCATCGAGATGCCGAGCACGTGCACGCGCTCGAGCCCCAGCGCATCGAGCAGCGCCGCGGTGTCGGCGGCGAGGTCGGCGATCCCGAACGGCATCTGAGCCGGCCCGGAGAGCCCCATGCCGCGGTTGTCGAAGGCGATGCACTCGAAGTCGTTCTCGAGCGCGGAGAGAAACGGGCGCCCCCAGGCCATATGGGTGGCGCTCATCCCCTGGATCAGCAGCAGCGGCTCGCCCGCGCCCGTCCGCTCGTAGTTCAGCTCGGTCCCGCCCGCATCGACCCTCGGCATGCGAGCGATCCTACGCAAACCGGCTTGCCAGAGCCCTAAGCTAGACCCACAAGCCCCCGTAGCTCAGTGGACAGAGCGGCTGCCTTCTAAGCAGCGGGTCGCAGGTTCGAATCCTGCCGGGGGTATTTGGGCACGGCCTTCTGACGGTGGTCGAACCGGAGAGAGGGCGCCGTAGGCGGTGGTCGTAGCGGTGTTTTGACTGCGCGTTCTGCGATGATCCCCGCCGATGAATGTCGGTTGCGACACGCTATGGGAGGCGATGCTCGGCAAAGACGAGCGCGAGGCCACCGAGAAGGAGATCGTAGCCCTGGAGGCCGCGTACGGACCGTTTCTGCCCGCCGACGGAGAGGGGTAGATCGTGCCTTCGTCCAGAGGCCACACCGCGCCTGTGCGACTGCGGCCTGGGTCCCGCCTTATAACGTTTGACTTCTACAATGCAAACATTGTAAGCTTGCCGTGAGTTGGGCTGCCGAGAGAACCAGCGAGTTCGACGAGTGGTGGGAAGGCCTGACGGATCAAGAGCAGCGCAAGGTCGTCGCCTCGGTGGAGGCCCTGCAGGAGCTTGGTCCGAGCGCGGGCCGGCCGCTCGCCGACACCGTTGAGGGATCCAAGCATCCCAACATGAAGGAGCTGCGGATTACCCAAACGATGCGGGTCTTCTTCGCCTTCGATCCCGAGCGGACGGCGATCCTCTTGATCGGTGGCGACAAGGCTGGAAAGACGAAGCGCTTCTACAAAAAGATGATTCCGGTCGCCGACCGGATCTACGATCGCCACCTTCGGGAGCTCACCGAGCAGAGTGGCAAGGAGCACCAAGATGCCAAAGGAAAAAGGAAAGCCGTTCAGCGAGCTGAGCAAAGAGGTCAGAAAGCGCCCCGGCGCCGCCGCTGAGATCGACGCGCGTAAGCGTGCGATCGTCTCTGCGGTGCGCCTGGCTGAGCTGCGGCAGCAGATCGGCAAGACGCAGACCGAGCTTGCCCAGGTGCTGGAGATGACCCAGGCCAACGTCTCGCGGATCGAGCACACCGAGAACCTCTACCTGCGCACCCTGGCCGACTACGTGGGCGCCCTCGGCGGCCACATCGAGGTCAACGCCGTCTTCGACGACGATGTAGTGCCGCTCGGCCTGGTGGAGAAGGACCGGGGCTCAGTCGCGGCCTGAGCTCCAATCGCCGCGAAACCGCGCTACAGCGGGAGCGAAACCGGCTCGGCGACGATCCGCGCTACGCGGTTCGGGTTATGTTGCGGTGGGGGTGCTCGGGCACGGCCTCTTGAATGTGGTCGAGCCACGCGAGAGGAGCGAGCTTTCAGGCAGTGAGTCGGGGTGGCAGATTTCGCTGGATGACGGGTGGCGGAAGCGGCTTCGCGCCGTCGACCTTCTCGCTTTCGCGAAAAAGACAGAGGATCTCGCCGTTATCAGGTCTCGCTGCGCTGAGAGTTCGCACGCCCTTCCATCCCTCGGCGTGGAGTTGCTCGCCGACCTCTTGGAAGGCCGGCCAGCCGTGGCGTCGGGGCAGCGGTATCGCGAGGCCGACCCGGGCGAGCTGTGACTCGCTCCGCAGGTCAGCGATTCCGTCCGCTTCTACCTCGAAGCGCCATAGATCTCGCGGCAGCTGGTCGACCGGTCGCAGCGCCAGCTCGTCGATCTGCCGGTACCACTCGGCCCAGGCTGTCTCACGGGAGTCGGCGAGGTAGAAGCCGGCGACCGTGGCGCCTCGCTGCCAGCGCCCGTCCGGTGGCGGCTCCGAGCGCCACCAGACCGAGCCGCGGTGGGGGAGATGGCGGTACCAGACACCATCGACGCCGATGCGGTCGACGTCGAGCGCCAAGGCTCAGGTCGCGACCGGTTCCTCGAGCGCGGAGACGATGCGCGCCACGCGCAGGTACTCGCCTCCGGAGATCAGCTCAATCGGCTTTCTGTCGTCGAGCGCAGGGACCGGCTTGTTCATCCAGACCGGGATGTACTCAGGATCCATCACCCGCAGCAGCCGCTCGCTGATCGAAGAGAGCTCGGCGATGCGCTGCGCGCGCGCTCCCGAAGGAATGCGCTTGAGCGCCACCCAGGCTCGTGCCGTGCTCGGCGCAGCGCCGGTGGCCGCGGCGATGTCCTCGGAGCTGAGATGAGCCTCGTCATGGACGAAGGCCGCCTCTTTGGCAAATGCAGGTGAAGACACGAGCGCAATTGTAGCGCATTTGTGCAACGCTCTTCAAAGAGCAAGTCTGTCTCCGTCAGCTGGATCGAGGATTGTCGAAGTACTCGACCTGAAATCCGGATTCTGGATGGTCGTAGCCGTATTCGAAGGCCGCCGGTCGGTCTGATTCGCCCTCGTAAATCATATGGACTGCCACCGCGGTGCCAGGGCTCTCAGCGGCTAGTTTCTCGATGTCGCGCCACTGCTTGCCGAGATTGACGCCGGCGGACTGATTGACGATGTTGATGTCGAAGCCGCCCCCCATGCTGGAGCGACCAGGTCATGCTTAATCTTGTGTTTTGTGTGAGCGGTCAGGCCGCAACTTGCTGCTATTTACGGGACCGCCTTCATGTACTGAGCCGCCAGCAGAATTATCATCGTCGTCTTCACGCGGTAGCGCTGCTGGCTTGGTTTTCAGGCGAAACGATGTCGGCGTAATCTCGGCTTCAAACTCGGCTCCAAGGCGCAGCGCCCGAAGGCACAGCAATGCGACGACCGGGATACCGAGAAAGCAGAGCGCCAGGCCAATCGCAAGCACTGAGCTTACGTTGGCCTCCATTCGTCTACGCCTCGCTGCCTCTTTCCATATCACCCTCCTTTGCCGCGCCATCTGCGCACGGCTATTTGACTGCTATCCATGCTAGCCGGGGAGGGGGAAGCGTCCCTTGATCCGGGGCCGGTCAGGCAAGATGGAGCGCTTCTACAAGATCAAGGCTGTTTTCGACGACGACGTCGTGCCGCTCGGCCTGGTCGAGAAGTACCGGGGCTCGGCCGCTGCCTGAGCCAATTGCCGCACAGGGCGCTACCGCGCCAGCGAAACCGGCGCGGCGTCGACCCGGGCTCCGTGGTCTCTCCTATGTGAGCCGGGATGTCAAAAGCGCTCTTTCGAGATCAAGCTTGAGAAAGAGCAACTCGCGGGGCTCACCGGAGGTGCGAAGTGCGCGAGCCTGCGGCCGTGAAGTCGGCGCCGAGATCGGGCGCCTCAAGGGAGGACGCCGACCCCCGCGGAGGAGCGCCGCCGCGAGCGGTCGCGATCAGCCGCGACCTCGCGCTCGGTCGCGCATCGTGAGTCCGCTGGTACCGGTGAGCCGGACCAGCGGATAAGACCTGTCCACGCCGCTACGGGCGTCGACCGCGATGGCGTCGCGCCTGAGCGCTCAAGAGGACCGTTCGTCTTGCCACGCGCCTTCCGTCGATCCTGACCACCATTCGGGCTCTGCCCGAGCCGAGCCGCGCCAGCAACCTGCGGGGCAACCGCAGGGCGATCGGCGATTGCGTGAACCACTCCGGCGGCGCAAGTTTTCGCGTGACATGGACACGGCGCCCACGTCGCCCGGCGATCAGCAGCACGCGACATCCGAGCCCGCATTTGAGCCGGGCAATACCGCTTCTCGAAATGGATGCCCGATTCAGGGGCGGAAAGCCGCAGCGATTCGTGCGCTTCCCGGTCGGTGGCGCGATGCGACCCACCACGGCCGCCGAGGTAATCGACGACGGCCTCCACACGCCACCCCTGGCGTGGTACGGGGAGGTGGACAGATAGAGCAGTTCGTAATGAGGTCCCGCCCCCTGTCTGCGGTTTGCAACATGCAGGTAGTCACCGATGAAGGCGGGATCGATGACGGCTGATCTACCAGGGCAGGTGCTCGGGTAGTGGGAGTCGGTCAGGGTGGTGCAGCCGGTCGCCTCCTGGGTGCGACAGGCCGCGAGCTGCAGGACATCACCTTCGCCCTCCCAGCCGCCCTGCCACTGCCCCGGAACGGGTCTCACCAGCTCGTTGGCTCGCACTTCCCCGACGACCGACGGCGCCGTGAGAGGAGAGACGTTTCCATGCCACAGCGGGCTCAAGCCCGTCGAGCCGTCGCCGGTCACCCGGAAGACGGTCTCCGGCTGCGCATCTCCCGTGTTCAGCCATCCGTTTGGTTCGTTTCCGTCAAACGGCGCGCATTCCGCCAGATCGGCCGAGCATGCCTCCCAGCTCATCGGCCGCGAGGGGGTGTTGACGATGAGGAAGCCGCTGCCGTCGGGTTTCAGCAGCGCCTGCATCGGGAGGCTGTCATCGGCCAGCCCAGGTTTGGTGGCGACCGTCATGGCGCACAGCGCGAGCAAGGTGAGCGCGAGCGCTGCTCCCCGGGTGACCCTGCCCGACATGCGCCTAATGGTACTGGCCGAAGTTTGCAGTAGATCTGGACGGCCCTCGCGAGAGGCGTCCAATTTTCTCACGCCAGGGTGGCACGCGCCGCCCGCGCTTCAACCCGCCAGTGCCGCCGCTCGTATGCGCCGGGCGATAAAGCCTCCCGATCTTGGCACGGCTTTGCCGCGCATCGGGTCGGCGAAACGCCGAGACAAGGAGCCAGTCGTGGCCAAGAGGAGGAATTTCACATCATGGGCTGAGCGATTCGGAGCGAGCCGCCGAACGCGAGCTGATGGCGAAGGCGATTGAAAGAGGGCGCCTCGGTCTTCGACCGCTCCCAGGTCGAGCCGCTGCCAGACTTCCCAGGCGCGGACGCCCCGCCAATTGCCGGGGCGTCTGTATGAAGGGGGGTCGGGGGGTGTCCGGACTATCTTGGCCCGCGCGACGTGGCTCGAGTCATGCTCCGGAAATTCTGCGTCATTCGTCTTCCGGGTGGGTGATGGTCGTGTGCATCAGGGCTTCGTAGCGTTCTTCGTAGTAGTTCGTTTCGTAGTTTTCGCAGCGGCCCTTGCCGAACCCCTGACACGAGTAGCTGGCCGAGCCGACCGCCGGATTGTCGACCTTGATCGTCACTCCGTCGCCTTCGCCGTCGCCATAGCGGACGCTGAATTCGCATCCGTACCAGATGCTGTCCGATTCGGAGCCGATGATCGCCCCGAAGCTGCCGATCGACTGCGGCGGCCCCCTGACCCAGGCGTCGCGCTCGACGCTCGAGCTTTCCAGCTGCCAGTAGTCGTCCGTGTCGATTTCGGCGAAGCACCTGTTGTAGTTGGCGCCGTCGACGACCATCGAGACGCTGCGGTTCGAGAAGGGCTCGACGCCGAGGCGGTCATCGTGGAGCGATGCCGGCTCGCCACGATTGACATCGAGCGGATCGAGCGTGGCCCGAAGGCGGCCGCCTTCGTAGGAGAGGCCCAGCAGGGTGGCGGCGAGCGATCCTGGGTCGCCCTGCCCATGCCAGGTCAGCGCTACGTTGGCAAGGTCGCCCCGCTTCGTGTTTCTCCGCTTCACCCAAGTCGGGAGGCGATCGACCGGCGCCGTCTGCGCCCTGCGCTCCGGGCTGTCCGTGAAATAAAGGGTGCGCGGGCTCGGCCGCTCGATCGTCAGCTCGAGGCTGTTGCCCTGGCGGGATCGCAACGAGGCGCCGGAGCCGGTCTGGATCGCGAGGATTTCGCTGCCGCCGCGGTCAGGGACGCCGCCCTTCGCGGTGGCAGGACGGCCCTCGTCCCTCGTATCGCCACAGCCGCTGAGGACTGCCGCGAGCGAGATCGCTGCCAGCCCCATGCCGATCAGGAGTACACGCTGCATGCGGGGTGCTTTCGGCGAAGCGGGCACGCGACTTTAATCCGCTCGCTCTCGCGATATGTCATCCGCCGTATCCGACGAGCCTTTGCAGTAGCTAGCGGCCGCAAGGGTCAGTCTTCCAACCGTCGAGGGAGCGAGCATGAGAGTCGGGATAGTGGGAGGGGGAGTGGCCGGCCTGACCCTGGCGGGCAAGCTGCTCCAGCAGGGGCGGACGCCGGTGGTGATCGAGCAGGAGCGGGGCGAGGTGGCCGAGGCATATGAGGTCGTCAACGGCCACGGCGAGCGACTGCAGGATGTCGACCTGTCCCAGTTCGCCGGCGACATCGGCCCGATGGTCCTGCTCAGCCGGACGGACCTGATCGAGATCCTCCACTCGGCGGCAAACGGCGCCGACATCAGGATGGGGACGGGAAGGGGCAGTTCTTCGGCCTCTACCCGACGACCGAGCGGGTGATGTGCTGCGAGGGAATGCACAAGGACCACATCACGGCCGACCCGGCCGACCTCGAGGGAGCCAAGGCGTTCTTGCGGGATCGGTTTGCTGAGTTCGTCGCCTCGGACGTTCGGATCGAGACCGCGATAGAGGGGGCGGACCGGCTCTTTCCCTGGCCGATGGCTGATGCGCGGGCGCAGTCCTGGTCGCGGGGGCGAGTCCTGCTCTGCGGCGATGCCGCTGTCGGCTTCATGCCGACCGCCGGGGCCGGCGCCAACACCGCGATGCGCTCGGCCGGCTCCCTCGCCGACGAGCTCTCGCGCGTCAACGGCGAGATCGCCCCCCTAGCGGCCGAGATGTTCGAGAAGCGCTGTCGCGAGATCGTCGAGAAGAATCAGCACGACTCTCGCAACCTGGCCAAGTACATCTTCGTCGACAACCGGGCCGTCGCATGGGGCCGAGATCAGGTCATGAAGCACTACCCGATGCAAAAGATCATCGGCGACATCGTCGACGCGATGCACACGCCGTTCTGATTCGCCCAAGACGCGTTGACATACGCCCGCCAGCTCTTCCTCGGTGTGCTGTAACTATTGCATTCAATGAATGCAATAGTTGACTGCAAGGAGCCACGATCAAGGCGTTGACGATCAGGAATCTGCCTCCGGGTATCGCCGAGGCTTTGAAGCGGGAGAAGCGCCGGCGGGGGAAGTCGCTCAACCAGACGGTCATCGACCTGCTCGGTCAGGGCCTCGGCGTACAGGGTGCACGCTCCAATGGGCTGGGTCGCATGGCCGGAAGCTGGAGCGAGGATGAGTTTCACGATTTCGAGCGGGCGACCGCGTCGTTCGAGGGTGTCGACGAGGAGCTCTGGCGTTGAGCTCCTACTGCCTCGATACCTCGGCCTACAGCAACTTCAGACGCGGGAACGAAGAGGTGGCGGCACTGCTCGATAGGGCCGAGCTAGTGTCCCGCGTCTGAAGTTGTTTGACGGGTGGCGCGGGGCAGGATGTCGTCGGCGGTCTTGGTCCAAATGAAGGGCTTGCAGCGGGTGTTGTAAGCGTCGATGAAGGCGCGGATCGTGGCGACG
>Ga0210101_1000321_pt1 | contig 16771 bp, 11 predicted proteins | sample Muzzi_PWC_D1_FD_185534 | JGI IMG/M metagenome (GOLD analysis project Ga0210101, IMG submission 185534) | Wetland microbial communities from San Francisco Bay, California, USA, that impact long-term carbon sequestration - Muzzi_PWC_D1 (SPAdes) | ecosystem: Environmental > Aquatic > Marine >... | reverse complement strand
AGATCTCCGGGGAGACGTTGGCGTCCCCTCGGCCGGAGGGGGCGTGCAGTGCCGATGTAAGCCCTGACAAGAAGACTAGTCTAGACTGCTCTGGGATGGTGCCGATCGATGAAGCTCACTGAAAGCCTCCACACCGGCGATCCCCTCCTGGATGTGATTCGCGTCATCGACATGGTCGCTGTTCCCTGCCTGATCATCGAGGTCGGGAGCTACTCGGTCCGCCACGCCAACCCGGCCGCCCTCCGCTCGACCGCCGCCAGGGCCGGTGCACCCTGCTATCAGGCCAGCCATGGGTTCGACGCGCCCTGCGATCGCATGGGAGCGGCCTGTCCGCTGCGTCAAGTCCAGGCCACCACACAACCGGTCGTCGTCGAGCACGTTCATCGGGATGCGCAGGGCTTGCCGCGCACGGTGGAGGTCCACGCTCACCCGATCTCCGATGCCGCCGGCAGGGTGACCCACATCCTCGAGTCGACCATCGACGTGACCGACCGGCAGCAGGCCTCCCAGGCCAAGGTGGCTCTGGGCGCGGCGTTGTCGCGGCGGCCCACCGACCTGGTGCTGGTCGATCCGGACGGGGTGCTGGCGTTCGCGACCTCCGGCGCCAGAGAGCTGCTGCCGGAGCTGGCGAGCGTCGAGCTCGGCGAGCGCGTCGACCTGTCCACACCGGTCGATGGAGCGGAGTCCGTGAGCGCCAGGATTCCATTGCTGGGTGCCGAGGGTGCTGCGCCCTGGCAACTGATCGTGTTGGGAGGCAGCGGCCCGGGCTCGAGGTCGGCGACCGCTTCGCGGGTCACCGCCAACCACATCGCGGCCGGTGTCGGCCACGACGTGGGCAATATCTTGCAGACGATCTCCGCCCAGGCCGAAGCCCTCCGGGGTGCCGGTGCAGCTCAGAGGGAGGCGGCCGATGCCATCCTGCGCCAGGTGGCCCGCGGCTCCCAGCTCGTGCGCCGGCTCATGGACTTCAGCCGGCGGTCCGAGAGCGCGAGCCAGCCGGTCGACCTGGTCGCGTGCATCGGCAGAGAGGTCGATGACCTGCGCCCCGTCCTGCCCGAGGGCGTACAGGTGGTGGTCGACCTCCACGGAGGGCCCGACCCTCGGGTTCTGGGGGACGAGACCCAGATCGCGCAAGTGCTGACGAACCTCGTGCTCAACGCCCGGGACGCGGTGGGGGAGCAGGGCACCATCCGGGTCGACCTCGAGCGGCTCGAGCTGGCGCCGGACGCGGACCGTCCCTTCGCCGGCATGTGGTCGGGCGCCTGGCTCCGGATTGGCGTCCAGGACGACGGTTGCGGAATCCCGCTCGAGGTGCGGAGCAAGGTCTTCCGCCCCTTCTTCACGACCCGCGCCGACCGTGACGGCGCCGGGCTGGGCCTGGCCCAGGCCTACGGCATCGTCAAGCAACACGGTGGCTTCATCGACTTCACGTCGGAGGTCGGTCGGGGCACGCGCTTCGAGCTCTTCTTGCCCGCCTACGACGCGAGCCTGGAGGACGTGGCCCTGCCGTCGAAGACGGCCGGCACGGCCGGTGCCACGGTGCTCCTGGTCGAGGACGAGGAGGCGCTGCTCAGGATTCTGCAGAAGGCCCTCAGCTCGTCCGGCTACAGGGTGCTCGGTGCCACCTCCGGAGCCGCTGCCTTCGAGATCCTGGAGCAGTCCGAGGAGGGGATCTCGGTGGTGATCTCGGACCTCCATCTGCCGGACATGTCGGGGCTCGACGTGCTGTCGAAAGTACACGAGCAGTACCCGCTGGCGAGCAGGCTGCTGACGACGGCGGGGGGCATGGACCACATGCCCCTTAGTGACGTGGACCGCACGCTTCCCAAGCCGTTCTCGCTGGCGGCGCTTCTCCAGGCCGTTCGCGAGCTCCTCGAAGCGGGGGAGGCGTCGTGAGCGCGCCGGAGCCGTTCACCGAGAGCGACCTGGCCGAGATGGTCAGCCGCCTCGCCCACAAGATCCGCAATCCCCTGGCGACGATCAAGACCAGCGTCCAGCTCGTCGAGCACCTGACCCGACCGACCGGCGACATCGCCGAGTACCTGGAGAGCGCGGTCCAAGAGGTGACCCGGATCGATTACATGCTGCGGGAGATGCAGACCCTGGTCCGCATGGAGCGGGCCGGCATGGCGGAGTACGGAGTGGAGGAGCTGGTGGCCCGGTGCCTGGAGGTACGGTGCGGAGCCTACGGCGTGGTGCGGGTCGCCGGCGGCCCGCCCTCGACGGTGCGGACCGACCCGGAGCTCTTCGGCATGGCGCTCGCCGAGCTGGTGAGCAACGCCCGCCGCTTCTCCGGCGAGGGCGCGCCGATCCTCGTGCGCTGGGAGGCAGGTGAGGGTGGCCAGCTCCGTCTGCACGTGGAGGACGCCGGGCCCGGCATCCCCGATCAGCTTTCCGAGCGCATCTTCCGGCCGTTCTTCTCCACCTCGACCCAGGGCTCCGGTCTGGGCCTCAACATCGCCGCCAAGGCGGTGGACCTGGCGGAGGGCTCGCTCGAGTGGGCCAACCTCGACGGCGGGGGCAGCCGGTTCACGCTGGTGCTGCCGCTGGCCGGGGTCACCTAGACACCAACAAGAGCCGGCTTCGTGACGACTGAGTCAAGCTTGCCCGAGCCACCAGTGACGCCGCCCCGATCGATCGAGATGATCTACTGGAACACCCCCCAACCCCTCGATCCCCTTCCCACCCTCGAGGTGGGAAGGGGACGCCCCCACCCTTGCGCTTCCGGGGAGCCCCGTCGGTTCGAGGCGGACCTTCGGTAGAGACCATGGCGCTCTGTCTGATCATCGAGGACGACGCCAATCAGCGGCGTCTGGTCCGGGGGGCGCTCCGCGAGGCCGGCCACGAGATCGCGGAGGCGGCGACCGGAGACGAAGGGCTCCGGGTCTGCACTGACCAGCGGCCGGAGCTGGTGCTCCTCGATCTCGGTCTGCCGGACACCGACGGCCTGGAGCTCCTCCCCCGGCTGCTCGAGGTCTCCCCCCTGACGCGCGTGATCGTGCTCACCGGCCGGGACAGCGTGGCCGCCGCGGTGGAGGCCCTGCGCGCCGGGGCGAGGCACTATCTGGTCAAGCCGTGGGAGCTCGGCGAGCTCCTCCTGGTGGTGGAGCGCGAAGCCCGGGGCGTCGACCGCGTGGAGAGCCGGAGCCGCCAGGGAGACGGGGGGCGCTTCTGGGGCTCGAACCCGGCGATGCTCCGCATCCGGGACGACCTCGCGAAGCTCGCCACCTCGCCCTGGACGCCGGTGCTCATCGAGGGGCCCACCGGCTCCGGCAAGGAGGTGGTCGCCCGGGAGCTCCACCGCCTCACCAACCCGAGCGGCGCCTTCGTGGCCTTGAACTGCGCCGCCGTGCCACGGGAGCTCCAGGAGAGCGAGCTCTTCGGCCACGAGGCGGGGGCGTTCACCGGTGCGCGGCGGCGGCACCGGGGGGTGGTCGAGCTCGCCAGGGACGGCACCCTGTTTCTCGACGAGATCGGCGAGATGCCCGACTCGCTCCAGCCGAAGCTGCTCCGGTTCTTGGAGCAGAGGACCTTTCGGAGGGTCGGGGGCGAAGAGGAGCTCGTCGCCCGGTCCAGGGTCGTCGCCGCCACCCACCGCGACCTCGAAGAGCGCCTCGCCGACGGCACCTTCCGGGACGATCTCTTCTTCCGCCTCGCCGTCGTCCGCCTCAGGGTGCCGAGCCTCGCGGAGCGGCGCGAGGATCTGCTGCCGCTCGCCCACTTTCTCCTGAACGAGCTCGCCTCGACCCTGGGACGGCCGCCTCGGCCCTTGAGCCCCGTCGCCGAGACGGCGATTCTCCGCCACGGCTGGCCCGGCAACGTGCGCGAGCTGCGAAACCGCCTGGAACGGGCTCTCGTCCTCGGTGCCACGGAGCGGATCGAGCCGCGGGACCTGGATCTGGTGGCCCGGGCCGTGGTGCGCTCGCCCGCCGTCGAGCCGGACGCTCGGGCGATCCGGCGGGTGCTGCGGGAGGAGGGGTGGGTCGTGGCGCGGGCGGCCCGCCGCCTGGGCGTGGCCCGGCACTGGCTCCGCTACCGCATGAAGCGCTACGGCATCCGCCGTCCCGACTGAGACCCCGCGAGGACGGGGAGTGGCGACGGTTCGCCACGGGCGGCGAAAAGTCGCCACCGGAGCCCGGCCTCGACGCGGGCTCCATCCGCCGAACACCGCGCCGTGGCGGGGCTTGCCCGGAATGGCGGGGAGCGCGCCCCCCCTGGCAGGGCCCTTGCTCTTTCGCGGGGCGTGACGCGCATCCTGATCATCGACGACGAGGAGCCTCTCCTGCGGAACCTCACCGGATTCCTCGGTTCGCTCGAGCCGGTGGTCGAGGTGCGGACCGCGACCACCGGGGAGGCAGGGCTCGAATGCCTCGGCGAGGAGCGCTTCGACGTGCTGCTCACCGACGTGCGGTTGCCCGGGCTCGACGGCATCGAGCTTCTTCCCCGTGCCCTCGAGCTCCAGCCTCATCTCAAGGTGGTGGTGATGACGGCGTTCGCGACCCCGGAGATCCGCGATCTGGCGCTTCACCACGGAGCGATCCGCTTCCTCGACAAGCCGCTCGACCTCAAGGACCTGCGCAGGCTGCTGGACGGGATCTGTGACGTCGACCACGGCTGGTCCGGGACGGTGGGCGACCTGGAGCTGTTCGACCTCATTCAGTTGATGGTCTTCACCCAGCGCACGCGGGCATTGCGGGTGATCCTCCAGGACCGGCAAGGGGTGCTCGTGTTCCAGAAGGGCACCCTGGTCCACGCCTCGTGTCCGAACAAGACCGGCGAGGAGGCGTTCTTCGAGATCGCCGGCTGGCAGGGCGGGCGGTTCGAGGAGCTTTCCGCGACCGAGGCCGCGGACTACGGCGCCAACATCGACGTGTCCGCCGTGCACCTGATGATGGAGGCAGCGCGTTTGTGGGACGAGGCCGCGCGCGAAGTGGACGGGTCGGTGGTCGACCCGCGGGCCGCATCCTCTCGTTCCACGGGGGCACCCCGTTCGTTCGATTCACTCGATTGCATCGACAAGGAGGTATTGCACATGGCTATCAAGGAGCATTTGGAGAGGTTCGCCACCGTCGAAGGGTTCCGCGGCGTCGGCGTCTTCACGGCCCAGGGCGACATGGTGGAGAGCTTCACCCAGGGCTCGGACCTGGACATCAACTCGGTCGGCATGTACGCCAACAACGCGCTGCTCAACACCCAGAAGGCGACCGACCAGATGGGCGTGGGCCGGGGCAACCTGGTGCAGATCCGGGCGCCCAAGGCGAGCGTCATCATGCGGTGCCTCAACGAGGCCACCGACTTCGCCGCCACCAGGTCCGGCAGGGCCCACTTCCACACCGTGGTGGTCATGGATCCCGAGGGCAACGCGGCGATGGCGGGGATGATCCCTCGACAGCATCGTCGATGCCATCGCGGAGGAGTTGCGGTAGGGGTCCTTCCGGGCGCCAAGGGGTTTCTCCCGATGAGCTTCGCCATCGATCTCCATGTCCACACGCGGCGCTACTCGCCGTGCGCGGAGCTCATGCGGGAGGAGCACCTGGCGGACCGGGGGCGCCAGGCCGGCCTCGCGGGACTGGTCGTGACCGAGCACGACGCGCTGTGGAGGCCGGAAGAGATGCGAGCCCTCCAGGCGCGCTCGGACGGCTTCCGCCTCTACCGGGGGGTGGAGTGCACGGCGGAGGGCGCGCACCTGGTAGTCATCGGCCTCGAAGGCCTGGGCTCGCTCTCCCGCGGCGCCCCGGTCGAGGTCGTCGTGGCCCACGCCCGGAGCCAGGGTGCGGCAGTGATCCTCGCCCACCCCTACCGCGACGCCGATCCCGAGCGGCTGCCGGTGGAGCGCATCGACGCCATCGAGGTCGGGAGCACCTCGTTCACCACGGACGAAGCCCGCCGCGCCGAGGCGCTCGCCCGTCGCTTCGGCAAGCCGACCGTCGCCGCCTCGGACGCCCACTCACCGGCGAGGATCGGCTGGGCGTGGACCAGCTTCCCCCGGCTGCCGGCCGACGAGTCGGATCTCGCCCGGATGATCCGCGAAGGCTCGGGCGTGCCGCGGGTGCCTCGGCCTTTCCCACCCTGAGTCCGGTCCGGAGCTCGATCCGGTCTCGATCGATCACCATGCGCGAGGACGCACCCTTCGAGGAGTATCTCCGGCGGCTGGCCCCGATCCGGGCCGACTGGGAGGACCGGGTCGTCCCCGACGAGGTCGAGCTGTTGGACCATTTCTCCTACCGGCCGGGGTACGCCTGGATGTACGCCTACGAGAAGGACCTGAAGCGGCGGATCGAGGCCGCCCTCGACCGGCCGCTGGGCTCGTTCGAGCGAACCCTCTTCGGCAGCGGCGGTTGCCTGTCCGAGGGCCTTTCGAACGCCTGGGCCCACGGCCACCGACGGGACGGCCGGCTGGCGATCCGCGTGCGCTCGGTCGTCTCCCGCCGGGGGTTGGCGTTTGCGGTCGCCGACCAGGGTGCGGGTTTCGACGTCGAGACGGTGCTCCGGCAGGCGGCCCGGGGGAGCGGAGGCTTTTACCACTTCGCGGGCAACGGCCTGCGGACCCTGCTCGCCAGGGACGATCTCTCGTTCGCCTTCCGGGACGATGGACGGGCCCTGCTGCTCCACGTCCCGTTCGTTCGTCCCGCGCCGCCGATCCCCAGGGCGTCGAAGCTTCGGAGCTGAGCCGGACGCGGGTCTCGCCCCGCCTCCCATCGCCGGAATCGAAGCGCTTGATGATTGTTATATTTCAAGTAATGCACTTGGAGTCCGAGCGCGTGGTGTACGAGTTCGGGCCGTTTCGGCTCGATCCCGCGGCGCGCCACCTGTTCCGCGACGGTGAGCCGGTCGGGCTGACCCCGAAGGCGTTCGACGTGCTGGTCGCCCTGGTGGAGGCCGGGGGCGAGGTGGTCGAGCGGGAGCGGTTGATGGATCGGGTGTGGCCGGCGACGGCGGTGGTCGACGCGAACCTGACCCAGACCGTCTCCGTGCTGCGCAGGGTGCTGGGTGACACCGCCACCGAGCACAGCTACATCGCGACCGTCCCCGGGCGCGGGTACCAGTTCACCGCACCGGTCGAGGCGGCGGTGCCGGCACCGGTCGCCGGCCGCTTCCGGCCCGCTCCGCCACCGGAAGAGAAGACATGGGCCGCCGCGCGACGCCCGTCCGTTCCGGGGTGGCGATCGCGCCTCACGCCGTCGCGGCTGCTCTTGGCCCTCCCGGCTCTGGTTGCCCTGCTGACGGCTCTGGCGGTGGTCGCGGACCGGGCCCACCGGGAGCCGGAGACCGGTGAGCGGACGGTCCGGTCCCTCGCCGTCCTGCCGCTCACCGTCCTCACTCCCGAGAGCCTGGAGCCGGCCTTCGGAGTCGGCCTGAGCGACGCCATCACCAACCGTCTGAGCAATCAGGGGAGCCTCACGGTCCGTTCCACCCAGGCGGTCTTGCCGTACGCGAGGGCGGGCTCCGACCCGCTCGAGGTCGCTCGCGAGCTGGGGGTCGACCTCGTCTTGACCGGCACCGCGCGCCAGTCCGGCGGCGAGGTCCGGGTGTCGGTCCAGCTCGTCGACGTCGAGAGGGAGCACCCCCTGTGGGCGGCGACCTTCGACCAGCCGACCGAATCGCTGTTTGCGATCGAGGACCAGATCGCCGAGCGGGTGAGCTGGGATTTCGCGCTCGACCTGGTCGGCACGGCCGAGGGAGCCCACGGGCGTCTGGCCACCGAGAGCGGCGAGGCGTACCGGCAGTTCCTCCTGGGGCGGGCGAGCTTTCTCGAGCGCTGGCGCGAAGGCTCCGAGCGTGCGATCCGCCATTTCGAGCGAGCTCTCGAGCACGATCCCGAGTATGCGGCCGCCCTGGCGCACCTGGCCATGACGCGCGCGCTCATGGCGTCGAACGGCAACTGTTGGGCGCCCTCGCGCCGCGTGATGAACCGGGCGCTGGTGGAGGCGCGGCGGGCCATCGAGCTCGACCCGGAGATTCCGGAGGGGTACGTTGCGCTGGGGGCGGTGCTGATGAACGAGCGCTACGACTGGTCCAGCGCGGCCGATGCTTTCCGCCAGGCCGTCGAGCTCGACCCCGCGAGCTCGAGGAGCCGCTACCTGCTGTCCATGGCCCTCGCGCTACGGGGCGAGGACGAACGGGCCTGGGCGGAGGCGCGGAGGCTGGAGCGGGCCCGAGCGGGCCTGCCGCCCGCGCTCGACGCCGACGGCAGGTTCTCGTACGGGCTTCTGGCGGTCTTCCTCGGGCACTACGAGGAAGGGCGCCGAGCGCTTGCCGGGGTCGCCGCGACCGAGCCCCACCGCGGGGGTGCGCGCATGTACCTGGCGATCTCTCTCGAAGCCCTGAGTCGGAACGAGCAGGCGCTCGCGGAGCTCGAGGCGGCGACCCTCCACTACCGCTCGAGCCACCAGGCCGCGGCAACCCTGGCCCACTATCTGGGCCGTTCGGACGACCCGAGCCAGAGGGCGCGGGGGCGGGAGATCCTCGAAGGCCTGGAAGAACAGCCGGAGACCGCGCCGGCCTCGCTCCTCAGCCTCGCCATCGCCCACGCCGGGGCCGGCTCGAAGGAGGCGGCCATCCGCTACCTCTGGCAGGCCCACGAGGCACGGGAGGTCTTGCCGATCGTGGTCCAGCGCGATCCACGGCTCGACCCGCTGCGCGGAGAGCCGGAGTTCGAGCGCCTGCTCGAGGCGATGAACCTGCGACAGGCTCCGGAAGTGTGACGCCGGGCACCGCGTGGGTGCCCGGCGCTTTCAGTCGCGCGGCGGCGGCGGCGCTTCGTCGAGCTCGGCGCGAAGGGCTCTGGCCTGGCGGAGCACCTCGTCCGCGTCGAGGGTCAGCACCTGGCCGTCGCGGACGACGACGCGGCCCTCGATCATCACGGTGCGGACGTCCGACGCCTTGGTGGCGTAGACCAGGAGCGAGTAGGGGTTGGGGGTGGACGGCTGGGGCTGCTGGTGGAAGCTGTCGGTCGAGACGATCACCAGGTCCGCCCGCTTGCCGACCTCGAGCGAGCCGATCGCGTCCTCGAGGTCGAGGGCCCGGGCCCCTTCGATGGTCGCCATCGACAGGGCCTCGCGCGCGTCGAGCACCGTCGGGTCACCGGAGACGAGCTTGTGGAGCTTGGCCGCGGTGTCGACCTCGTCGAACAGGTCGAGGTCGTTGTTCGAGGCGGGGCCGTCGGTGCCGATGCCGACCGCGACGCCGGCGGCGATGAGCTCCGGCACCGGTGCGGTCCCTGACGCCAGCTTCATGTTCGACTGCGGGCAATGGGCGACCCCCACGCCGCGCTCGGCCAGCAGCGGGATCTCCTCCGGGGTCGGCCAGACCATGTGGGCGGCGAGCATCCGGTCGTCGAGGACGCCGAGCGTGTCGAGGAGGCCGATCGACGACAGGCCGCTCCGCTCCCGTATCTGCTCGATCTCGTCCCGCGCCTCGGCCACGTGGATGAGGAGGGGCACGTCGAGCTCCTCCGCCAAGCGGTGGGCCTCGACCAGGTGCTCGTCGGAGAGCGTGTAGGGCGCGTGCGGGGCCACCGCCGGTGTGATCAGCGGGTGATCCTTCCAGCGCTCGACGAACCGGCGGGTGCCGGCGACTGCTTCGTCCCAGGTCTTGTGGTCGGGGGCGGGGAAGTCGATCAGCGTCTCCCCGAGGACGGCACGCATGCCGCAACGCTCGGTCTCCTCGGCGATCGCGTCCTCGAAGTAGTACATGTCGACGAAGGTGGTGGTGCCGCCCCGGAGCATCTCGAGGCAGGCGAGACGCGTGCCGACGCGCACGAATTCCTCGTCCACGTGCTCGGCTTCGGCCGGGAAGATGTGGCCCTGGAGCCAGTCCATGAGCTGGAGGTCGTCGGCCAGGCCCCGGAAGAGAGTCATGGGGACGTGGGTGTGGGCGTTGATCAAGCCGGGGATGACGATCTCGCCCGTCGCGTCGATGCGCTCGGCGTCCGGGTAGGCCGGGGCGAGCTCCGCGGCCGGCCCGACCGCCACGATCCGCCCGTCCTCGACGGCCACCGCGCCGTCGGCGAGGATCGTCCCGTCGGCGTCGAAGGTCACCACCGTGCCCCCGGTGACGAGGAGCTGCCCGGGCTCTGAGCTCGCGGCCTCTTCGGATACCGCCGCCGGTCCGGAGCCCCCGGCCGGCTGGGCCGTCTCGTCCGGAGCCGGCCCCGAGGGCTGGCAGGCGAGGCTCCAGGCGATCGCGAGGATCGAGAGCACGGCGAGGAGGGTCGCGGGGATCGGTCTGGTTGCGCGGGTGGGGTCGGCGTCGGGGTGGCGGCGAGCGGTCGGTCGGGTCGTCGGTATGGTCACGGACAAATCTTGCCACAGTCCTCGGGCCGACCTCTTCCGCCGCGGGGTCCGGTCCCGGGTTAGGATGCTCGGCGGATCAGACCGTCCGAAACGGTTCGGGCGGGGCAGGCTCGAACAGGGGAGGCCACCATGTCGTCACGCGCAAGACTCGCTTCGTTCGTGTGGATCGTGTCGCTCGGAACGTCCATCTGCCTCGTGGGTGGAGGAGGCGCCCTGTTGGCCCAGGGCCCGAGCGCCGCCGGCGACCTTGCCACCTGGCGGGTCGACTACTACCACACGGGCGGCCTGGGGATCGAAGCGTTCAGCCTCGACCGGGTGGTGGTGGAGCCGCTGCCGTGGCCCGGTCACCCCGCCGGCTTCGTGGACCCCTCGGACTCCGGCACCTACCGCTTCCGGGTGTTGACGGCCGGGGACGGAGAGGGGAACGGTGACCTCCTCTATTCGCGCGGCTTCTCGTCCATCTTCGCCGAGTGGCAGACGACGAGCGAGGCGGCCGAGATGCACCGGACCTTCCACGAGTCGCTCCGGTTCCCGGCACCCGACGCGCCGGTCGAGGTGGCGGTCGACAAGCGGAGGGACGACGGCTCCTTCGCCGAGGTCTGGCGCGCGCGGCTCGACCCGGCGGACATGTTCGTCGACCCGTCGTCGCCCCCGCGCCAGGAGCTCCTCGAGATCGAGCGCCGCGGCGAGCCCCGGGACAAGGTGGACGTGCTCCTCCTGGGGGACGGCTACACGGCTGCCGAGTGCGCCGAGAAGTTCCCGGCCGACGCCCGGCGCCTGACGGACGTCCTCTTCGCCCACGAGCCGTTCCGCCATCGCCGGGAGGACTTCAACGTCTGGGGCATCTGCCCGCCGGCCGAGGAGTCCGGCATCTCCCGGCCGTCGACCGGCATCCACAAGCGCTCCCCGGTCGGGGCGACCTATGACGCGTTCGGCTCCGAGCGCTACGTGCTCTCCTTCGACAACCGCGCCTGGCGCGACATCGCCGCCTGGGCACCCTACGAATTCGTCGAGATCCTCACCAACAGCGAGACCTACGGCGGCGGCGGCATCCAAGGCCTGTTCGCCACCGTGGCGGTGGACAGCGACTGGGCGCCGTACGTCTTCATCCACGAGTTTGCCCATCACTTCGCGGGCCTCGCGGACGAGTACTACACCTCGCCGGTGGCTTACGAGACGCCCGAGACGGTGATCGAGCCCTGGGAGCCGAACGTGACGGCGCTGCTCGATCCGGAGCACCTGAAGTGGGCCGATCTCGCCACCGCCGGTGCTCCGATCCCGACGCCCTGGCCCAAGGAGACCTTCGAGGCGCACCAGAAGGAGATCCAGGCCCGGCGCAAGGAGATCCGTGCCGAGAACCGTCCGGAGTCGGTGATGTCCGCCCTCTTCCGCGAGGAGCGGGCGTTCACCACGGAGCTCTTCGAAGGTGCCGAGCACGCGCGGGCGGTCGGCGCCTTCCAGGGCGCCAACTACGACGCCCAGGCGTTCTACCGCCCCCAGATCGACTGCATCATGTTCACCCGGGACGAGGTGCCCTTCTGCGCCGTCTGCCAGCGGGCGCTCGAGCGGGTGATCGACCTCTACGCCCCGGGCGCAAGTCGGTGAGCGGGGCCCGATGAGCCGGGACCGGTGAGCCGAACGGGGGCGAGCGACAGGCGGGCGAGGCTCTTCGTCGGCGTCCTCTCCGTCGTGGGTGGGTGCGCGCTCTGTGCCGCCGCTCTCGATCTCATCCCGATCGACGAGTCGAGCCTCCATGCCCCCCGGGCGGTGCTCTTTCTCGCCGGGTTGGTGGTTCTGGTGGCGGGGGTGATGGCCCTCCGCGGGCCCGAGTACCGCCACAACGATCTCCTGGCCGCGGTGCTCCTGCTGTCGATGGCCGGGGCGGGCGCCTGGGTCGCGTTCCTCGCCCCGGCCGGCGGCTTCTCGGGAGGCATCCCGCTGCTCCCCCGGGGGACCAACGTCCTCCTGGCCCGGGTCCCGTTACTCGAGGGCCTCCATCGGCCGGTCCGGGTCGATCGTCGAAAACCTCTCCATGAAGCTCCGGGACTCCGGGTCGGTGACCGTGAGGCCGTGCCGGATCTCGCCACCCTCGAAACGCCACCGGCCGGGGCTGGTTGCAGGATCGGCGATCGCGGGCTCCAGGGCGGCGAGGAGCCGGGCGAGCGTGACGACTCCCTCGGCATAGGTCCCCTCGGTGTGCTGGCTCAGGAACGCGAGGGTCGGCACGAGCCCCGGGGGAATGCTCTCGGCGAGCGCTCGGCCCTTCGGAGTCCCGGCGAGCTCCTTCCCCAGCGTCTCGGCGGCGAGGTGGATCTGCCCGGCGACCGGGACCTCGGCCTCATGGTGCAGGTTCTCGCCCGTCCTGAGGGCGAACTGCAGCGTCGCTCCCGGTTCGTTGATCCTGTCTCCGACCCGGTTCAGGAACTCCTTGAGGTTCTCGGTCTCGAAGCCGAGGCCGATCTCCAGCTCGATCCACCAGCCGGTTTCGTCGTCCACGAGCTGGGTGAGAAAGCTCCCCGCACGTCCGTTCGTGCTCTTGGTCACGACCACCCGGTTGCCCGACGGGGGTTCGATGAGCTGCCGTGTGATCAGCGCACCGCTCCGGCGCTCGGTGATCTGAAGCGCCCGGGCTTCCCCGGAGGCTTCGGTACCGGGAACAGGGGCCCAGCGCATCGCCTGGTGAAATCCCGGCTCGCCGGCGGTGGCCGTGCCGAGGGGAAGCAAGAGGATCGCCAGGAGCGCGAGGACATCGAGGGCGCGGCGGGACGGCAAGCTCATCTGTTTCATGGTGATCTCGCTCTTCAGCGGTTACATGGTCTTTTCCGCCGGTTCGTGGCGGGAGCTTCTAACTGGGGCAGAGCTCGATGGCGCAGTTGTACAAGCAGAGATCCCGCTCGCTGTCGCGCTTGTCCAGGTCGACCCCCCGGCACACCTTCACCTGGTAGAGGTTGTAGCAACAGGAGTTGCACTCCAGGCAGATCGACGTCTGCTCCGTGCAGGTCTTCCGGATGTCGTAATCCCGCGGGTTGAAGGTGAAGTCGCACATCTCGGCGCGGCCGAAGCCGAACAGCCACTTCAGGAAGCTGAAGCAGACCGGGCTCGTCTCCAGGAACTGGACGCCGAAGTCCAACCCGTCGTCCGCTGCTGTGCTGGAGGTAATGGTGGAGGAGTCCCAGGAGAAGGGCGCGGGCACCGTCATCGATTGAGGAGAAATCGGGTAGGGGCCCATGGTGCCGGAGCAGTCGTTGTAGGTGATGCATGACTGAAACGCCCTGGAGTCCCCGGGCCCGAACTCGACCAGGCTGGGGACGATCGAGGCCGTGGCGTTCTCCCAGCAACAGCCGTAGCAGTTGAAGCCGAACCGGTCGTCGCCGCCCCGCGGGCGGGCCTCGGTGCGGCCGATGAGGGTCCCGGACCCTTTCATCACGGTCCACTTGAGAACGCCGGCCGGCCGCTCTCGGTCGAGTCGCCGGCCCAGGACGTCGGGTTTCAGGGTTTCGGCGAGATCTTCGAGGTCGATCGTGTGGAGACCGTGGGCCGGCACCGTCAGAGGACCCAATGCGAAGGTGCCGCCCGACCAGTGAATCTGGACGCCGATCATGGCGTCCTCGTCCCCGAGGTTGACCAGGGTGGTGGACGTCTCGTACCGCTCGACGTCCGGGAGCGGGTAGGTGCCTTGGCCGTGGGCGTCCTCGAAGGGGAAGAACGTCAGGTCGGCGGTCGTGCCGTCGGCGAGGGGTGCTCCACCCCGTACCAGGAGCGGGGAGCGCTCTCCTCGTACCCGGAGGCGGACCGGGGAGCCGGTGCGTACGCCGATGGCGGCGAGCCGCGCCATGGGCACCGTGTGAACGCTTCCGGCGGCGAGCTCGACGGAGAATCGATCCAGAACGCCGCCGGACGGGGCGTCGAGGCCCTCGATCGAGACCGTCTGCGGCGTATCGGAGCCGTTGAAGAGCGTGACCCAGGGTGCTCTCGGTCCGCCAGCCGCAAGACTGCCGGCCGAGAGCCCGGAACCGCCCGCGGCAATCGCTGGCAGGGGGAGGGATTCGTAGCGGGCCGTTCCATGAGTCGTCTGCTCGTCGACCAGGTCGAAGATCTGGGCGGGGGCCGGGCTGCCTGCGACGACCACGCCGATCAGGGCTCCGGGCGGTCCGTCATGCTCGACCGCAACCGAGCCTTGCACGCCGAGGGCTGGGGTTTTCCGAGCCGCGTCCACACGGAGGCGCCGGCCCGGCGGGATCTCCACAGTGGCGGTCTCGGCCGAGTCCCCAGAGCCTAGAGCGACCTGGGCATGGACGGCTTCCTCGGAGACGTTCACGAGGAAGATGTCGGGAGGAGAGGCGGTGCCGAAGGCGGGTTGGGAGAGGTCCCAGAATCCGACCAGCCGGCTCGACTCGAAGTCCTCCGCCGTCGTGAACGGGACCTCGAAGGTCTGTCCCTGGGGTCCCGAGACGATGGCCCAGGCCTGGAGCGTGTCGGCGTCACCGAGCAGGCTGCACCGTATGCTCCCCGACGCGAAGCCGTTCTCGAATCCGGCGAGCTTCTCGCGAAGCGAGACCTCCACGTGATTGAGCGATTCGACGACGAACGTGCCGAGCGCGAGCGCTTCGCCCTCGTCGTTGCGGACCTCGAGATCGACCGAAATGGGGTCCGTGACCGTGTTCATGAGGAAGAGCGTCGTCTCCACGCCGTCCTCGATCGAATAGAACGGAGATTCGAAGGTGAGCCACCGGGCCGCGGCTCGGCGCTCGGCACGCATCCTCTCGGCGTCCTGCTCGGCCTCCCGGGCTTGGCGCCGAGCGAGCTCGGAAGCCGTCAGACCCTCGACCGGGGCCTCGGTGGTCGCGGAGGTTGTGGGGTCGGGCGAGCCGGCGTCGGCGTGGGGGACGATGCCGAGGACGAGGATGAGGGCGAGTGCACCGAGTCGAGGTAGCGGTCGCCGGGGCTTGAAGGATGCGAGAGAAGAGCAACTGGCCACGGTGTCGGACTCCTTCGTCGAGGTTCGTCATGCCTCTCGGGGGCCCAGCCGGCGAACAGAGTACTTTTCTGGTCCAGAGTGAGGGCGCGAGCCACCCGGAGGAATAAAATCTTCTAATTTAATCAGTATCGAGATAGCCAGATTGCGGGACAGAGGGGCCCCGGCCGGTGGCTGTGCGGCCACGCACGCCCCTCGGTCGCATTCACTCGAGGAACTGCGTCATGATCTCGAGCACGCGGGCGATTTTCATCTCCCGTTCTCGTCCGGCCAGCTCGGCGATCCGCCGGATCTCCTGACGCAGGTCCATGGAGATCTCCGGGCCGGCTCTGTCGGTCACCTCACCGGAGGGCTCGGTTTCGGCGGCACTGTGGCCGCGGGCGTAGAGCTGCCGGTCTGGGGATGCGCCCAGCCACCGCAGCCATTCGACGTGCCGGAGGGTCGACTCCCAGGCCCTGAGCGGGAGCTCCATCGCGTCGAGCAGGCGTTCGAGGCTTGCTCCACCGACCGGTTGCCTGCCGTGCTCGTAGCTCGAGATCGTTGCCTTGTTGACTCCGGAGAGCTCGGCGAGGCGCTTCTGGGTCAGGGCCCGGTAGGTCCGCAGGATCATCAGCGCTGTCCCCGCGGGCGCCCCGCCGGCAACGTGAGTGGGGACCTCGGCTTCGGCTCCGCCGGTCGCGTCTGCGCGCTCGTTCACGAGACGACTGTAGTCACGGTTTCCTTCGAGGGCAAAACGGCCAAGCCAAGTGGTTTCAGCCATCTCCTGCCCGAAGATCGCCTCGCTTCGTCCGGAGGAATGGTCGACGTGGGTCAGACGCCGCAATAGGGCGATGAGTAGAAATCTCCAGCTCTTCTGCGGAGTTCCGTCCCAGGGGGATGTTTCTTCCTCTCCGGAGGAACCGGCGGGGTCGTCGGTCGATCGCTTCAACGGGCCTCCCGTTTCGGTGGTCGTGGTTCGGTCTCTGGCTTCGAGCCCTCCTATCCATGAGGACGGGATCGGGCGGCTCGATCGCTCGGATCGGAGCGCACGAGGAGGCTGCGCGCTAGAATCACCCCGACTGGTAACTCACCGACTCCGCGGAGTCGTACCCGGGCCTCGGCGCGCCGCTCCAGAAGGTGGAGCGCGAGGCCCCCGAGGGAACCGTGAGCGAGCGTTCCTTTTCCCAGCAGGAGGCAGGGCGCCTGATCCGGGCCGTGCTCGACGAGCTCGGCCGGGGCATCGTGGGGCAGGACGAGCTCCTGGCCGGGCTGTTGATGGGGGTTCTGGCCGACGGGCATCTCCTCATCGAAGGCGTGCCCGGCCTCGGCAAGACCCGGGCGGTGAACCTCCTCGCCCGCATCTGCCAGACCACCTTCAAGCGCCTCCAGTTCACGCCCGACCTGCTGCCGGCGGACATTCTGGGCACCCGCGTCTACAACCAGCAGGCCGGGAGCTTCGAGACGGTCAAGGGGCCGATCTTCGCCAACTTCGTCCTCGCCGACGAGATCAACCGGGCGCCGG
>Ga0210101_1000319_pt1 | contig 16820 bp, 12 predicted proteins | sample Muzzi_PWC_D1_FD_185534 | JGI IMG/M metagenome (GOLD analysis project Ga0210101, IMG submission 185534) | Wetland microbial communities from San Francisco Bay, California, USA, that impact long-term carbon sequestration - Muzzi_PWC_D1 (SPAdes) | ecosystem: Environmental > Aquatic > Marine >... | reverse complement strand
AATCGGTCTGATACTGCCGCCTGATCTCATGCCAGCGGGCAAGGGACCGGCGACGCCCGAGGCGGCCGCTAAAATCACGACCATCGAGGTGCCCGATCTGGCGGGGCTGACGGTCGATGCGTCCAGTATTGCACCGGATGGCTACGAATTCAGTAGCGGATCTTCACGTTATGCCGGTGATGTCTTTACCGGTCTGTTTTATTCGTCCCGCTACCGCAATGAGTCGGTGCTGACGAAAAACGGGCGCAGTATCCGCCTGCCGAATGCCGGCAACCGGTATTACAGCCAATCCACACACTTCATCGGCTGGATTGTGTCACCATGATCTGGCTGTCGCTTGTCATCGTCATCTTCATCCTGATTGGCATCGGCATGTGGGGCTGGCCGCTGGTGGCCGGTCTGCTGGGTGCCTCGGGTATCACTGACAAGTCTGGTGCGCTGATGTACATCGCACAGCTGATGCGCAACTACTCGATCACGCCCGCCGAGGTTGAGGATGCTTTTCACGCGCCGGTCGCTGCGGGCAAGCCGGCCGCCCGGCGCAGTCGGGGCGATATCGTCAGGACGCTGTTCACCTATCTCGGTGCGATTTTCATTATCGCCGGCATCAGCACCTATATCAGTACCTTCTGGGACAGTATGGGCAGTGTGATGCGGGTGGTTGTGACACTGGGCGTAGGCTATATCCTGTTAATCGTGCTGGTTTCCGCGCTACACGAGAACAGGTTTCCGCGACTCATACTGCCGCTGGTACTGGCCTCCGTGTTCATGATGACCAGCGGCTGGTTCGTACTCATCCACGAAGTATTTCCGCAGAGTGAAAACTGGCGTACCGCGGTGCTCGCGGTATTCGGCGTGATGGCGTTGCACCAGGGTGTGTTACTGTGGAAATATCCGCAGACGGTCCTGACCTTCACGACACTGTTCTTTGTTTACGGATTCATGCACGTGGGCCTCGATCTGCTCGACGTGCCGATTGCCTACATCGCCATCGTCCTCGGTGCCTCGTTGTTCCTGGTTGCGACCGCACTGGATAAGACAAGGTACCGCATACTCGCAGAACCGGCCCTGTTGATCGGAATCTGCTGGCTGAACAGCGGCCTGTTCGACCGTATCGCCATTGCTACTGCTGCCAACTGGGCGAGTCTGGTTATCGGTGTGTGCGTGATGTTCACGGCCTATGGTCTGCATAAGGCGGAGCGCTATCCGCGCCTGACCGGCCTCGGTTATTTCTTCGGATCGATCCTGGCCTATAGTGGGCTGTTTGATCTTGTCCATAGTACCTCCATCGAACTGATCTATCTTGCCGTTGCCGCATCGATGCTCTATGCCAGTGTGGTATTGCAAAGCCGGGCGCTGTTGTTCACCACCGTCATCGCCATGCTCGGATTTATCGGTTTTTATACCGCCCGGCATTTCGCCGATTCCCTGGGCTGGCCTGTTTCACTCGTCCTCATGGGCGTCGCCTTCCTGGCCGTTGGTTCACTCGCCCTGAAGCTCAAACGTCGCATCTAGCCCCTCCAATAATCGGGGGGTCAGACTGCAATTTTTATGCTGTCAATCACTAATAGAGCTTAAATAGCAGTCTAACCCCGAGTTGAAGGTACTAGTACTTATTGCCTGATTGCTGACGATAGATAAAGTCGCTGTCCGATTATCCGATACCTAGGGTAATTAATCGCATTAATAATTATCAGTCGAACCGGCACGGCATGGTCGTGGGGTTCAGCATTCGACGATTAGAGGGGAGCATCAGTGATGACTGATTCAACGGCTTACAGTGTAATCGTCAGTGGTGAATGCCAGGCCGGATTTACTGCTGAACAGGTGTGTGGTGCCTTCGCCACGCTGTTCAATATATCACCTGAAAAGGCGAGCGCACTCCTGAAAGGACAGCAGGTGATCAAAAAGGGTATCGATCTGAAATCGGCCGAATTGTATAAAAGGAAGCTTGAAAGTATCGGTCTCGTCGTGTCGCTGAGGGAACGTAAATCAAAGCCGGCAGCCGCTGATGCATTGTCACTGACACCTACGACAGATGATCATTCATCAGCATCGCCATCCGTTATCGTAACCTGTCCGAAATGTAAGTCTCAGCAGCCTCCTGGGACAGACCAGTGCCAGAAGTGCGGTGTCTACATGCATAAAGTTGTGAATACAAATAATACTGGATGTACGCACCCTGTAAAGGTTGAGGACTTATATATCGAGCCAGACGTGGCGATGGGTGAGTCGCTGACGGCTAAGAGCCTGGTCATCGGCGCTGCTGCGGCACTGGTCGGCGCACTGGTCTGGAGTTTTATTGCCAACATCAGCGGATATGAGCTGGGTCTGGTTGCGTGGGGCATCGGTGGTGTCATTGGTTTTGCGGTCATCGCGTCAGGCAGCAGCGGATTAAAGACGGGAATCGCCTGCGGCATACTGGCCATGGCCGCTATCCTGGGTGGAAAGTATATGATCTACTCCGGTGTTCAGGACGAGCTTGCTGCCGCCCTGGCCGGTTCCCGGGAGCAGGTGCATGCCATCTACGACGTTGAAATGGAAGCCGCCAGCGCCTATGCCGGTGTGATGGGCGATCGTTCACGGCGTCAATTTATGATTGATTATCAGTATACCGATTCATCGACCGTCTCTGATGAAGAACTGGAGTCGTTCATGGAAACCGACGGCATGCGTCTGAGCAGCTATGTCGATTTTCAGCCTTCGTTTGATGACTGGTATCAGGACAATGTCGCGACCAATCTGGAAAATCTTTCCACATTTGAACTGATCAGAGATGATCTGGGCCTCATCGATATCATCTTTTTCCTCCTCGGCATCGGCACCGCCTTTCGTCTTGGCAGGGGCGAATCCATGTAATCACATTGCCGGTCACATTACCCGGATGACCGCAGGGGCCGGTGACATGCAAGAGCCACACTCATTCGTTATCGGTCCCTTGTTTTTGGCTTTAAAGTGTGAAATGGGTGATGACCGTTGCGACTTTCTCATGTACCATGAATGCCTTGAAAATAAGGGGTAGTCATGAGAGGTTTTCAGATCACGTTGATTATGCTGGGTGTATTAGCGATTTTTCCGGCTACAGCGGCTGAAATCACGGGGGCATTTGGTATGGAGTTCGGCACCAGAATCGATATCAAAAACTATAAACAGCTGGGCCTGGATACCCCTTATGGTCTGGAATATGCCTTTATACCGGACAATCCTTTTGCGCCATTAAACAATTACTCGGTCTTCGTCACGCCTAAAACACACCGTGTTTACCAGGTCAGTGCAGGCGCCAGATTCACTTCTGACAAGGCCTGCAGTAATGTACTGATAGACCTGGAGCAGGTGCTTGAAAAGAAATACGACAAGACGAGCAAAGCTATTAGTAAAGATTTCGGCAGTATGCCCAGGATCAGTTTTGGTAAATCCTCCCGTACTATTGAGGGTAACTGTAGCGGCTTTTTATTCAGCAAGCATCTTAATCTTATTTATGTTGACAAGCAGTTACGTGACCAGGCCGGCCAGGAATATCAGCAGACACTGGAGTCAAAGAAATCTTCGGGTCAGCAGGGTGGCGATCGTGACACCAGTGGTTTATAGTCACTGAACTCCCCTCCGGTTTTATGTTGCCGTTGGCTGTTCAGTAATCCATTCCCTGAGGGTCGTGTCACCCAGGGCCGAGGTATAGGCCTGGTCGAGGTGATGCAGTACTTTTTCTACCGCCGGTTGCGCAGCCGTGCCGGCGTCGAATATGAATGAACCGGCCTCGGTCATCCGTGTCGTGTCGATCAATTCCTTGATGGTAATCGCATCGAGGTCCCTGGCGGGGACATAACGGGTGGTTTTATCTGTGATTTCCAGCAGCAGGCCTTTGTTGACCAGATTCTCGAGTTCTTTATTGATGAGGTTCGACGGTATACCCAGCTCCGTATTCAGCGTACGCAATGTCCAGGGTTCCTGTCCCAGGTGATACTGCTTTCCTATGCAATACATTATCATCAGCGCTAGCCGCTCTTGCTGGCGACTGCCCAATTCTATACTACCGCGTGTACGCCTTACGTATTCCGGGTATTGGCGGAAGAAGGCAATCTGGGAACCCATAATAAAGATCAACCAGCTTAGATAGAGCCAGATCATGAACATAATCAGTATGGCGAAGCTGGAATAGATGGCGTCGTATTTGGTCGAACCGGCGGAAAAAGACGCAAACAGCATGCCGGCCGTCTTCCATAAGATACCGGAGACCGTTGCCCCGGTCAGTGCCGGCCCGATCTTTACGCTGGTGTTGGGTATAAAGATATACATAAACGTGAAGGCGGCGATTATGAGCAGGTAGGGTATCGTCAGTCCGGCATAATAGAACAGTGTTCCGAAAGGTTCGATGGCGACGATAAACTGGACAAACTTGGAGCTCACCATCGATACGGTTACCGCCAGTGCAACTACGACCAGAACAGGTCCGATCATCAGCACACTGAGGTAATCGGCGACACGACGCAGGAAGCTTCTGGTGCTGCCGATATGCCAGATGTGATTGATACATTCCTCGATCTTTTGAACCAGTGAGATGACTGTGTAAAAAAGTACGCCCAGGCCGACGGCGCCGAGAACGCCGACATTGATATTATTAATGAAACTGACAATGGTGGTGCCGATTTCATGACCCTTCGGTCCAAGCGGATAGAGGAACTCAAACAGCAGGGGTTCAAACTTTTGTTGCACGCCAAAGGCCTTCAGCACCGAAAAACTGACGGCCAGTAACGGTACCAGGGAGATTAGCGTGGTATAGACCAGGCTCATCGCACGCAGCGTCAGTTGTCCCGCGGTCAATTCATGTACGACCGCGTAGATCAAACGCAACGCATGGATAAGGAAGCGTATCCCCCAGGGGGAGGCGCTGATATCCGCCTCCCAAAGCTGCTTTTGTATATAATCTCTGTAATTTATCAGTATGTTATACATGTGCAGATTATTATTATATCGTCAGTGTGGGGACGTGGGTGTGTATTTATCCGTTTCCCGTGATTCATTATAGCTTATAATAGACCATTACCACGTAATATTGTCATGACCGGAGCGAAGCACGTTATCGCGGAAATACGTGGTTTCAGTCAATGGGAAAATATTATATACAATGTTCAGTGCCGCCTGGTTTTATGAATATTTTTATCGAGGTGATGTATGTACGAGAATAAACGCGCGAAGATGTCACCTATCCCGGATAACCTGGATAATATCCTTAATCCCATGCAAATAATGACCCTGCGCAATGCGGAGAATGACGGCTGGGAGTTGTATTTTGTCAGGCGGACGGGTCTGGATGTTCCGGTTCCGGTTATCAAGGGTATCGGCACCCGGGTCATCGGTGTCATCGAAGCCAATGGACAATTCAATGCGGAAGCTGAAATCAGGGTCAGAGATGCCCCGGAAATCTCTTGAAAACCTGATCGAGGCCGGTCAGGGTTTAAAGCAGATGTGCGTTAATCATTGCTTCCCGATCCAGAGGTCGTGAAGCCGGAATTGTTTCATATTCAGGCCGGGCCTGCTTCGAATTAACCGCACCAGGCCGTAAATGCAGGGCTACCTTATAATAAGAGAGTTTATCCTGAAGTTCCGCACCATGAACACTCGTTTAACAGTTAATCCGCTTTGACGGTATACGCCTTGCTCGATTTGTTTTTTCATAGTTCGACGGCCGGCTGACGACGGTTATAACAACAAGGAAAACCGGATATGATAAAACTGCTGTGTTTCAATCTGGCTATGCAGGTATTGTTCATTGTGGTGATGTCAGGGCCGGTATTTGCGACCGCTGCAGTTGTCGAGGACGATGCCGCGGGCGACACTCCGGTAATCGATATGCAGCCGTGGACACCGGACATGGACGCCGGGCTTTTTGCCTTTGAGCTTCCCAACAAGCTCATCGACCAGCACGGCTCACCGGATCGGCAATACACCGCCCAGTTGCTGTATGCCCGACCCGGGCCGGTCTATTACCTGGCAATTATCGATCGCAAGCTCGGGCATCGTTACTTCCTGGATGAACGGCTGATCATCGGCGATCAATATCCCAATAAACTGATGCGGGTGTACTGGAAGGATGCCGACACCATCGTCATCCGCGCACGTAACGCCATTGCTTCACATGATCTGTTTATAAACTACAATATGAAAACCGGTCATATTACCCAGGGAATACTGGCCCTGTCACCCGGGCCACCCGTACGTGACAAACTGGCGCCGGCGGATCTCAAGCCTGTTGTTCTACTGACGCTGGACGATCGAATGCTGCTGCATCGGCAGATTCCTATCGGAGTGACTTATGCGGCCCTGAAACAGTCCCTGCCGCAATTGGGGATACAAAAGACCGATGCCGGCGCGGGCCTGACCGAGGCCTTTCTCGATATCGATGTCCTTGATCACAAGGCGCGGGTGGAATTCAATTTCAGTAACCATGTGCTCTATAATTTCTATTACCACATGGACCTGGACAGTGCCGCGGAGGACGGCAAGGCCTACAAGGCCTTGCAGGATTACTACAGTGAGCATTACTGTGAATTCAAGGAAGAAAATGTGCGTGAATCAGAACACTATGCCGTTGAATCTTCCCACTGGCATACCAGGGAAGTGGATGTGAGTGTCGTCAATAACATCACCCCCGGCAGCTACAACATCAGCTGGGCATTACAGCAGTAGTGAAGCCGGGGATCAGACTGAAGTATTCCAACACGACGACTTCCTGTTATTAAACTGCAGCCTGTTCCCGGTTCACACTTCTGAATATCCCGGCCAGTTGCACATGCATATGATTCCTGCTGACGGGGTTCGCGGTGAAATTTCCGTCTTTGTCAAGAACGCCATTGATTTTGTCATGCGCATGGTGGATGCCGGCAACCGCGAATCCTTGACTGTCCTGGCGAATAAAATACAATTCCCAGCCGTGATCTTTTGTGACAGTAATCGTCAAAGACTGCTTCGGTGTCAGGATACCTGCGAGGCTTTCCGGGATGGGTGACAATCTGCTTGATAGTTGTTTGTTCATTACATTGACCTCTAATCAATGAATGGAGTTAATCTTGCCGCAGTTACATTAACGAGGCATTAAAGTAATTGTGTTATCGGTGAAACAGCAATACACTCTGGTTTGTCCGTGGAGTGTGCCCCGGATTATAAAAACGGGATTATAAAAAAAAGACCGGCCGAAGCCGGTCTCAAGCAAATGCCTGAAAAAAGAAATACCCCTGGCTGTTTGGGGATAAGAGGGAGGAGTCAGCCAGGGGTATGGGGCACAGATCAGCGGGACTATTCCATTAGAGGGGGTATATCCCTATAGTTCCCGTTGCAACGTCCTTAACGCATATGACTGACTGACTAAGTCAAAGTTCCGGGTCTCATTGTAAGAATGTGTAAAGGTTGGAAGGGATGCCGGCACTGATCATTTTTCCTTATTTATTCAATGATTTGCTTTAGTATGTTCCGCGGAACAGGTGAAATAGTCCTGTGGTGGGGACGGGTCCCGGTGTGCCCGGTGATGGTACTAATAGAAGATTCGTCAAAAAATTGTCACGAATGAACGCTTGAGTAATAAATGATCGAACGATTGTATGAGATTGCGTCGGCCCATGCCTGATTCTGCGGATAATCGTCATCAATGCTGACTATCCCGTTTTGTCTTGTTGTACATTTTTTCCCTTGTAAAGCAAAAGGGGTGAGGGAGTTAACTCCCATGCACCCCCTTGCTTGCTACCTTATATCCCCTCGTATGGAATGGATGGATTGTCTGCATCGGTCGTGGCAGTCAGCAGGCGGTTATGATCGTGCTGATAATCAATATCATTGATCGTGAGGCTGATTTTCACGCGCCGGTCAAACATATAGGCATTGCGCTCCGTTTCACTGGCTATGGTTTTCTTCTCGCCGTAGGCAGCTGAGCTGATCCTGGAGGGATCGATACCCGCCTTGACCATTTCTGCCCTGACAATTGCCAGGCGTCGTTGTGAAAGCAACAGGTTGGATTCCATATTGCCGCGTGGATCTGCGTAACCGGACAATGATATCTGAATGGTCGGGAAGTGGTTCAGCATCTCCGTCATCCTTTTCAACTGTTCGGCATAATGGTGCTCGAGGTCATAGCTGTTGGTACGGAAATAAATCTCCATGCCAGGCCCGGATGCAACAGCACGGCTGGCCATACGATAAAATTCCCCGTCGCTATCACTCGATGAGACCTTAAGATCGGAGACCTCATTTCTGTGTCCCCCAAGGTTCAATATCCCTGGCTCATCTACACTGACCTGAATATTTTCTGCCTCTGCGCCGGGCCATTCCCGAGTATCTGTGCTCGCCACCTCAACCGCCGGTACCACGCTGTTCTGTGCTAATTGAGCTTCCTGCTGATTGGGCTGTCTCTTTTCAACAGCATCGGGTTGTGCCGGCTCTACATCATCATTTAATCTGAACTGGCTACCGACAATGCCACCGATAATCAGTCCCAACGGCCCCGCAGTGGCTGCCCCGATCGCCGAACCAACACCTATGGTGATAATATTGGGGCCGGAATGTCTTGCCAGTCTCCCGTCGTTCGACTCATTCGCCATCGCCGGGGAAGATGCTACGCATGTTAGTAATATACCTGTTATAATCCTGCTGTTCATTTCATTCTCCTTTGAGCTGGTTAAATACTGAACCAGTGTTCACTTTCGTGTTGATCAACGTACGTTTCCAATGCCACTGAATGACGCACCGGTTGTTACTACAAGCGCTATTTGATCTGAATTGATCCCGACAATCTTTGGCAAGGGCTGGAGAAATAATGGAGAAAAAATGGAAGATTCACCTGTCTGCTCAACATCATCATTGGAATAAGGTAGATTGGACAAGGGCGAATCAGGCAGATATTAACGAACACAGGTAACACGGCTATTATGGGCAAGATCATCGCTATTGTGGAAGATGACCCGGACCAGTTGGGAAATTATACCGATGCGCTCAGTCGTTATGGCTATCAGGTCAATGGTTACCAGAGCCGCGCAGATGCCCTCAGGGCATTTGATCAGAGACTCCCTGATCTGGCCATACTCGATATCATGCTTGGTAATGAAACAGATGCCGGGTTTGATCTCTGTCGTGAGCTGCAGGCCCGCAATTCACAACTACCGATTATATTTTTGACCAGTCGCAGTGATGAGATTGATCGTATTTCCGGCTTGCGTCTGGGTGCCTGCGATTATCAAACAAAACCGGTGTCGCTGGCCTTTCTCGGTGAACGGGTCCAGGCGCTGTTTCGTCTGATAGAAAACAGGAACTCGACACCGGACCACAGAAAACAACTGGGTGAGCTGACGATCGATGACAATAATATCGGTATTTACTGGATGGGCCGGCCTGTCGCCTGCACCTACACCGAATTTAATATCATCAAGTCGCTCGTCGATCACATCGCGACTCGAGGGGCAAGTTACGATGAGCTCAGTAACATGACCCGCCAGGGTATTGTCGAAAGCAACACCATCAATACACACATACTGCATCTGCGTAAAAAATTTCGCCAGATAGACCCGGACTTTAATTGCATAAAAAGCGTCTATGGCTTTGGTTATCGCTGGGCCTGTTCATGATACGGCGCACAGCGGGAAAAACAAGGCTTGGAAGCAAGCTGGTATTATTCAGTCTTATATTACTCATTATTCCCTGGCTGGGTTACCAGTACATCAGGGAGATGACCCATTTTCTGGTAGAAGGCCAGGAGAAGGCACAATTACTCGCGGCCGAAGCGATCGCCACCGTTTTACGCGAGCGCACGGACCTTTTCAGTTTGGGTGATGACGTGTCAGCCAGCTTGCTTGAGAATACCGCACTTTATGCCTACCCCCTTAACGGTAACGTGATAATTGATGGCTATTTCGGTGACTGGGGGGAGCTGATAAAGAAAACACGTCATTATGGAGACGAGTCGGTCATCTTCTCTCGACAGGATACGTTGCCAGACTCGGTATCATTTGATCTTGTCATGGGTATTCACGGTGACTATCTTTATGCTGCTGTACATGTGATCGATGACAGGATTGTATATCGACATCCTGCCTATCGGCGTCTTGATAACAGCGATCACCTGCGCCTGATACTGGTATCACCCGAAGGCGAAAATCAGCACCTGGTATTGACTACCGAAGGGTCAGGCACTATCAGTGCCTACCAAGTACAGGATAACTGGAAATATGCCCTCGATGGTCGTGCCGTTAGCGGCATCCTGGGCATATGGCAGGAGCACAGCCATGGTTATGATGTCGAGTTCCGTATTCCGTTGGCGCTGCTTGGTAAAGACCGTCGCTTTATGCTGCGCGTCGCTGATGTCGATGATGTCCATCAGCGGCAAGTAACCACGGAGATTGGCAGCCTGCCGTCACAGTGGTCGAAGGAGCTAAATCATATCATCATTCGTTCACCTGATATTGAACGTATCCTGAGCGGCCTTGAACATGCCGATTCCCGCCTCTGGATTGTCGATCGTCATCGCCGGGTGCGTGCCGAGGTTGGCGCCATCGATGAAGATGATGAGGAATCAAACACCCATACGGACAGGATCAGCCCCGGCCTGATCCAGGCAGCGCTGGAAGGTGAGGCCGGTGCACAGCGTCGCAGCGTCAATGGCAGTGACATCATTACCGTTACCCACCCTATCTATGCGGGCACCAATGTCATTGGTGCAGTGATGCTAGAGAAAGGTGTACGGGAACTTGTCGCCATGCAGTGGGGTGCATTCCAGAAGGTGGCCATACTAACAATACTGGCCATGTTGTCGATTGCCATCGGTTTTGCCCTGTATTCAATGCGGCTGTCCTGGCGTATCCGTACGCTCAGTCGCGAAACCATTGCTGCCATCGATGACGAAGGCCGGGTGACCGCAGACACCATCCAGGCCCAATCCACTGTCGATGATGGTCTGGGCGATTTGTCCCGCAGTATCACAGATATGTTACAACGACTGAATCGTTACACCGGGTTCCTCGAAAACATCCCGCGCACCCTTCGTCATGAGATCAAGAATCCCCTCAATGTCATCAGCACCTCGTTACAGAATCTGGCTGCCAATGTCCCGGCCGTAATAGACAATCCGTATATGGAGAGTGCCGAACGCGGCATTACGCGCCTTGACAGGATAATGATCAATCTCACTGAGGCCGCCAGCATGGAAGACTCGCTGCGTAGCGATGAACAGTCCCGTTTTGATGTGGATAAACTGGTCAGGGAATATGTGGCGAGTTGCATACATACACAGACACATCATCAATTCGATTACCAGGGTCCACCCCAAGGAATCATCATCAGTGGTGTCAGTTACCGCATCGAACAATTGCTGGATAAACTCATCGATAATGCCGTGGGCTTAAGTCCTGATGGATCAACTATCGTAGTTCAACTCCGGACACAGGGCGCTATGGCAATACTGAGCGTCATCAACGAAGGTCCCGGGCTGCCTGAACAGGTCCTCGGCTCCGGATTTGATACCATGTGGTCATCAAGAAGCAGTGTCGATGATAGTCCCCATCTGGGAATCGGGCTCTATATTGTGCAGACAATTGCCCGTCACCATAAGGGTTATCTAAAGGCAGAAAACTGTGACGATGGCAGAAATGTGCGCTTCTCGGTTTATCTTTCCAGGGACAGGGTGTCACATGATGTCTCATAAAAATTCGAGTCTGATACTGCTTTTTATTTTTTCTCTGGCGGCTTGTAGCCACCAGCCTGAGGTGCATCCGGCAACGACTCAGGCTGAGCGTGCCAGTATCTGTCAGAAGGCACGGCATGATAAAGACCTGTTCTGTAATGAGCCGGATGGAAATAATCTGACGAAGGAAAATATTTGTTGGCGTGCACTCAAAAAAATCAGGCAATACTGCGATTAAAACACGTGGTTCAGGCCGCTTTTAAGGTGCTATCTGTTGATGGCCTTGAAGGCATTAACCAGGACGCCGATATCATGGCCGCCCTGATAAACCGGCAGGGGTTCCCTGTCCAAATCGAGTAGAGAGTAAACGGCGGTCTGGGCCGTCCTTACGGAATATTCGACGGTGAATACACAGTCATCGGGTACTTCAACAAACTGCCCCAGGAAGGCAAAATTCGTCGATCCTTCGGGTACTACCCGCGGCCTGTCTTCTACGGCCCGGGGAAGAAACTGGCTGTCGATATAGGGCATCAGGCAGGGCAGGCAATTGATCTCGCTCATCACGGCTTGCATCCTGTCCATGATTTGTAGATGAGAAAATAGTTCTGTCAGGATTTCCTCACCGCAACAGTCTGACATCTTTTTCTTTACATAGTTGCCTTCATTGTTCGGCAGCAGCCCGTCTCCCCAGAATACGAACACGCCGTCGGGCTGGTTGGCGAAATGGGGTTGGTGGGCCAGAACGACAGACATAAGCCAGTTGGAATCCGACAAGGTCACCAGGCCACCGGTACCGGCTGTGTTACCGGTGAATGTCTCCATGAAGCTGAAAAAGGTTGCGTCTTTCAGGGTAACGGTAAAAGACATCCATTTTGATTGGTCGATGTGCTCACAGAAAACCTCGGGACGACCGAAATCGGTATGCCGTTGTGCCAGCTTCTTCCACAGTGCCCAGGCGCCGGTAGACGGTCTGGTCACGGGCGGGGCGGGGGACATCATCGTACCGATGCGGGCATTTTCCACCATCGAACCCAGGGTAACGAACAGATAATCGTTGTCTGACAGGCTGATGGTTTCAGATACACCGTTGTTCAGCAGGTGTATGGCCGTGGCTGTTTTCCCGGCCTTGTTGATGGCAAAGTCGATATCGGTCACCGTGCAGTCCAGAGAAAAGCGCACGCTCTGACGCCTGAGCCAGGACTCGAGCGGCAGGATGATGGAATCGTACTGGTTATAGACGGTTCGCATAATACCCTTGAGCTGATTAAAGCCGGGTAGCAGGTGTATAAAGCGAATAAAATAGCGTCGCATTTCAATAATGCCGCTCCAGCGCTGAAACGCAAAGGTCGTGCTCCATAACAGCCAGAAGACGGTAGTGAAAAACCGGGGTGAAAACCATTCGTCGATCCGCTTGCCCGCCAGTGAATCTTCAGAGCTAAGCAGCAGCCTCAGCGTGTCAATCCGATCCCGAATGCCCAGGCCGTAAGAGGACACATCCATCTTTTTTCCGTCTTTGACCAGCCGAGAGATGGAACAGGTCACGACCCGGGTATTGAATTCCAGGATCTCGGCCAGCACGCTTTTGTCGGGATCGTCCAGGGTGGGTATGCCTGACAGCAGGTCCCAAGTGCAGACGAAGTGTTCTTCATGCATCCTGCCACCGCGAATGAGATAACCCTCGTCCGCAGAACCGGAGCCATCGAGGGCGCCGCCAAGGATCTTGTCCTGCTCCAGTATTCGGATATTCGCGCCGGCGAACCCGGCTTCCCTGATCAGGTAGACTGCGCTGGCCAACGAGGCAATACCGCCACCGACGATGATGGCTTTTTTCATTCCGTAATAATCAGGTTCAGAGTCAGGGTTCATATCTTATTACTGTTTCCCGGGTGTCAGCAGTGGCGGGGCCAGGCCTCTATTCGCTCATTTGGTGGGAGTGCCGGGTCAATTCGATTAATCAGGCCTGCCGGCTGGTATCAATACAGTCTTTTACCGTACGCTTCGCTCCGCCGATAAGCCTGGATCGTATATAACGGCTTTACACTGGTGGGTCGAAACTAGATAAATTCACTCTTATAAGATAGTAACAGGCGTATGGGGTTAACTCAAACACCACGGGCATACCCCGGCTTGTATTTGTGTGGTCTCACACATGGAGAGTCAGTTAAAATTGTGGGATGAATATAAAAACTGCTGAATAGAGTCGTTAACATGTTTCGTAATAAATGGCGTTTGATACCACTTTTGATTTTCACCTTGCCGGGTTGTGCCCATCAGACCGGGTTGCTGCCACAACTGACCGAAGAGGAACGAGCCGCCGCCTGCCAGAAGGCCCATGAAGACAGTGATCGATTCTGTTATAACATGGCGGGAACTTCGTATTGGTTCCGGGAAAAGCTGTGCTCGGATGCTATAAAGCGTGCCAGGCAGTATTGTGATTAGGGCGGTGCTGGTCGCAAGCACCGGCTGCCGGCGTATGGAAGGATAGATTGTCTGTTTTCAACGTTTCTGCAGAGGCACGATCGTGTCCGTTTTCACCTGTTCCGGCAGGGTATGGTCATCAAGCAGCAATGGCCGGATTTCTGCTTCCGGCATGGGGCGGGCATAGTAATAGCCCTGGGCCATATTACTGCCGTTCTGGATCAGGAATGACTCCTGCTCGATGGTCTCCACACCTTCGGCGACGACACACAGGTCCAGGCTGACGGCCATAGCGAGAATGGCCTGAACAATGGCGCTGTCATTGGCATCGACGGTGATATCCTGAATGAAACTGCGATCGATCTTGAGCTCACGGATCGGCAGTTGTTTCAGCCGACTGAGCGAGGAATGGCCGGTACCGAAATCATCGATGGCAATGCTGATGCCAACCTCGCACAGGGCGATTAGGATATCCTGACCGTCAACCTTGCTTTCCATGATCGTACTTTCGGTAAGTTCGAGGACGATACATTCGGGTGGTACACCTGTTTCGATAAATATATCCTGTATCCGCTGCGGAAGCGCCTTCTGCCGCAATTGCCTGCCGGAGAGATTGATGTGCATGGCGAAGTCGTCGAGCTTGAGTCCTTGCTCTTTCCATTGTTTCAGTGCTGTGCAGGCCTGTCGGATGACCCACTCTCCAAGCGGGATGATGAGCCCCGTCTCCTCGGCCAACGGGACAAACTGATCCGGTGTGATCGTGCCGACGTCCGGATCATGCCAGCGCAGCAGGGCCTCGACGCCGCAGATGCGCCGGTCTTCCAGGCACACGACCGGTTGGTAGAACAACTCCAGTGCGTTCTGTTCAACCGCCATGCGCAGCCTGGATTCGATCTGCAGGCGCCGCAGTACATGCTCGGTGATCTCCCGTTCGTAAAAATGGAAATTATTACGGCCACTATCCTTGACCCTGTACATGGCGGCATCCGCGTTTTTCATCAAGGTCTCGGCATCGCAGCCGTCCTGCGGATAAAGACTGATGCCGATGCTGCTGGAGACATACAACTGATGCCCCTCGAAGCCGAAAGGCTGGGCCAGTGCACGGATGATCTTTTCCGCGACGATGGCGGCCTTCTTGCCGTCGTCCAGATCTTCCAGCAGTATCATGAATTCATCGCCGCCGAGGCGTGAAACGGTGTCTGATGCGCGAATCAGTTGCTGCAGTCTCGTGGCGGCCTGCTGCAGCAATGCATCGCCGACTGCATGACCGAGACTATCGTTGATGGTCTTAAAACGATCCAGGTCGATGAACATCAGTGCGATCTGGTTACCGTTACGATCGGCGCGACTGGAGGCATGTACCAGGCGGTCAAACAGCAGGGCCCGATTCGGCAGGCCGGTAAGAATATCGTGATAGGCGATGTGTTCGAGGTGGGCATCCTTTTCCCGTAACGCACGCTCCGCCCGTTTGTGTTCGGTAATGTCCTGGACGGTGCCGATCATACGCGTAGGCCTGCCTTCACTGTCGTGATGGACCTCCGCGCTTTCATGCACGTAACGTATTTCGCCGTCGGGGCGGATGAGCCGATGGTCGATGTCGTACGGTGCTCCGGATTCCAGTGCCAGCTTGACGGCCTCTTCGACCGCAGCGCGGTCATCCTCATGCACGTAGTTCAGGAAAGCTTCATAGGTGGCGTCGAATTCATCAGGCTCGATACCGAACAGACGATAGATGCCTTCAGACCAGTACAAGCGGTTTTCTGTAATCTGCCAGTCCCAATTTCCCATCTGGGCGATACGCTGGGCATGGATCAGTCCCTCTTTGGCCGCAAGTATCTGTCGGCTGGATTGCGCAATCTCCCGGTTTTTGCGTATAAACAATACAAGTGATCCGGCAAGGATCAGCACTACCAGCCCTATCAGTCCATACAACGTTGCAAGAATAACGTTTCGATGAGTGGCGTAAAATCCGGGCAGGGGCTTGATCAGTTTCACCTCTCCTGGGAGATCGTTCGATAGCGACAGTCCGGCCTTCTGCAGTTCCGCTTCATTCAGGATGTATTCATTCGGACTATCCTCGACCGGTGGCAGCTCGGTCATCGAGGTGCCGTTCAGATAATTCTGCAGCAGTTGTGCCGCTACCTGGCCCTGTCGTGGACCGCTGGTAACAAAGCCGCCGAGTACCCCCGGGTAAAGGTAAGCGTCCTCCATGCTGAAGACGACAAAGCGCCCGCTATGCACAATGGTATTGATCGTTTCGGCCAACGGCTGGGTACGGCCGTCGGCATCTTTTATCGCACCCAGGGTGGTCAGGAATATATAGTGCTCCGTATGTTTTTTCAGACGACGTACCAGACTATCGATCCGTTTATCGGACAGAAAGGTCACGTGAAAATCCGGGTAGCGGGATAGTTCATTCCGGACTTCATTGGTAATCATGTTATAGGTTTCACTGGTATCGCCGACGATGACGATGTCCTTTACATTCGCATCGATGCGTTGCATCAGACGCAGGTTAGGGGAAATTTCTTTTTTCTCGAAAACCCCGGTGATGTGTGCCGGATCCAGTTGTGATTTAATGTCGAAATTATTGACCCCGGAAAAAAATACCGGTACATCAGGGAACAGTTTATCCATCTTTGCAAGCGCAAAAGTCAGGGCATTGTCGTCCGTGACATAGACCGCGGCCGGTTGATAGTCCTTGTACTTTTCGCGCAGGTATCGGGCAATCAGATCCGCATAGTCC
>Ga0210101_1000318_pt1 | contig 16860 bp, 16 predicted proteins | sample Muzzi_PWC_D1_FD_185534 | JGI IMG/M metagenome (GOLD analysis project Ga0210101, IMG submission 185534) | Wetland microbial communities from San Francisco Bay, California, USA, that impact long-term carbon sequestration - Muzzi_PWC_D1 (SPAdes) | ecosystem: Environmental > Aquatic > Marine >... | reverse complement strand
GGCCGGGGCGACGACGCTCGGCTTGGTCATCGCGCTCGGCATCTTCGAAGCGACGCCGCGCTACCTGGTGCCGGTCGGCGGCATGGTGATCGGCAACGCGATGACCGCTGCTGCGGTGGCCCTCAACCGGCTCGGCGACGAGGTCGGCGAGTCGCGCGCCGCGATCGAGGCGACGCTGGCGCTCGGCGCGACCGCCCGCGAGGCGGCGGCGCCCTACGTTCGCCGCGCCCTGCGCTCGGGGACGATCACCCTAATCGACTCGACCAAGACGACCGGGCTGATCTTCTTCCCGGGCACGATGGTCGGGATGCTCCTCGCCGGGGCCGAACCGACCGACGCGGTGCGCCTCCAGTTGATCCTCCTCTACGCCCTGCTGGGCAGCGTCGCAATCGCCGCGCTGGTCGCCACCGGGCTCGCCTACCGCAACTTCTTCACCCCGGCGCAGCAGCTCCGCGAGCCGGTCGCCTGAAGCGCGGTCGACATTTGAGTCGCATAGCGGTCGAAACGTCGACCGCACGGCGCGTACACTCGCTCGGGTGTCACGTCAGCAGCGCCTGACGCTGGTCGCGGCGATCCTCGGCTCGACGGTCGTCTTCCTCGACTCGACCGTTGTCAACGTCGGCCTGCCGGCGATCGCCGACGACCTCGACGCCGGCCTGGCCGGGCAGCAGTGGGTGGTCGAGGCCTACATGCTGACCCTGGTCTCGCTGCTCCTGGTCGGCGGCTCGCTCGGCGACCAGTTCGGCCGGCGGCGGGTCTTCGTCGCCGGCCTGCTCGGCTTCGCGGCGACCTCCGTCCTCTGCGCCATCGCCCCGACGGTTGGGATTCTGATCGGCGCCCGCGCCCTGCAGGGGATCGCCGGCGCGCTGCTTGTCCCGGGCTCCCTGTCGCTGGTCGCGGCGACCTTCGAGGGGGCGGCGCGCGGCCGGGCGGTCGGCACCTGGACCGCCTGGACCGGGATCGCCGTGGTGATCGGCCCGGCCGGGGGAGGGGCGCTGGTCGAGGCGCTCTCCTGGCGGGCGATCTTCTGGATCAACATCCCGCTGATCGCCATCACCGTGGCGCTGACCCTGCGTTCGGTCGCCGAGAGCCGCGACCCCGAGGCCTTCCACGGCGCCGACCTGCCCGGGATCCTGCTCTCGGCGGTGGGCCTGGGCGGCCCAGTCTTCGCGCTGATCGAACAGCCGAGCCGCGGTTGGGGCGACCCGGTGGTGTGGATTCCGATGGTCGTCGGGGTCGCCTGCTTCGCGCTTTTCGTGTTGCGTGAGGCGCGCGCCCGCCACCCGATGCTCGACCTGGCGCTGTTCAGGATCCGCAACTTCTGGGTCGCCAACCTGACCACGCTCGCCGCCTACGCGGGGCTGATCGCCGCGCTCTTCTTCGTGACGATCTTCCTCCAGCAGGTCGGCGGCTACTCGCCGGTCGAGGCCGGCCTGGCGACGACCCCGATCTCGGTCGTGCTCTTCGTGCTCTCGCCGCGCTTCGGCAAGCTCGCCTCGGGGACGGGACCGCGGCTGCCGATGACCGCCGGCCCGGTCGTCGCCGGCCTCGGCCTGCTGCTGTTGCTGCGGGTCGATGCGGGCGCCGCCTATCTGCCCGACGTGCTGCCCGGCGTCCTCGTCTTCAGCCTCGGGCTGGCGGCGACCGTTGCGCCGCTCACCGCGACCGTCCTCGACTCGGTCGACCCCCGCCACGTCGGCGTCGCCTCCGGCGCCAACAACGGCATCGCGCGGGTCGCCGGGCTGCTGGCGATCGCCGTGCTCGGCGCGGTGATCTCGGCGAAGTTCAACAGCGCCGCGGGCGACATCGGCGGCGGGCCGCTGACCGCGCAGGCCCCCGATGCTTCGACCGCCGCCTTCCACCTCGGGATCGGGATCGCCGGGCTGCTGATGATCGCCGGCGGCATCGTCGCCGGCTTCGGGATCGAGAACCCGAAGCAGCGGCTCGAAGCGGTGCCGGCCGGCGGCGCCGCTCCCGCCGGCGAGTGCGGCCACAGCGTCGAGTGCGACGAGTCGGCACCCGTGGCGGAGCCTGCATAGTCTGCCGCCCGTGGGCGCCCCAGTCATCTTCTCCGGCATCCAGCCGACCGGCCGCAAGCACCTCGGCAACTACATCGGGGCGATCCGCCAGTACGTCGAGGGGCAGGAGCGCGGCGAGCCGGCGATCTTCTGCATCGTCGACCTGCACGCGATCTCCGTCGCCTTCGAACCGGCCGACCTGCGCCAGCGGCTCTACGACACGACCGCGATCCTGCTCGCCGCCGGCCTCGACCCGGAGCGCTGCATCCTCTTCCGCCAGTCCGACGTGCTCGAGCACGCCGAGCTGACCTGGCTGCTCTCGTCGGTCACCTCGCACGGCGACCTCAACCGCATGCACCAGTTCAAGGACAAGTCGGCGAAGCAGCGCGAGCTGGTCTCGGCGGCGCTGTTCTTCTACCCGGTGCTGATGGCCGCCGACGTGCTCGCCTACAAGGCGACTGAGGTGCCGGTCGGCGACGACCAGCGCCAGCACGTCGAGCTGATGCGCGAGATCGCCCGCCGCTTCAACGAGCGTTTCGGGGAGACGCTGGTCGTTCCCGTGCTCCGCATCCCCGAGGTCGGCGCGCGGATCATGGACCTGCAGCAGCCGGAGCGGAAGATGTCGACGACCGACTCGACCGAGGCGGGGACGATCTACGTGCTCGACGAGCCGGGAGCGATCCGCAAGAAGCTGGGCAGCGCAGTCACCGATTCGGGCCGGGAGATCGTCCGCGCGGACGACAAGCCGGGGGTGAGCAACCTGATCGAAGTGCTGGCGGTGGCGCGCGGGGTCGAGCCGGCGGCGATCGAGCGCGAGTTCGACGGGGCCGGCTACGGCGAGCTGAAGAAGGCGACGGCCGATGGGGTGGTCGAGCTGCTGGCGCCGGTCCGCGAGCGCTACGCCGAGCTGCGCCCCGACCAGGCGGCGCTCGAGGCGGCGCTCGCCGCCGGCGCCGAGAAGGCCCGTGCGATCGCCTCGAAAACGCTCACCGAGGTGCGCCACCGCATGGGTGTCGGTAGGCCCGCTTAATCTAGGCAGATGCCGGTCGCCGACCTCGACCTCGAGCTCGACGTCTTCGCCGGGCCGTTCGACCTGCTGATCGCGGTCCTGCTGCGCGAGGAGGTCGACCTGCTGGAGGTCGAGCTGGGCGAGGTGGTGGTCGCCTACGTCGCCCACCTGGAGCGCCAGGGCGAGCTGGAGCTGGAGGTGGCGACCGAGTTCCTGGTGCTGATCGCTGCGCTGCTGGAGCTGAAGTCGCGGCTGCTGCTGCCCAGCGCCGAGGAGGGGATCGAGGAGCTGGCGCCCGAGGAGGCGGTCGAGGAGCTGCTCGCCCGCCTGCTCGAGTACCGCCGCTACCGAGACGCCGCGGCGATGCTGAGCGAGCGCTTCGAGGCGGCGCGCGGCTACCTCTACCGCTCGGCGCCGCTGCCGCCGGACCTGCGCCGCGTCGCGGTCGAGGCGGCGACCGCGGTGTACGAGCCGGAGCGGCTCGCGGCCGCGCTCGGCGAGCTGCTGGAGGAGCCGCCCCAGCTCGACGTCGGCCACATCAGGCCGACCGTCTCCCTGGAGCGGCGGCTGCGCGCCCTGCGTGACGCCCTCGCCGGCCGGACCAGCATCGACTTCGACGAGCAGTTCGGCGGCGAGGACCGGCTGACCCAGGCGGTGACCCTGTTCGCCCTGCTCGAGCTGTACCGCAAGGGCGAGGCGACGTGGAGGCAGAGCCGGCCGCTGGGGCCGATCGAGATCCGCAGGCGGGAGGAGCAGCGAACGTGAGCGACCTGCCCCGCACTATCGAGGCGCTGCTCTTCCTCTCGCCGCAGCCGGTCTCGGTCGCGGACCTGGCCGAGGCGACCGAGGCGACCGAAGGCCAGGTGGCCGAGGCGCTCGACCTGCTGCGCGAGGACCTCGGCGAGGGGCGGCGCGGCGTCGTGCTGCGCGAGGTGGCAGGGGGCTTCTCGCTGGCCAGCGACCCGGCCAGCGAGGCGGCGGCGCGACGGCTGCTCGCCAAGCCGCGCACCCCACCCCTCACCCAGGCGCAGGCCGAGACGCTGGCGATCGTCGCCTACCTGCAGCCGGTCTCGCGCCCCGAGGTGGCGCGGATCCGCGGCGTCTCCTCCGAGTCGGCGGTGCAGACCCTTTCCGAGCGCGGCCTGATCGAGGAGTCGGGCCGCTCGCAGTTCGGGGCGGCGCTGTTCAAGACGACCGAGCTGTTCGAGCGGCTCTTCGGGCTCTCCGGCCTCGACCGGTTGCCAGACCCCTCGCAGTTCGATCCGACGCCGGAGGACGAGCGGGAGCTGCGCGAGCGGCTGCTCAAGGCGGGGGAACAGCGGGCGGAGTGAGCAGGCAGACGATCCCGGTGGGGGTTCCACTTAACTTTTTGCGATTGGGCGTGGGACAGCTGGCGCCCGAAGCGGCGACCGCAAAAAGTACAAGACGTTTCACCCCCACCGGGATCGTCTCCCATTGAGGCTCGCCAAGTTTCTCGCGCACGGGGGAGTCGCTTCGCGGCGGAGAGCTGAGGCGGTGATCGAAGCTGGGCGGGTCACGGTGGCGGGTGAGGTCGTGAGGGACCCCGCGCGGGATGTTTCAGAAGCTGATGAGGTGCGGGTGGACGGGGGATTGGTGGGGGTCGAGCCGCGCGAGGTGTGGGCGGTGAACAAGCCGGCGGGTGTGGTGTCGACCGCGCGGGAGCCGGGCGGCCGACCGGCCGTGGTCGAGCTGGTCGATTCGGAGGCGCGGCTGTATCCGGTCGGGCGGCTCGACGTCGACTCGACCGGGTTGCTGTTGCTGACCAACGACGGCGAGCTGGCCAACCGCCTCACCCATCCGCGCTACGAAGTCCCGAAGACCTACTGGGTCGAGCTGCGGCGCCCGCCTTCCGAGGATGACTTGCGTCGCCTCGCCACGGGCGTGGAGCTGGACGACGGCCCGACCGCGCGGGCCGAGGTGCGCCGGCTCGGCGAGCGCCGGGTCGAGATCGTCCTGCGCGAGGGGCGCAACCGCCAGCTCCGCCGCATGGCCGAGGCGGTCGGCAACAGGGTGACGGCGCTGCGCCGGGTCCGCTTCGGCCAGGTCGCGCTGGGCGGGCTCCCAGAGGGCGCAGCGCGCCGCCTTTCCGCGGGCGAGGTCGCCGAACTCGCGGGCGCCGGCTCCCGACGTGCCGGTGATTGAGTGCCCACACAGGTATCTAACTCCCGGCACGTCCCTTTGGGATGATGCGGGTCGATGAGTGAAGAGAGACTGTTCGCGGTGCGGGGCGCGGTCCAGGCGGAGGCCAACGACACCGCATCGATCGACGCGGCGACAACCGACCTGATGCGGGAGCTGCTCGACCGCAACGAGCTGGACCCCGAGGCGCTCGTCAGCTGCCTGTTCACGACAACCGACGACCTCGACGCCGAGTTCCCGGCGGTCGCCGCCCGCGGTCTCGGGCTCGACGCTGTGCCGCTGCTCTGCAGCCGCGAGATACCGGTGCCCGGCGCGATGCCGCGGGTGATCCGGGCGATGGTCCACTACTACGCGCCGGTCGGCCACGTCCCCGCGCACGCCTACCTCGGCGCGACCCAGGAGCTGCGCTCCGACCTCCACGCCGCCCAGTAGGCGCGGCGTCGGCCACAATGGGTCGATGACCGTCACCTTCGCGGAGAAGCTCGCCCGCATCCCGGGCTACCAGGCCGGCGTGCCGACCGGGCAGGCGCCGGAGGCGATCGCAGCCGGCGAGATCGCCCAGCTCGCCTCGAACGAGTCCTGCTTTCCGCCGCATCCGAAGGTGGTCGAGGCGATCCAGGCCGCGGCGGGGGCGATGAACCGCTACCCGGACCCCGAGGCCACCCTGCTGCGCCGCCGCCTCGCCGAGCGCTACGAGACCGAGCCCGGCCGGGTCGCGGTCGGCAACGGCTCCTGCGAGATTCTGCTCGCCGCCGCCGAGGCGCTCTGCGAGCCGGGCGCCGAGATCCTCTACGCATGGCCGTCGTTCTCGATCTACCCGCACCTCGGGGCGCTGACCGGAGCCCGCGAGATCCGCGTCCCGCTCGCCGCGGGCGAGGTCCACGACCTCGACGCGATGGCCGCCGAGGTGACCGCGGCGACCCAGCTGGCGATCGTCTGCAACCCGAACAACCCGACCGCGACCCACCTGCCGGCCGCCGAGGTCGCCGCCTTCTGCGCGTGGGTGCCGGGCCACGTGACGATCGCCCTCGACGAGGCCTACGTCGAGTTCCAGACCGACGACGACCCCGACACGACGCTCGACCTGCTCGCCCAGTTCCCCAACCTCGTCCTGCTGCGCACCTTCAGCAAGGCCCACGGCCTCGCCGGGCTGCGGGTCGGCTTCGCGATCGGCTCGGCCAAGTTCCGCGCCGCGGTCGACGCGGTGCGCCAGCCGTTCAGCGTCAACGCCCTCGCCCAGGCGGCGGCCGCCGAGGCCGTCCTACACGAGGACGACGTGGTTCGCCGCGTCGAGCAGACGATCGCCGAGCGGACCCGGGTCGAGGAGGGGCTGCGCGAGCTGGGCCTTTCCACCGCCGAGACGCAGACCAACTTCTCCTGGATCGACCTCGGCGAGGCCGACGAGCGCGAGGTCGTCGCGGGCCTCGCCGAGCGCTCGATCGCGGTTCGCCCCGGCACCCCGCTCGGCGATTCCGGCCACATCCGGGTCAGCTACGGCACCCCGGCCGAGAACGACCGCTTCCTCGCCGCGATCGGCGAGCTGCTCGGCTCCGGCTGACGGTTGGACCCCGAGCTCGCGCGCCACGGTCGCTGTTCGGCCGTGCGCTCCCTCGGTTGATTGGACCTATAACGAGAAATAACGGACACATAAACTCGCTATAATGGACACATGACTGCTCTGAGCAACCTTGCCAGGGAGGTTGGCGTCAACGAGCGCACGCTGCGGCGGGCGGTCAACGAGGGAGCCCTCAGGGGCAACCGGCCCTCGCCGCGCACACTCGAGCTGCCCCTGTCGGAGAGCCTCTACATCCGGCGGCGATGGCCGCTGATCGCGAAGCTACGGGCCGCACTTCGAACCGAACGCAACGTTCGCTTCGCGTTCCTCTTTGGATCGGCAGCACGAGGCGAGGACACCGAGAGCAGCGATATCGACGTGATCGCGGACCTGCGGGACGGCAGTCTCGAGCGGGTTCTCGACCTCGAGCGGAGGCTGGCAGATGCCGTGGGCAAGTCGGTCGATGTGATTCGCCTGGAGGATGCGGAAGACGACCCTACGTTCCTGGCGAACGCCCTCGATGTGGGACGGGTGCTAGTTGACCGCCGTGGGGCCTGGCCCGATTCGATCGATCGTCTGCCCGCCCTGAGGCGCAGGGGTGGGAGGCGGGACGCGAGGCGCAAGCGAGACGCCCTGGCGGGCATCGACAGGCTCTTGGCGGCGAGAAGATGAGCGGGGATGACTTGCGCAAGGTCGATCGCCAGCGTCTGGTCCGCCGCATAGTCGGTCATCTGGGGGACTTCCCGCGCCAGGTGGCCGCGCTCGAGTCGGCCATGGCCGAGTTCGGCGAGGACTTCGATCTCGGTCGGTTCAAGGACGCTTACGAGGCCGTCGACGACCTCAGGATCTACAACCGCGTCCAGAGTGTCGAAAGAGCGATCGGGCGGGTGCAGAACTACCTGGCGGATCTGTCCGTCGACGGCGTTCGGTTGGCAGGGCTTCCGGTCGGAGACCACGCCGACGGAGATTCGAAGGCAAAGCCGTACTTTGACGCGCTGCGAGCGGAGAAGATCATCGACGCGGATGTTTGCCGGCGACTCGAGGACGGACAGAAGGCCCGTTCCCGGCTCGAGCACGAGTACTTGGGAGTGCCGGCAGGTGACGTCCACCGAGCGGCTGCGACGGTCAGCAGGGTGGCCACCGACTTCATCGATCCCTTCCGCGCATGGATAGAGCCGTTCCTCGACTAACCGCGCCTCGCCTGCTACAAAGTCGGGCAGTGAAGAAGCGAACAGCCGAGACCGCCAGCTGCAGCCGCATCCGCGGCGCCGCGGTCGTCCCTGCTCGCGTCTCCTATCGCTGGCGATTTAGCTAGGCGTCCGGCCTGGGCGGCGTCGTGCCGCATCCACAGAGCGCTGGCCGGGCGCCGGTCCGACTGATCGCGCGCTTCGCGATGCCCGCGCTCGCATGGCGAGGCCCGCTTGGAAAGTAGAGTCCCGTAGGTGGAGAAAGGCGGCGGCAGGATGATCGTGGGAATGCAAGGAGAGACGACGGACACGGTTCGCGACCGGCGGATCGAGCGGGTTGTGGAGCTGGTTCCGCCCGTGGCCCTGCTGGGCGACCTGCCGCTCGGCGAGGAGCGCGAGGCGGCCGTGGTGCGCGGCCGCGAGCAGGTGGGCGGGATCATCGACCGCAGCGACGACAGGCTGCTGGTCGTGGTCGGGCCGTGCAGCGTGCACGACGCCGAGGCGGCGCTCGACTACGCCGGGCGGCTGGCGGAGGCCGCGGTCGAGCTGGGCGACGACCTGCTGGTCGCGATGCGCGTCTACTTCGAGAAGCCGCGGACGACCACCGGCTGGAAGGGGCTGATCAACGACCCCTACCTGGACGGCTCCTGCGACGTCAACGCCGGCCTGCGGATGGCCCGCACCCTGCTGCTCCAGGTGCTCGACCTCGGCCTCGCGGTCGGCTGCGAGTTCCTCGACCCGATCACCCCGCAGTACATCTCCGACACCGTCGCCTGGGGGGCGATCGGCGCCCGCACCGCCGAGAGCCAGATCCACCGTCAGCTCGGCTCCGGCCTCTCGATGCCGATCGGCTTCAAGAACCGCACCGACGGCAACGTCCAGGTGGCGGTCGACGCGGTCCGCGCCGCGGCGGCCCCGCACGCCTTCGCAGGGATCGACGACGCCGGCCGGCCGGCGATCCTCCACACCGCCGGCAACCCGGACGGCCACGTCATCCTGCGCGGCGGTCGCGGCGCGCCCAACTGCGGGCCGGACGGCGTCGCGGCGGCGCTCGAGAAGCTGCGCGCCGCAGGCCTCGCCGAGCGGCTCGTGGTCGACGCTTCGCACGACAACAGCGAAAAGGTCCCCGCCAAGCAGATCGCCGCGGCGAACCGGATCGGCGAGCAGGTGGCCGCCGGCAACGAGGCGATCGTCGGGGTGATGCTGGAGTCGTTCCTGGTCGAGGGCCGCCAGGATCTCGGCGACGGCGACTCGCTCGTCCACGGCCAGTCGATCACCGACCCCTGCATCGACTGGGAGGAGACGGCGCTGGTGCTGGAGCGGCTGGCCGCCGCCGTGCGGACACGGCGCGAAGGATGAAGGTCGCCGTCCTCGGCGTGGGCCTGATCGGGGGCTCGATCGGGCTCGCCGCGCGGCGGCTGGGCAGCGAGGTGGTGGGCTGGGGGCCGAACCCCTCGACGCCCGAACGGGCCGCGGAGCGGGGGGCGATCGACCGGGCGGCGGCTTCGGTCGCCGAGGCATGCGCCGGCGCCGACGTCGTCTTCTGCGCCGCACCGGTCGGCGCCCTCCCCGAGCTGGCGGAAGCGGCGCTCGTGGCGAGCGGGCCCGACACCGTGATCACCGACGCCGGCTCGACCAAGCGCCGGATCGTCGCCGCGCTGGGCGACGACGAGCGCTTCATCGGCGGCCACCCGCTGGCCGGCGCCGAGACCGCCGGGGTGGAGAACGCGCGGGCCGAGCTGTTCGAGGGCGCCCGCTGGTACCTGACCCCGACCGAGCGGACGAGCGGCATCCTCTACGACCGCCTGCAGCGGACGATCGCCGAGCTTGGCGCGCGGCCGCAGGCGATCGACGCCGCGGCGCACGACCGGCTGATGGCGACGGTCAGCCACCTGCCGCACCTGCTCGCCGACGTGCTCGCCGGCCAGGCGGCAACCGAGCTGACACGCGACTCCGAGCGGATGCCCGAGGTCGGGCCCAGCTTCCGGGACGCGACGCGGGTCGCCGGCTCGAACCCGGCGATCTGGGGCGACATCTTCACCGCCAACGGCGAGGCGCTCGTCGCGGCGATCGACGATGCCGTCGCCCGGCTGGGCGAGGCGAGGGAGCTGATCGGCTCCGGCGAGCCAGACGCGGTCGCCGCCTGGCACGCCGCGGCCGGGGCCGACCGGAGCAGCCTGCTCGAGCCCGGGCTGGCCGCCGGGCCGCTGCGCGAGGTGCGGGTCGTCGTCGCCAACCGGCCCGGCACGGTCGCCGAGCTGGCGCTCGCGCTGGGCGAGGCGGGCGTCAACATCGAGGACATGGCGCTGCACCCGGCGGCCGACATGAGGTCGGGCGCGATCACCCTCTGGGTGGCCGGGGACGAGCAGGCCGAGCGGGCCGCGGAGCTTGTCCGCGATCTCGGTCACACGGCGAGCGTCCTCGCCGACGCGGAGTAGGCGGATGGGCAGGCGCTTCGAGCCCTCCGGCCCGCTGCGCGGCAGCCTCCGCCCGCCGCCCGACAAGTCGATCTCCCACCGGGCGGCGCTGATCGCCGCGATGGGCGAGGGCGAGACGGCGATCGGGGGCTACCTCGACGCGGCCGACACCCGCTCGACCCTGGGCGCGGTCGAGGCGCTCGGGGCCCGGGTCGAGGGCGTCGGAGCGGACGCGATCGAGCCGCTGCTGCGGGTCGGCGGGGTGGGCCTGCGCGGCGCCGCCGCGGCGGCGATCGACGTCGGCAACGCCGGCACCCTGCTGCGCCTCCTGCCGGGCTGGCTGGCCGGGCAGGAGGGGGGCAGCTGGACGCTCGACGGCGACGAGTCGATCCGCCGCCGCCCGGTCGACCGGATCGTCGAGCCGCTGCGGTCGATGGGCGCCGACCTGTCCTGCCGGGAGGAGCGCCTGCCGCCGCTCGAGGTCAGGGGTGCCCCCCTGCACGGCGCGAGATACGAGCTGCCGGTCGCCAGCGCCCAGGTGAAGTCCTGCCTGCTCTTCGCCGGCCTGCTGGCCGACGGCGAGACGCGCGTGGTCGAGCCGCAGCCGACGCGCGATCACAGCGAGCGCATGCTGCGGGCGGCGGGCGCCGAGATCGAGCGCGACGGCGACGCGATCGTCGTTCGCCCGGCGCGGCAACTGTGGCCCGAGCGCTTCGTCGTCCCGGCCGACTTCTCCTCAGCCGCCTTCTTCCTCGTCGCCGGCCTGCTCGTGCCGGGCAGCGAGGTCGCCCTCGAGGGCGTCGGCCTCAACCCGACCCGCACCGGCCTGCTCTCGATCCTCACCCGCATGGGCGCCGAGCTGGAGGTCCGCCCGCAGGGAGAGGAGGGCGGCGAGCCGACCGGCACGATCGTCGCGCGTGCCTCGGAGCTGGGCGCCACCGAGGTCGGCGGCGCCGAGGTGCCGCTGGCGATCGACGAGCTGCCGCTGGTCGCGCTCGCCGCCTGCTTCGCCGCGGGTGAGACGACGATCCGCGAGGCGGCCGAGCTGCGGCGCAAGGAGAGCGACCGGATCGCCGCCGTCGCCGCGGCGCTGGGCGGGCTCGGCGCCGCGGTGGAGGCGAGCGAGGACGGGATGAGGATCGCCGGGGCGGGCGGCCTGCGCGGCGGCACGGTCGACTCCCGCGGCGACCACCGGATCGCGATGCTCGGCGCGATCGCCGGCCTCGCCTCGCGGCAGGGGGTGGAGGTGGGCGGAATGGAGGCCGCCGCGGTCAGCTACCCGGGCTTCGAGGCCGACCTCGCCTCGCTCGGCGGCGGCTGAGCGTCGCCGCGAAGCGCGAGACTTGCGGGAATGGTGATCGCGATCGACGGGCCCGCCGGGGCCGGCAAGTCCTCCGTGGCGCGCGCGGTTGCCCGGGCGCTGGGTTTCACCTACCTCGATTCGGGGGCGATGTACCGGTGCGTGGCACTGGCCGCGATCGAGCGCGGCGCCGACCTCGACGACGCGACGGCTATGGGGGCGCTGGCCGGCTCGCTGGCGATCGACCTCGACGGCGAGCGGGTCGGTCTGGACGGGCGCGAGGTCGGCACCGCGATCCGCGAGCCGCGCGTCAGCGAGGCCGCTTCGCGGGTCTCCGTCCACCAGCCGGTCCGCGCGGCGATGGTGGCGCGCCAGCGGTCGATGATCGCCGCTGGGCGCTACGTCGCCGAGGGGCGCGACATCGGCACCGCGGTCAGCCCCGAGGCGCCGCTCAAGGTCTTCCTGACGGCGACCGCGGAGGAGCGGGCCCGCCGCCGCGCTGCGCAGAGCGGCGAGGAGGAGGAGGCGGTGCTGGCCGCGCAGCTGCAGCGCGACGAGCGCGACGAGGGCCGCGCGCACGGCGCCCTGCGCGCCGCCCCCGACGCGGTCGAGATCGACACCACGCACCTGTCCCTCGACGAGGTGGTCGCCCGCGTCGTCGCTCTCGCCCGTAAGCGAGGCCTGACATGAGGCTCGTCGACGTGCCGTCGGTTCGGTGCCCATATTGTCCGCCTGGCGACGGCACGTCCGGGGGGGCGTGGGGGGAGCTGTGAGCCGCCTGCCCACCGTCGCCGTCGTCGGCTTTCCCAACGTCGGCAAGAGCACTTTGGTCAACCGGCTGGCGGGGGGCCGCGAGGCGGTCACCCACGCCGAGTCGGGCGTCACCCGCGACCGCAAGCGGGTGCGCTGCGAGTGGAGCGGCCGCGCCTTCGAGCTGCTCGACACCGGCGGCATCGATGTCGGCGAGGAGGGGGAGCTGGCCGCCGACGTGCAGCGCCAGGCCCGGATCGCGATCGCCGAGGCCGACCTGACGCTGCTCGTCGTCGACGGCCGCGCCGGGGTCCGGACCGGCGACGCGGCGCTGGCGAGGACGCTGCGCGGCGGCGAGGCGCCGGTGCTTGTCGTCGTCAACAAGGTCGACCGGCCCGAGGACGCGCACCTGACCGCCGAGTTCCACAAGCTCGGCCTCGGCGAGCCGCTCGCCGTCTCGGCCACCCACGGGCTCGGCAGCGGCGACCTGCTCGACCGCGTCGTCGAGCTGCTCGGCGAGCGACCGTCGCCCCCGCCGGGCGAGCAGCCCGTCCACGTCGCCGTCGTCGGCCGCCCCAACGTCGGCAAGTCGTCGCTGGTCAACGCCTTCCTCGGCGCCGAGCGGGTGATCGTCTCAGCGCAGGCCGGTACCACCCGCGACGCGATCGACACCGAGCTCGAGGTCGAGGGCCGCCCGCTCCTCCTTGTCGATACCGCGGGCCTGCGGCGCCGCTCCAAGGTCGCCGGCACGGTCGACTACTACGCCCAGCTGCGCTCCGAGCTGGCGGTCGAGCGCGCCGACGTGGCGATCGTCGTCTGCGACGCCTCGGAGGGGATCACGGCCGAAGATCTGCGGATCGCCGAGCTGGCGATGCGGGCCGGTTGCGCGGTGCTGCTCGCCCTCAACAAGTGGGACGTAACCGCCACCGACGTCGACGACGCCCGCGCCCGGGCGGAGCGCAAGCTGCGGCTGCGGCCGGCGGTCGTCACCTGCTCGGCGACGGGGGGCCGCAACGTCGCCAGGCTGCTGCCCCAGGCGCTGGAGCTGGCCGACCGCGCCGCGGAGCGCATCCCCACCCCGGAGCTGAACCGCTTCGTCACCGAGCTGGCGGCGACGACGCCGCCGCCGGCCCGTCGCGGCCGGCGCCTTCGTCTCTACTACGCGGCGCAAATCGGGGAGCGACCGCCGCGGATCGCGATCCAGGTCAACGACCGACGCCTGATCGCCCGCGATTGGGCCTACCACCTGGAGAATCGGATGCGCGAGACCTACGGTCTGGAGGGGGTTCCGCTGATCGTCGACTTCATCCCGCACACGGGTCGGCGACGCTGAGGCACGTCCACTAAACGAATGACTCCAATTCCCGCACCCACGGTTGACGCGCCTGGCACGGCGCTGGATCGGCACCCACGGTCCTCGCGCGTAGCGCTGCTACGCGCTGCGGCCGGGTGCACCGCCCAGCTTGGCCAGTCGCGCCCCCCCGGGCACGTCAATTGGGAATCAGTCGTCTAGGCTTGCCGCATGCCAGATATCCAGCCGCTCGCCGAGAGCGAGTACCTCTTCACTTCCGAGTCCGTAACCGAGGGCCACCCCGACAAGGTCTGCGACCAGATCTCCGACGCGGTCCTCGACGCCGTGATGGCAGGCGACCCCGGGGGGCGCGTCGCCTGCGAGACCCTCGTCAACACGGGGATGGCGGTCGTCTCCGGGGAGATCTCGACCGACGTGCACCTCAACGTGCCCGAGCTGGTCCGCGAGACGATTCGCGAGATCGGCTACGACCACGGCGACTTCGGCTACCACTGCGACCACATCTCCGTCCTCGTCTCGCTCGACAAGCAGTCGCCCGACATCGCCCAGGGCGTCGACGCCGCCTACGAGACGCGGACCGGCTCGACCGACGACGAACTGCTGCAGGCCGGGGCCGGCGACCAGGGGATGATGTTCGGCTACGCGACCGACGAGACCGAGGCGCTGATGCCGATGCCGGTCCAGCTCGCCCACCGGCTGGCCGAGCGGCTCGCCGCGGTACGCAAGGACGGCACCATCGGCTACCTCGGACCGGACGGCAAGACCCAGGTCACGGTCCGCTACGCCGACGGGCGGCCGGTGCGGGTCGAGAAGCTGCTGATCTCCACCCAGCACGCGCCCGATGTCGATTCGGAGCAGACGATCAAGCCCGACCTCTGGCAGCACGTCGTGATGCCGGTGCTGTCGGCCGAAGCCGCCGGGATGTTCGACGAGGCCGAGCTGCGCGAGGGCTTCCTCGTCAACCCGACCGGCAAGTTCGTGATCGGCGGCCCGGTCGGCGACGCCGGCCTGACCGGCCGCAAGATCATCGTCGACACCTACGGCGGCATGGCGCGCCACGGCGGCGGCGCCTTCTCCGGGAAGGACCCCTCCAAGGTGGACCGCTCGGCCGCCTACGCGGCGCGGTACGTCGCCAAGAACGTCGTCGCGGCCGGCCTCGCGCAGCGCTGCGAGGTGCAGGTCGCCTACGCGATCGGCGTCGCCCGCCCGGTCTCGCTGATGGTCGAGACCTTCGGCACCGGGACGCTGCCCGACCTGGAGATCTCGCGCCTCGTCGAAGCGGAGTTCGACCTGCGGCCGGGCGCCTTTCGCGGCTACCTGGACCTGCACCGGCCGATCTTCCGGAAGACGGCCGCCTACGGCCACTTCGGCCGCGAGGACGAGGACTTCACCTGGGAGCGGACCGACCGGGCGGAGGCGCTGCGAAGCGCAGCCGACTCGGCCGCAGCAACCCCCGCCTAGAGGCCTCTAACGCCCCAGACGTGCCGTCGATTCGGTGCCCATTTAGGCACCTAATCGACGGCACGTCCCGGAGGCTGCGCCTCGCCGAGCCCGTGCGGCCCCGACGCGGAAGCTCCCGTGGCCTGGTCCACCCGGTGGACGACCTCGCCCGGGTCGGCGACGCCGGCGAAGATGAAGTTGTAGTCGTCGGTGGCGGCGGTGTCGAAGTCGACGTCGCCGATCTGCATGATCCGCTGGTAGATCGACTGGCGGTAGTTGACGTTCTGGACCCGCTCCAGCCGCGTCTCCTGCACCTCCCGCGAGACGATCCCGCGCCTGATGTTGAGGCGGCGGTCGGTGATCGTGTAGGTGGTGGCGACGCGCTTCACGAAGCCGGCGAGGACGGTGAGGACGATCACCGCCAGGACGATCAGGAAGACGGTTCCCGCGGCGGCGCCGAACAGCTTCGCGACGAGCCCGGCGAGGGCGGCGATCAGGATCCCCTTCAGGTAGAAGCCGAGGATCGCGCGCCACGAGGGGTGCCCCCGGAAGATCACCCGCTCGCCGGGGCTGAGGTTGAGGCGGCTCATCGCTACGCAATGAGGATAGCCGCGCCGTCCGCCCCTCTCCATACCTTGCGTCGGTGATCGCCAAGGTCGAGCCGCTGACCACCGCGCGAGCCCTGCGCGGCCCGTTCGACTACCGGCTGCCGGCCGAGATGGCCGGCCTCGAGGTGGGAAGCGTGGTCCGGGTGCCGTTCGGGCGGCAGCGGGCGCTGGGCGTCGTGGTCGGCCTCGCCGAGAGCTCCGAGCTGCCCGCGGAGCGACTGGCCGAGCCCTTGGAGGCGCTCGAGGCGGGGGCCCCGGCCGAGCTGGTGCGGCTCGGCCTCTGGGTTGCCCGCGAGTACTGCTCGACGCCCTCCCGGGGCCTGCGGCTCGTCCTGCCTCCCGGGGTCGGGGTGCGCAAGCGGCGCTCCCGGCCGCGGGTCGAGCACCCAGAGGTCGGCGCCGCCGCGGCGAGCCCTCCGAGGCTGCTGCCCGAGCAGGAACGCGCGGTCGAGCGGGTGGTCGCCGCGCTGGAAGGCGAGGACGGGGCTTCGCGCGAGCTGCTCCTGCACGGGGTGACCGGGTCGGGGAAGACCGAGGTCTACCTGGCGGCGGTCGAGGCGGCGCTGGCCCGCGGCCGCGGGGCGATCGTCCTCGTCCCCGAGATCGGTCTCGCCCCGCAGGCGGTGGCGCGCTTCCGGGCGCGGCTCGGCGATCGCATCGCGGTCCTGCACTCGGCGCTGACGGCGGGCCAGCGCTACGACGAGTGGCGCCGCCTGCGCGACGGCGAGGCAAGCGTCTGCGTCGGGCCCCGCTCCGCCGTCTTCGCCCCGGTCCGCGAGCTCGGCCTGATCGTCGTCGACGAGGAGCACGATCCCTCCTACAAGCAGGAGGGCGACCCCTGCTACGACGCCCGCACCGTCGCCCGCCATCGCGCCGCGCTGCGCGGCGCAGCGCTGCTCGCCGGCACCGCGACCCCGCGCCCCGAGTCCTGGATCGAGCTGCCGCGGGTGGAGCTGCCCCGCCGGGTCGACGGCCGCCCGCTGCCCCCCGTCGGGCTGGTCGACATGCGCGGCGCGGACCCGCGCTCCGGGCCGCTGCACACCGACACCTGGGCGGCGCTGGAGGAGGTGCGCCGGGCGGGCGCCAAGGCGATCGTGATGGTCA
>Ga0210101_1000317_pt1 | contig 16966 bp, 14 predicted proteins | sample Muzzi_PWC_D1_FD_185534 | JGI IMG/M metagenome (GOLD analysis project Ga0210101, IMG submission 185534) | Wetland microbial communities from San Francisco Bay, California, USA, that impact long-term carbon sequestration - Muzzi_PWC_D1 (SPAdes) | ecosystem: Environmental > Aquatic > Marine >... | reverse complement strand
AGCAGCGTACGATGCACCGGACACTTGTCGGCGATCTGCAGCAGTTTTTCGCGCTGCGAGGCGTCGAGGTTGCCGATGAGCGTAATGCTTCGCATGATGCGCTCCATTCCCCTGCCCTGTTCGCAATCCGCGCAATCCTCGGCGTGCACGCGTTCGTGGCGCAGGCGCACCTGCAGGTCGTCGAGCGGTATTTGCTTGCGATCGGCATACATGCGCAGCGTCATCGAGGTGCAGGAGCCGAGCGCCATCAACAGCAGGTCGTAGGGTGTCGGGCCGAGATTCGAACCGCCGTATTTGCTCGGTTCGTCGGCGCGCAGAAAATGCTCGGCGGTATACATGCCGCGCAAAAAGGGGCGCTCGATCTCGGTAATCATCACTTCTCCCGCGGCCACATTCGCGGCCTGTCGCCGCTGGCTCGAATCCCCCTTGCCCAGGTATCGACCGCACCAGGCGGCAATCATCGTCGCCGCGTACTCGGCATCTTCGGTCCTGCCCAGCAAGTGATCCGCGTCATCCAGCGAGATGAAACTTTTCGGGTGCCGCGCCGCCTGGTAAATCGCCGCCGCCTCGTCGATGGAGACGACGCTATCCAGCGGCGAATGCATCACCAGTAAGGCGGCATCGAGATCGGCGATACTCCCGGTCGACGCATAGCGCTCGATATCGTCGAGAAACTGGCGCCTGATCGAAAATTCGCGCTCGCCGAGCACCACCGTCGCCTGCCCCTCGCGTCGAATCTGCTCGGACTTGTCCTTGAAGAGGCCGGCGACGTGGTCGGCGGTGGCGGGCGCGGCAATGGTGGCTACCGCGCGCACCGGCTCGAGTTGCGCGGCGGCCGCGAGCACCGCGGCGCCGCCCAGGCTGTGGCCGACCAATAACCGCGGCGCGGCGTACTCGGCTTCGAGCGCCCTGGCGGCGGCTAACAGGTCGTCGACGTTCGACGAAAAACTGGTATTTGAAAAATCGCCCTCGCTGTTACCGAGGCCGGTGAAATCGAATCTCAGTACCGCGATACCGCGGGCAGCGAGCGCGCGGCTGATGCGCGTCGCGGCGGCGGCATTTTTACCGCAGGTAAAGCAGTGCGCGAACAGCGCGTAACTCGAAACCTCGCCCGAAGGTAATTCCAGCGATCCGGCGAGGGTCTCTCCGCGGCCGTTGTCGAATTCCATCCTGATATTGTTCATATGTCCCTCCTCGAGAGGTTATCATCGTCTGACTGGGCGCAATCGTACAGGTTCCTGTTGAAAAAGCAGATCAATCGGTTACTTCGCTGGATACTGTTTCTCTGGGTCAGGGTCGAAGTCTTTCCCGAGGACGTCGCCACTACGGGCCTGGATTCGCGGCGGCCGATACTCTACGTGCTTGCCGACCGCAGCCTCGCCGACCTGCTGGTAATCGGCGAAATCGCCCGCCGCAACCGCCTGCCCGATCCGCAGTCCCGGCTGCCGCTCGACGGCCTCGAAAAATATCACTCGATCTACAGCCTCGCGTCGCGCAGCCCGATGATCGACTGGTTCAAGCGGCGGCGCAAGCATTCGGAGATGCTCGCCGACATCTTGCGCGCCTTTGGCGAGAAGCGCGCGCTCGAGTTGCAGATCGTGCCGGTATCGGTGTTCTGGGGCCGGCCCCTGGCCCGCCAGAAAAGCTGGCTGCAGGTGCTGTTCGCCGATACCTGGTCGCTGGCCGGCCGCATACGCAAATTTTTCACCATCCTGATCCAGGGGCGCAACACGCGGCTGATCTTTTCGCAGCCGATCGAACTGCGCGAGCTGGTCGATGCCGCCGCCGGCGGCCGGCCCGATCTGCAAGACCTGCTCACCGCGACGCTGAACCAGCAGCGCGAGGCGACTTTCGGCCCGCGAATCATCAGCCACAAGCAGCTTAGCGAACGGGTGATGCGAGACCCGCTGGTCGCCGAGCTGACCTCGGAAGCCGCCGACGGCACCTTCGCGAGCCGCACGCGGGCGCGCCGCTATTGCCGCGAGATATTCGCCAACTGCACGCAGTTGACGATCGAAATCATGCTGCGACTATTGAGAACCTTCTGGAATCGCTTTTACTCGGGTATAGAGGTTTACAACATCGACCGGGTTCGCGAGGCCGCCCTGACCCGGCAGCTGGTTTACGTGCCTTGCCACCGCAGCCACGTCGATTACCTGCTGCTGTCCTACGTGATCTACAATGAAAACCTCGCCCTGCCCTATATCGCCGCCGGCGACAATCTGAATATTCCGTTCATCGGCCGCATTCTGCGCGGCGGCGGCGCCTTCTTCATTCGCCGCAGCTTCAAGGACAACCGGCTCTATACCGCGGTCATGCGCGCCTACCTGTATCAACTGGTCAGCCTCGGCGTACCGCTGGAATACTTCGTCGAGGGCGGCCGCAGCCGCACGGGCAGAATGCTGAAACCCAGGATCGGCATGCTCGGCATGACGGTCGAGGCCTATATCAGGAACCAGTCCAAACCGATGGCGTTCGTGCCGGTTTACCTTGGTTACGAAAAGCTGATCGAGGGCAAGGCTTACCTGGGCGAACTCTACGGCGGCAAGAAAAAAAGCGAATCGACGCGCGGCGCGCTCGGCGCGATTTTCAGCCTCAAGGGACATTTCGGCAGGGTGACCGCGAGTTTCGGCGAACCCATCGAAATCGAAACGCTGCTCGAGCGGCATTGCAACGACTGGCGCGAACGCGGCGAGGAACTCGGCGAACGGCCCGAATGGTTTCGCGACAGCCTGTTCGACCTCGGCAGCGAAATCATGCACGGCATCAATCGCGCCTGTGTCATCAACCCGGTCAATTCGATCGCCACGATCCTGTTGGCGACACCGCGACAAAGCATCGAGATCGAGGCATTGATCGCGCAGGCCGCGCTGCACGCCCGCCTGGTCGAGGGGATTCCGTGCCTGGGCTCGATTCGTGTCGCGGGCGAGGTCGACCGCGAACGCATCGAGGCGATCGCGCGGCAAAAGGTGATTCGCCTGCGGCATCACGAATTCGGCGATATCGTCTACCTCGAGCCCCGCGACCGCGTACTGATCGGCTATTACCGCAACAACAGCCTGCACGCGATCGTGATCCCGGCGCTGATCGCTTGCTGTTGCGTCAACCTGCGCAGCATATCGCGCGACAGCGTACAACGCCGCATCGCGCTGCTCTACCCGTTCCTGAAATCGGAACTGCAGCTCGAATGGCAGGGCCAGAGCCTCGGTGGAATCGTCAACCAGTCGCTCGACTGCATGGCCCGCGAAGCGCTGATCGAACTCGACGACGACGAGCTGCGCCGGCCGCGGCGCAGCGATCAGCGCTTCATGCAGTTGATGCGGCTGGCCAACACCGTGCTACCGATCCTCGAGCGCTACTACATGACCTTCATCGTGCTCTGGCAGTCCGCCAACGCGCCGCTCGACGAGCAGGAACTCGAGCGTCGCTGCCAGCTGCTGGCGCAAAAGGTATCGATGATTCACGGTATCAATTCGCCCGATTTTTTCGATCGCCTGCTGTTCCGCGATTTCATCGACACCATGATCGACAATCACTACCTGCTGCGCGACGACCAGGGCGGGCTGGTATTCGCACCAGGATTCGACTACGTCAGCCTCGACCTGCGTAATCTACTGAGTATCGACGTGCGCGGCAGTATTCTGTCGCTGGTCGATGACGCGCCCGCGGATGTGGAGGATGTTTGAGGGGCGTGGCTGCGCTTGGATTCTTTCCAGTCAAGGGATCTCCGGTTTTCTGAAGTAGCGTTCGGGAGTTGGCTTCTGGCTGGCGCGAAACTTTGTTCAGGAGTTGGTTATTCATTAAGCGAATGGCTTCGGCAAGCCCGTTAGAACGGGCTTGCATCGGGAACATCGAAGGAATTGAGACCACTGTTGATGGGGTCAGAGCCAAATTTCCCCGGTTAGCGCCGTTTTGAATATAGCGCAACGAAATCTTTGCAAAGGCAAAGATTTCGCCCGCTGACGGACGCAGTAGATGGTGGGTCCATGGAAATTTGGATCTGACCCCGGGGTTCCAGTCGTCGGATTCCCGTGGATACGAGAAATTCGATTCGAAGAAGGCACTGGCGGTCGTCGGGATGGCTTCGCGGGACGTTGCGCAACAGGGATGTTGCGCACGAGCCTACAGGGATGTATTTACGGCGTTCCCGCGAAGCCGTCCCGGTGGCCGCGTTGGGCGATTCTGGCTGGCGCGAGACTCTATTCTGGAGGTGGCTATTCGTTAAGCGAATGGCTTCGGCAAGCCCGCTTAAAAGGGCTTGCAATACTAGCTTCAATTGGCCGACATCAGTTGCTTCGCCGGGGGGGCAGAGCAAAAATGCCGGCTGGATCTCGAGCTATAGAAAACGCATACCGGCATTTTTGATCTGACCCCCGAGTTTCCTGGATTGGGGAGTTATGGCCAGCGGCCGGGGACCTGGCGGCGGCCGCGGCACAATGCCGGCGCGACGATGTACATCCAGGCGTCTCCCCAGCGTGTCGGGATTTCAATGCGCTGGTAAAAATCCGGATAAGCTTCGAATGCGTCGAGGACGCGAAAATGCCGGTCGTTGACCCGGTAAACCTCGCCGCTGATCGCGTGCCGGCCGTCGCGGCATACCGCGGGATAACCGCCGAACTCGTACATCGAGAAAATCTTTTCGGTCACGTGGCGGCCGACGAAATGCGCACCGTGCATGTAGTGCGCGTTACGTTGGCCGCGCTTCAGGGTGCCGTAGACGAATACGCGATTCATGGCGCGGTTCACGGCTTTTGAATGAAGCGCCGAATCTGTCGGCGCTGCTTCTTGTCCGGTCTGGATTCGGTCCGCGGGCGCTGCAACCGCGCCAGGCGCCGTTTCTCGGCCTCGGCGGCGCGCCGCGCGATGCTGTCCTCGGTTTCGCGGTACAGCAGCGCCGCCTCGCTCGCCGGGCCGCGCCGGTCGGAGACCGCGGTGACGACGATCTCGAAGCGCTCGTAACCGCGCTGAATCTCGTAAACGTCGCCGCTGCCGACCGGACGCGAGGCCCGCAACCGCTGGCCCGACTGGTGCACCTTGCCGCCGTTCGCGGCCGCGGTCGCCAGCGCGCGGGTCTTGAAAAATCGCGCCGCCCACAACCACTTGTCGAGCCGCACGCGCGGCTCGCCGGCATCGTTATTCGGCATGATACTTGTTGACGTGCTTCATCACCCGGTCGGCCATCGAAAACCCGCTGAGCACCGCGCCCTCGATGCGCGGCGCCGTACACCAGTCGCCGCAGGCACCGATCGCATCGGCCTCGAAAAACAGCGAATCCTTGTCGATCGGATTGATCGGCAGCGCATGCTTCCAGCAGTGCACCGAGGCGGTTTCCGACTTGCGCGGCGGGTGATCAGTCGCCTCCCAGAATGCATCCAGCAATGCATGCAGTACCCGCCCTCGAAAGCTCGCGGCATACTGCTGCGACCACTCCGGCGAAGCATGCAGCACCCAGCAATCGGCTTCGCCGTTGCGCTCGGAAGACTGCTGGCGAGAAATCCAGCCGAGCGGCGAGTCGAGCACGAAGGCCGCATCGTAGGGTAAATCGAGACGCTCGGCGAAAGCCAGCATGCCGCTCCAGCAAACCGTCATGTCGACCGATTCCGCCGCCTCGCCGAGAGCCGGCACGCCGGGGCACAGGTCGGCTACCTGGTTGGCGGCGGTGGCGATGACGACGATATCGAACGCACCCTGGTAATCGCCGCGTTCGTTGAACAGGCGCCAGCCGCCTTCCTGCTGGCGCTCGAGTTCGGCGATGTTGACCGAGGTGACGAGATCGCAGTGACGTGCCAGGTTTTCGGCCACGGTCTGCATCCCGGGTACGCCGACGAAACGCTGCGTCGCCAGGTCACTGTTGATCACCTGGCCCCTTTGCAGTTCGACGATCCAGCCGTCCCAGGGACGCACGATACCGTCGGTCTGCCACGCGGAAACGATATTCCAGAACAGCGGGTTGTTGACGGTGAAATACTGCGCGCCGTGATTGAACTCGTATTCGCCGGAGCGTATGCGGCTGACGCGCCCGCCCGGGAAGACGCTTTTTTCGAAAATCCTGACGCTTTGCACCAGCCCCTTGAGCGCCGTGGCGCAGGTCAAGCCGGCCATGCCGGCGCCGATGATGGCGACTGAAGGCGGCTTGCTCACCGGATATTAAAATTCCGGAAAATCCTTGGCGTAGCGGGCTATCCACTCCTCGGCAGCCTCCTGCGAGCCGAGCTTGCGGCCCTCGCAACGTTCGACTTCCTTGCGATAATGCTCGATGTGGCAGATCTGTTCGATCATGCGCAGCCGGTAGGCGTCTCGCGACCTTTCGAACTTGATGCCGATTTCATAGCCGCGATCGGTTTTTTCGCACCAGACGACGTTGCCCGAGAGTTTATTGTCCCGGTCCAGCAACGGCACGATGACCGTGACCCGTTCCAGTACTTCGAGCGGATACGGGGACAGCAGCGCCAGGCCGCCGAGCCCGAGATTGGTAATCGTCTGATCGCTGGTATCGTCGTCGATATCGTCCACCGACTCGGCCCTGACCTGGATCGGTATGTCGACCGGGTGGCGGATGTACTTGCGAATCGTCGTGTTATCTGGCAATGCTGACCAACATCTCGTTCAGTTTGGCCACGAAACCGGCCGGATCTTCGAGTTGCCCGCCCTCGGCGAGCAGCGCCTGATCGAATAATATATCAGACCAGTCGGCAAACTTCTTCTTCGACTTTTCGGCGCGCAGCTTGTTGACGATGGGATGATCGGGATTGATCTCCAGGATCGGCTTCGAACTGGGCAGTTCGTGTCCCGCTTCCTTCAACAGGCGCTGCATGTGCATCGCCATGTCGTGCTCGTTGAGCACGATACAGGCCGGTGAGTCGGTCAGGCGGTTGGTGACGCGCACGTCCTCGACCCGCTCGCCGAGCGCTTCCTTCATGCGCTTGATCAGTTTCTCCGCGTCCTTGCTCTTCTTTTCCAGTTCTTTTTCCGACTCTTCGTCGTCGCCGAGATCGAGTTCGCCCTTGGCCACCGACTGCAGCTTCTTGCCCTCGTATTCCATCAGGTGCGAAGTCAGCCATTCGTCGACGCGATCCGACAGCAGCAGCACCTCGATGCCCTTCTTGCGAAAGATTTCCAGGTGCGGGCTGTTTTTCGCCGCCGAGTGGGAATCCGCGGCGATGTAGTAAATCTTGTCCTGGCCTTCCTGCATGCGGCCGATGTAATCGTCGAGCGACACCTTTTGCTCCTTGCTGTCGTCATGCGTCGACGCGAAGCGCAGCAGTTTGGCGATTTTTTCACGGTTGGCGAAATCCTCCGCCGGGCCTTCCTTGAGTACGCGGCCGAACTCCTGCCAGAACTTCTGGTACTTCTCGGGATCGTTGTTGGCCATTTTCTCGAGCATGCCGAGTACCTTTTTCACCGAGCCGCTGCGAATGCTGTCGATGATCTTGCTGCCCTGCAGGATTTCCCGCGACACGTTGAGCGGCAAATCCTTCGAATCGATCAGGCCGCGCACGAAGCGCAGGTAGCGCGGCATCAGCTTGTCGGTGTCTTCCATGATGAATACGCGCTGCACGTAGAGCTTGATGCCGTGGCGGGTTTCGCGATCGTAGAGGTCGAAGGGCGCGCGCGCCGGAATGTAAAACAACGCGGTGTACTCGTTGGTGCCCTCGACCCGGCTATGGTTCCAGTCCAGCGGGTCTTCGAAATCGTGGGCGACGTGCTTGTAGAATTCGCGGTACTCGTCGTCGCTGATTTCGCTGCGCGCGCGCGTCCACAGCGCGGCCGCCTGGTTGACGGTTTCTTCCTCGACGCTGGCCTCGCCGCCCTCTTCCTCGGGTTCGACGCTGCGGTCCATGACCACCGGGAAATCGATGTGGTCCGAGTACGAGGTGATGATCGAGCGCAATTTCCAGTCGTTGAGCAATTCGTCTTCGGACTCGCGCAGGGTCAGCGTGATCTCGGTGCCGCGGTCGGCCTTTTCGGTCGACGATATCTGGTACTCGCCCTTGCCCCTGGACACCCATTCGACTGCCTGGTCGGCAGGCATGCCAGCCTTGCGGGTGCGCAGCCTGACTTCGTCGGCAACGATGAAAGAGGAATAAAAGCCGACGCCGAACTGGCCGATCAGCCGCGCATCGTTCTTTTCGTCGCCGGTCATCGAATCGAGAAACGCGCGGGTGCCCGACTTGGCGATGGTGCCGATGTTCTCGATCACTTCCTCGCGCGTCATGCCGATGCCGTTGTCGCTGACCGTGATGCTGCGCTTGTCCTTGTCGTAACTGACCTTGATCTTCAGCTCGATGTCGTCCTCGTAGAGTTCGGCGTTCGAGATCGCGCTGAACCTGAGACGATCGCAGGCGTCGGAGGCATTGGATATCAGTTCGCGCAGGAAAATGTCCTTGTTCGAATACAGCGAGTGGATCATCAGATCCAGCAGCTGGTTGACTTCGGTTTCAAATCCGCGGGTTTCGCTGTTGGCGGTTTCGGTCATCTTCGGTTATCTCCGTCAGCAGTAATCAATCAGGCGCCTATATGCGGTTGATGCGTTGGAATTCAAGAACTTGCCGGCTTCGCGCCTCGAAAAAGCGCAATTACTTGCTGCCCTGGATCAGCCACAGGCGCTGGATCTTGTTGTTCAGCACCGAGCGCTGCGCCGCGTCCTCGGTATTGGCGAGCAATTCCTCGTAAATGCGGCGCGCATCGTCGACGAGGCCCGATTTCTGCAGGTTTTCCGCGGCGTTGAAGCGCGCGCTCTGCGCCCACTGGTCCATCGCGTCGGGCGCTGGCAGCATCGCCGATTGCAGGTACAGCAGCGCCGCCTGGTCGTATTTTTTCAACGCGCTGTAAGAGTCAGCGATCCAGTAGAGTATCTCGCGCCGCTGCCGGGGCTCGATGTCGAGACGCAGCAGCTGGTAGAAATGCGCGATCGCCTGCTCGTCGAGGTCGACGGTTTGCAGGTCGAACAGCACCTGCAGAATGCGGTCGGTGGCTTCCGGGGTCGGCTCGCGGTACTCGGAGATCAGGTTTTGCAGTACCCGGTTGCCTTCATCGTAGCGGCCGCCGAGTATCAGAACCCGCGACTGCCGCAATTGCCAGTCGAAGCGGTTGGCGCCTTCGGGCGCGGTATCGAGACCCGACATCAGGCGCGTGGCTTCCTCGATGTTCGCCGCCTGCAGCGCCAGGTCGACCAGCTGGTAGCGAATCACGGCCGGAATCGTGTGCGCGACGGAAAAGGTCTCGCTGTGGTTGAACAGGTTGCCGAGCAGGATTCGATCGCTCTCGTCGATTTCACCGAAGGTCTGCATGTAGCCGGCGGCGGCCTGTTCGGCAATGCCGCTGTCAGCGGATTTCAGCATCAGCATCGCGAACAGGGAGCGCGCCTTGACCGGGGTCGGCTTGCTGGACTTCTGCGCCAGTTCCAGCCAGCGCGAATCGTCGCCGAGCAGCAGCTCGGCGCGGTTGCCGACCAGTTCGGCATAGTCCACGTAGGCTTGCCAAAGGCGGTCGACCGGAACCTGGAACAATTTCAGCGGCGACTGGTGTTCGCCGCGAAACAGGTTTTCCAGCGCCACCACGCGATCGACCGGCGACATGTGCCCGGCGGCGAGATAGGCCAGCGCCCACAGCGTGGCGCGCTGTTCGCCGCTCAGGGATTTATCCGCGTTGCGTTTCTTGACCTGCTGCCAGAGTTCCGCGGTATCGACCTGGCCGAGTAAAAAGCGCGCGTAGATACGGGTCGGCTCGGCGCGCCAGTCCTTCTGGTCCTGGAGCACGACGATCGCCTGGCCGGGCCGGCCCGACTCGATCAGCACCCGCGCGCGCAGCAATTGCCAGTCGGCATCGGGGCTGTCGAAATCCTGGTCGAATCGCAGCATCGCGATACGCGCATCCTCGATACGTCCATCGCCGAGATAGGTTTCGATGACCTGCTTGCGCCAGGTTTCGTATTCCGCCGAGTCGGCCGCGCCGACTTGCCACAATTGCCGCCGCAGCACCTCGCGGGCGGCGGCGTTCTGGCCCAGTTCGAGGTAGGCGCGCGCCTCGTAGGTGGCCGCCTGCTGGCGGAATTGCAGCGGAATATCCACCGGCAAACCCTCGATGCGCACCAGCATCTGGTCCCACTGATGCCATTGCGCGAGAATCCTCAGGCGTTCCTGCTCCCACAGGATCCATTCGTAGAGATCTTCGTCGACCTTGGGCTGCGCCTGGTCGAGCATCTTCAGCGTCAGGTTGGGGGCGCCCGCGTCGGAAATCCTTTTCAGCAGGTCGAGGCGCTCGTCGGCTGCCGCGCGGCCGGCACAGGCGATGCCGATCAGGAGCAGAACCAGGACGATAATGGATTTTTTCATCGACAATAAAAAAGGCGTGCCCGAGTATCGAACACGCCTTTTATATCGGCCAGATCTATGGCTTGTCTACAACTTTTCGCGAATCCGCGCACCCTTGCCGGTGCGGCCGCGCAGGTAGTAGAGCTTGGCGCGGCGGACCTTGCCGCGGCGCTTGACCTGGATTTCGGCGATCAGCGGGCTGTGGGTCTGAAAAACACGCTCGACGCCCTCGCCGTGCGACAGCTTGCGCACCGTGAAAGCCGAGTTGATGCCGCGGTTGCGCTTGGCGATGACCACGCCTTCGTAGGCCTGCAGCCGCTCGCGCGCGCCTTCCCGTACCCTGACCTGGACGACGACGATGTCGCCCGGGGAGAACGCAGGCACGTCCTGCTTCATGTTTTCCGCTTCGAGTTGCGCAATGATGTCGCTCATTTCGATTCCTCTTGAGACTCGTTTCGTCTACGGTGGACTTCACCGACGCCGGGTTCGTTCGAACTCGGCAATAAATTCTTCCAGCAAGGCCTTTTGCCTCGCATCCAGGTCGACCCGCTCGAGCAGGTCGGGGCGCCGCTGCCAGGTTCGTCCGAGAGCCTGCTGCTCGCGCCAGGTCTCGATGTCGCGGTGATTGCCGCGCATTAAAACCTCGGGGACCCTGCGTCCCATGAATTCCTCCGGCCGCGTGTACTGCGGGCACTCCAGCAAACCCTCGCTGAAGGAATCCTGCCGCGCCGATTCGTCGTCACCCAGCGCGCCCGGTATCAACCGCGTCATCGCGTCAATGCAAACCATCGCCGCGAGTTCGCCGCCGCTGATGACATAGTCGCCCAGCGACCATTCGTCATCGACTTCCATTTCCAGCAGCCGCTCGTCGATGCCTTCATAGCGTCCGCACAACAGGATCACCGATCCCGCCTGCACTCGCTCCGCGAGCATCGACTGCTGCAGCAAGCGTCCCTGCGGGCTCAGGTAGACGAGTTGCGTATCGCCGTTCCGAGCGCGCACCGCGTCGATCGTGTCCTTCAACGGCTGCGCCTTCATCAGCATCCCGTGAGCGCCGCCATAGGGCCGGTCGTCTACCGTGCGGTGCCGATCCCGTGTGTAATCACGCGGGTTCCAGCAGTGCAGCGAGAGCAGACTCTGCTCCGCCGCGCGGCCCACCACGCCGTAGCCGATCACCTGTTCGACGAATTCCGGGAACAGCGTGATGACGTCGACGCGCATCTCAGTAATCGGGCGACCAGTCGACGACCAGGCGCCGCTTGCCGAGATCCACTTCCCTGACGATGTCGTCGATCACGAACGGAATCAAGCGTTCGCGATCGCCTTCCAGCACCATGACGTCGTCGGCGCCGGTTTCCATCATCGCCGCGACCCGGCCCAAAGGCTCGGCCTGCAGCGTTTCCACGTCCAGCCCGATCAAGTCGGACCAGTAATACTCGCCGCTGGCGAGCTCCGGCAGTTGCTGCTGCCGAATATAGAGCCGGCACCCGGTCAGGGTTTCGGCCCCGTTGCGGTCCTCGATACCGTCGACGCGCGCCAGTATGTGTTTGCCTTGCCGGCGGCCCCGTACCCTGAAGGTTTCGAGGCCGTCGCCCCGGTCGATACACCAGGGACTGTAATTCAATATGTTGTCTCTTGGGCTGGTATGCGAGAACACTCGTACCCAGCCCTTTAGCCCCGTCGGGCCCAGCACATGACCAACACAGATCAATTCGTCATCGTGCTGGCTCATGGCGCGGTCAAGCCGCTGCTGCCTTTGCTCCCTTGATCAGGCCGGCGACGCGCTCGCTGGGTTTCGCACCCTGCGCAAGCCAGTAATCGATGCGCGCGTCGTCGAGGCGCAATTCCACGTCCTCGCCGCGCGGGTTCGGATTGTAGAATCCGACGCGTTCGATGTAACGACCGTCTCTGGGGCTGCGGCTGTCGCTTACCACCACGTGGTAAAACGGGCGCTTCTTGGATCCGCCGCGTGCCAATCGAATTGATACCATACCTAAACTCCAGATTGATGAGGCATGCGTCGCCGAACTGCCTGCGGGCAACAGCATACCGCTGACCCGGGGGTCAGAAGACCGCGTATTGTACCTAAATAAACCCGGCTGTGAAGCCCGAAAACCCTGTTTTTAAGTGAAAATTGAGGGTTCGCATCGGCTACAGGGCGCTGACGCCGCTAGCGGATAAAAGACCCATCCCCAAAGTGTGGAATGAATGGGCTTTTAGGGGCGTGATTTTTTGGTGAGAGCAAGGAAGCGGCGCGCGCAGGGCGTGAGCGTATATGCAATACGTGATCGCCCGAGCACGCAGCTGACACCGCTATCGCCGAAAAAGCGCGTGCCTAAAAGCCCATTCCAGGTGGGAGTCTTCCCTTCATGCCCCGCATCATGTTGGCCATGCCGCCCTTGCTGCCCATCTTCTTCATCATCTTCTGCATCTGCTTGTGCTGCTTGAGCAGGCGATTGACGTCCTGGATCTGGGTGCCCGAGCCCTGCGCCACGCGGCGCTTGCGCGAACCGTTGATGATTTCGGGGCGGCGTCGTTCCTGCGGCGTCATCGAATCGATGATCGCCACCATGCGCTTCATCTGCTTCGCCTGCGCCGGATTCTGCAGCGCCTGCATCGCCCCGGCATTCATCCCCGGCAGCTTGTCGATGAGGCTGCCGAGACCGCCCATTTTTTCCATTTGCGCGAACTGGTCGCGCAGGTCCTCGAGATCGAAGCCCTTGCCCTTGCGCACCTTGCGCGCGAGCTTTTCGGCCTTTTCGTGGTCGACCTTTTCCTGCGCCTGCTCGACCAGCGACAGGATATCGCCCATGCCGAGGATGCGTGACGCGATGCGGTCGGGGTGAAAGGCTTCCAGCGCATCGGTTTTTTCACCGGAACCGATGAACTTGATCGGCTTGCCGGTGATATGGCGCACCGACAGTGCGGCGCCGCCGCGGGCGTCGCCATCGACCTTGGTGAGCACCACGCCGGTCAGCGGCAGCGCATCGTTGAACGCCCGCGCCGTGTTGGCTGCGTCCTGGCCGGTCATGCTGTCGACGACGAACAGGGTTTCAGCCGGGTCGATCGCGTCGTGGATGGCGCGAATCTCGTCCATCATCTGCTCGTCGATGGCAAGCCGGCCCGCGGTATCGAGAATCAGCACGTCGGTGCCGGCCTTGCGTGCCGCGGCCACCGCATCCCTGGCGATCGTCACCGGCTTCTGCGCCGGATCGCTGGGGTGGAATTCGACGCCGACCTCGGTCGCCAGGGTGCGCAACTGGTCGATCGCGGCCGGACGGTAAACGTCGGCGCTGGCGACCATGACCGACTTCTTGTCGACCTCCGACAGGCGGCGTGCGAGCTTGGCGACGGTGGTGGTTTTACCGGTACCCTGCAGGCCGGCCATCAGCACCACCACCGGCGGCTTGTGATTCAGGTCGATCGCGGCCTGCGATTCGCCCATGATCGAGACCAGTTCGTCGTTGACGACCTTGATCAGCGCCTGTCCCGGCGACAGGCTGCCGATGACTTCCTTGCCGAGCGCCTTGGCGCGTACCCCGTCGATGAACTCCTTGACCACCGGCAGCGCGACGTCGGCCTCGAGCAGCGCCATGCGGACTTCGCGCAGGCTGTCGCTGATATTCTCTTCGGTAAGACGCCCCTGGCCGCGCAGGTTTTTCAGCGTGGCGGACAGTCTCTGCGTCAGGTTTTCGAACATCGGCGGGCCCAGCTATTCACAAAGGCGCGATTATAACAGCGCCGCCCGCGGAAAAAACGTCAAAACTTGAAAACTTCGCCGCCGCGTATCTGGTGTACCTTGAAGTCCGGCATCGCCTCGAGGCATTCCTCGAAGATGTGCTCCTCGTCGCCGGGCTTGAAATGGGTCAGCCAGACGTCGGGGCGGTGGCGCAGCTTGCGCATGTCTTCGCCGAGCAGGCTCGGGCAGTAATGCTTGGACAGCTTGCTGATTTCGATATCGCTGTTGGAGAAGGCCGCCTCGACGAACAACAGGTCGATATTCTCGTAACCGTTGAGGACTTCCCACAGCGTATCGTTGGTCGTGGTGTCGCCGCTGAAGGCGACGGTGGCGCGCTTCGTGGATACGCAGTAGGCGACGCCGGGCACCGTGTGATTGACCGGGATCATCTCGATTTCGCGCGAGCGTATGCTGATCTTGTCGCCGGGCTTCATGACCTCGAACTGCAGCGAGGGGTTGTCCCGATCCGGCAACTCGGAGAAATCCGGCCACATGATCCAGTTGAATATATGCGTTTTCAGCGCGTCGATCGTGCTCTGCTGGGCGTGCACGATGACCGGTTCGTCGTGGACCCCGAACATGCTGTCGGCCAGCAACGGCAAGCCGACGATGTGATCCATGTGCGAATGGGTCAGGAAAATGTGACGAATGCCGGTCATCTGGTTCAGCGGCAAATCGCCGAGACCGGTACCCGCATCTATCAACAAGTCGTCATCGATCAGGAAGGAGGTGGTTCTGAGGTTCGCCCCTATGCCGCCAGCCCATCCCAGTATTTTTATTTGCATAAACCCGCAGCGTTGGTCAGTACTTTTTAATATGTTGCAACCGGTGCCCAGTGAATTTTATAGCAAACGATTCGAAGATTGGCGTAATTATTTAATTTACGCGCGAAACCCTTTGATATCGCGGATATTACCGCGTTGCGCGCGGGGCCGTTACGCCACCCGCCGACGAGGCCGCGCAACTCGCCGGCGTTTAGTGCGGCACCGGGGATTTTCAGTTACACTTTTAAGAGACAATTACTAGCCGAAAATCATGTTCCCCACGATCGCCAGCGTGCTCGCCACCCTGTTGTATTGTTCGTCCGCTTACCTGATATACCGGCAGCTCGGAACCACGCAGCATTCGCGCTGGATCGCGCTCGGCCCGGCGATCGCCGCCATGCTGCTGCAGGCCGCCGTGCTGAACGCGCAGATCATCAGGCCGGACGGCCTCGACCTGGGATTTTTCCCGGCGTTTGCGCTGATCGCCTGGCTGATCACGATCCAGGTCCTGCTCAGTTGCATTTACCGCCGCATCGAAACCCTCGGCATCATCATTTTTCCGTTGAGCGGATTCTCCGGCATTCTCGCCAACCTGCATGAACCGACACACTTGATCAACATCACCGACGACGCGATCCAGGGGCACATCGTGATCTCGGTAATCGCCTACAGCCTGATCATGCTGGGCGCTTTCCAGGCCGGCCTGCTAGCTTACCAGGACCGCTCGATCCGCCAGCACCATCCGGGCGGCTTCGTGCGCTTCCTGCCGCCGCTGCACGACATGGAGACGCTGCTGTTCCAGTTTCTCGGCTTTGGCTTCATCTGCCTGAGCGCGTCGCTGATCAGCGGTTTCTTTTTCCTCGAGGATATTTTCGCCCAGCACCTGGTGCACAAGACCGTGCTGTCGATCATCGCCTGGGTAATCCTCGCGGTTTTGCTCTATGGCCGCATGCGCTTCGGCTGGCGCGGCAAGACCGCCATCCGCTGGACCCTGACATCCTTCGTCTTCCTGATGCTCGCCTTTTTCGGCACCATGATCGTGCGCCAATTCATCCTGCAATGAGGCCCGGCAACACCCGTTGAACGACATTCCCCTATACTGGCTATTCATCGCGTTCTTCGCGCTGATCCTGATGTCGGCGTTTTTCTCCAGTTCCGAAACCGGCCTGATGAGCCTGAATCGCTATCGGCTCAAGCACCTCGCCGAAAAGAACCACGGCGGCGCGCGCCGTGCCGAAGCCCTGTTGAAAAGGCCCGACAAGCTGATCACGCTGATCCTGCTCGGCAACAATTTCGTCAACGTGCTGATCACCCAGCTGGCTACCTACATCGGCTATCGCCTCTACGGCGAGGCGGGTATCGCCATCGCCGCCGGCCTGCTGACCCTGATCCTGTTACTGTTCGCCGAGGTCACGCCGAAAACCCTGGCCGCCACCAACCCGGAAAGAATCGCCTTTCCGGCGGCCTACATTTACCGTCCGCTGGCGAGACTGATGTCGCCGCTGGTGGCGATCATCAACTGGCTGGCCAAACTGGTGCTGAAGCTGTTCCTGCTGTCCGGCAAGCACGGCGGCGGCGACGCACTGACTTCCGAGGAATTGCGCATCGCCGTCAACGAGACCAGCGGGCTGATTCCTGATACCCACCGCGACATGCTGCTCAGCATCCTCGACCTCGAAACCGTCAGCGTCGACGATATCATGGTGCCGCGCAGCGACATCATGGGCATCGACCTCGAGGACGACTGGCACGAAACCCTGAAACTGATCACCAACCTGTCCTACACGCGCATTCCGGTCTATTCCGGCAATATCGACAACCTCGTCGGCGTCGCCTCGATGCGCAAGATTCTGCCGCTGCTGCTGGACGACGAATTTACCGCCGAGAGCCTGGTCGACCTGACCCGCGAAGGCTATTTCATTCCCGAGGGCACGCCGCTGACCACGCAATTGCTGAATTTTCGCAAGAACCGGCGCCGCGTCGCCTTCGTGGTCGACGAATACGGCGACATTCAGGGACTGGTCACGATCGAGGACATACTCGAGGAAATCGTCGGCGAATTTACCACCGATCCGAGCGCGCTCTACCAGGATTTCTTTCAGGATGCGGACGGCAGCTACCTGATCGACGGCTCCACGCACATTCGCGAT
>Ga0210101_1000316_pt1 | contig 16997 bp, 12 predicted proteins | sample Muzzi_PWC_D1_FD_185534 | JGI IMG/M metagenome (GOLD analysis project Ga0210101, IMG submission 185534) | Wetland microbial communities from San Francisco Bay, California, USA, that impact long-term carbon sequestration - Muzzi_PWC_D1 (SPAdes) | ecosystem: Environmental > Aquatic > Marine >... | reverse complement strand
CGGCGGCCGGCAATTCGTCCCTGCCGTCATCGAGCGAGTTTCGGGCGACGCTGGCCTTCGACGAGGCGGTGGCGGGGGTGACCGAGCTCCACGTCATTCCGTCCGTGAGCGGTCCAGGGAACGGCACGATGACCGCGTCGAACCTCGCGCCCGGGCAGAACAACGAGGGGTACGGGTTCTTCGCGGTGGCGGGAAGCGAGTCGCAGCCGGCCTCCGCGGTGGCGCTCGGCGGGGCGACTCTGGCCGCGGCCGACCTGAGCGGCCGGATCGTCGACTCTCGGGCGAGCGGTGCCGTGGGGCGGCGTCTCAGGCTTCGGGTGTGCGCTCACGCCGACGGTACGTTCCGCGGCATCGTCGACGTTCCGGTCTTCCTGGGCGACCCGGCGGAGGGCAAGGGGTTGGCGATCAAGCGGCTCCACGGAGTCGACCGGGACGGCTCGTGCGCCTGGTTCGACTGGACGCCGCCGGCTCCGGGGCAGTACTCGATCCACGCTCTGTTGCCGGGGACGGCGACCGCGGCCCGGGCGACCGTCTCCGACAGTCTGACCATTCAGGTGCAGTAGACCGAGATCGGTCAGCCATGGACCCTCGGGCCGGGGGCGCAAGGGTGCGCTCCCGGCCCGAGGCATTTCAGACGGGCGTTCAGACGGCGCAGGCGGTCTGGCAGGTGCCGAAGAAGCAGGTCCCACCGATGCCGCCCTTCGGGCAGGTCTCGCAGACCGAGGGGCAGGGGTCGCACCAGCAGCTCTGGCCGTTGTACCGGCAGAAGGTGCAACCGCCTCCGGTCGCACCCGGCTCGGGCAGGCCGGCTTCGAGCAGGGGAGCGCTCGCCCCCGGCACGGCGACCTGCGGAACGAGGGACGCGCAGGCCGGGGTCGGCGCGGTGGGCTCCTGGGCGGTGACGACCCCGCCGTGGAGCGCCGCGAGCAGGGCGCCGAGAAGGACGATGGAGAAGAGCGTGCGACGGACGGAGAGCTTCATGGGAACCTCCTGTCGTGTTGCGTGATGTCGTGGCAAATCGTTTCGCCGCGACGGTTGGCCGCGGGAACCGCGCCAGCGGACGCAGAGGCCTTGCAGGCCTGCTCCGATCGGCTCAGGACGGCCCCCGGGCCGCACAAAGTCCAGAATCTCCGCGAATGAAAGCATGCCAAATATAGCAGCATCCCGCACGGCCTCCAAACGCCCGGCGACACTCCATTCGTGAATCCGATTTCCCGCTTTTGGCGTTGGGCTGCACTAAGGGGATCACAAGAGTCAAGTAAGGTCGGTGGAGCCGAGACCCGAGAGCGATGGCGCCGCCGACGCCAGAGAAGAAGACAGAGCCGCGGCCCCCAAGGGACCGCTTTGAGGGTGGTTCTACCCGCGGCTCGACGGTGGACTCCCGGCTACCGTGAACCCCCGAATGTAGGAATCAGAAGGAGAGATCGATGCCCCGAGTCACCCGTATCACCCGTCGAAGCCGCAGGGTTGCCTTCCAGGCCGCCCTGGTGGCGATCTTCGTCTTCGGCCTGAGCCTCGCTCTGGCCCTGCCGGCCGCCGCGGCCGTCGCCGGCGCCAACGTCCAGCGCGACCCGGCCCTCCTGGAGCCGATTCCGTCGTGCACCGTCAACACGGCCAAAGAGCTCTTCATCACCGACCTCTCGGTGGTGGAAGACTGCGTGCGCACCACCTGGACCGGCGTTTGCCCGATTCCGGTCGCCCCGGCCACCCGCGGCGCCTGGACCTTCGGCAAGCTCGTCGAGGGCCTGGCCGGTACGACCAACGCCTCGAAGCTCAACGGCTTCGTACGCCGCTGGCTCAACCACTGGAACCGGGACGTCACCGTCAACTCCGACACGGTTCCCCAGCGGCCGAGCATCCAGACCCTGGTGATCGATCCGTGGGAGACCGCCAGCGGCTCGACCACCCTCGACATGACGAAGGCGCCCTTGCGGCTCCTCGCGATCGTCTTCCGCTTCGACCTGCGGGACGCCTCCGGCAGCTACGGTGGCGCCAACAACGCCGGTGAGGCCCGCTTCGTCTTCGGTGTCTTGAACTCGAACGGCTTCCCGACGTCGTTCACGGTGATCTTGGAGTACGGCCTCGACGCCTCCGAGTGCGCGGACATCCAGACCTGGGCCCAGGCGGCCCACGATCTGGGCTCGTTGCCGTTCGGCGACGACTACAACGCCGCCCTCCAGTCGATCACCGACCAGTTCACCGCCATCGGCGCCTCGCCCAACAAGATCGCCGGCAGCGCCATCAATCAGGTGCGGACGGACGAGATCGCCCTCGACGGGGTATGGGAGCTGCGCGAGTTCAAGCTCAAGGAGACGACGATCGTCATCAAGGACCCGGTGCCGGTCGAGCAGGCCTCGGCCCAGAGCACCACGGGCTTCACGCTCGACGGCAAGCAGGCGTGCTGCTCGACGACCACCACGCGGATCGACCTGGCCCAGACCACGGTCGCCCAGACCCCGGCCCAGGCCCACCAGCAGCAGCAGATCATCGCCGACTACATCAACACCAACGAGGCGGCGATTCTGGCCAACACCCACACGGTGCCGCTCACCTTCAACTCGACGCCGTTCCGCGGCGCCGCCACCCGCCACCACGCCTCCGACATCGGCTGGGACGGCCCGGGGACGGCCTGCTCGAGCATCAACAACAACGAGGCCCGGTTCAACTTCTCCTTGAACACCTGCAGCGGCTGCCACGGGGACGAGACCCAGACCCCCTTCTTGCACGTCAGTAACCGGTTCCTCGGCAACGAGAGCAACCTGTCGACCTTCCTCACCGGGAAGACCGACGTGCCCGACCGCTGCGGCCTGAGCCATAACTTCGGCGACCTCGAGCGCCGGCGGCTCGACCTCTGCGCGCTGCTCACCGAGACCTGCACGCAGATCGAGGCCGAGGAGCCGGCCAACTTCGTCCACTAGGACGACGACAAAGGGCGACTTCGTGACGACTGAGTCAAGTTTCTTTGAACCGTCGGCGAGGCCGCTCCGATCGACCTAGACGATCGACTGGGTCACCCCCCAACCCCTCGTTCCCCTTCCCACCCTCAAGGTGGGAAGGGGACGCCTCCACCCCTGCGCTTCGAAGGGACGTGGTCGGTTTGCGGCGAGGCTTCACGGGGACGTCCGGTCGATCCGTTCAGCGACACCGGCCTCCCCTCTGCACTTCGGTGCGGAGGGGGGGCCGTTCCCTTTTGGATGGCGGTAAGCTCGGCGCCATGATTCGCCGAGACCCACGATTCCCGTTCCGTTCCTCCCGTGCCGTCGATCTCCTGCTGGTGCTCTCGCTCGTCGCCCTGTTCGCAGCTCCGCTTCCGGTGGCCGCGGACGACACGGAAGCCGACGACGTCGCCGCCTACGTCCGGTCCCACTACACCAAGTACGAGGAGCGCATCCCCATGCGCGACGGGGTGCGCCTGTTCACGGCGATCTACGTGCCCAACGATGCGGGGGCGGGGAAGACCTACCCGATCCTGATGAAGCGCACGCCCTACTCGGTCGGCCCCTACGGTGCGGCGGAGTACCCGGAGCGGCTCGGGCCGTCGGATCCCTACGCCGAGGAGGGATTCATCTTCGTCGAGCAGGACGTGCGCGGGAAGTTCCTGTCGGAGGGGACGTTCGTCAACATGCGCCCGCTCGATCCGAAGCAGGCTCCGGAAGGGAGCCCGGCCGGGATCACGGAGGCGACGGATACCTACGACACCATCGAGTGGCTGCTCCACCACGTGGAGGGCCACAACGGGAAGGTGGGCCTGTGGGGCATCTCCTACCCGGGCTTCTACGCCTCGGCCGGCGCGGTCCACTCCCACCCGGCGCTCGCCGCGGTCTCGCCCCAGGCGCCGATCGCCGACTGGTTCTGGGACGACATGCACCACAACGGGGCGTTCATCCTGCCCCTGGCGTTCAACTTCTTCTCCGGCTTCGGCCAGCCCCGCCCGGAGCCGACCACCGAGTGGGCGGACGGGTTCGACCACGGTACGCCGGACGGCTACGGCTTCTTCCTCGGAGTGGGGCCGCTCTCGAACCTGGACAAGCGCTTCCTCCACGGCGAGGTCGAGTTCTGGAACCAGACCGTCTCCCACCCCGACTACGACGCCTTCTGGCAGGCCCGGAACATCCTGCCGAACCTGAAGGGCGTCGGCGCGGCGGTGATGGTGGTGGGCGGGTGGTTCGATACCGAGGACCTCTACGGCCCGTTGAACACCTACCGGGCGATCGAGCGCCAGAACCCGGGCATCTCGAACATGCTGGTGATGGGGCCCTGGCCCCACGGCGGCTGGTCGAGGAGGGAGGGCCGGTCACTGGGCGAGGCGGATTTCGGCTTCGCCACGTCGGAGTACTACCGGGACGAGGTGGAGCTGCCCTTCTTCCGCCATCACCTCAAGGGCGAGGCCGACCCGCACCTGCCGGAGGCGCTCGCCTTCGAGACCGGTGCCAACCGCTGGCGCCGCTTCGACGCCTGGCCGCCGCCGGGGCTGGCGGAGCGGACCCTCTACCTGCGGGACGGGGGAGGCCTGGCGTTCGAGCCTCCAGAGGCCGCGGGCGAGGCCGATGACGCCGGCCGGGCCGACGAGGCCCACGACTCCTACGTGTCGGACCCGGCCAAGCCGGTGCCCTACACCATGGAGATCACCTCCCGCTGGGCCCGCAACTACATGACCGAGGACCAGCGTTTTGCCGCCTGGCGTCCGGACGTGTTGGTCTACGAGAGCGAGCCGCTCGAGGAGGACCTGACGATCGCCGGTCCGCTCGTGGCCAATCTCTGGGTCTCGACCACCGGCCGGGACGCGGACTGGATCGTCAAGGTGATCGACGTCTACCCGGAGGACGAGCCCCGCTTCGTCGAGGATCGGCCGGACCGGGACGAGGAGGATCTGCGCGGCACCCAGCGCCTGGTCCGGGCCGAGGTGCTGCGCGGGCGGTTCCGGGAGAGCTTCGAGGAGCCGAAGCCGTTCGAGCCGGGCGAGATCACCCGGGTCGAGCTCCGGCTGAACGACGTCCTCCACACCTTCCGCCGCGACCACAAGGTGATGGTGCAGATCCAGAGCACCTGGTTCCCGTTCGTGGACCGGAACCCCCAGAGCTGGGTGCCGAACATCTTCGAGGCGAAAGAGGAGGACTTCATCCGGGCGACCCACTCGGTCTACCGCTCCCCCAAGCACCCGAGCGGCGTGACCGTCGGGGTGCTCGAGTAGGCTTCAGGCCCGTAGCAGGTTGATCACCCGCTTGACGCCCTCGGTACGGCTCGCGGCTTCGAGGGCGATCTGCTCGTGCGCCTCGTTGTCGAGCTCGCCGCGGAGCGTCACGACGCCGTCCGCGGCTTCCACCTCGATGTCGAGGGCGTTCCGGCCGATCTCCTCGAGCAGGCGGGCCTTGAGCCGTGCTTCGAGGAGCGCATCCCGGACCTCGAGCTCGGCTTCGGCCATACGGGGGGCCACACGGGTGGCCACGCGGGCGGCGGCCGGTGCCCCGGCGATCGACTCGCCCTCGAGCGCGAGCCGGTTCTCCACGCGCTCGACGCCTTCGACCGAGTAGACGATCTCCTCGGCCAGCTCCCGGTCGGCGCGCACCGGCACTTCGCCGGTGAGCACGATCCGGCCGTCCATGGAGTCGACGTCGATGCCGATGGCGGCCCATCCGAGCTTGTCCAGCAGGCGAGCTTTGGCTTCGAAGTGCAGGATGGCGTCGTCGATATGGTCTCCGGCGGTGGTGATGATCGCCTCGGGGCGGTCGTTCCGAGCCTCGTCGGCCGCGGCTGTCCTGTCGCTGCCGGGCGCGCAGGCCACCACCGAGACGAGCAGAGCCAGGATGCACAGGGTGAGGGGAAGACGGAATCCGCGGTCGGTGGACAGCGGCTGGGTAGTCTGGTGCGTCATGGTCGCGTCCTTGGTCGGTTCCCTGGGTCTCGAATCGTGGGGCTCCGTCGGATCACGGGGCCGCTGCCCTGAGGAATCGCAAGGTCTGTGCCGGCCCGTGGGGCTCGGGCGAATCGTGCGCGACCCCTTGTATTGATTGGTCTTGTACCGGCCGCTACAGGGTTCGGCGGGCGCCGGGCGGGGGCGGCGCCGGGGCGGGGAGGGGAGCGGGGCGAGGGTCGGCCGGGCGATTTTCCCGCCCACCGTCGAGATCGAGGGGGAGGTCAGCGGGGTGGTGGCTCGCGTGAGCGTTCGAGGTCGATCCGCTTGAGCGCCTCGAGCCGCTCGGCGAGATCGGCCAGCCGCTCCCGTTGCTCCTGGTCCTGCTGCTCCAGGGCGTCGATCCGGCCCTGGAGGTCCCGGAGGAGCCTGGCCGGCTCGGTGAGCGAGCTCTCCGGATGGTCCGCGATCAGGCGGTCGAGGTAGCCCTTCCCGGTGCGCGGGTCGTAGACCGGGCTCTCCGGCGACAGGTGGATGGCGGCCAGGCGAAAGAGCACCCGGTCGCCGCCGCGTCCGTTCGGCCGCTCGCGCAGGTGCTCCCGGTACAGGTCGGCCGCCGGCGCGTACTCGCGGGCCGCGTACAGGGCATCGGCCCGATCGAGGGTGGCGGAGCTCGCCGGCCGCGCCCATCCGGGCCAGCCCCGGCAGCCGGTCGCGGCGCCGAGGACGAAGAGCAGAACGGCCAGGGCGGCGATCCTGGACAGGGAGCCTGGGGAGGTCTGTGGGTGCTGCCGATCGGGGGTGTGGATGGCGTGCCTCCTGTGGGCGGATGACCGCGGCCGGAGCCGCGGCGGCTCAGGTCGCTGGGTTCCTGGTGCCGCGCGTCCTCGATCTGTCCGCGGGGGAGCCGGGCGGAAGGGTCTCCTGGAGCCGGACGAAGAACCTGCTGCCGCCGTCCGCGCCGCCTTCGACCCAGATCTCGCCGCCGTGCCCCTCGACGATCGTGCGGGCGATGGCCAATCCTAACCCGGTTCCCTGCCGCCCCTTGCCGTCCGGATCGCCGCGGTGGAAGCGCTCGAAGATGCGCGTGCGGAGCGCGGCGGGCACGCCGGGGCCCGTATCCCACACCTCGACCAGCAGCCCCGTCGGGTCCTGGGGCCGCAGGCGCACGCCGAGCCGTCCGCTCTCCGGCGTGAACTTGACCGCGTTGGTGATCAGGTTCCGCAAGGCCTGGAGCAGCAGCGAGCGGTCCCCCTCGACGGTCAGCCGGCCGGCCGGCGGCTCCGGCAGGTCCGGCAGCTCGACGTCGAGCCGGAGGTCCTTGTCGCGGGCGAGCCGCTCGGCCTCCGCCGCGGCTCCCTCGACCAGCTCCCGGGCGTCGTGACGTGCGACCTCGTACTCGATCGCCCCGGACTCGAGGCGGCGCTGGTCGAGGAGATCCGCGATCATCGCCGACAGGCGTTCGGTCGCCTGGAGGTTGAGCTCGAGCATGCGCCGCTGGCGCGGCTCGAGGGGGCCGGCGAGCTCTTCGAGCAGGAGCCGGTTGGTCTCGTCGATCGAGGCGAGCGGCGCGCGGAGGTCGTGGGAGACGCCGGCGACGAAGTCCTGCTTGAGCTGGTCGAGCTCGCCCAGGCGTGCGGCCATGGCATTGAAGTCCTCGGCGAGAGCGGCGAGCTCCGGGCTGCCCTCGACCGGCACCCGATGGGAGAAATCCCCCGCGGCCACGGTGCGCGTTCCCCGGGCGAGCTGGGCGAGGGGCCGGCGGACCGAAAGCACGATGCCGACGGCCACCGCGATGGCGGCGACGAGGCCGAGGACCGCGGCGCCGCGGGCGGCCCAGACGGCGTGCCGGGCGTCGGCCGCGCTCGCCTCGACGCGCGCCTCCATGGCGCTCCGGGAGGTTTCGAGGAGCGTCGCGAGCTGGTCGTCCAGGCGGCCCAGGTGCTGGGCGAGGAGGCGCGAGAGCGCCGAGGCCCGGTCGGCCAGGAGGTCCGGGTCCACGCCGGAGCCCCGTCCCGGGCCGCTCCCGGCGGCGTCGAGGATCTCTCGCTCCCGGGGTGGGACCTCCTCCAGGTAGCTCTGCCAGAGACGGGCGAGGGCCTGGAGCTCCCGCGCCTCGCTCGGCGTCACCTCGAGCCGGCGGAGCCGCGCCATGTCGGCGCCGACCTCCGCCCGGTACTGCTCGAGCCGGGCGAAGTACTCGCGGTCCCCGCCGAGGGCCAGGTACTTCTCGCTGAACTCGCCGAGCACGTCCAGGTTGGCGCGGATCTCCCGGGTCAGGTCCGCGACCCGGAAGCTGATCTCGGAGAGCTGGACGTTGTCCTCATGGAGGCGATCGAGCACCCGGAGCAGGTGCCAGCCGGTCGCCACGGCGAGGACCAGCAGCAGAGCAAACCCGAGGGCGACCTTGGTGACCAGCTTCATCGGCGGCTGCTCCTGCCGGAAGAGCTTCCCATCCAACCATGGAGCTCCCGGAAGGGGGACGGGGGGTTGTCGGGGGGATCCAGAGGATTGACCAGCTTCATTCGCGGAAACGACCGGATGGGGGCCGGCTACATCTCCCCCCACGATTTCAGCTTGTTGCGCACCGTCTTGACGTCGATGCCCAGGCGCCGCGCCGCCTCCGCCTTGTTGTTGTCGGTCTGCTCGAGGGTCTTCAGGATCAACGCCCGCTCCGCGTCGGCGACGGTCGCGTCCGCCGGCAGGACGATCCGGTCGCCGACCGTCCGCTCTCCGGGAGTACGGATGTAGGGCGGTAGGTGGGGCGGCTCGAGCCAACCCTCCTTGCCGAGCACCACGGCGCGCTCGAGCACGTTGCGCAGCTCCCGCACGTTGCCCGGCCAGGCGTACTCCGCGAGCAATCGGTTGGCCTCGTCTCCGAAGCCCTCGACCGCGGTGCCGTGCTTCTCGTTGAGCCGCCCCAGCAGGTGCTGGACGAGCAGCGGCAGGTCCGAGCGCTCCCTGAGCGGTGGCAGCTCGACGGTGAAGACGTTCAACCGGTAGAACAGATCCTCGCGCAGGATCTTCTCTTCGATCGCCTGGCGGGGCTCCCGGTTGGTGGCGGCGATCAACCGCACGTCGAACTGCCGCTCCTGCTTGCCGCCCAGGCGCCGCACCCGCCCGTCCTCCAGCACCCGCAGCAGCTTCGGCTGGAGGGCGAGGGGCATCTCGGCGATCTCGTCGAGGAAGAGGGTGCCTTCGTGGGCCATCTCGAAGCAGCCGGGCCGGCTGTCGATCGCGCCGGTGAAGGCCCCTTTCTCGTGGCCGAAGATCTCGCTCTCCATGAGCTCGGAAGGGATGGCGGCGGTGTTGACCGGCACGAACGGCCCCTCCCGCTGGTCGCTCAGCTCGTGGATGGCGCGGGCGGCGAGCTCCTTGCCGGTACCGCTCTCGCCGGTGATGAACACCGGGGCGCCGGTGCCGGCGACCTGCTCGATGAGCTCGAAGACCCGCTGCATCGCCGGTCCGTCTCCCACCAGCTCACCGATGCCGTGGCTCTCCCGGCGTAGCTCCGACTCGAGCTGCCGGCTGGAGCGCCGTGCGCCGGCAGTGCGCTCGGCCTCTTCGATCACCGCCTTCAAGTTCTGGTAGTCGAGGGGCTTGGTGAGGAAGTCCCTGGCGCCCTTCTTCATCGCCTCCACGGCCTTCTCCACGCTGCCGTGGGCGGTGATCAGGATCACCGGGAGGTCGGGGTCCTCCTCGAGGAAGATGCGGAGGAGATCGGTGCCCTCGGTGTCCGGCAGGACGACATCCGAGAGGACCAGGTCCGGTTGGAAGCGGTCCAGCAGGTCGCGCGCCTGGGCGCCGTCCGCGGCGACCGCGACCTCGTAACCCCAGCCGGCGAGGCGAACCTGGAGCACCTCGCGCATGGCTTCTTCGTCATCGATGACCAGGATCTTCCTGGTGGGGGTGGTCGATGCGGTCATGGCTACATGACATTGTACGGCAGACTCCCGGCGAAGCTTCGCCTCAGACCGACGGGACCTCCTCCAGGCGCTCGATCACGTCGTGCCGGAGTCGGGTCAGGCCCTCGCTCACCTCGACCGGGTAGGGGGGATCGGCGTCTTCGAGCGACCGGACGCGCTCCGGCAACCTGGCGAGCTCCGCTCTCGCGGTATCTCTTGCGCGGTCCAGGACGGCGCGGGGATCGGCACCGCCGTCGGCGCCGGTCCGCCGGCCGCCGCTCATCACCTGCTGGAGGAGCGGCCGGCCGCCCTGGGGGGTGAAGTCCTCGGCATCATCGGCGCGGGCGATGACGTCGCGAACGGCCACGCCCTCCTCCTCGATCCGCCAGACCTGCTTCCTGCCCGGGAGGATCCGCTTGCCCGGGGAGAGCTTGAGCCGCCCTTCGCCGGCGTAGGTGGTGAGCTTGTAGACCATGTCGAGGGAGGGGGCGTCCCGGGAGGTGCCCATGTGGGTGCCGACGCCGAAGCCGTCGATCGGCGCACCGGCGGCGACCAGCTCGGCCACGCCGTACTCGTCGAGGCCGCCGCTCGCGAAGATCCGGACCTCTCCGAGCCCCGCGGCGTCGAGGATCTTCCGGGATTGCTTCGCCAGCTCACCCACGTCGCCCGAGTCGAGGCGGATGCCCCGCACCTGGAACCGGTCGCCCAGCTCGCGGGCGAGCTCGACCACCTTGTGGACCCCCTCCAGGGTGTCGTAGGTGTCGACCAGCAGCACGGTCTCCGGGTAGAGCTCGGTGAAGCTGCGGAACGCCTCGGCCTCGTCGTCGTGGCTCTGGATGTAGCTGTGGGCCATGGTGCCGGTGATCGGCACCCCGTAGACCTGTCCGGCGAGGACGTTGCTGGTCGCCGCCAGGCCCGCCACGTGGTAGGCGCGGGCGCCCTTCATGGCCGCGTCGGTGCCGTGCATGCGCCGCAGTCCGAAGTCGATCACCGCGCGCCCCTCGGCCGCCTGGACCACCCGCGACGCCTTGGAGGCGAGAACGGTCTGGAGGTGGACCTGGTTCATGATGAAGCTCTCGGCGAGCTGGGCCACGGGGACCGGCGCCACCACCTCGAGGAGCGGCTCCTCGGGGAAGACGGGCGTGCCCTCCGGCAGGGCGAAGACGTCGCCGTCGAAGCGCATCGTGCCGAGCCAGTCGAGGAACTCGGCGGTGAACTGCCCCTGGTCGGCGAGGTAGGCGAGGGCCTCCTGGCTGAACTGTAAATTCTCCAAGAAGCGGAGAGCATCCTCCAATCCGCAGGCGAGCGCGTAGCTCCTGCCCGGCGGCAGTGTGCGGAAGTAGAGGCTGAAGACCGCATCGCCGTCCATGCCCTCGTGCCAGTAGGCCTGGACCATCGTCAGCTCGTAGAGGTCGGTGAGCAGCGCCGCGTTGCCGTCGTTCACCCAGGCGGAAGGTCTGGTCATCGGAGCTCCTCTTGGTTCGCGAATTGCACGGTCCGGGTCATGGAACCGGGTGGACTGGCTCCGCTCGGGCCGAGTCTATCGAGACGGAAAGGAGCCCACAGATGTCAGTCGCCAAAGTGATCGAGATCACCGCCGAGTCCACCGAGAGCTTCGAGGCCGCGGTCCGGGAAGGGATCGCCCGGGCGTCGAAGACGGTCAAGCACATCCAGAGCGCCTGGGTGAAGGAGCAGCAGGTCAAGGTGGCGGGCGACCGGGTCGCCGGCTTCCGGGTGACGCTGAAGGTCACCTTCCTCCTCGGCGAGGACGACTGACCGGCGGATGGTGCCGGTGCGGGGCAGGCGGCCGGACGGCCCGCGCCGGCCGTCGTCCGCCCTCGGAGCGCCCCGGCTTAGAGCACTCGGGGGCCGACGCCGACGAGCCTGCGGACGTCGTCCATGGTGGCCCTGGCGATCTCGCCCGCGCGCCGGGCGCCGTCCCGGAGGATCTCCCGGATCTCGTCGTCGTCGAGCGCCGCGCGCCGCTCGCGGATCGGGGCGAGGGTTTCCTCCAGGTGGTCCCGGACGCCCTTCTTGAGGTCGCCGTACATCGGCTCTCCGGAGCGGTAGCGCGCCAGGTACTCCTCGACCACGTCATCCGAGGCGGTCAGCCGCAGGAGGTTGAACAGGTTCTCGACGCCGGGGCTCATCTCGTCGTCGGGGCCGCCGCCGACGTCGGTGACCGCGGAACGGAGCTTCTTCCAGGCGGCCTTCGGCTCTTCGGTGATGCCCACGTAGTGGGTCGGACCGAGGCTCTTCGACATCTTCTTGGTCGGGTCGGCGAGCGACATGATGCGGCTGCCGGGGGAGAGCAGCGGCTCGACCTCGGGGAAGTACTCGGAGCCCACCACGTTGTTGAACCGGCGGCCGATGCGGCGGGTCAGCTCCAGGTGCTGGATCTGGTCCTCGCCCACGGGCACGCGCGGGGCGCGGTAGAGGAGGATGTCGGCCGCCTGGAGCACCGGGTAGGTGAAGAGGGCGCCGCTCACGTAGGTGGCGTCGTCCGACTTCTCCTTGAACTGGGTCATGCGGCTCAGATCGCCGTACGAGACGATGCAGTTGAAGATCCAGGCGAGCTCCGTGTGCTCCGGCACGTGGGACTGGACGAACAGGATCGCGCGCTCCGGGTCGATGCCGCAGGCGATCAGGTCGCCGGCCAGGTCGAGGGAGCGCCGGGGCAGCTCGGCGGGCTCGATCGCCTGGGTAATGGCGTGGTAGTCGACGATGCAGTAGATGCAGTCGTGGTCGTCCTGAAGCCGGACCCAGTTCTGAATCGCGCCGAAGTAGTTGCCGATGTGGATCTGGGCCGACGGCTGGATGCCGGAGAAGACGCGGGTCGTCATGGAGAGCTCTCTCTTGGTTTGCGGTGCTTCGGGTTGGGCGGTTGGTGGTCGCTCGGGGCGGAAGAGTATCGCAAGAGGTTGAGGATGTGGGCTCAGCCGCGGAGCCAGAGGAGGATGGCGAAGACGGTCACCGCGGCGGTGACCACCATGCGCACCCAGCGGTGCCCCTTGAGCACCGTGAGGTGGACCCCGATCTGGCCGCCGACGAGGGTCCCCGCGCCCAGCACCAGCCCCGGCAGCCACTCCACCTTCCCCTGCCAGGCGAAGATCGCCACCGAGAGGACGGTGAAGAGGAGCACGATCAATACTTTGAGGGCGTTGCCCCGGACCAGGTCGAGCCCCGCCATGCCGAGGACGGCGAGGATGAAAAAGCCCACGCCGGCCTGCACGAACCCGCCGTAGACCCCGACCCCGAAGCAGCCGGCCATGAGCGCCACGTTGCGCCAGCCGGTCGGGCGCTCGGGGGCCTCGGTCTGCTCGCCCGGTCCCCGATCCTTCCCGAGCAGGGTCCAGAGCGTGACGGCGACCATCAGGAAGGCGAGGATCCTGCGGAAGGCGTCGTCCGAGATCTCGAGGGCGAGCCAGGTGCCGGCGAGGGCGCCCACGGCGGCCGGCCCGGCGGTGGCGGCCGTCCAGCGCCAGTCGAGCTTGCGGTGGCGGTGGAACCCCCAGACCGCGCCCACGTTCTGGAGCAGGATGCCGATCCGGTTGGTGCCGTTGGCGACCGTCGCCGGCAGGCCGGTGAAGATGAGCACCGGCAGGGTGAGGAAGGAGCCGCCGCCGGCGACCACGTTGAGGACGCCGGCGACGAGACCGGCGGTGAACAGGGCGAGAAGGGAGGGCCACCCGGGCATCCGGGGGAGTCTATCGCCGGAGCCGGTCGTTCGAAGGGGAGATCCGGGTGAAACCTCCGGAGGAGACCCGCGTACATATCGCTTGAGGATGTATCACCTCGCGATATATACTCAGGCTCCCTGACCCGGAGCCCGACGGCAGGCGCGGCGCCGACCTCGAACGGCGCAGCACCGGAACCTTCGACAGGAGATCGAGACCATGACGCGCTCCCCCGGCACGCCCGCTCGCCGCCCCTCCCTTTCGGAACGGATCTACCGCCGCCTGCTTCTCCTGCTGCCGGGCGAGTTTCAGGGCGAGTACCGCTCGGAGATGGAGGAGGCGTTTCGCCGTCACGAGGCCGAAGCAGCGGCCGGGGCCGGGCGGCTCTCGGGCACAGGGCGGCGGAGCCTCGCCCGGCTCTGGCTGGCCACCCTCGGCGACCTCGCCAGGACGGCGCCCCGCGAGCACCTGGACGCCCTCGTCCAGGACGTCCGCTTCACGGTGCGTGCGGCGCTTCGGAGCCCCGCCTTCGCGGCGGTGGTCGTCGGCACCTTCGCCCTCGCGATCGGAGCCAACAGCGCCATCTTCAGCGTCGTCGACACGACGCTTCTCCGGCCGTTGCCGTTCGCCGACGAGAGCGAGCTGGTGCGGCTGGTCCACGTGCGCGAGCGCCCGGATGGCACGAGCTCCGAGGTGAGCTTCTCCCGGCGGGACCTCCACGCCGTGCGCGAGCAGGCCGAGAGCATCGCGGCGGCGACCGCCCAGGTCTACCAGGGACCCGGTCTCTCGACCGTCGAGGGTGGCCTGGAGCGCGTGGTTTCGATCGGCGTCTCCGGGAGCTGGTTCCGGACCCTGGGGCTCCGTCCCGCCCTCGGCCGCGTCTGGGACGAGGCGGAGGAGGCCGCCGGCAGGGACAGCCGGGTGGTCGTCCTCTCCGACGCCCTCTGGCAGCGGCGCTTCGGCGGCGATCCGTCGATCGTCGGCCGGCAGGTGGTGCTGGACGGCGAGCCCCATACCGTGATCGCGGTCATGCCTCCCGGCTTCGCCTACCCCTACGCGGCGGAGCTCTGGCGCCTCTGGACCTTCGATCCGGACGACGGCGTCAACCACAACCTGAACGCCCAGGCGCGCCTGGCGCCGGGGGTCACCCTGGCCGAGGCCCAGGCCGAGCTCGACCTGATCTCCGAACGCCAGGCGGAGGCCTTCCCCGAGACCAGCCGGGGCTACCGGATCGTCGCCGTGCCGACGCGGGAGAACCTGATCGAGGGAGAGGACCGGCTGGTCCTCCTGCTCCTCGCCGGCGTCGGCCTCGTGCTGCTGATCGCCGCCGCCAACGTGGTCACCCTGCTCATGGCCCGTACCGTCGCCCGCGGCCGGGAGCTCGCGGTGCGCGCCAGCCTCGGGGCATCCGGCTGGCGTCGCGCGCGGCAGCTCATGACCGAGAACGTGGTGCTCGCTCTCGCCGGGGGCGGCTGCGGCCTGGTGATCGCGCGACTGCTGCGGGAGCCTCTGGTCCACCTGGCTCCCAACCACATCCAGGAGATCTTCGGCGAGATCGCCTACGGCCGGTCGGTGGTCGGCTTCGCCGTGGCCCTGTCGGTGGTGGTCGGCGCCCTGGTGGGTGCGGTGGCGGCATGGAGCGCGCGGTCGATCGACCTCCGGGGCACGCTCCACGGCGGCGCCGCCGCCCCGCGCAGCCAGCGCCTGCTCGGCGGCATGGTGGTCGCGGAGACCGCGCTGACGGTCGCCGTCCTGACCGGTGCGGTGCTCCTCGCGCTCGATCTCCACCTGCTGGCGACTCGGGACGCCGGCATCGATCCGGAGGGTCTGGTCAGCATGGCCCTCGCCCTGCCGGAGGACCCGTACGAGAACGGCACGGTGCGGGTGCTCTTCCAGGACGAGCTGATCGAGCGTGTGGAGGCGATCCCCGGAGTCGAGCGGGCGGCGGTGGTCAACCTCTTCCCCTACGAGGACGGCAACGCGCTCGCGCCCTTCCTGGTCGAGGGCGAGGGGCTGTCCCGGGAGGAGGCGCATGTGGCGAGCTACCGCGCGGTGACGCCGGAGTACTTCGCCACCCTTGGCATCCCGGTGCTCAGGGGCCGGGGCTTGACCGGAGCCGACCGGGAGGGTGCACCGCCGGTGGCGGTGGTCAACCGGTCGTTCGCGGAGCGCTATTTTGCCGAAGGTGGGCCGGAAGGCGAGGCGGTCGGCCGGCGGTTCGAGCGGGTCGGGGGAGGGTTCGACGGCCGGAGCTACGAGGTGGTCGGCGTGGTCGGCGATGTCGAGGACCCGCGCCGCGAGCCGGTCGAGGCGCTCTACGTGGCGATGGACCAGCACGCCATCGACAGCACCTCCTGGAGCATTCTCCAGCCGACCCTGGCGGTGAAGAGCACGGGCGGGGATCCCACCCAGGTGGTGCCGGCCGTGCGGGAGGCTCTCCGGAGGCTCGACCCGAACGTGCCGGTCTTCCAGGTGCGGACGGCGGACGAGTCTCTGGACGAGGCCCTGGTCCAGCGGCGGACGGGCACCCTTCTGGCGATCTCCTTCGCGGCTCTGGGACTGCTGCTCGCCGCCGTCGGCACGTACGGCGTGATCGCCTACTCGGTGAGCCGGAGCGTGCGCGAGCTCGGGGTGCGTCTCGCCATCGGCGCCACCCGCGGGCAGGTGCTGCGCGGTGTGCTGGTCCACGGGGGGCGGCTGGTGGCGCTCGGCATCTGTATCGGTCTGGCCGGTGCGTTCGTTCTGTCGCGGGGTCTGGTGGGGGTGCTCTCCGAGGTCGCGCCCGGGGACCCTCGGGCGTACGGGGCGGTGGCGCTGCTGCTGGGGGCGGTGGGCCTGGCGGCCTGCTTCGAGCCGGCCTGGCGGGCGACGAGGGCGGACCCGGCGTCGGTGCTCCGCTCGGAGTAACGGAACGGGGCGCGCGGCCTGCTGTGGAGCAGACGGGTCGGGCGGAGGGACGGGGGTGCCAGGCATTTCGAGACGGGTCGGTAGGGTGCGCTTCAGTCGGTAGGGTGCGCTTCAGCGCACCAGGGTCGGGGTCGGTGGTGCCGGGCTTTTCGAGGTGCGTGCTGCGAGGCGAGGCCGTGGGCGTGGTTGCCCTCACCCGGGTCGGTCCGGGGGCTCCCGGTCTCCGGCACGGCTCCGCCTGCTGGGACTTCGGATGTGGGGCTCCGCCTGCCAGCGGCGCGCGGGCGGGCGGGGTTACCCTGCGACCGGCGTGGAGGGCCCGCGGCCGCTGACACCTGCGACCGTGAGCCCCCGGTCCGACCCTGGTCATCCCGTGTTGGTGGGTTTCTTCTGGGCGGGTTCGACGGTGTCGGCCCTTCGGGAGGGGTATCACGTCGACGGAACGGGGCGCCCCGGGTTGCCCCCACCCGGGTCGGACCGGGGGCTCTCGGTCTCCGGCACGGCTCCGCCTGGTGGGACTTTCGGCGTGGGGCTCCGCCTGCCATCGGCTCGCGGGCTTGCAGGGCTGCCCTGCCGCCGGTGTGGAGGGCCCGCGGCCGCTGACACCTGCGACCGTGAGCCCCCGGTCCGACCCTGACCATCCCGTAGGTAGAGAGT
>Ga0210101_1000315_pt1 | contig 17014 bp, 10 predicted proteins | sample Muzzi_PWC_D1_FD_185534 | JGI IMG/M metagenome (GOLD analysis project Ga0210101, IMG submission 185534) | Wetland microbial communities from San Francisco Bay, California, USA, that impact long-term carbon sequestration - Muzzi_PWC_D1 (SPAdes) | ecosystem: Environmental > Aquatic > Marine >... | reverse complement strand
GAGTGGGGGAACTCGATCTGGGGGCCGAAGGAGATCATGTCCATGCCGGGGTACTTCTCGCCGATGATCCCGGTCTCGAGGCCGGCGTGGATGGCCTTGATCTCCGGCGCGGAGCCGAGGTCGCTCTCGTGCACCTCGCGGACCACCTGGAGAAGCTCGGAGTCCATGTTCGGGTTCCAGCCCGGGTAGTCCCCCTCTTCCTCGGCGCTGCCGCCGGCGAGCTGGGCCATGGCGAGCACCCGGCGGGCCTGGGCGACCTTGGCCGAGTCGACGGAGCTGCGGATCGACACCAGGATCTCGAGGTTGCCGTTACCGAGACCGACGGTGGCCACGTTCGAGCTCGTCTCGACCAGCTCCGGGATGTCGTGGCTCATGGCGAGGACGCCGTGGGGCAGGCCGACCAGAAGCTCCAGCGCCCGGGCGCTCGAGGCGTCATCCAGGGCCTGGCCCGGGGCGTCCGTGGCCGTGACGGCGATCTCCGCGTCCGGCTCGGGGCGATTCTCGGCGGCGATGGTCGCGAACTCGGCGCGGATCGCCTCGGCGACGGCGTCGGCGGAGCCTGCCGGGCAGACGATGACCGCCTCGGCCTCCCGCGGGATGGCGTTGTGGGCCGAGCCGCCGGCGATCGAGGCGATCTGCACCGGGTGGCCGGCGGCCGCCGCGTGGATCGAGCGGGCCAGGGACTGGATGGCGTTGGCGCGCTGGAGGTGGATGTCGACGCCCGAGTGGCCGCCCTTGAACCCGGAAACACGCACCTTGAAGGCCGCGCCGTCGGCCGCGGCCGAGGTCACGGGAATGGTCAGCGCGCTGTTGACGCCGCCCGCGCAGCCGACGTAGACCGAGCCCTCTTCCTCGCTGTCCAGGTTGATCAGCCGGCGGGCGGCGAGGAGGTCGCGCGAGAGGTTGCTCGCGCCCACCAGGCCGGTCTCCTCGTCGATGGTGAACAGGCACTCGATCGGACCGTGGGCGAGGTCGTCGGCCTCGAGCACGGCGAGCATGGCGGCGACGCCGATGCCGTTGTCGGAGCCGAGGGTGGTCCCCTGGGCGGTCAGATAGTCGTTGTCCTTGGGATCCCGCTCGGGGCGGATGGCGTCCTTGGTGAAGTCGAACTCCACGTCCGAGTTCTTCTCCGGCACCATGTCGAGGTGGGACTGGAGCGCCACGGCCGGGGCGTTCTCGTGGCCGGGGGCGGCCGGCTTCTTGACGACGATGTTGCCCACCTCGTCGATCACGGCCTCGAGGCCGTTGTCGTCCGCCACCTTCTTGACGTAGGCGCGGGCCGCCTCTTCGTGCTTCGAGGGGCGGGGGATGCTCAGGATCTGGTCGAAGTGGCGCCACAGCGCGCGCGGGTCGAGCTCGGAGACGAAGGTCATCGGGAAACCTCCTCGGTCTTCTGGAGTCTTCGTGACGGAGTCTTCATGGAGTTTCTAGAGCGTCGTGGTGCCTAGCGCATCCCAGCCTCCAACCGACAGGCCCCCTCGAAGCGCACGGGTGGGGGCGTCCCCTTCCCACCTCGAGGGTGGCAAGGGGATCGAGGGGTTGGGGGGTGATCCGGTGGATCATCTCGATCGATCGGGGCGGCGGCACTGACGGTTCGAGGAAAGTCGACTCAGTCGTCACGAAGTCCTGTTTTGTGGTCGTTAGAACGGTCGTCGAGCGGTCCGCCGGAGAGGTCCGCGGATCGGTGAGGAGCCCGGCGGGACGGCGCCCGTCGGAGCATGCGCAAACGAGCGTAGCACGGGGCCGTTCGTCACCGCCTTGACGCCCTGCTACAATCCGTCGCGGTTTTCCGTCCCTACGTGTCCCCCTGCAACCCATCCGGAGGGCAGAGCCCATGGAGCCCAAGGAGTCCAAGAAGTTCGCGCCGTTCGTTCCGGCGTCGAAGAGTATGGCCGAGCTCACCATCAAGTCGGTGTTGCTCGGCGTCGTCATGGCGGTCGTGCTCGGCGCGGCCAACGCGTACCTCGGTATGAAGGCCGGTCTGACCGTCGCCGCCACGTTCCCGGCGGCAGTCGTCGCGATGGCGGCGTTGCGGTTGATGGGCGGCACGATCCTCGAAGAGAACGTGGCCCGGACCGCCGCCTCGGTCGGCGAGGCGCTGGTCGCCGGGGCCATCTTCACCATCCCGGCGTTCGTCATCAGCGGCGCCTGGGAGACGCTCCACTACTGGGAGGCGACGGCGATCATGATGATCGGCGGTGTCCTCGGCGTGCTGTTCGTCATCGTGCTGCGCCGGACCCTGGTGGTCGAAGCGGACCTGCCATTCCCCGAGAGCGTGGCCGCCTCGGAGATCGTCAAGGCGGGCCAGGGAGGCCAGACCGGCGCCAAGTACGTGTTCGGCGCCATGGGCTTCGCCGCCCTCTGGGAGCTGTTCAAGAACTCGAACGGCATCCACCTGATCCGCGACTCGGCCAGCAACTTCTTCTCCCTGGGCAAGTCGACGATTCAGATGTTCGGCCAGCCGACGAGCTACAAGGGCGGCATCCTGCTCGAGACGCCGGCCGCCTCGCCGGCCCTCATGGGCGTCGGCTTCATCGTCGGCTTGCGAGTCTCGGCGGTGCTCTTTGCCGGCGCGGTCATGGGCTGGCTGCTGCTCGTGCCGTTGGCTCTCTTCCTCAACCCGGCGCTCGCCGACACCTTCTCCGATCACTCGGCGATCGATCTCGCCTATCAGGTGTGGTCGCGGCAGGTTCGGCCGCTGGCGGTGGGCACGATGATCGTGGCCGCCTTCTACACCCTCTGGAACCTGCGCTCGTCCCTGGTCGCCGGCATCGGCAAGGCGTTCAAGGACTTCAGCGTCGGAGGAAGCGGCACGGTCGAGCGGACCGAGAAGGACCTGGACATGAAGAAGGTCTTCCTCGCGATCGCGGCGATCGCGGTGCCGGTCTTCTTCCTCTACCAGTACTTCGCCCAGAACGTCGGCGGCTCGCTGATCCTGACCGTCGTCATGGTGGTCCTCGGGTTCCTGTTCGCCGCGGTGGCCGGCTACTTGGTCGGCCTGATCGGTAGCTCGAACAACCCGATCTCGGGCCTGACGCTCTCGGCGCTGCTGATCTCGGCGGTGCTGATGGTGATGATCGGCGTCACCGACGTCCACGGCGTGGCCGCGGTGCTCGGCGTGGCGGGCGTGGTCTGCTGCGCGGCGGGCATCGCCGGCGACATGATGCAGGACCTGAAGGTGGGGCACATCCTGGGCGGCACGCCCTGGAAGATGGAGATCGCCGAGATCATCGGCGTGATCGCAGCCGCCGCGGTACTGGCCCTGCCGCTCGCGGCGCTCGACAAGGTCTACCACATCGGCTCCGCGGAGCTGCCGGCGCCCCAGGCCGGCCTGATGGCGCTCATGGCCAAGGGCATCGTCGGCGGCGAGATGGCCTGGCCGCTGGTGATCGTCGGCATGTTCCTGGCGATCGGGCTGATCCTGATCGGCGCACCGTCGCCGATGCTGATCGCCGTCGGCATGTACCTGCCCTTCTTCTCCACCGCCGCGATCTTCGTCGGCGGCATCCTGCGCTGGCTGTTCGACAAGCGGCTCGACAAGCAGGAGGCGCCCCCGGAGGTGCGCACGAGGGCCGAGAACCTGGGGGTCTTGATGTCCTCCGGGTTCATCGCCGGCGAGGCCCTGATGGCCGTGGTGCTCGCCTTCCTGGTGCTCGGCGCGGAGTTCACGCCGACTCTCCAGAAGCTCCGGGAGATGGTCACACCATCATTCGAGCCGGTGTTCTGGCTCGGACTGCTGATCTATCCGGCGCTCTACTACCTCCTCGTCTCGCTGCCGGTGAAGCGGGCGAAGGAGGGGGGTGCGCCGGCCGTCAAGCTTGACTGAGCCCGGCTCCGGCTCGGACCCCGGTCCGGACCGGAGCAACCCTCTGGACCTGCGCCCGGTTCGCCTCGCCGAGTGGGAAGAGCTAGCTCCACGCCCGGCACAGGGCTCGGCTCCGGCGGAGCCGGGTGCGGGCCCGGAAGCGGGCTCAGAGGGCGAAGCGCCCGATGACCGCGTGGTCATCGAGCGGCCGATCCCCGGGGGCTGGAGCCCCCGGGCGATCCTCGAACGGCTGTCGGCGATGACCGGGGTCCGGCGGCTGCGGCTCGATCCACGGGGCTCGTTCCTGTGGCGAAGGATCGACGGCGAGCAAACCATCGGGGCGCTCGCCACCGAGCTCCGGGACGCCTTCGGCGACGCCGTCGAGCCGGCCGAGGCGCGGGTGACCCGCTTCCTCTCCTGGCTCGAGCGCGAGCGCCTCGTCGAGCACCGCGACCCGGCCGGACGGCCCACCAAACTCGGCCGCCGGTAAGGGCGGCGGGCGAAGGTCTCCGGTCATGGAATCCCGGCGCTCCGATCATCGTTCGGTATAGTGATTGGTCGGAGCCCGTAGTCCCCTCGCCCGGCTCCGGCATCCCCGGCTCCATCGCAGGCGAGGCCCAGCGCGGGCCCGCGAGGCTCAGAGCTCGTGGGGCTCGGCTCCGCCCGGCCACTCGATGTCTGACGCCGGGGGACGCCTGGGGCCGCCGCGGACCCAGGACATCGGCAACGACCCGACTGCGTTTCATCTCGAGAGGGGCCCCGGCAGAGGCCCTGAGAAAGGAAGCTCCAGCGTGACACCCTGGTGGTTGAGGCCCACAGCCGAAAGCAACAAGAAGAAGACCGAAGAGCCAAAGCAAGAGGCGGAGGCGCCCCGGGACCGAGAGCCCCGGGAAGCCGACGACACCGAGGAGGCCCGTGACATACGGGGCTCCGACGAAACGAGCGACAAGGCCAAGGGTCGCGGACCCGCCGAAGACGACCGCCAACGGCCAGCGGCTGACGACCGCCGCCGCCGTTCCTCGCGCTCGCGCCGCTCCGACGACTCCAAAGAGCCCGCCGGAGATGCCGACGCCAAAGGGCGTCGCTCCTCCTCCCGCAAGTCCGACCAAAAGCCCGACCAGAAAGACCAGGACTCGGACCGGGGCTCGGACCGGGAGAAGGAGAGGGACAAGGGCACGGAGCGCAAGCGGGAGCGGCGAAGCCGCGACACCAAGGAGGGGCCGTCCGACAAGGACAAGAGCGCCAAGAAGCAAGAGCCGCCGAAGCCGAAGAAGGACGGCGGCCAGCGCGGGCCCGTCCCCCACGACATCACGGCGGAAGACATCGCGAGCATCAACCGGGAGCTGTTCGATGCCCCCGGGGCCGAGATCGATTCCGTGCCTGAAAGGAACACCTCCGTGAACGACGAGCGCAAGATCGCGATGTTCTGCGACTTGGAGAACATCGCCCTCGGAGTCCGCGACTCCGACATCAAGAAGTTCGACATCACCCTGGTCATGGAACGCCTGCTGGAGAAGGGAAAGATCATCGTCAAGCGGGCGTACTGCGACTGGGAGCGCTACAGCGAGTACAAGCGCCCGTTTCACGAGGCCGCGATCGAGATGCTCGACATCCCGCAGAAGTACTACTCGGGCAAGAACAGCGCCGACATCAAGATGGTGGTCGACGCCATGGACCTGTGCTACGCCAAGGAGCACCTGGACACGTTCGCGATCCTGTCCGGCGACAGCGACTTCTCGCCCCTGGTCTCCAAGCTCAAGGAGAACGACAAGTACGTCATCGGCATCGGCGTGAAGAACTCGTCGTCCGCCCTCTTGGTGGACAACTGCGACGAGTTCATCTACTACGAGGACGTCTGGCGCGACCGCCAGGCCGCCCCCCAGCTCGCCGGCCTGAACAAGAAGACGGCCGAAGCCTTCGGCCTGATGACCGACGCCATCCAGGCCCTGATCCGCGAGAACAAAGAGGTGCTCTGGGGCTCGATGATCAAGCAGACCATGCAGAGGAAGCGCCCCAGCTTCAACGAGGGCTACTACGGGTACGGCTCGTTCTCGGAGCTCCTCGAAGACGCCGAGCGCAAGAACATCCTGCGGTTGAAGAAGGACAAGCGGTCGGGGACGTACATCGTGACGGGGTTCGCGAAGCGGTGACCTGATCGCCCTCCAAACCCCTCGCTCCCCTTCCTCCCTCACGGGAGGCAGGGGACGCCACCGCCCGCCCTTCTGCTCCGGAACAGAGCTAGGGTCGTTCGCTTCGCTCACACCTCGGCCGCCACGGAGGGCGGCCGCTTCACCACGAGATGGTGTCTCCGATCGGTGATCCCAGATGAAGCGGACGGCCCCCGTGCCGGCCGAGGCAACGCCATCACTCCACCCTTCCGCTCCGGAACGTGGCGGGGGTTCGTGCCCTGTTCCCGGGAAGGGACACCTCACCACATCCGCCCTCGCTCCACTCACCGACAGGCGGGAGGCGGCCCTCCCCCTCCCCTTCCGCCATGGCCTGGTGCGCTGAAGCGCACCCTACCGATCGCCCCCCTCTTGCTCGGCTCCTGACCCCAACACCGGCAACCGCTTCCGCCAGAGGGTCAGCGCCACCGCCACCAGAACCGTCGTCGCCTGCATCGCCGTCGGCAGCCACCCGGCCAGGGCGCTCTCGCCCACCGCGAACACGTTCCACGACAGGTTCATCAGCGCGTGGAGCCCCCAGGGCGCCCAGAGGCTGCCGTCCCAGCGCTCGAAAACGAACGAGAAGACCAGCCCTCCGACCGCCGTGATGGCGAACACCCCCGCCGCTTGCCCCGGGCTCTGCCCGCCCGTTAGGTGGACCAGGCCGAAGACCACCGCCGGCACCAGAGCCGCCGGCCAGAACCCCCAACCCGCCTTGCGGAGCTGGCCGAAGGCGAAGCCCCGGAAGACCGCCTCCTCCGCCAGAGGAGAGAGCCCCGCCAGGTAGAGAACCGCCCAGGGGTCGAGCTCCCGGGCCATGGGCATGGTGAGAGAGAAGACCGCCCAGAGCGGCAGGCAGGCCACCATGGCGAAGATCAGCCCCGGCCACGGCCGGCGTAGAAAGCCCAGCTCTCGAAGCGCCTCCGGGATCCCGACCCTCCGGAGCAGGATCACCGCCAGCACCACGAGCAAGATCTCCACGGCGCTCCGGAACCCCTCCGGGACGTAGAAGGGGTTGGTGTCGTAGAGCGCCCGGTAGGCGGGCACCCGACGGACCAGCTCGTGGAGCCAGGTGACGAGGGCGAAGACGGCCAGTACGAGGACGGCACGGGTCAGGGAACGGCCTGGATCGCGCGGGGTCACGGCAACGGCGCTCCTTTCGTCGGGGCGCTTGACCACAGGGTGGTCGAGCAGTGTCTACCCTTCTATCGGGGATGGCTCAGATCCTATCGGACGGCGGGCGCCCCCGAACGGCGATTCGGAGAGCCGCCGGCAGTACTTCATATTAATGATTGACATTGTCTACTTTAATGCTAATCTGGCCATTGGTCTCTGGGCCGCGGCCGATTGGACATCGCGTCCAGCCGAACCCCGACCACCAACCCCCAACCCTCGCAACTCGAGAAGGATGGACCATGAGCCGATCCACCGCCACACTGCTTGCCGCCTTGCTGCTCACGGCCGCGGGCACCATCCATGCCGCAGCGGCCCCTCCCGGCAACGCCGCCGCACGTCCGTTCACGCTCAACCCGACACCCCAATCCCCACTCACCGGCTGGCAGGCGGTTCCGGGGTCCGCCGAGGAGCTCGTCATCGATGCCGCCCCGGAGGTGATCGCCACGAACCCCGAGACGGTGCTCCTCGACCTCCCGGACGGGCCGCCTCTCGAGGTCCACCGGCGACGGTTCGTCGACTACCGGGCCGACTGGAAGAGCTGGTTCGGCACCGTGCGCGTGGCCGGTTCCCGCGGTCCGGAGGCCGGCTCCGTCTACCTCGGCTACCACGGCAACCAGCTCACCGGCCTGATCGACCTCAGCGGCATCGACGGGCGCAGGTTCCGCATCGTCGGCGGCCTGGCCGGCGCCCATCGCCTGGTCCGGATCGCCGACGGGCTCCTCGACCACGCCCTCTGCCCCCTCGACACCCTGGCCGCCAGGCCGGGCGAGCCGTTCGCCGAGCCCGTGCTCGGATCACCCACGGCGCCGGTGGCCGGCCCGGCCGACGGCGACGCGGACAACAGCCTGGCGACCTCGGCGATCACCGCCCTGTCGACGCGGCTCGACGTCATCGCCATCTACCCCAAGGCGTACTTCTCCTTCCCGACGTCGGAGGTGACGCTGCTCAGCTTCGTCCAGGACTCGATCGCCCTGGGGAACGACGCCTTCAACAACAGCAACATCCCCGCCTACTACAACCTGCGCTACGTGGGACCGGTCATCGGCGCGCAGCCGCCCTCGACCGGCCTGATCGGCGGCCTCAACTGGCTCAACACCGACCCGAGCGAGGTGACGTCGCTGCGCAACGCCTTCGGCGCGGACATCGTGACCCTCTACATCCCGTACATCTGGGACGACGACCCCTACTGCGGCGTCGCCAACCTGCCGGAGGCGAACGGCACGATCGTCGCCCAGCTCGGCATCGTCGACCGAACCTTCGGCGACCGGGCGTTCACGGTCAATCGCCAGAGCTGCGGCTTCGGCGACTACACGCTGGCCCACGAGATCGGCCACAACTACGGCATGCGCCACGAAACCGACAGCACCGGCTCATCCCACCTGTTCCCGACCGGACGGGGCCACGACCTGACGTCGCTCGGCAAGTCCTCGGTGATGGCGTGCACCTGCTCGTCCGGCTGCTCGGCGAGCTCGAGCGCGGTGTGCAACCGCATTCCCTACTTCTCGGACCCCGCCATCTCCTACATGGGGGTGGCGACCGGCACCTCGACGCGCAACAACGCCAACGTCGGGCGGACCCAGGACGGGCCCTACTCGAACTTCCGCGCGGTCGGTGTGCAACCGCATTCCCTACTTCTCGGACCCCGCCATCTCCTACATGGGGGTGGCGACCGGCACCTCGACGCGCAACAACGCCAACGTCGGGCGGACCCAGGACGGGCCCTACTCGAACTTCCGGGCGGTCAAGTCGAACACCCCGCCCACCGCGAGCTTCACGGTGTCGTGCACCGGGAGGACCTGTACGTTCAACGCCAGCGGCTCGACCGACAACCAGACCATCCCGTCCGGCGGCTACTGGTGGGACTTCGGCGACGGCTCGACCGGCTCCGGCAAGATCGTGAACCACACCTACGGTGGCTCGGGCACCTTCTTCTGGGTCCACCTGCTGGTGACCGACAGCGGCGGCCAGAAGGACCTGGGGATCGACATCGCCCAGCCCAACTGAGCCTGGGCGAAGCTCGCCCTCTCGCTTCCGGCGCCGGGCCGCTTTGCGCGGTCCGGCGCCGCTTTCCGTTCGGGCTCAGTCGTTGACCGAGAGGACCGCCAGGAAGGCTTCCTGGGGGATGTCGACCCGCCCCACCCGCTTCATCCGCCGCTTGCCCTCTTTCTGCTTCTCGAGGAGCTTGCGCTTCCGGGAGATGTCGCCGCCGTAGCACTTGGCGGTGACGTCCTTCCTGATGGCGCGCACGGTCTCCCGGGCGATCACCCGGCGGCCGAGGGCGGCCTGGATCGCCACCTCGAACATCTGCCGCGGGATGAGGTCCTTCATCTTCTCGACCAGCCGCTTGCCCTGCTCGTACGCCTGGTTGCGGTGGACGATCAGCGACAGGGCGTCGACCGCCTCCTCGTTGACCAGGATGTCGAGCTTCACCAGGTCGCTCTCCCGGTAGCCGATCAGCTCGTAGTCGAACGAGGCGTAGCCGCGGCTGACCGTCTTCAGGCGGTCGTAGAAGTCGTGGATGACCTCGGCGAGCGGCAGGTCGTACTCGATCAGCACCCGGTCGGTGGTCAGGTACTGGAGCGTCCTCTGCTCGCCGCGGCGCTCTTCGAGAAGGCCCAGGAGGCCGCCCACGAAATCGCTCCGGGTGATGATCGTCCCCCGGATGTAGGGCTCCTCGAGATGGTGGATCTCGTGGAGCTCGGGGAGCTTCGACGGGCTGTCGATCACCAGCTCCCGGCCGTCCTCGGTGTAGACCAGGTAGCGCACGCCCGGCGCCGTGGTGATGAGGTCGAGGTCGAACTCCCGCTCGAGCCGCGCCTGGATGATCTCCATGTGGAGGAGCCCCAGGAAGCCGCACCGGAAGCCGAAACCGAGGGCCGTGGAGCTCTCGGGCTCGAAGGTGAACGAGGCGTCGTTCAGGCGCAGCTTCTCCACCGCGTCGCGCAGGCCCTCGTAGTCGTCGGCCCCCACCGGGTAGAGGCCGGCGAAGACCATCGGCTTGACCTCCTGGAACCCGGGGAAGGCCGTGGCCGTGGACCGTTTGGGGTGGGTGACGGTGTCGCCGATCTGGGCCTGGATGAGGTCCTTGATGCCGGCGTAGACGTAGCCCACCTCGCCGACCGTCAGGCTCCCGACCTTCTTCGCCTTGGGGGCGAAGACGCCGAGCTCGTCGACCTCGTAGGTGCGGCCGGAGGCCATGAACCGGATGGTGTCGCCGGTCGAGAGCGTACCGTCGATCACGCGCACCAGGCAGGCCACGCCGCGGTACTGGTCGTACCAGGAGTCGAACAGGAGCGCCTTGAGCGGAGCATCCGGGTCGCCGGTCGGCGGCGGGATACGGTCGATGATCGCCTGGAGCACCTCGTCGACCCCGATACCCTTCTTCGCCGAGGTGAGCACGGCCTGGGACGCGTCGATGCCGATCACGTTCTCCACCTGCTCGCGCACCCGGTCCGGGTCGGCGGCCGGCAGGTCGATCTTGTTGATCACCGGCACCATCTCCAGGTTCCCCTCCACAGCCAGGTAGGCGTTGGCCAGGGTCTGGGCCTCGACCCCCTGGGCGGCGTCGACGACGAGGAGCGCCCCTTCGCACGCGGCGAGGGAGCGCGAGACCTCGTAGGAGAAGTCCACGTGGCCGGGGGTGTCGATCAGGTTGAACAGGTACTCCTCGCCGTCCGGCGCCCGGTAGGTCATGCGTACGGCGTGGGCCTTGATCGTGATGCCGCGCTCGCGCTCCAGGTCCATGTCGTCCAGGAGCTGCTCCTTCATGTCCCGGGCGGAGACCGAGCCGGTGCGCTCGAGCAGGCGGTCGGCGAGCGTCGACTTGCCGTGGTCGATGTGGGCGATGATCGAGAAGTTGCGGATGCGCTCTCGCGGAATCACGGGTGTCTGACCTCGGTGGAGCTATCGGGAGAGATGGTGGCTCGTGGCCCCTCCGCTGCCGGCTCGGCCGGGTGACCGGGAGGGCGCACGAAACGGGGAGCGTCGGCAGTGACAACGAACGGCGGGGCGCCGATCTTCCCCGGCGTAAGGCGATCTTCGCCGGTGTAGACTGGCGCTCGCCAATGGAACAGCGCTCCGACTGGGATCTCACCCCGCCGCCCGCCTCCAACCTCGCGGACCGTGACGTACCGCGCGAGGGCGAGCACCTCGCCGGCCGGCGCATCGCTCTCCTGGTGACCGGCGGCATCGCCGCCTACCGCACCCCGACGCTGGCCCGCGGGCTGCGCCGCCAGGGGGCTGAGGTGGTCGCTTTCGCGTCGTCGGAAGGCCTGCGCTACGTGGCGCGTGACGCCCTCGAGTGGGCGACCACGAACCCGGTGGTCGACCGGCTCACACCCCGGGCCGAGCACCTCTCGGACGAGGCGCCGTTCGACGCCTTCCTGGTCGCCCCGGCGACGTACAACACGATCAACAAGCTGGCCCACGGCATCGCCGACACGACGGTCACCGCGACCCTCGCCTCGGCCCTCGGCCGCCTGGAGCGGGGCCAGACGAAGATCCTCCTGGTGCCGACCATGCACGGCACGCTGCACACGTCGATCCTCACCGAGTCCCTCGAACGGCTCACCGCCCTGGGGCCTGGAGCGGGGCCAGACGAAGATCCTCCTGGTGCCGACCATGCACGGCACGCTGCACACGTCGATCCTCACCGAGTCCCTCGAACGGCTCACCGCCCTGGGAGTCCAGGTGGTCGCACCCCGCGAGGAGTACGGCAAGCACAACATCCCGGACGAGCACGTGCTGGTCGCCGAGGTCTGCCGGGCGGCCTCGCGCTCGACCCTCCGAGGGGTGCGAGGCATCGTCACCGGCGGGCCGACGCCGGTGTTGATCGACGGCGTGCGGCGGCTCACCAACCGCTTCAGCGGCCGGCTCGGCAACCTGATCGCGGAGGAGCTCTACCTGCGCGGCGCGGACATCCACCTGGTCCAGGGCCAGAGCTCCCTCCACCCACCGGAGTACCTGCCTTCCACCATGGTGCGCAGCTACGACGAGTACCGGGAGATGGTGAAGGATCTGGCGGGGCAGGAGGGCTGTTCGTTCGGGGTGTTCTCGGCGGCGGTGGCCGATTACCGGCCGAAGGAGATCCGCGAAGGGAAGATGCCCAGCGGCCGGGAGTGGTCGATCGACCTGGTGCCGACGCCCAAGGTGATCCGCGAGGTGCGCGACGCCTTTCCGGAGCTCCACATGGTGGTCTTCAAGCTCGAAGAGGGCGTCTCCCACGAGGAGCTCCTCCGGATCGCCCGGGGGCGGCTGACCGAGGGGTACCAGGCGGTGGTCGCCAACCGGGGCGAGGAGATGGGGCCGCCCCCGGACCGGCCGGACGCGCCGGACGAGCACCTGGCCTACCTGCTGACCGAGGCGGGCGAGCGGGTGGGCAAGGAGCCCGAGCGGATGGTGGGCAAGCGGGGGATCGCCCGCGGCGTCGCCGACCACCTCGAACGGACCGTCGGCCGGTAGGGTGTCGCGAAGTCGCCCCGCCAGCTCATCGGCAAAATGCACATTTCGCGGGGCGCCAAGCACAGATTGTGCGCGGATCGTACAGCTCATGGGCACGCCTTGGGTGGCTGACGGACCCGGCCCGGTCGCGATCCCTGCTCGGCCGCTCCCTCGGCGGGTCCTCGAACGGACCGTCGGCCGGTAGGGTGCCGCGAAGTCGCCCCGCCAGCTCATCGGCAAAATGAACATTTCGCGGGGCGCCAAGCACAGATTGTGCGCGGATCGTACAGCTCATGGGCACGCCTTGGGTGGCTGACGGACCCGGCCGGTCGCGGTCCCTGCTCGGCCGCTCCCTCGGCGGGTGGAGGGCCGGCGCGGAGAATCGAGCGCGTTGATAGAGTCGTTCAGGGTCCGTCGACGTCGATCCCGTGTCGATCGGGCCAGGGAAACCTCCTCCAGGGAAACCTCCTGATGCCAAGCACCTCCCCCGACCGACCCGTCGAGCTCGCCGACCGCTTCGGCCGGACCCTCCGCGACCTGCGCGTGTCGGTCACCGACCGCTGCAACTTCCGCTGCCGGTACTGCATGCCGCGGGAGGTCTTCGGCCCCGACTTCGCCTTCCTGCCCCGGTTCGAGATCCTCCACTTCGGCGAGATCCGCCAGCTCATCCTGGTCATGCGCCGCTTCGGCCTGCGCAAGGTCCGCCTGACCGGCGGCGAGCCGCTGCTCCGCAAGGAGATGCCCCGCCTGGTGTGGATGCTCCGGGAGGTGGAAGGGATCGAGCTCGCCATGACCACCAACGGGGCGCTCCTGCCCCAGATGGCCGCGCCCCTGGCCGAGGCCGGCCTGGACCGGGTGACCGTCAGCCTCGACTCCCTCGACGCCGAGGTCTTCGCGCGCATGAACGACACCCGGGTGCCGGTGGAGCGGGTGCTCGCCGGCATCGACGCGGCGCTCGCGGCCGGCCTCGCCCCGGTCAAGGTCAACGCCGTGGTGCGCCGTGGGATCAACGACCAGGGTGTCGTCGACCTCGCCCGCCGGTTCAAGGGGACCGGCGTCACCGTCCGGTTCATCGAGTTCATGGACGTGGGCACCGCCAACGGCTGGCGCATGGACGAGGTCGTCCCCGGCCGCGAGATCCTCGCCCGGATCGACGCCGAGCTGCCGCTCGAGCCGGTCCCGCCCGGCTACCCGGGCGAAGTGGCGAGCCGCTACCGCTACCGGGACGGCGAGGGCGAGATCGGCGTCATCACCTCGGTCACCGAGCCCTTCTGCCGCGGCTGCACCCGGGCGAGGCTCTCGGCCGAGGGAAGCCTCTACACCTGCCTCTTCGCGGCCGAAGGAGTCGACCTCAAGACCCCGCTCCGAGAGGGCGCGAGCGACGACGAGCTGGCAGAGATCATCGCCCAGGCCTGGACCCGCCGCGACGACCGCTACTCCGAGATCCGGAGCGAAGAGACCCGAGGCCGGCCCCGGGTGGAGATGTCCTACATCGGCGGGTGAGGGGGGTTACCGCCCCCGCACGCCGACCGCCGCGTAGAGCGCGTCCGGGTCGAGGACCATGCCGTCCTTGATCACCAGCTCGACGTTCCGGATCGCCGAGATGTCCCGGGTCGGATCGCCGTCCACCAGGATCAGATCGGCCAGCTTCCCCTCCTCGATGCTCCCCAGCCGGTCCGCCCGGCCGGTGATCTCCGCCGCGCCCAGGGTCGCCAGACGGAGCACCTTCGGCGCCGGAATCCCCGCCTCGACGTAGAGCTCCAGCTCCCGATGGAGCGTGAATCCAGCGAGGGCGTCCGTCCCGGCTACCAGCGGCACCCCCGTCTGATAGAGCGCGGCCACCAGATCCAACATCTTCCGGAACGACCGCCGGTAGGTCTCCGCCAGCTCCCCCGACGCCTCCAACCCGCCCCCCACCATCCCGCGGCGCACCTGCACCGGCAACCGGTCCGCCACCGGCCGGTACGCCGCCTGCACCTCCCCCGGCCGCGTGGTCAGCATCGACTCGAAGATCGCCACCGTCGGGTCCACCACCACCCCGCGGTCGGCGAGCCTCTGGACCAGCGCCCGCACCGGCTCCGAGCGCAGATCGACCCCGGCCGCCCGCTCGGCCACCACCGTGAACCGGGCGGGCGTCCGCGTGTCCAGGCCCTCCTCGTCGGCCCACAGGCTCAAGAACAGGTAGTTGATGTGCTGGATCTCCTGGAAGCCGAGCGCCACCGCCTCGGGCACCGAAAGCCCCTGCGGCACATGGCCGCTCACCCGGAGACCGTGGGCCCGCGCCGCCCGGACGATCGCCGGCACCAGCCTCGGATCGAGGGAGCTGTAAAGCTTCACCTGCTCGTAGCCCCGGTCCGCGTAGCGGCCGACCCACTCCTTGACCTCCGCCTCGGTGTCCACCAGCGCCGTGGTGGGCCCGGCATAGGGGCCGGGGCCGTCCAGGATGCCGGCCAGGATCACCCGCGGACCGAGCGCCTCCCCCCTGTCCCAGGCGTGGGCGAGGTCGGTCACCCGGTCCATGTCGTTGGCCATGTCCCGCACCGAGGTCACCCCCGCGGCCAGGTTCAGCACCCCGTCGGCAGGCTGCAGGTGGACGTGCATGTCCCAGAGCCCCGGAAGCAGAGTCTTTCCCCTGGCGTCGATCCGCTCCATCCCCTCGGGGATCGGGAACGAGCCGGAGGGCCCGACCGCGAGGATGCGGTCGCCGTCGACCACCACGGTCTGGCTCGGCAGCAGCCGGCCCTTGTCCACGTCCACCACCGCGGCGCCCACCAGGGCGAACGTGTCGGGCCGGCGCGCCAGGCGTTCGGGCAGCTCGGCGAAGAAGCGCTGCTCGGCCGCCTCGTCCGCGCTCCGGAGAATCTCGGCCACCGGCTCCCATCCCTCGGGGATCACCGTGAACCAGCCGTCGAGGACCGCGAACAGCGCTCCCTTGTCGTCGAGCCAGAGCGTCTGGGGGGTGAAGCCGAGGCCGGTGATCGCCACGTGGATGAGGTCCTCGAGCCGGTCGCCGACGCCCACCTCCCGCCGGCCCAGGATCTCGGCGTGGGCCTCGCCCTCGGGGAGGAGCGCCATGGTGCGGCCGGGAGCGCCGAGGAGCGCGCGGGCGAGGAGCGCCTGCTCGGGCGCGCCGGAGTCGGCGCTCAGGTAGAACGCGGAGCCCTCCACCCAGCGCTCGCCGTTGCCGTCGCCGGTCTCCCACCGGGCCCGGGTTCCGTCGCGGACGAACCGTTCCCGGACCGGCGCTTTCAGATAGTCGTGGCCGTCGGTCTCGATCTTGACCGGCGTGCCGTCGGCGCCGTAGGAGATTCGGCTGCCGAGGTCCGGCCCGCGCCCCCGATCGTTGAAGCGCACCGACCAGATCTGGTCCGCGCCCTCCTTCCGGAGGGTCATCTCGCCAGCGAGGTTGCCCTGGATGAGCACGACCCAGCGCCGGTCGGGCGCCTCCTGGCTCGCGGCGGGGACGGCCCCCGCGAGGAGGGCCGAAAGAAGGATCAGCAGCAGCGTGACGAAGGCGGAGCGGTGCATGGGTAGCCTCCCTGGTCGGGCTCGAGTGCGCGAGCCGACCCTACCGCCCCGTGCCGCCCAAGGGAAGGCGGCCGGCGAGTCTCCCTACTCGGCCGGAATGTCCAGCACCTGGCCCGGGCGGATTCGATCGTTTCCCATCGCGTTGACCGCCTTGAGCTGGTCGACGCTGATGCCGTGGCGCTGGGCGATGCGCCACAGGGTGTCGCCCCGCTGCACCCGGTAGGGCCGGACCTCCGGCTGGAGCCGGTCCTCCTGCGGCAGCTCGCCCCGCTCGACGGCGGCGACGTAGTCCACGTACGGGCCCGGGAAGAGCGCCACGTGGTAGTGGGGCGGCCGGCGCTCCCGGTTGGCCTCCAGCAGGCCCTCGGACTCCAGGGAGTAGAGCACCCCTTCCGCCCAGCCCCGGCAGGTGCGGCTCCACGGCAGGCGGATGTCCATGGCCATGCCCGTGGGGTGGACGGAGCGCGAGGACGCATTGCGCGGCTGGCGGTCGCGGGGGCGGGTCAGGCTGGTGACCACCATCGGCTCGCCGCAGGCCTGGTGGAAGAGGCGGCCGAAGCGATCGAGGAAGGTCCTCACCTCGGGGCGGGCGTAGGGGAAGGCCACGCTCTCCTTGATGATGAAGTCGCTGTTGCCCTTGACCGGCACCAGGTAGCCGAGGTCGACGAAGCGGCGGACCTGCTCGGCGGTCTCGAGATAGGTGTAGCGGTGCCGGCGCGCCTCGTTGTTCTGCCGGTCGAGCGAGTCGCTCGTCGGACGGAGGCTCTGGGCGTGGGCGGCGGCACCGACCGCCAGGCCGGCGGCGAGGGCCGACAGGGCGAGCGCGCGGAGCGGGCGCACGGAGCGGGGCGTGGACTCGGTCAACTCCATCGGGGATCCTCGAGTGTGTCCTTCAGTCGAT
>Ga0210101_1000314_pt1 | contig 17017 bp, 19 predicted proteins | sample Muzzi_PWC_D1_FD_185534 | JGI IMG/M metagenome (GOLD analysis project Ga0210101, IMG submission 185534) | Wetland microbial communities from San Francisco Bay, California, USA, that impact long-term carbon sequestration - Muzzi_PWC_D1 (SPAdes) | ecosystem: Environmental > Aquatic > Marine >... | reverse complement strand
CCGTCGATGGCCACCTCCTGGTCCACCCAGTAGGCACCGGCGTTGATGAGGTCCGTGCGCACCGAAGGCCAGGAAGTAAGCGTCTTTCCCTTGACGAGTCCGGCCTCGATAAGCAGTTGTGGCCCATGACAGATGGCGGCCACGGGCTTACCGGTCGCGAAAAAACGCCGGATGAAGTCCACCACATCCACATCGAGCCGCAATTTATCCGGCGAATGCCCGCCGGGAATGACCAGGGCATCGAAGTCATCCGGATCAAGCGCTGCGGCCTCGGCCTCCACGCGATGGCTCGCGTTGCCGCGCTTGCCGGTAACCACCTCTCCGGCACCCGTTCCGAATACTGTGACCTCGTGATCGGCCTCACGCAGACGCGCATAGGGCACGGCGAATTCAGAGTCCTCGAATTCGTCTGCCAGCGGTATTGCAATCTTTGCCATAGTTGTTCGCCTCTCAATAAATAATCCGGCACAGGTCACGTTCACACAGTCCTGCAATGGTTTTATGCTGTCTTTGCGGGCTGCCTGGTGATCACACGCTGCCGGGCACCTGGAATGAGATGTATCGGGCGTCCTTGCTCCATTCGCCGGTCACCGGCCTCTGAAGGTCTGCACGGCGATGTATATCCCGCCTGCACCTGTCGCCCGATCGCTCGAGTGAACACCGCCTGCTGGTCCCGTCGGTGGTCACCTGAGATGATATTAGATCATGCTGCTTCGGCTGTGATTGATATATTTCAATGCGGGGCACTTTCTCATCAAATAAAAATGAAATCTCGTAAACAATGCCATCCGGTCCATGTCAATGTCATGTGCCGGCGCACATCATGGAGAAGGAACATGCCCATACGTATATCAGAAGCACAATGGAGCGGCGGGCTAAATAGCGGCAAGGGAATCATGCATTTTGGCAGTGGCACATATGAAGGCTCCAATTCGGCTGGGAGCCGTTTTTTATGACGACAGCGGCAGTAATCCCGAGGAGCTGATTCGAGCGGACCATGCCGCCCGTTTTTCCATGGCGCTGGCAATGCTTCTGGAACAGGCCGGACACAAGCCGGAAATGATTGAAACTCGAGCCGCTGTACATCTGGATTCGCAAAATGGCGGCTACAGAATCACCCTGGTCGAGCCCCATACCAAAGCCCGTGTTACGGGAATAAGCGAGGAAGATTTCACAAAACACACACAAACCGCCCAAGGCCGATTGTCCCGTTTCACAGGCACTGGCCGGTACTGATGTCACTTTAAACGCACAGCTGGAATCCTAGTGCGTACCCCTTGCCTCATGGTGTACTGTGTGAGGAGACAGTTTTTCCGTTTGCCGGCAGGTCACCATGGAAAAAACGGGAAGACAATCATGAACCAGACATTGTTGAAACTGGCACGCTAGCTGCCGGGGAAAGCAACGGCGGTGCATACAGTCGTCGCAGGCGTGATCGCATTTACACTCTGCGCAAGTCACGTGGCAGCAGTCGGGCAGCGGGCAACGGCACGGACACAGAAACCGGCCGGGCATCGGTAGCCAGCCCTTCACAGCAGATCAACGATCTGCGACCGAGTTTGTCGCAGTGCGCGATAACGGCGAGACTCGCTGCTTGAACGAACATATAGCCTTACCCGGCGAGTTGAGTGTTTGTCAGAACACGGCAGGAGAGCAAGCCATGAGTTCAAAGGACATGTCACCGGCGCGTCGCCGGTTACTCAGCGGCATGGTCGCGTCGGGTGCATTTCTGGGTATGAACGCACTCGTTCCGGCTTATGGCCGCGCGCTGGGTGCGCTTGCGGGACCTGATGAGCGTTCTGCCCACGATGTCGAAATGGACTTGGTGATACGGCAGCAAACGCATGGCATCGCCGGTGGCAGCAGCGACCTGGCGATGACCATTAACGACACGATTCCAGGTCCGGTGGTGGAGCTATATGAACACCACAACGCAGTGCTCAGGGTTCATAACCAGTTGCCATCCAGCAGTTCGATCCACTGGCACGGTATTCTGTTGCCATTTGAAATGGACGGCGTCCCCGGTGTCGCCTTTACCGGTATCGACCCGGGCGCCACGTTTGTGGCGCGATACCCGCTGCGCCAGTCCGGCACTTACTGGTATCACAGCCACACCAGCGTGCAGGAGCAATCCGGGGTGTACGGGCCGATGGTGATCCATCCAGCCGAGCCGGAGCCGGTATCGGTGGATCGCGATTATGTCGTCATGTTAACCGACTGGACCTTCGAAGACCCGCATGTGGTTATGAAGAAACTGAAGCAAATGAGCGCCTATTACAATTACCAGGAGCGCACCATAGGCGACTTTATAGACGATATCGACAAGACCGGCTGGGAAAAGACCGTAAATGACCGCATGGGCTGGGCACGTATGCGCATGAGTCCGACCGATATTGCCGACGTAACCGGTTATACCTACACCTATCTGATGAACGGGCTGCATCCGGCAGCTAACTGGACCGGTCTGTTCACCCCCGGCGAACGGGTGCGCCTGCGTGTCATTAACGGTTCGGCTATGAGCTACTTCAACGTCCGTGTCCCGGGCTTGCGAATGACCGTGGTCGCTGCTGACGGTCAGAATATCGAGCCGGTAGAGATCGACGAGTTCCAGATCGGAGTTGCGGAAACTTATGACGTTGTAGTGCAGCCTGCGCAAGACAGGGCGTACACCCTGTTCGCCGAATCGATGGACCGCTCCGGTTACACCCGCGGCACACTGGCACCGCGCGAAGGCATGAGTGCGCCGGTGCCGAATCTGCGTGAACCGCCTTTGCGCTCCATGGTTGATATGGGTATGGCTATGAGCGGGATGAACATGGAAGGGTCCGGAAGCGATATGCGTGACCAGGCTCATGCCGGCATGGACATGAGCAGCCCCCCGAACATCGGGGCGCCCGGGATATCCTCAAGCGACAAATCGGACACCGGCAGCATGATGGAACCCGCCGGTCCCGTGGTCGGACATCACGGACCTGACAGGCACGGGCCCGGGAATGTCTCGGTCGCCGAGGTACAACGCAACCGTCTCGGTGAACCGGGCACCGGACTTGAGGATGTCGGTCACCGGGTGCTGGTGTACACCGATCTCAAGCGCCTGGCGCGGGATTTTGACGAGCGTCCGCCCGAACGTGAACTCGAATTGCATCTGACCGGCAACATGAAGCGGTATATGTGGTCGTTCAACGGCAAAAAGTTTTCAGAAGTCAAGGGTCCTATCGAATTTGTGCATAACGAGCGGTTACGCCTGATTCTGGTCAACGACACCATGATGGAACACCCGATCCATCTGCACGGCATGTGGATGGAACTTGAGAACGGCCACGGCCATGCTATCCCGCGCAAGCACACCATCAGTGTAAAACCTTCCGAGCGGCTTTCGGCGCTCATTACGCCCATGGACAAAGGCCGCTGGGCGTTTCATTGCCATTTGTTGTATCACATGGAGATGGGTATGTTTCGCGTGGTACGGGTGTCATGAGAGCAAGCGGGAAAAAGATCCTGATCAGAATGGCGGCAGGACTGATACTGGCAACCGTATTGGTCTGGCAAAATGGCGTGTGGGCCGAAACATCGCGACCCAGTGGTGCACCGGCCGATTGGCCGACACCGATCCCTGACGAAGCACTCTACTCGATGGTGCTGATCGATCGCCTGGAGGCGGGTTTCAGCGACGATAAGGATACCAACCTTTGGGACGCGCAGGGCTGGTGGGGAGGCGATTACAACAAGTTGTGGATAAAGACCGAAGGCGAGGGCGAACAGGGGAAAACCCTGGAGTCGCTGGAGTTACAGGCGCTGTACAGCCGAACCGTCGCGCCGTTCTGGGATGCCCAGATCGGGTTGCGCCATGATTTCCGACCGCAGGATAACGAGCGCAACTTTCTGGCTGTCGGGTTTCAGGGTCTTGCGCCTTATCGTTTCGAGCTCGATAACGCGCTATTTGTCAGCGACGAAGGCGATGTTACTGCAAGAATCGAGGCGGAATACGAGATTATGTTTACCCAACGGCTTATTCTGCAACCGCGACTCGAGCTGAATGCCGCCGCGCAATCGGTGAAGGACACCGGAATCGGCAGCGGTGTAAACAATACCGAGACAGGCTTGCGACTGCGCTACGAAATCCGTCGCGAGTTTGCGCCCTACATCGGTGTCAGCTGGACCCGGTTCTACGGGGATACTGCGGATCTGAAAGAGGCCGAGGGTGAAGACGATTCCACTGTGTTTCTGGTTGTCGGTATTCGTGCCTGGTTTTGATATGAGCGCTCCCCGGCGCTGGAGGGCTGTGACGAACCAGTCCCTCGACAGACAGGGCCTCAACACGATGCCACACCAATGACTGACTATGAAGAGAGACCCGGTATTGCGAAAACGCAATGACAGCTAGCGTCAGCTTAAATAGCATCATTTCTGCCCTCTGCCGCCATCCAGGATTGCGGCACGGCGGCCAGGAGTCGACCATTCTCACCACGCACGCCACGCTGTTGCATCAGGGAATGGTCATTGTCGGCCTGCCCTGCCGCTTCGAGGGACAGATGCGGATCGACAAAATTTCGGGCTGCTCTCCCTGTGGCGCCGGCACCATCGCCGGCGCCGACGGGGACCCGACCATCCATCAATCACATGTCAGACAAGGAGATACAGCCAATGAGCAAACCAACAGTCGATACCCGACGTCGCCGCATGTTGCTCGGTGCAGCCACCGCACTTGCAAGTCTGCCGCTACTCAGACTCATGCCGGAAGCGCACGCAGCAGACGAAGCACTGCCGCATCTCGCCGAAGACGACCCTATGGCTAAGGCGCTGAAGTATCACAATGACGCCGCTGCGGCGCCACGTGCCGACAAGAGCGGCGTATCCGCCCAGGAACAGTTCTGTCACAATTGCCGTTTCATCAAGGCCGACAGCGGTGACTGGCGGCCATGCCAGATCTTTCCCGGCAAGACCGTCAATGCGAACGGCTGGTGCAGCTCCTGGATGCCGCGTACCGGCTGATCTGCAGGGGTATCACAGCACGGAATTGACAGTATCGGGAACTGGCCCGGGATGTAGCTGATACAGCATCTAGGGAGTTGCGCCCCGTCCACTCGGCATATCCACTTCAAGATAAGCCTGAACGACGCCCGTCATGCCGACGGTGCTTGACGCGGGTGACGCCATGACACAGGGCCGGGCTATTCCCGGCCGTAGCCGCTGCCTTCCACCTTGCCGCGGAACACCAGATACTGATAGCCGTTGTAGATCATCATCACCGGCAGCAGCATGCCGATGCCGGTCAGCATGAACACCAGCGTCTTGGCAGAGGCCGCCGCATCGGCGATCGCCACGCCCGGCGGCAACAGCATGGGATACAGACTGATGGCCAGGCCGGCAAAGGAAAGCAGGAAGATCGCAAGACTCCAGACGAACGGCGAGCGTTCCCGGCGACGTGCGAGACTGCGCAGCAGCATCACAAAGGCGCCGGTCGCCGCCAACGGCAACAGGCCGATATAGAAGATATTCGGAATCGAAAACCAGCGATCCGCCACCTGCGCATAGAGCAGCGGCGTCCAGAGCGTAACGCCGGCGGCGGCCACCAGCATCGACCAGGCGGCAAACTGCGCACGCCGGTAACTGCGCGCCTGCAACTCTCCCCGCGTCTTGATGACGAGATAGGTCGCGCCTAGCAGGGTGTAACCGGACACCACCCCGGCTGCAACCAGCAGCGCGAATGGATTCAGCCAGTCCCAGACACCGCCAGCGAACACCCCGTCCACCACGCGGATGCCGCTGATGATACCTCCCAGGGCGAACCCCTGCATGAGCGCGGCGACCAGGCTGCCCGCCCCGAAGGCGACGCCCCACGGCGCCTTGCGACGGGCATGTTCGTGGAATTCGAAGGAGACGCCCCGGAAAATGAGCCCGAAGATCATCAGGGTGATTGGAATGTACAACGCATGCAGGGCCGCCGCGTAGACCAGCGGAAATGCGCCGAACAGCGCACCACCGAGCACCACCAGCCAGGTCTCGTTGGCGTCCCAGACGCTCCCGAGGCTGGTCATCAGCGTACCGCGGCGTTCCTCGTCACGGGCCAGCAGGGCGAGTATGCCGACACCGAGATCGAAGCCGTCCAGCACCACGTACAGCACCAGGATCAGCCCGATGATGAAAAACCAGATGTTGCCCAGAAACAGCTGCACATCGTCCATGACTAGCTCCTCGGCGCCGCATCGTCCGCCGCGACGACGGTTCCCGGCGCGCTCCGCAGCGGGCTGGAGGGATGCAGGGCGGGCACGGGCGCCTGCAGATCCGGGCCGCGGCGAACGAGACGGCGGGCGAATACCAGGAACACCGTCAGCAGCGTGACATAAATAACGAGGTAGGCTAGCAGACTGGCGGCGACGGCGTACGCGGGCAGCGCCGAAGCCGCGTCGGCCGTCCTGATCAGACCGTGAACCACCCAGGGCTGCCGCCCCACCTCGCGCAGCAGCCAACCCGTCTCGACAGCAATGTAACCGAGCGGCAGCGACGCCAGCCACAACGTGAGCAGGCGCCGCTCCTGCTCCAGTGCCCTGCCCCTGTGCCACCGCCACACTGTCCAGACGCTCAGCAGCAGGAGCCAGACACCGATGGCTACCATGATGCGCAGTGCATAGAACGGCACCAGCACCGGAGGCTGATCGGCACGGTCGAACTCCTTCAATCCTGTCACCCGCCCGGTGAACGTATGGGTTGTCAGCAGACTGAGTGCGGCGGGTATCTCGATGGCCCAGCGGTTGCGCTGCGCATCGGCATCGGGCCAGGCCAGCAGCGCCCAGGCAGCGCTTGTGCCCGGCGGGTTGGTCTCCCAGTGCGCCTCGCTGGCCGCGAGTTTCGCGGGCTGGTTTTCGGCCACAACCAGCCCGCTGGCGTCACCGAGAATGATCTGCGCCGGCGTGACGATGGCGGCACCGATCACAGCGAGTTTGAATGACTTCAGAAAGAAATCGACATGTCGGTGCCGCAACAGATACCAGGCGCTGATCCCGCCAATCACGAACAGACTGGTCTCCAGGCATGCAACCCACATGTGCGCAACACTGGCCGGCATGGCGGGACTGAAGATCGCGTCAAAATAACTGTCGACGACGAGACGGCCCTGCTCCAGGTGCACACCGGCTGGCGTCTGCATCCAGGCGCTGGCCGCCATGATCCAGAACGCCGAGAGCGAGGCGCCAGTGGCGACCATAACTGTTGCAAACAGATGAATGCCGGGTGCAACGCGTCGCCATCCGAACATCATGATGCCGAAAAAACCCGCTTCGAGCATGAATGCCATCGCAGCCTCGAATCCCAGGATGTTGCCCATGAAGTCCCCGGTCACCACGGCAAATTCCGACCAGTTGGTGCCGAACTGGAATTCGAGCGGGATGCCGCTGACCACGCCGATGCCGAAGTTCAGCAGTAGCAGCTTGCTCCAGAACCGCGCGTGATGGTAATAATCCGTGTCGTGCGTCTTCAGCCACAGCGTTTCGACGGCCACCAGAAACACACTTAATCCGACGGTGAGCACCGGCCACAGGATATGGAACAGGGCGGTGAACCCAAACTGCACCCGTGACAGGGTGACGTGATCGAACCACATGTCCATATCGGCAACGCCCTCGCCGGCGGCAGGTTCCAGGTCTTGTGTTCGGATTCCGGCTACTCACCTCAGCATCACGCTCGCCTGACACCAATACCCGGGTCGAAGCGCGATGCCCCGTTCATTCGAGAACAGCCTAATGCAGCCACCGGGGCGACGCAATGCGGTTTTGCAATACGCTTACACGCCCGAGGGGCAATGTCCGGGGCTGGAAAGGAATGCCGATGCCACCGGGGACAAGGCCATGGGAACATTCGAACAGGCGGGAGACAAAATCGAAGAGGCGACCGATTCGTCACCGTGAGCCTGAGTCCCTGTTTTCAGGTCGCCGCGACCAGAAATGCGGCGATGACCAGTCCGAACACGCCAATAATCGCCGTGAACATCACGCCGAGCAGAATGCCGTGCCGGGGGCGGGTATCACCCTCGCGATGGTAGGCAATGGAAAAGTGCAGGTAGCGTGCCGCGGCCACGAACGCCATCATGGCACCGAGGATCACCAGCACGGTACCCGCCCAGAACGAAAAGGCCTTCGGGTGCAGATGCTCTCCGGCCAGTGGAATCACATGCCGCAGAATCAGGCCGAAACGATCAATCACGAAGCCCAGTGCCATTAACCCCAGCGCCGTACGCACCCAGGCCATGAGGGTGCGCTCGGCCGAGAAATACACCAGGCGACGTCCTGTCGTCTCGGGAGCGGAACGGTCCTCTGTCACTGCTGCCTCCAGCCCGGCTGCCCGGGTCTCCGGAGTACGCGCCCGGTTGCGCCGGTCGTCCGCATCCCGGAACGGCTGCCGACCTCACATAATGCGGTTACTCGCACCGACCAGGGGGAACGCGCGGTGTTCGGCGTTACCCGGTGGCGGCTTCCCCGGTATCCTCTGTGTCGCGGCGATTCCATGCGCCCGCCCTCACCCCGGTTTCCAGTGCCGGCCATCGCGCGCCAGAAGCTCCGCGGCAGCCTCCGGACCCCGGGATCCTGCCGCGTAGTTCGGAAATCCCTTCGGAGGGTGACTCGCCAATCGGGAGACGAGCGGATCCACGATCGACCAGGCCTGGTCGATCCAGTCTTCCCGGGTAAACAGGGTCTGATCGCCCTCCATGATGTCCAGCAGCAGCCAGCCATAGGCGCGGGGTGGAGAAGGCGATGCCCTCGTGGTGGTAGTAATCCGGATTCCATACTGACGCTTCTCGTGCACCTGCGGTATTCAGGCAAATGCTGCCGTCGCAATTTTACACGCAAGTCTCTCGCCATCACAGCATCGAAGCGGAAGGCGAGGCCCATGAGATCAGATTCACAGGCAATTGCTGGCTGCATGCTGGTCAACAACCGTCAGGAGAGGCATGTTGGCTTGCGGGAATCAGTTACGATGCATCCGCATCAACCGCCGGGCTTGTAACTCCTGCACAGTCGTGTAGAAATTACCTGCATCAGAAGACCGCTCCTGCGCCTGACCCGGGTTATTGCCGTCATTGAACAAAGACGCAATTCAGGGTCCAATGACAAACAGTATCGGGGAGATCATGCTCACTGAACTCGCGATGTATCTGGGACTGATCGCCGTTGCCATCGTTTTGATATGGCTGGCCTGCGATCGACTCGAGCGTGCCTCTCATACTATCGCCCGGGTTTACGGACTGCCGGAAATCGTCAAGGGCTCCATCGTGATGGCCGTGAGTTCGAGTTTTCCCGAACTCGCCACCATCGTGCTTGCAGGCTGGTTGCACAACGATTTCGAACTCGGACTTGCCACCATCATCGGATCCGCGATCTTCAACATCCTGGTCATTCCGGGGGTATCCGTGTGGTTTCGCCCCGGGTCGCTCGACGCCGATCGAAACATCGTCTTCCGTGAGACACTGTTTTACCTCGTCAGTGTCATGATCGTTCTGGTGACCCTGTCGCTTTCAGTCATCTATTCACCCAACATTGACAACCATCACGATGGGGTGCTCACTCGCTCACTCGTACTGCTGCCACTGGCCTTCTACCTGCTCTACGTATATATCCAGTACCATGAGGTGCGCGATCATCAGCCGGAAACCCGGCCTGAGCAGGTGCGCCCACTCCTCGAGTGGACAATGATGCTCGCCTCCATGCTGGTCATACTGGCAGGCGTTGAAATTCTGATCCGAATAGCCCTCGGCCTTGGCCGCCTCCTCCACACACCGAGCGATTTCTGGGGGGCGACGATGATTGCCGCCGCCACCAGTGTACCTGACCTGTTTCTGAGCATCAGGGCGGCCCGGCGGAAAATCAGCATTTCCAGTCTCGCCAATGCCGTTGGCAGCAATATATTCGATCTGTTGGTCGTACTGCCCGCCGGAGTGCTCGCAGCGGGTAGCGTCATCATCAACTACCCGCGTATCCTGCCCATGATGGCCTTCCTGGTTCTTGCCACGGTCGTGATGCTGGTGCTGGCGCGTCGTGACTTCGCGCTTACCAATCGGGACGGTATCGTGCTGTTGACACTCTATGCAGGTTTTATCGCGTGGATGGCTCTGGAGAATTTTGGCGTCATCGCCGTGTTCGGTCGTTGACCGGATCTTGCCAGAATCGGTTACATTGCACGCAGCGGCATTACCCGGGCATTTCCGGCAACAAACAACGGGTATGAAACCGGAAAACGGCCACGGGATCATGCATCCGTCGAGAGAACCGGCGCATCGCGTGCGGTTCACATACGCGCCTTGGCAGCAGGGTGATAATCACCGCCGTGGCGCCCGAGATGGCGGCTTTGCCAGGTCCCGCCCGCGCGCCGTGAACGAATCCCGGCCCACAGAGCCCGACAGAGCCGATGATCACTTTCGGCGAAAAAAGTATATCCGGCACCCGTGTCGCCGACATTGAGTTTTATCAATGACCGGCAACCGTTCGCAGTCTGATACTTGCTGACAGGGATTCAGGCCGGAGCCGGATTAGATTACGGTGATGAGTGCCGGCCGTATCACCTCTACCGTCTGGAGATATTTATCACTCGGCGGTAGTATTAACGCATCCGCTTGAGAAATAATTGCGGAACCACACTTTCGCGCACGTCACGCAGCGTGACATCGCGAGACATTCTCAACCCATTCTGATGGAGAACGAGACAATGGCTAATACTGACGATGAGGTGGCCAAACTGCGTCGCGACCTGGAAGAGCTGCGTAATGATGTCAGTTCACTCCTCAATTCCATGAAGGATTCGGGCGCCCAGCGTGGCCGCGAGAGCTGGGAACGCGCTCGACGTGCCGGTGAGTCACTGCATGAAGAAGTCGAAAACCTGCAGCGACAGGCGGAAGGAAAGATCAGCGATCACCCCATGACGAGTGTGCTGTCGTCATTCGGCCTGGGTTTCCTGATTGGCCTGTTGCTCGACCGGCGACGCTGATCCAGAGCCGTGCTCAGGCTCGCACAGCTGGCCCGGGGCCTGGTCGCAACCGAGGCCGAAAGACTGAAACTCGGTCTGTTCAGGATGGCCACCGCGCTGCTCATGCTGGCCGTCGCCGCCGTGATTTTACTGACTGGAGCCATCTTTCTGCTGTCCGGAATATACCAGTCCCTGTTGCAGTACACATCTCCCTGGGCGGCGGGCGCCATCATTACCCTGGTGTCGCTGCTCATCGCGGCCCTGCTGCTGATTGCGGCACGGCGTCGGCTGTCGATCAGGCCTCGAGCGTCTGCGGCCGCCAGCCCCCCGCACGCGGAGGCTGTGGATGAACTCAGACAAGCCACCGAGCGTGGCATCAAGGCCGGCGAAGAGCTCAAGCAGGGTCTCAGACCGATCGATCTGATGCTATCGGCCTTTATTGCCGGCATGGTCGTCAGCCGCAGCGCCCGCACACCGTCGCGGCGAAGCAATACCACGGAAGATTCCGAATCATGACGGTTACCTACCATAGTCCTTGTACACAGGATAAATCGCCGTGTACGAAGATGGCATGCGAGATCCGTATCAGCGCCGCCTGATCTCGATATTCTGGGTCTTCGTCCTGGCGGTTGCCTGTGCCTGGCTGCTGTGGCGAATCTCTCAAATTCTGTTAATGCTGTTCGCCGCCATCCTCGGCGCCGTGCTTCTTGACGGGCTCACCTGCTACGCAAAACGCAGACTGGGACTGCCGCATGCGCCCGCCATCACGCTGATTATCACGGTGCTCGGATTTATCTTCATCGGCTTCGGCTTCGTGGTAGGTCCCACGCTGATGAACCAGTCGCAGCAATTGACCAATCTGATACCCCAATCGCTGAACCAGATGTGGACATGGGCACAGGCACACCATTGGGACGAGATTCTGATCGCAACGAAGCCGAGCAGGCTCGTCCCGTCGGCCTCTGACCTTCTCGGCGAACTTTCGGGGATCTTTTCGACGACCATAGGCGGACTCGCGAGCATGCTGATCATCATCGTGCTTGCAATCTACCTGGCGATCAGCCCGCATTTGTACATCGACGGGCTGATTCGACTACTGCCCGCGCAGCGCAAAGACCTGGGGCGCGAGGTGCTTGCGGAACTCGCCCACGCACTGCGCGAGTGGTTGATCGGCCGCTTTGCGTCCATGTTTGCCGTGGCCATACTCACGGGGGTCGGCCTGTGGCTGATCGGTCTGCCCTCGGCGCTGGCGCTGGCGGTGCTTGCCGGACTGATGTCCTTTGTGCCCTACTTCGGGCCCATCGCCGCCACCGTGCCGGCATTGCTGATTGCACTGCCCGGCTGGCCCGTCGAGCCGCTCTGGGTGCTGCTGCTCTACAGCGGCATCCAGTTTGTCGAGGGCAACCTCATCACCCCCCTGGTCCAGCGACGGATGGTGTCGCTACCGCCCGTCGCCCTGCTGGTCGCCCAGCTCACCATCGGTTACCTGTTCGGTCTGCTTGGTCTGTTACTCGCCACCCCGCTGGCGGTGGTCATTATCGTGCTGGTGCAGATTCTTTATATACGGAACGTGCTGGGTGACCCCATACGCGTGTTGGGTGAGCATCCGGATGCGACATGAATCCATGATGGAATAATAATATCAATGCCCGACGCCCGCACAGGCTGGCGAATTTTGACGGGGCAATGACAAGTTCATTTCCCGGGTTTGTCCCTGAATACATGATAAATGCGCGCGCGAAGCTCAAAACCCGGGCCGGACTGTATTGAAATATGTCAATGTCATTTCCCGGCTATCCAGTTAGTTTAGATGTCATCGTCTGGCATGGCAGCCTGCGGAACACAGGAGAATAGATCATGAACACACTGAATCGTGTCCTTGCGCCCGTCCCCGCAGCGACCCGGGAGAAAATCAAGGCAGGAGCCAGCCTGGTGCGTAATGGCATGGTACGGGCGTAACGGCATGGAATACATATGGGTTCTGGTGGTGGGCAGGGATCGTGCGAAGGTTCTCGAAGCGCAAGGTCCACAACTTCAACTTCGTGAATGCAGTGTCATCAAATGGCACGAGACCCTGGATCACCCTCTCGAGGAACCGGTGGTTGTCGAACCGGAGCTTCAAGCGCAAGCAGTGCTGCATCGGCACGCAGGCACGTCGAGCGCCGACCCGAAAATGACAGCGTTTGCAGTTCAAATCAATGCCCACCTGGAGCGCGAATTGAAGAACGGGGCATTCCAGCGACTGATATTAATGGCGCCCGAAGAGACGCTGGTTTTACTCAAGGCCGCGCTCGGGCCGGAGGTCCGGAAAGTGGTAGCGCTTGATGTAGAGGTAAACCTGATCGATGAGGATGTCGCGGTAATACGCGCAAATCTGCCGGAAAGGTTTTAAGCCACATCGCCGTTTCGGGCGAAAGCAAGCAGACGGCGTTGCCCAACGACTGTGATCCAGCAGTTGTTTATATGATCTCTCTCCTGTGCAATGTTATTGTGCAGTTCTGGACTTTAGCCCCGGATCCGGAGGCTGCCTGCCCGGCACACTGATAATGACGCGAGGTGGGCTCACGATGCGCACCGACGCATCTTCAGCGCGCAGCACGTCAACCAGCAGTGCAAGGTCTTCCAGCCCGCGAATCTCTGACACAATGTTCAACAGCTCCGCATCGCCGGCGGTGTCCACGCTCTCGACCCTGCCCTGCGGTGCATCCGTGTGCAGTTTCTGAAACAGCGCATGATTGAATTCGGCTGCGAGGCACAGTTCGATCTGATCGGTGTACGCGATCATCTGACTTACCATCGGCACCGTCTCCCGACCGTTCCATTGCACGCTCGTGACTGGTTCGTTCCTCATGTCCTGACCTCAGCTCGCGGGCGTGCACCGATCGGATTGCGATCAAATCGGATTCATGCACCGGTCTGCTAACCCTCCGGATTGTAAAGCTACTCGCGCCTCCACCGTCTGGCATTGAGATATCGCAATGACGGGCTGTGCATGCATGTGTAGCTTCACTGTCCATGCGACCGGCGCCGCCTGTTGCCTGAATCCTGCAGCCGCCCGTTAACAGCAAGAAATCCAAGGACACAAGTTATGCGATTACACAACCCGATACGCGTGCAGATGTTCCTTATCGCCGCGGTGGTTACGTCTCCCTGTTGTTATGCACAGAAGCACGAAGACGAAGGACCTGTATCTGTCTCAAGCAAACCGGTAATTCAGGCCTTGAACATCATGCCCTTTGATAACGCCTTTTTTACCACCATGTTTTATTGGGAGAATCTGGGCTGGGCTGCGAAACCAGGCCTGTATTGGGACAATCCATCCCATTTCTCGATCGATAGCGACGGAAACTGGTACTTTTATGCCAAGCGAATAGCAAACTTTCGTCGCAAAGACGGGCCATCGGATGCCGGATGGACATTCTCGTACCGGGGCGATGTCCAGTATTACAGCGCCTATGACCCGGATCGGAAACAGTGTAGCGGTCAACGTGTACATTCCGACAGGTACGTTTTTGGCTCCATCAGCTACAAGGAGGCAAAACACAATACGGATGCACGTGGCATCGACCGGGGGTTTGCCGATAAGAGTGCGGACATCAAGTGCGCCTCGCTTCAACTGTGGTTCTACTGATCCTCAACCCGGAAAACCCGACCGGTTCAGCCATTGTCGGTTCGCTGCAGGTGCGGATGCGCTTTGGTACTCCCATGGCGATGAGAGCCTAGTGTCCTGTCTCGTATTAAATGCACATATCAGCGGGGCTCTGAGCGGTCAGCTGCCAGGCGCATTGGCGCTGGCATAGTTGATCCTACGTCAAGCCAATGCAACAACGCAGATGGCCGCTCAGCGCCTCGCCCGAAGGGAGCCCCACAAATGCCCCACAGCCGCGTTGCGGCCCTTGACAAGGGTAGCAACCATTGCCTGCGAGCCGCGCCTTGCTGTGAACCATTTGTGGGGCTCTGATTTGTACATTTAATACGAGACAGGACACTAGAGACCCGCATGACTGGCATTGAAATATTTCAATGCCAGCAGCCGCTGTAACAGGCAGGCTATGACTATTCGTCGATGCAACGACGGCATGGTTGCCATCAAACGCTACAGGAGACATGCCTATGCGATATCCAGCAATGCTGGTCGGCGCGCTCATAACACCGGCATCCGCGGTGGCTCATCCCGGGCCGCATGACGGGATGGTACCGGTCGAAGTCATCATGCATCTGCTCGGGCAGCACTATGCGCCGGTAGTGGCGGGGACCTTCATTGCCGCGCTGCTGCTGATCGGAGGCCTCCGCCGGCGAGGAAACCACACGCCTCAATATACCGGCATCGATCGCAACAAGCGCCAACGATGATTTTCAGACAATTCTATGAACCCAGTCTGGGACACGCATCCTATCTCCTTGGTTCCGAAGACACCGGTGAAGCGCTGGTGCTCGATGTGCGCAGGGACGTGGACGATTACTACGATTTTGCACGCGAGCAGAGTCTGCGCATCGCCTATGCGTCGGACACCCACCAGCACAACGACTATCTGACCGGCATCACCCAGCTCGAATCCCGGGCGCCGCTGGAACTACTGTCCGGAGCACGCGCCGAACTGGGCTACCGGACGCGTCCGCTGGAAGACCGCGAACGCATGAGCATGGGCGAGATCGAGTTCGAGACGCTGCATACCCCGGGACATACACCCGAACACATCAGTCTGCTGGTGCGCGACCGCAGCCGCGGCGAGGAGCCGCTGATGCTGCTCTCGGGCGGCGCCCTGCTGGTGGCCGATGTCGCGCGCCCCGATCTGCTGGGCGACGAGGCCGAGAAGCGCAGAAACGCCAGGGCCATGTGCAAGACGCTGAAGGAGAAGATACTGACGCTGCCGGACCACGTGCTGGTCTTTCCGACTCACGTATCGGGTTCGCTGTGCGGTGGCAATATCGGCAGCATGCTGGTGACCACCATCGGCTACGAGCGCAGGCTCAACGACATGCTGGCGCGCATCGACAACGAGGCGGACTTCGAGCAACACTGCACCGATCCCGGACCCTTGCCGACGGTGCCGCCGTACTGGCGGCGCATGCGCAAACAGAACCAGGATGGACCGGCGCTGCTCGGCGTGCTTCCGGAATCGCCCGCATTGCAGCCGGGCGAATTCGCGCAACGCGTCACCGCTGGCGCACTGGTGGTGGATTGCCGTGCGCCGGAGGCCTTCGCCGGGGCGCACATCCCGGGCGCGCTCAATGTCGGCGCCGGGACCTCCTTCCCCACCTGGGCCGGTTCGATCCTGCCGGAAACGGCGGATATCCTGCTGGTGGTGGATGATCCCGGCCAGCTCCGGGACATCTACTGGAAGCTGCTTCGCATCGGCTACCGGGAACCGGTCGGTTGGCTGGGTGGTGGCATGCGCGCCTGGAGCACAGCTGCTCGACCGCTCGATTCCCTGCCGCTGTGGACACCCAAAGAGCTGGACGCCCGACGCCGGGAAAGCAAGGGACTGTTTATCCTCGATGTGCGCCAGCCGGCGGAATGGTATGCCGGCCACATACCGGGCGCGCATCACATCTCCGGTGGCGAGTTGCCCGCGCAGCTCGAAGAGGTGCCCGGGGACAGACCCGTCGCCGTGTATTGCGGCAGCGGCTACCGCTCGTCGGTGGCCGCGAGCCTGCTGAGACGCAACGGCCACCGCGAGGTCTATAACGTCATCGGTGGATTCACGGCCTGGGAGGCGGAAAAGCTGCCTGTGGAAGACCGCTGAGCGCCGCGGCGTGATTGTCAACAACCTCTGATGAAGATCTTGAGGGGCAACCCATTGAAACCATCAAGTTTTCTGTAGAGATCCCACCGACAGTAGATCGCTGCGATTGCGACACGCATTGACAAATAACAATGACGATTTAATGTCGATTCGACAGACTGATGTTACTGGATGCGAGGCTTCGCTCCGAAATAAAGACCATCAGGTTCCTGGTCCGGCACCCGGAACAGACCGACTACGCCGGCATTGTCTACAGGCAGGTGAACAGCAGGCAACAATAGAACCCTGCATGGAGGAAAACCATGACAGCTACAGAC
>Ga0210101_1000313_pt1 | contig 17082 bp, 18 predicted proteins | sample Muzzi_PWC_D1_FD_185534 | JGI IMG/M metagenome (GOLD analysis project Ga0210101, IMG submission 185534) | Wetland microbial communities from San Francisco Bay, California, USA, that impact long-term carbon sequestration - Muzzi_PWC_D1 (SPAdes) | ecosystem: Environmental > Aquatic > Marine >... | reverse complement strand
TGCTGGAGGCGATGATCACCCAGATGCCGGTCAAGTTCGAGACCGCGGACGACGACGTCTGGGTGATGGGGGCGGCGGTCGAGGTCAACGACCGGGGGCTGGCCGAGTCGATCGAGCAGGTGATGGCATCTGCTCCAATCTAACCCTGAATTCATACTAAGTGACGAAACGCACAGGGTTTCCGTCCGGGCGCGCTGCTAACTTGGTTTACGAAGACCGACCCACCCCATACGGTGGACCACCGGCCTTCCCTCACCGCCGGCCCTTGGGCCGGCGGTTTCTCTACGGACCCGGAACGATCCCAGCTGGCCCGCCGCGATAGAGCGAACGAACTGGCCGAAAGCGCGCAGAGCCCAACTCATCCCACATGGTTTGGGGAACTATCTGGACCGGCCGGGCCGGCGGGGCGTAGAGCCTTCGAAAGGCTGCGTACGCGTCAAGGTCAGCAAGCTGCAAGAAGTATGACTGGTGCGAGGATCGCGGGATTGGATCGTCAATCAGCCGAGTGAACGGGCGCTTCAACAGTCCGGCCCCAAAGGCACTGCCGGCGGTACCTGCCCGCCTTGCCTTTCGAGCGCGCTTACGAACGGTGGCTTCGTCCCCCTCGTCGTGGATGACCATTATCTCAAGCTTCGGGTTGGACTTCGTAGCTCGACGCTCCGCTCCAAGCGCTGGAGCAAGTACGCCCACGCGATATCGGAGGCTGGGCGGGAGCCACTGAACTTTTCCGTTGCCTTTTTCTTATCGACTACCACCGCAAACACGTTAAGACCGAGCTTTGGCTGAAGGCGCAGAAATGACCTATAGAGCGCAAACCGTGCTCTTTCGCCGAGCGGCTTGTCGCGAAGGGGGCCACCATTGCGAAGTAGGTAATTCGCCTTTATCTCGGCCCGCACCGGGATGCCGAATCTGTCCCGAATCCAGCGTCTGTAGGCGATCAGCTGATCGAAGGTGGAGGTCCACGCCGAGGCGTCGACCATCACGCAGCTGAGTGCGTAAGTGTGCGAACCTCTCTCTTGGCCGTCGTCGCCTGACTCATCGACATATGCAAGCAACATGGTCTCCCATCTTACTTGGCATCTAAGCTAACGGTCCGACCGAGGCCCACTGACGAAATGCCAACGAGGAGCAGGGGGTAGAACCACACGATGTAGAGGTAGAACCAATGCTGGGCGGTGAGCTGGACACCGATCAGGAGAGCTGCGCCTAAAGCAGCTACCTGGGTGAGGGACTTGTGCTTGGGCCGGAAGGCGAAGGCGATCGACATCAGCCCGACGCCGACCAGGATCGCTATCCGCAGCGGCTCCAGGCCGGGAACCTGTCCCCAGACGCTAAACGGGGAGTCGCGGCCCGACTGGTAGGCGATCGTGCGGTCCCAGAAGCTGTGCAGGCCAGGGTCGACCGCCGGCCAGAGCAGCAGCAGGGCGGCCGTCACCCCGAATGCCAGGACGAAGCGTACGGTTGCGGGTCCTGGCGTCGCCACCCGCGGACGGTACGTCGCGAGCATCGGTACAAGGACCGCGGGAGCGAACTTCGTCAAGGTTGCGAGAGCTGCGAAGACGCCCCTCAGGGCCGGCCGGGTGAGAGCCAGCAGGACGGCGACGAGAAGCGCCGCCACCAGGGTGTCGTTGGAGTTGGACTCGAGGGCGTAGGCGGTGTAGGGGTAGGCGGCCCAGCCGAAGGCGAGGGTCGCGGCGAGCTTGCGGCCCTCGGGTCCAGGGCGGATGCGGAGGCCGAGCCAGACAAGCAGGGCGAAGGTCGCCAGATCGAAGACGACCGCGGCGGCGTGGGCCGCGGGGAGGTCATCCCAGCTGCCGGACCACGGCCAGACCGCCTCGAAGGGGACGTAGGCGACGTAGCTGGCCGGGCCGTAGGTGTCCCCCTGCGAGACGTCCTCGGGGAAGTTGCCGTACAGCGAGTCGCCGTGGGTTACCCGGTCGGCTCCCACCACCCCCGCGTAGCCGACGTCGATCGCCCCGGAGTCGGCGAGGTTGAGCCCAACTCGGACGCCGACCAGGAAGAGTGCGGCGACGAGCAGCCAGGCCGCCGGCCAGGCGGACCGGATGCCCTCCCCCCTCCCACGCATCCCGATCCACAACGCCCGGGCCAGCAGGTAGGCCAGGACCGGGTACTGCAACGGCACCGAGACCCCGATCTCCGCCCGGTTGAAGAATAGGTTGGAGATCCCGAAGCCGAGCAGGACCAGCAGGTCGAGCGTCGCCACGCGCCAGGGCCGCCGCCAGTCGACGAGGCCGAGCAGGAACAGCGCGCAGAGCGGCAGGAAGACGTATGGCGCGTTCAGCTTGTGCCCGAACGCGCCGGAGTAGCCGCGGGCCATCTTCCAGGCGACCTGGTAGCCGGTCCACGACTCGGTCACGCGGCCCGAGGCCGGGTCGACCAGCACCAGCGCGACCTCCTCGTCGCCGGCGAAGTACGCCACCTCCCAGTGCCCTTCGACCATCGAAGCGCTGTGCGTGAGCCCGCCGTTCTCCCGCCGCTCCTTGGCCACGTTCGAGTCGCGGTCGGCGACCCTGGTGGCCTGCTGCGCACTCACGTCAGCCTGCGCAGCCGCGGGCGTCAGCAGGAGGAGCACGGCGAGCGCGAGCGCAGGGAGCAGTCGGGGGGTGCCCCGGCTGCTCCTCACGGTCCCAGCCCGAAGTGCTCGAGCACGATCGGCGCCACGTCGCGCAGCGCCCATTGCTCGCGCTCGCCGGGACGATCGGGCCCGCAGCCGACGAGCAGCAGCGGACCGAGCGAGTCGCCGCGATGCAGGGCGCCGTGGCTGCCGCCCCCGGCGTGGCTGACGCCGCCCCAGTCGACCGCCTCGTAGCCGGGCAGCAACGAGAGGATGAAGTCGCCGGCGTTGGGCGCGGTCAGGGCCGCGTGGACCCGGGCGAGCGGGTCGGGGTACTCCTCGCTGATCAGGCGGCCGTCCTCGACGGTCGCCTGCAGCGCCTCGAGATCGCCGTCGACCTGCCAGCGGCGTCCGCGCAGGTCGGCGACCTCGCGACCGGGGCGGAAGCGCAGCCGCCGCCCTCGCCGCTCGACCACGGCGGTCGCTCCTGCCCCGGGCGGCAGGCCCGCATCGCGGCGGACCAGCGGCTCGCCGTCGCCGTCCTCGAGCCAGCAGACCAGGTCGATGCCTTCCGTCTCGGCGAGTCGCTCTCCGACCTCGACCGCACGGGCCCGCGGCCCCTCTCCCGGCAGCAGGTAGACGTGGGCGGCGCGGCCGGTCGGGCTGACCGCGAGCTGCGCCCGCTCGGGCCGGTCCTCGGAAGGCTCCAGCACATCCCAGTCGCGGCCCAGCAGCTCGGCCAGGGGCAGGCCGCGGCTGACCGGCGTCTGGGCGTGGTCGGAGAGCAGGATCACGGCGTGCTCGGCGAGGAACTCCTCCTGCCCGCCGCCCGCCTCGACCAGCTTCGCGAAGCAGTGGTCGGCCCGGGCGATCGACTCGACGCTGGCGTCGGGGCCGTAGCGGTGCGAGAAGTTGTCGTTGTCGGGCAGCGAGAGGAGGAGGAAGTCGTAGCCGCCGGCCCGCTCCAGCTCCGCCGCGCAGCAGGCCGAGTAGCCGTCGCGGTTGCCGGGGATCGAGGTCGACTTGCAGGGCACCTCCCGGCTCGCGTAGAGGTCGCCGTAGAACAGCTCGGCGGGTCCCCAGGTGTGGTGGCGGAACTTCAGGCGCGTCGTCTCGACGGCCCGCCTCAGCAGCCCCTCGAGCGAAACCTCGTGGCGGTGGCGGCCGCGGTAGATCAGGAACGGCGTGCAGGCGGTCCGCACCCCGACGTCGTCGAGCCGCTCGAACAGCGTCTCGACCTCGGGGCTCAGGTGGGCGAGGTTCATGTTGTAGACGAGGTCGTAGAGCGCCCGGAAGACGCCGACCGTTCGGGTCGCATCGAGCGAGGAGCCGTACTCGACGTAGCGCCGCTCGAGCCGGTGATACCAGTTCATGCCGCTGATCCAGTGGCGCTCGGCGGCGACCCCGGTGACCATCTCGGCGCAGGCCACCGGCGTCACGGAGGGGAAGCTGGAGACGCAGTCGGGGACGAGCACGCCCCGCTCCAGCAGCGCCCCGAAGGTCGGTGCGCGCCCCTCCCCGACCGCGCGTTCGAGCATGTCGGTGCGGAGCGAGTCGACGTAGGTGAGGACCAGCTTCCTTGCCTTCGCGGGCATCGGCCCCGGATGATGACGCTCGCCGCTCTGCTAGCGCAGCACGCGCAGGCCTTCGTGCTTGCGCTGTGCGCGGCGGTGGCGGGCGGCGCCGAGCCAAGCGAGCGCGAGCACGACCAGCAAGGTGAGGACCGGGAGCAGCAGCGCCGCGGCGACGACGACCAGGGCGGCGAGCGAGACGAGGAAGCCGAGCGCGCCGGCGCCTCCGGCGCCCTCCTGGCGGCGGCCGGCGCCGCTGACCACGTCGCTGATCACCAGGCAGGCGACGACCGCCCCGGCGAGGCAGAACAGCGCCCCGAGCGGGTTGCCGATATCGGCGGCCCCCGCGAGCAGGAATCCGACCACGAGGCCGATCGCCGCGGCGAGCAGGGTCATCCGGCCGCGCGCCGATCCGCGCGTGCCCGTGGTGCCCGCCAGCATGCCGATCGCGATGCCGATCCCGAGCTCGAGTCCGGCTCCTTCCAGGAAGCTCACGACAGAAAACCTACACTCCATGGATGCCCGAGACGCCCCATCGGCGCCGCGCCCACACCCGGACCCGCGATCTGGAGCGATACGCGGGGCTGTTCGCCGCGCGGACCGGCGTGATGCGGTCCTCGGCGATGCGCGACCTGATGGCGATCACCGCGCGGCCGGAGGTGATCTCCCTGGCCGGCGGGCTTCCCGACACCTCGACCTTCCCGGCGGGCACCTTCGCCGCGCAGATGACCCGGATCGCCCAGGAGTCCGCTGCCGAGGCGCTCCAGTACGGCCCGACCGAGGGATTCGCCGAGACGGTCGACTGCATCCTCGAGGTGATGGGGGCCGAGGGGATGCTGCCCGACCCCGACGACGTGATCGTCACCACCGGCGGCCAGCAGGCGATCGACCTGGTCTGCAAGACGCTGGTCGACCCTGGCGACGTGGTCGTCTGCGAGGCCCCCACCTACCCCGGCGCGGTGCCGGTCTTCTGCAGCTACCAGGCCGAGGTGGTGCAGATCGAGTGCGACGGGGACGGGATGCGGGTCGGGGATCTGGAGGAGGTGCTGGAGCGCCTCGACCGCGAGGGCCGGCGGCCGAAATTCGTCTACTCGGTGCCGAGCTTCCAGAACCCCGCGGGGGTGACGCTGTCGCTGGAGCGGCGGCAGCGCCTGGTCGAGCTGGCGCGGCAGCGGGAGCTGCTGGTGGTCGAGGACAATCCCTACGGGCTGCTGCGCTTCTCCGGCGAGCCGCTGCCGCCCCTCTACCAGCTCGACGGCGGCGACTTCGTGATCTACGTCGGCACCCTCTCGAAGATCCTCTCGCCCGGGATCCGGCTGGGCTGGGCGGTCGCGCCGCCGCCGGTGATGGAGAAGATCGTGCTCGGCAAGCAGGCCGCCGACCTCTGCACCTCGACCCTCACGCAGTACTTCGTCCGCGAGTACTTCGCCGAAGGCCGCTGGCGCAATTACGTCGACAGCCTGGTCGAGATCTACCGGCGGCGGCGCGACACGATGGTCGAGTCGCTGCGCGAGCACTTCCCGGCCGAGGCGACCTGGACCGAGCCGCAGGGCGGCCTGTTCATCTGGGCGACCCTGCCCGACTACATCGACACCAGCGACCTGCTGGCGAAGGCGCTGCGCGAGGACGTCGCCTTCGTCCCCGGCCAGGCCGCCTACGTCGACGAGAGCCTCGGCCGCCACTCGATGCGGCTCAACTTCTCCGGGGTCGGCGAGGAGGAGATCCGCGAGGGCGTCCGCCGGATCGGCAGGGCGATCGCCGAGCAGGTCGAGCTGTACGGAGCGCTGACTTCAGACCCCGCCGCCTCCGCCGCTCCCGCCCAACCGCGGAAATCGGACGTGGACGCGGCTGGGCTCCCGCGTCCGGGGGCGGAGGGGTCGGGCGGGGAGGGCGGAGACCTACTTCCCTTCAGGAAGACGGGCGAGGCGTGAAGGTCGCGGTGCTGAAAGGCGGGCGGTCGCTGGAGCGCGGCGTCTCGCTGCGCTCTGGCGCCCGCGTCGAGGACGCGCTGGAGCGGCTCGGGCACGAGCCGCTGCCGCTCGACGCCGGCGGCGACCTGGTCAAGCGGCTGCTCGCCGAGCGGCCAGACGTCGCCTTCGTCGCGATGCACGGACCGGGCGGCGAGGACGGCACCGCGCAGGAGCTGCTCGAGCTCCTCGGCATCCCGTTCACCGGGCCCGGGGTCGCCGCCTGCGCCCGCTGCATGGACAAGGTGCTGGCCAAGCACGCGCTGCGCGAGGCAGGCGTGCCCACCCCCGACTGGTTCGCCTTCAACGAGACCGCCTTCCGCGAGCTGGGCGCCGCCGACGCGCTCGGCGCGCTCGAGCAGCGGCTCGGCTTCCCCCTGGTCGTGAAGCCGAGCCGCGGCGGCTCGGCGCTCGGGGTGAAGTTCGCGGCGAGCCAGCGGGAGGTGCCCGAGGCGCTGATCTCGGCCTTCAGCTACGACGAGCGGGTGCTGCTGGAGCGCTTCGTCGAAGGGCGGGAGCTGGCGGTCAGCGTGCTCGGCTCCGAGCCGCTGCCGGTGGTCGAGGCGATCCCGGCCGGCGGCGACCGCTACGACTTCGAGGCGCGCTACGAGATCGGCCGCACCGAGTTCGTCTGCCCGGCCGAGCTGGGCGAGCGGGAGGCCGGCGCTGTGACCGCGGCGGCGCTCGAAGCCTACGAGGCGCTCGGCTGCTCGGGCTTCTCCCGGGTCGACCTGATCCTCGCCGCCGACGGCCCCCAGGTGCTCGAGGTCAACGCGATCCCCGGCCTCACCGACACGAGCCTGCTCCCCCAGGCCGCGGAGGCGGCGGGGATGTCCTTCGAGCAGCTGGTCGGAAAGATCCTCGACCTGGCCCTGCCCGCGGTCGCCCCGGCCCGGTAGAGGGCGAGAGCCGGACGGGCGAGCGGCCCCCGCGACGCGGCGGCTACTCGTCCTGGGCGAAGTCTTCCGGCGTCACCTCGTCGAGGAACTCTTTGAACTTGTCGACGACCTCCTCGGTGTCCTCGACCTCGTGCTCGAACTCGATCGCCGACTCCTCGATCACCTCCTCGGCAGCGAAGATCGGTGCCGAGACGCGCACCGCGAGGGCGAGCGCGTCGGAGGGCCGCGAGTCGATCTCCATCTCCGAGCCGTTGATCGAGACGGTGATCGAGGCGTAGAAGGTGTTGTCGCGGAGCTCCGTCACGGAGACCCGCTCGCACTTGGCGTCGAGCTGCTCGAGCACGTCGGACAGCAGGTCGTGGGTCATCGGCCGGGGCGTCGCGGCGCCCTGCAGCTTCATCAGGATCGCCGCCGCCTCGGGATGCCCGATCCAGATCGGCAGGAACCGGTTGCCGTCAACCGTCTTCAGCAAGACGATCGGCTGCTTGCCGACCATGTCGAAGCTGACCCCGTAGATCTGCATCTGCTGCAAAATTCGCTCCGCGCCGAGGTGGACCGCCCATTATAGGTTGGCACTCCAGCCGTTCGGCCGAGGGACGAAATCGCTGCGACTGTGGGCGATTCGCGGTTGGCCGCGGGGCGGCTGCCCGGGCGGCCAGCACCACCTGCGGACGCGGAGGCGCGGTCGTTATACTCGCGGTATGACTCACAAGGTCGGGATCAAAGGCCAGGTGGTGATCCCCAAGGCGATCCGCGACGAGATCGGGATCGAACCCGGCGACGAGGTGGCCTTCGAGACCGACGGCGCCGACGTGCGGATTCGCCGCGCAGTCGACGAGCCGCGGGCGCGCGCCAGGGAGATCGAGAGCCTGCGCGGCATCTGGGCGGACACGCCCGGCGGGACCGAGGACCTGATCGCAGAGCGGCGCAGGGAGCGCGACTTGGAGGAGCGCAAGGCGCGAAGGTGGGACGTTGGTCGTCCTTGACAGCTGGGCTCTGCTCGCATACCTGAAGGACGAGCCCGCAGCGGGCCGGATCGGGGAGGCGTGGCTTTCGCAGGGCGCGGCGATCTCCGCGGTCAACTTGGGAGAGACGCTCTACATGCGAACTCGCGAACGGGGCGAGGGGGCCGCGGCGGCCGACATCGACAAGGTCCGCAGGCGCAGCAAGGTGGTCGACGCCGACTGGCCCCTGATCCGCTCCGCCGCGCGGATCAAGGCGAGGGGCGGCCTTTCCCATGCCGATGCCTTCTGTGTGGCGACGGCGCTGCGCCTTGCGGCTCCGCTCTGGACCGGAGATCCGGAGATCGTCGAGGTGGCTGCAGGCCTGCAGTGTGAAATCGTCGACCTCCAAGCGCCGGACGGTTGAGCCGGCACGGCTGCGAGGTTGCGCCGAGGGCTGAGTGGGCGATCCTGGATTCGAACCAGGGACCTGCCTGGAAAACACCGCCTCACGGAGCCTCCGACTTCTCCCTTCCCGGCAACCGCCACGGCTCCGATCCCTCAGCGCAGCACGCCTTGCTTGCAGTTTTGTCCGCAGCCGGGGGGGATTGCCGCAGACAGCTTCGCGAGCCGGTTCGCGATTCGTTCGTCAGCGCCTGGGTGGATACTTACGTGACTGCGGTCGCGCGGCGACGGGCGTGCGCGTAAAGGGTCTCGGGAGCGATATCGGCTTGAACGGATGAGACGTCCTCAAGCTGCTTTCCCTCCTGCCCCCGGGGATGCCGAGGCCAGAAAATCGTCTGTCCCTCGGAATAGACACGAAGCTGACGGAAGTACTCCGTGTCCCTAAGAGGCTCGAAGACGCCGCCGTAGTCGAGCAGGTAGGAGAGATCAACGTCAGCTTCGGTGCCGTCCTCGAAGCGGACGTGGACGGCGTAGCCATCAGTCGGCTTTGCTTCCAGCAATCGCGGCGTTCCTCGCATCGATCTCATGTTAGGGGGTCGATGTTCTGTAGTGGCTGGTGTTCACGCGCCCGGGCCCAGTTGCCGCGCAACTCAGTCTGATGCGCCTCAGCCCAGTCGAGCACAAGCCTGCGAGCGCGAACAGGCAAGTTGCCGGTGATCAGAGCCAGCGTCTCGATATCGAAGGAAGCCTCTTCGCCGGCATATACAGCATGGAAGTGGGGCTTCCCGTGATTGACCCTCATTCCAGTACATCTCGATCTCAATTCCATAGAAGCTGCTGATGCGTGGCATGGGTGGCGAGCCTTTCATTTCGAGTCGTCCCCAGTTGGAGGCGCGACGTGGTCGATTGTCTGCTTCGTTTCTGCTCATGCATAAATAAGCGCCTAGCAGGGGTTTTTCGCCCCCCTTGTCGGTGGTCGACCGCGTTTTCACGTCCCAATTTGCGGTTGCGCTCGAAGCCACGCAGCCGTTCTCTTTCCGCTGACCGCTGTGCTGCCTGGCCGACTTGCCTGCCAACCCGCAGCAGTTTCAAAATCTCCGCTCGCTTCGGCGCAGACACGCCCACGGTGACGAGTGAATCCTGGAAGCGGGCGATGATCGATTGGTCCTGCGAGAGCCGGTCGAGGCGCACCTGGGCAATCGGGCGACACACGATCTCGCGGTCCGTCATCGCTGCAGCGGCGTGCACCTTCTGCACCACGCCCCCGGCCCCGATGATCTCTTGCACCTCGGCAGAGAAGCTGAGTGCGACCTCAAGCGCGCGGTCGTGGAAACCGCTCGATCTGGCGGTTTGCGGCGCTTGGGCTTCTCAGTGGGCGATCCTGGATTCGAACCAGGGACCTCGTCCTTATCAGAGACGCGCTCTAACCAACTGAGCTAATCGCCCGAGGTGTGGCGATGATAGCGGCAGGTCTGCGGCTTCTGCGGGGCGTCCTCAGCCGCTGCGGCGGGCCAGCCTGCGGGCGAGAGCGAGGGCCTCGTCGAGGTCGTCGAAGCGGATCTCGACCGTCACCTCGTCCCCCCTCGGGCGGACCTTGACCTCATGCCCGAGCGCCGACTCGAGGCGGTCGGTGGCGTCGCGCATCGCCGCCGCCTCCTCAGCGCCGATTCTTCGCCGCGCCCCTTTCCGCTCTTTTGGCTGGCTGGCCAGCTTAACCCTGTTCTCGGTCTCCCGCACCGACCAGCCGCCCTTCGCCGCGTCGCGGGTGAGGCGGCGGCGCAGGTCGTTGCCGGGTGCCCCGAGCAGCGCCCGGCCGTGGCCCTCGCTCAGCTCACCCGACTCGAGCAGGTCGAGCGCCTCGTCGGGCAGGTCGAGCAGCCGGATCAGGTTGGAGACGGCGGGGCGGCTGCGGCCGATGCGCCGCGCCAGATCCTCTTTGGAGAGGCCGAGCTCGTCGACCAGGGCGGCGCAGGCGCGCGCCTCGTCGACCGGGTTGAGGTCCTCGCGGACGACGTTCTCGATCAGCGCCACCTGCAGCCTCTCCGCCTGCTCCGAGTCGCGGACGATCGCCGGCACCCTCTCCAGGCCGGCCTGCCGCGCCGCGCGCCAGCGGCGCTCGCCGGCGACCAGCTCGTAGCCACCGTCGTGCAGCGGGCGGACGAGGAGCGGCTGCAGGACGCCGCTCTGCTCGATCGAGGTGGCGAGCCCGGCCAGCGCCTCGGGGTCGAACGTGGTGCGCGGCTGGCTCGGGTTGGGCCTGATCGCCTCGACCGGCAGCTCGCGGAGCTCGCCGAGCTGCTCGGCGGCGGCCGCTTCCGGCAGGATCGCCGCGAGGCCGCGACCCATCCCGCGCTTGGCACCGCTAGCCACGGGCGGTCAGCTCCTCGGCGAGGGCTCGGTAGGCGTCGGAGCCGCGCGAGGCAGGGGCGTGCTCGGTCACCGGCAGGCCGTAGCTGGGCGCCTCGGCGACCCTGACGCTGCGCGGTATGACCGTCTCGAAGACCATTTCGGGGAAGTGCTCGCGCAGCTCCCGCTCGACGTCCTGGGCGAGCCGGGTGCGCTCGTCGTGCATGGTGATCAACAGGCCCGACACGTTCAGAGCCGGGTTCAGCTCACGGCGGATCATCCCGAGCGTGTCGAGAAACTGGACCAGCCCCTCGAGCGCCAGATACTCCGCCTGAACCGGGACGATCACCCGGTCGGCGGCGACCAGGGCGTTGACGCTGACCGGGCCGAGCGAGGGGGGGCAGTCGAGCATCGTGAAGGCGAACCGCTCACGCACCGGGCCGAGGCTCTCGCGCAGCCGCGTCTCCGATCCCCGCAGGCGCGGCAGCTCGACCGCGGCGCCCGCCAGGTCGGCGGCGGCGGGGACCAGCCAGAGGTTGTCCGGGCCGGCCGGCCGCGCAGCGGCGGCGACGGAGACCTCGCCGATCAGGCAGTCGTACGAGGACGGGTGCATGTCGCGCTCGGCGCCCAGGGCGACCGTCGCGTTGCACTGCGGGTCGAGGTCGACCAGCAGGGTCTGGGCGCCGGACGCGGAGACGCAGGAGGCGAGGTTGACCGCGGTGGTCGTCTTGCCGACGCCGCCCTTCTGGTTCGCTACCGCGTAGACGAAGCCCATTCGCCCAGCAGCCTAGTGGGGCCGGGATCCACCTCAACCGCGAGGCCGCTTCTTCGCGATGCCGGGACGGCGGGGGAGCTCGGCCGGCGTCAAGCCGGCCTTGCGGATCAGGTGGAGGTGGCGGTGCCTGCTGCCGGCTCGGTCGCCCACGTCGACGATCCGCTCGGGCCGCATCGCGAGCAGCTCCGACGCGCGGAGGAGCTGCTGCTCCTCGTCGGGGTCCCGCCTGCCCTTCCAGGCGACCAGCACGCCCCCTTCGCGCAACAGCGGCGAGGCGAACTCGGCCAGGGTCGAGAGCCGACCGACGGCCCGGGCGGTTACGACGTCGTAGGCCTCACGACCCTCACCGGCCGCGACCTCCTCGGAGCGGGCGTTGACCACCCGTGCGTTGGGGATCCCGGAGGCCGCTATGGCTCGCCGCGTGAAGTCGCACTTGCGGCCTATCGACTCGATCAGCTCAACCTCCGCTCGAGGTAGAGCCACAGCCAGGACCAAGCCCGGAAAGCCGGCTCCGGAGCCGATATCGGCGATCCTCTTCGCTTCCCGCAGCTCCTCCATCTCGAGCCCGCTGAGGCTGTCCTCAACGTGGACCCTCCACGCCCGCTGCGGCTCCCTGACCGAGCTGACCGACCCCCGCTCGTCCCTAAGCAGCTCCAACACGGTCGTGATCTTCGCCCTTTGCTGCGCACCGAGGCGCGCTGGGGGCAGGGGTGGAACGTCTTGTACTTTTTTTGCGGGGCGCATCTCGGACGGCCTCACCCTGTCTTCAAAAAAAGTTAAGTGAAACCCCTGCCCCCAGCGCGCCTCACTCGCTGACCAATGGGGCGACGATCACGCGCCGGCGCGGCTCGTCCCCTTCGCTGAACGTCTCGATCCCCGGACGCTCCTTCAGATGCTCGTGGACGACCCGCCGTTCCTGGGCGCTCATCGGGTCCATCTCGACGCTGGCGTTGTGCTCCAGCGCCTGCTCCGCGGCCCGATCGGCCCGCGCCGTCAGCACCTCGCGCCGTCGCTCCCGGTACCCGGCGGCGTCCAGCACCACCCGCTTGCGATCTCGCGTTCCCCGGAACGCCGCCTGGTAGCAGAGGAGCTGCACCGCATCGATCGTCTGTCCCCGTTTGCCGATCAGCAGCCCGTAGTCGTCGTCGCCGACCACCACCGCATCGATCCGCTCGGCGTCCTCGCGAACCTCCACCTCGCCGTTCAGGTCGAGCCCATCCAGCACCGCCTCCACGAGCTCCCGAACCCGCTCCGCAGGCTCCTCCGGCCAATCCCCGTCAGCGCTCATTCGCGCCAGTCTATTCGCGGAAGCGCCCGACCGCGCTGCTGAAGAGCGGGTCGGCGGGAGCGCCGGGGGTGCTCCGATGGGTGCCTCGCGAAGCGGGCACCGCAGAGTGGTTCCTGCCGCGAAGCGGCTCCAGATTGGTGAGCGGAGCGCCAGCGGAGCGAACGTAGGCACCGGAGGGGCACCGCCGGCGCTCGCCTATCTGCGTCGCTTCTTCCTCTTTTTCGGCGGTTTCGGCGGCGGCTTGGCTGCCGCGACCTCCTCCGGGGTGGCCACGTGCGGCGCTGGGATCAGCTTCTGGATCGTGTACTGCTGCCCGATCGTCCAGACGTTGGTGGTGATCCAGTAGAGGACGAGGCCGGCCGGGAAGCTGATGATGAAGGGGATGAAGACGAACGGCAGCACCATCATCAGCATGCGTTGGTTTTTGTCGGCGGTCACCGACATCACCAAGCCCGAGATCAGCTGCGTGCCGACGTAGAGGACGAGGAGCGCGATCAGTTCGCCGCCGGTTGCCTTCGCGGTCAGGTCGTTGATGAACAGGAAGGACGCTTCGCTGCCGCACTCGCCGGCCTTGCAGCCGATGTCCGCCGGGAGCTCGTGGCGGAGGACGTAGAAGAGGGTGATGAAGATCGGCAGCTGGGCGACCAGCGGGATGCAGGAGGCGAACGGGTTGACTTTGTTCTCTTTGTAGAACGCCATCATCTCCTGCTGCATGCGCTGCCGATCGTTTTTGTACTTGGCCTGGATCTCTTTGATCCGCGGCTGCAGCGCCTGCAGCGCCCGCATCCCTTTCAGCGATTTGTAGGTGAGCGGAATCAGCAGCGCCCTGGTGACGATCGTCAGCGCGATGATCGACATCCCCCAGCTGAGCCCGGCATTGTCGTGGAAGAACTGGAGGACCGAGTTGGCGACGTCGATCAGCGGCTGCAGGACGTTCGCCGCGGGGATCACGTGCGGGCCTCGCGATGCCGGTGGTACTCGCCCGGATCGACCGGGCCGACCCGCAGAGTGAAGCGATCCGGGACCGGGTCGAAGCCGCCGTGGCTGAGCGGGTTGCAGCGCAAGAGGCGCCAGGCGGCGAGCAGGCTGCCCCGCAAGATGCCGAAGCGGCGGATCGATTGGGCGGCGTAAGCCGAACAGGTCGGCTCGTAGCGACAGCGGCGGGGCAGCGCCGGCGAGACCCAGCGCTGGTAGGCGGCGATCGGGGCGAGCAGGACGCGTTTCACGTGGAACGCTCGCCCTCCGCGCCCTGCCCCAGCGCCTCTTCGATGCTCGCCCGCACCCCGGCCGTGCCCTCCCGCTCGATCAGCGCCTCGATCTCGGGCCGTGCCACCAGGACGAAGTCATGGCGCGCTGGGAGCCGGTCGGCGATGGCCCAAAAAGCCTCGCGCAGCGCCCGCTTCACCCGGTTGCGCTCGGCGGCGCCGCCGAGCTTGCGGCTCACCGAGACACCGAGCCTCACCTCGCGCTCCTCCTCGTCCCCGCGCGGGAAGCTGTAGAGCACCAGGTGGCGGGTAGCGCGCGAGGAGCCGTCGCGGTAAACGCGGTCAAACTCGCCGCTGCGCGAGAGGCGGCGTCGCTTCGCCATCCCTACGGGGTGAGGCGCTTCCGGCCTTTGCGCCGCCGCCGCTTCAGGATCGCCCGGCCGCCGCGCGTCTGCATCCTCGCCCGGAAGCCGTGGGTCTTGGCGCGCTTTCGCCTCTTCGGCTGATAGGTCCGCTTCATTGGCCGTCGCAGTATACGGACGGCCCTCCCAGGGCGAGCCGCGCGCACCGAATCTTTCCTGCGGCATTTGCGGCCCGCTGCGGCCCCGGTCCCACGGGCGCCGCTATGGTCGCCGACGGTGGCCGACGACCTCTCCGGACAGAACCTCGAAGCTCTCTGGGAGGGTGTCCGGCAACAACTGCGCGAGGCCGTCCCCGAGTCGACCTTCAAGATCTGGCTGGAGCCGCTGAAGGCCGTCGGAGCGCAGGGGACGACGCTCTACCTGACGGCGCCGGACGGCATCCGCACCTGGGTCGAGCGCCGCTACGCCCCGCTGCTCCGCGAGGCGCTTGCCGGCGCCGCGGGTCCCCTGAACGAGATCGGCTTCGCCGCCGCCGGCGCCGAACCCGCCGGCGTGGATGCGGGCGACGTCGCCGTCGAGCCGAACCCCAGCTACACCTTCGAACGCTTCGTGATCGGCGAGGGCAACCGCGTTGCCCACGGCGCCGCGCTCGCCGTCGCCGAGGCTCCCTCCGAGGCCTACAACCCCCTTTTCCTGCACGGCCCTCCCGGGCTCGGCAAGACGCACCTGCTGGGGGCGATCGCCAACTACCTGCGCGCCAACGCCCCCCAGCTGAGCGTCCGCTACACGACCGCCGAGCGCTTCACCAACGAGTTCGTCGCGTCGCTGCGCTCGAGCGGCGTCGAGCGCTTCAAGGCGCGCTACCGCGACCTCGACGTGCTGTTGGTCGACGACGTCCAGTTCCTGCAGGGCAAGCAGCACACCGAGGAGGAGTTCTTCCACACCTTCAACGCCCTCTACGAGGGCGGCAGCCAACTCGTCCTCTCCGCCGATCGCCTGCCCAGCGAGCTGTCGACCCTCGCCTCGCGACTCCGCGACCGCTTCGAGTGGGGCTTGACCACCCCGGTCGACCCGCCGGACCTCTCGACCCGCTTTACCGTCCTCGAGCACCTCGCGCGCGAGGCGGGTCTGGACAGCGCCGATCGCGACGCCCTCTCCGAGCTGGCGAGGCGGATCGACAGCAACGTGCGCCGCCTCCACGGCGCCCTCACCAAGCTGATCGCCCACGCCTCGCTGACCATGAAGCCGCTCAGCTCCGAGCTGGTCGCCGAGCTGATCCCCTATCGATCGAAGCCCGCTCCACCAACCGCGATCGAGCAGATCCAGGAGCTGGTCGCCAGCTCGTTCGGCATCTCCCGCGCAGAGCTGGTCAGCACCAGCCGAGCCGCGACGCCGCTGCGCGCCCGGCAGGTGGCGATCCTCCTCACCCGCGAATCGACCGACCTCTCGCTACCCCAGATCGGCCGTCTCTACGGCGGCCGCGATCACTCCACCGTGCTCAACTCCCTGCGGCGGATCGAGGCCAACCTTCTCACCGACGGTGAGCTCGCCACCCGAGTCACCGAGCTGCGCTCCGCAATCCACAGCTCCTCCCCCGACCGTGCCTGACAACCGACGCGACTGTAAGAATCGACCCTTTCCCACACCCACGTCCACAGCCTTCCCTCCGCATGCTCAGGCCGAATCTCGATGATCTCGGCCGTTTCCACAGACGTCAATCCAACTAAAGAGAGAATTAGTCATTTGAAGCTGACCACCAAACGTGACGAGCTCGCCTCGAAGCTCTCGATCGTCTCCCGGGCCGTATCGACCCGCACCGCGACGCAGGGGCTTTCCGGTGTCCTGCTGGCCGTAGACGAGCAGGGCGCCGTGCTGGCGGCGACCGACGGAGAGATGGGCTTGCGCACGGCGCTCGAGGCGGAGGTGGAGAGCGGCGGATCGGCTCTGCTGCCCGGCCGCCTGCTCTCCGAGCTGGCCCGCTCGCTCGGCGACGCCGTGGTGGAGATCGAGCTGCGCGAGGCGGAGCGCGATGTGGAGATTCGCAGCGGCGGCTCCAACTTCCATCTCCGGGTCCTCACCGTCGAGGACTTCCCAAAGCTGCCCGACCAGGGCGAGGAGCCGTTGCGGATTCCCGCCACGGCGCTGGCCGAGACCGTCGATCTGGTCGCGCCCGCCGCCTCCCGCGACGACATGCGCCCCGTCCTCACCGGCGTGCTGGTCAGCGCCGCCGGCGAGGAGATGACGATGGTCGCGACGGACTCCTACCGGCTCGCGGTGAAGCGAACCGGGTTGGAGGGGGCGATCGGCGGTGAGCTGGAGGCGAACATCCCGGCCCGCGCCCTGCGTGAGCTGGGGCGGCTCGTCGCCTCGACCGGCGCTGAGGAGGTTGCGGTCAGTCTGCTGCCCAACCAGGCTGTGTTCAGCGTAGGGACGATCCTCCTCAACACGAGGTTGATCGACGGGCAGTTCCCGAACTTTCGACAGCTCCTGCCGGAGTCCTACGAGCACGACGTCCGCCTGCCGCGATCCGAGCTGCTCGAGGTGGTGCGGCGGGTCAGCCAGCTTGCGCAGCGCAACGCGCCGCTACAGCTCTCCTTTGCGGCGGGCGAGCTGAAGGTCTCCGCGTCGACGCCGGAGGTCGGCGACGCCGAGGAGACGATGCCCGCCGCGTTCGAGGGCGAGCCGCTGGAGATCGGCTTCAACCCGGAGTTCCTCCGCGACGGAATCGAAAGCGTCGAGGGCGACGAG
>Ga0210101_1000312_pt1 | contig 17092 bp, 11 predicted proteins | sample Muzzi_PWC_D1_FD_185534 | JGI IMG/M metagenome (GOLD analysis project Ga0210101, IMG submission 185534) | Wetland microbial communities from San Francisco Bay, California, USA, that impact long-term carbon sequestration - Muzzi_PWC_D1 (SPAdes) | ecosystem: Environmental > Aquatic > Marine >... | reverse complement strand
ATTGATATCGGCCTTTAACATCGCCTCTATCCTTGCGGCCATCAATCCAAGCTCAGGGAAGCCATAACCGCCGGCAGAGCCCTTGAATTGATGCATCGAGGATTTGATGAAAGCACGGTCATTTTCAGCCAGGGCCTTGCTAACCTCGTGTTGACGGCCGCCGATCAATTCAATATATTTTTGTTTCAATTCATCAAATTCGGAATCTATACTCAACGGCTCTTCAATATCATTCGCTTTTTTAAGGTAACGGGATACTACCGTAAAAAAATGCTGTTTATCGATCGGCTTGCACAGGAAATCATTACAACCGGCGGCGATACAGTGGTCGCGATCCTCCTCTCCGATATTGGCCGTTAAGGCAACGATAGGCACACTGCGGCCCGTCTGTCGCAGGATCATTGCTGCCTCGGGTCCGTCCATCTTCGGCATCTGCATATCCATCAGCACCAGATCAAACTCCTCCTCCAACGCCCTTTCTACGGCCAGCTGGCCATTATCAACGACACAGATATCGAGACCGAGGCGTTTCAGGTAATGTCCCACCAGGCGCTGATTATCAATATTATCCTCAGCAAGCAATACCCTCCCCTGCAAACCATACTCTTGAATATTTATATCTTCAACTATCTGACTAGCGGAATCCTGCATACCGCCAACCTCATAGATCAGGTCCTGAAAAACGCTTGAATCCGTAGCCACACTGGCCACGAAATGGCTGCCTTCACCCGGTTTACTGGTCACCTTGATGTCACCGCCGAGCATTTGCGCCAGATGCCTGGATATATTCAGGCCCAAACCCGTGCCCCCAAAGCGGCGGGTGGTCGAGACATCCGCCTGAGTGAAACTATCAAATAATTTGTCAATCTTGGCATTCTCAATACCGATACCACTGTCCTCGACACTAAAATCAATCATGCCATCATCCGGACGACTTGAAATACGTAGACATACGGAACCATGTTCAGTAAATTTTATCGCGTTACTGCACAAATTTATCAGGATTTGTTTTAATCGTGTCGGATCGGTCTTTATCATGCGTGGCAACGGGAACTCATAGGCCAGATTGAATAGCAAGCCCTTATCAGTTGCGTGCATGGTCATTAGCCGCACGAGCTCGGATATCATACCGCCGAGTGAAACCATGATTAACTCGACTGTAAGCTTGTTATTTTCAATTTTAGACAAATCCAGGATGTCATTAATAACGGACTGGACATGCTTGCCAGTCCGTACAATAGCATCAACCGCTTCACGCCGTTCATCCTCGGACGTTGAATCATATTTAAGCCACTCCGCATAACCGATAACCGACGTCAAAGGAGTTCTTATCTCATGACTCATATTAGCAAGAAAACTGCTCTTGGCCTTGTTAGCGGCTTCGGCCTGCATACGCGCATCCTCGAGTTCACTGGTGCGTTTCGCCACAACCTGCTCAAGATTACGGTTGTGTTCGTTTACGTAACGATAAAGCTCATGACTGGACAGACTGTTGGATACACTCAGCAATAACATAGAAAGAAAATTCATAGGATGATCCTGAACATCGTTGATATCACATGCCTGTAAAGCGACAAACATGCCACGAATCCGTGAGCGGGTGGAAAGCACATGCAGGACTGCCGAACCCTGCCTGCCACTTCGACGCACCACACAGGCCCTGGATTGATTTAACGCCCAGGAAAATATTCCCTGATCGATATAATAGTCAATTTCCTGCTGCAACAATTCATTTTCCGTATAGGGATCACACTCACTGATTACAAATTCATGGCACGTTTCATCGACCAGCATAAAGGCCATGGCTTCGAACTCAAACAGTTTCTTGAGTTCGTGCATGACTTCTTTAAAAATACTTCTCTCGACGTTATCCACGCCGACCCTGATAAAGGAATCATTAAGGCTGGCCCCGACCTCCAGAGCCTGATTGATCCAGCGGTTCACCTCCTCCAGGTATTGGACGCGTAATTCGAGATTTCTGTCAGGCGCTGGCATATCCCAACTCATCACTATCAGGAAATACCAATGCCACAGCATCTCTATACTGACGTTCGAGTTGTGATGCTACAGGTGAAATAATGCTGATCGGCAATGCCAAAGTATCCCAGGCCACCTCATCAAGCGGTGATATAAGAATGTCACTCTCACCGCGCGCAACCCGGAGCGCCGTAGAAATGATCTCCGCAACATGTACCACGGCTGCATCAATACAGGTATAACAACTGTCATCATTTCTGTGATGGTAATGAATGCCGTCGATCATGTGTTGCGGCAATTCCCACCGCTTCAACAACTGTGCCCCGACTTCTCCGTGATCGAAACCCAATACTTTCCTTTCAATCACGTACAGCAATGCACCACTTTCCTCTGCCTTATTGATGATATGCCAGTATTTCTCCCCCAGCGCCTGGAACATCACCAGTCTTCCGATATCATGCAGCAGTCCGGCAACAAAGAACCGCTCGACGTTGAGTGCACCGCGGTAGGTAGCCAATATCCTTGCCGTTACCCCGCAGGCTATACTATCCCGCCAGAATTCATGCATGTTCACCTTGTCTTCCGGTATACCCTCAAACATTTCCTGAACGGCTGTCGCCATGACAATATCCGTGATTTGCTGGGTTCCGATTACGGTTACTGCGCGGGTTACCGTGTCGATATTCGAAGGAAAACTGTAAAATGAGCTGTTTGCAATGCGCAACAGCCTGGCCGTCAGCGCGGCATCTTCACTGATCAATGCTGCCACGTCACGATTTGACGACCGCATATTATCGATCACGGCTCTCAGCCGGATATAGACGCCGGGAAGAGTGATAAGATTTCCAGCCTTGACGATCAGGTCATCAATCGCCTGATTCACTATTCTCTCCTGCAGCCAGAATTTTTGCATGGGTGATTACGCACGTCTTGAACAACTCGACGACCGGCGCAAAATTCATGTCCATATGCGCAAAGCTTTTTTTCAATACCAGTTCTGTCTGCATCACGATTTCAGGATCAATTTTCTGTGTGGCGATATTGGCGGCCTGTTCTCCCGCCGTCCCCTCAATCAGTGCTTCGGTCAGACCCCAGGTCTTGAATATCCTCACATGTTTTTCAGTCAGACAGGCCCCGGCATTCAACAGTACTCTGCCGTTCATATGCACTGCATCAGCCGCCAGAACCATACCCGGCACCAGGTCATCAAGATTTACGCGTGTTGATGCTTCAGTCACCCACCCAACCCTTAGTCTGATAACTATCTGAATTATTCATCCTGCATAGCTTATGTGTATTGCTGTAAAGACTTTATCTACAGAAGTATTAAGTTCCTTGGCAGTATATCGGCACAGCATAAAAAGTGTTTACAGCCTCCTACCATCTCACCCGCCCGGTATAGGCGACCATCCTGATGAACGTGTAACTGATTCACAACCTATTGATTATTAATAATTTTAAATGGAACGGCCCGGCCTGGAGATAGCATGGCGTGCTGGCAAATATTGCCCTCACCGAAACGCGCTATGTCAGATCAGTCGTCGTCAGGGATATAGACCATGGTCTGCTCAAAGCCCAGTGATGCTTCATCGATCAGGGCAAATTCATGTTGACCGATCATGGCGATGTCGCCGTGTTTAAATAGTTTGCGTTTGATGTATTTACCGTTAATCATCGTGCCATTGGTACTCTGGCGGTCGCTGATATAGACATCATTTACGCCGTCCAGATATTCACTCGGCTTGACCTCGATCATGGCATGACGACCGCTAACAGTTATATCATCGACTCGTATATCGTTTTCCGAGCTGCGGCCTATAGTCACTACTCCCTCAAGCAACGGATATTCGTCAAAAATCTTGCCGCCCTGACTATGTACCAGTTTCGTCATCTTTAATCACCCCTGATTGTCATTGTGTATTAATCGTCAAGCCTTTCTTGTACCGGTGTTACCACCGCCAGAACAACCGAGACATTGTCCTCACCACCCGCCTGATTGGCCAGATTGACCAGCGTCTGTGCGGCCAGATCCCAGTTCTCACCACTATTCTCCAGAGTTTGCCTTATGTGCAAATCAGAAACCTTGTTGCTCAAGCCATCGGAACACAGCAGATATACATCACCTGTCATGGCAGGATACTGCATGATATCGGCAGTGCAGCTGGCTTTTATACCCAGTGCGCGTGTAATAACATTTCTGTAGTGACTATTCTCGGCCTCTTCCCTGCTTAATGCTCCCTGATCGACCAGTTGATTCACCAGCGAATGATCCTCGGTCATTTGTTCGATATCGCCGGAGCGCCAGCGATAGACCCGCGAATCACCTATATGGACCACGATAACCTTCTTTTCGACCAGGCAAGTCATGACAAGGGTCGTCCCCATGCGGGCACATTCCGGATTTTCATGAGCCCGCTGGTAAATATCTGCATTAATTCGATCAATCAACTGACCTATCGATGCTTTTACGGACACCTTATCATTGGTGGACAGTACCCTGTATTCACGCAATAACCCTTCCACTGCAAGACTGCTAGCCACGTCACCGGCACTGTGACCACCCATGCCATCTGCCAATACAGCCATATTACGATCTGTAGCCCAGCCGATGCTATCCTCATTATGCTGGCGTACCCGCCCCGTATCCGTCACGCCGACGACATCAAATCTGTAGTAATTACTCAACGACGCGCCCTCATAGTCACAGTCAGACCTTGCCGTTCCGCACAACTGAACAAGGCATCGGCCAGTAACCTTCCGGATTGAAAACGCTTGTCTATGTTCTTCTCCAGCGAGCGGTTAATAATACGTCCCAGACAGGCGGGCAGATCTGACCTGATCTTGCGGATACCCGCTGGTCGTGCATTGGCTATCTGGTACATCAAGGCTGCCATGGAATCTCCGGAGAACGGCAATTGGCCTGTAAACAGCTGGTACAAGGTTACGCCAAGTGAATACAGATCAGAACGGCCATCAACACGACGACCGGCAATCTGCTCGGGCGACATATAAAACGGACTGCCCAGTACGGCACCTGTACGGGTCTTGCTATTGTCCGTCAGACAGGCAATGCCAAAATCCATAATCTTCAATACATGTTTGTTGCTGTCGTACATGATGTTGGCCGGTTTGACATCACGATGAACAACCTTGCGTTCATGGGCATAATCCAGCGCTTCTGCAATGTGTATGCCGATATCGAAGACGGATTCCAGAGGCAACAGATTTTCCGCCCGTGTATAATAATCCAGGCTTTTACCTTCTATATAATCCATGGCTATATAGGCAAGATCGTGTTCTTCTCCTACATCAAAGATAGTCACGATATTGGGGTGATTTAACTGACCTGCGGTTTCCGCCTCCTTATAAAAACGTCGCTTCACATCCTCGAGATGTCCACTTTCAAACTCCTCTGCCAGGGCCATGGTCTTTATCGCCACGGTACGGGCTATCTTGGGATCATTCCCAAGATAGACCATACCCATCGCCCCGCGGCCAAGCTCCCTGACAATCTGATAGCGTCCGATAACCGGTCGGGCGATCAAGGTGTCGTCAAATATGATGGTCGCCGGCCCGGATTTATCTGTACTGACAGCACCATTACTAAAGGTTTCCGGCATTTCGCTAAGCTTGACGCTACGCTCCTGTGTATCGCGGTAACCGGGCACGGCCTGAGCGATCCGCTGATAGATGGATAATGCCTTACCAAACTGACGGCGACGCTCATAATCCATACCCAGACTGTATAATGGCTCCGCGGTGACTGTATTGACCGGGCACTTCGACAAACAATCCAGGGCAATGTCAAGATGACCCTGAGATTGATGATTCTGCGCAAGGTCACGATAGGCCCGCTCGGTTTCACGGCGAAAGAAGAATATCACTCCAGCCAGACGGTGACGTAATGGCATTACCAGGCTTGCGCATAGCAGCAGCCATACCGGTATTGTGAATGGCAACCATGTATTCTGGGTAATCAGCAGCAACAAACTGAGATTTAATATCAAAAAAGCCAGCGCCAGGCATATTATGGAACCGATATAACCGCGAAATCTTTCCGGCAGGAGCAATAAGATGATAACCACCAGCACGACCATGCCACGTTGAATGCCATATAACCATTCCGGCTGGCTGTAGTACTGCCCGGATATAAGCGCATCAATTGACCGCGTCATTGCTGTCATCATGCCCATATCGGCCGGATTGACAAGTCCGGCTGCCAACAGGCGTTCATCTGAGATAAAACCGACGAGAACGATTTTATTACGCAATGAGAATCTGTGGTTTCTACCACCAAGAATATCACCAGCCTTGAGTACCTGGTCATTTTCCTGCGCCAATTTATGCGGATGAGCGAACAGGCGATAATCAGGCCCGGTAGTGATAAATTTCTCCGCAAGCCGAACACCTTTACTGTTAATCGCATAATTATCATGATTACTGGATATCTTCCGCGCGACTAACTGCATCAGGAATGTGGGGAATAGCCCCTCACTAGTGGGTACAAATAACCGCGCTGCGGAGGTATTGTTATCGCGGTTGAAGATACCCAGTGCGCGAGCGGAAGACATAAAAATACTACCGGGGAAGCGACGGCTTTCAACTGCGGCCGCCGGTGGAGCGGATAATAGTTGCGCTATTCGCATAAACGTCCCCTGTTCTGTCTGCCCAGGATTCACCAGATCCAGTTGCTCGGGCACCCAGCGTACACTTTCCCCGGCGGGAAGATAGCCAACAGGCAGCACAACATTACCTGATCGGCGCATAGCCTTTACCAGCCGCTCATCACCTTTAATAGTAGCCAGAGTGGCCTCCAGGCTCTTTCTGGTTTTGGCTGTGAAAGTGGCTATAATCTTATGCAAACGCTCCACATCAATCGTTGTCGGTTGAGGTACCAGGGGTAACAACAAGCCGGTCGCGGCCACGTGCGCCTTTTTTAGCCTGACAATCAATTCTGCCAGCCGTGCATGTGATAATGCCCCACCTGTTGCCGGCTCCATATCATCGAGGGTAACGATAACCGTCCGTGGATTATTACTGACGGCGGGTAAAAACCGCATATACGCGTTAAATAACAGGTCATCACTACCGCGGGTTAGCGGCAAACAACTCACAATCAGAGCCAGCAAGCCCAACATTATCACCAGGAATCGATGGCTACCCAGAGTTGAGCTATTTAATTTGATATTCAAGGACTGTACTTACCCTGGCTGATATGAATATATAAAGACTACAGGGTTAGATCGGCAATTCACGGTCCGGCTTGAACAGCCTATACTGACATCCACCATGGATGACACAACCGACGTATAGAATAAAATTTCGAGGCCAAACAACGAATACTGGTAGCTGAATCAATCAGTCGCACATAATCAAACCGCATAAAGTTATGAATAACGTCACCGCCAATCTAGACAATTCTGTCTGCCGGCAATGAGTTCCAGGGCCATGAGCAACGAACAATCACATGCGATAGGTCATGAATTGCCTTTTTCAAAGGATTATGCACTGAACTTGCAGCCGGAAATATTGAAATCCCTTCCTTCCCCAATGCCGCCTTGCGGGTAAAATGGCACTGGATGATCCTGATTACTCAGCGGATAAGATCGAACGCATAGTCAGTACTGAACTGATTCTAGCGGCGGGCCTGATCAAGATAGCGAATTTCGCCTCCTTTTGCAGTCTCTCTTGAACTTATAGATATCCACCTTATCAAGACTTTCCATCATCCTGGTATAGTCCTCGTCAAGCAGATGTTCCTGTGTGAGGATTTTATCGAATAGCGTTATGAACTCGCCAACCTGATCGCTAAATTTAAGGCCATCACCCAGAAATGAAACAGTTTCCCTCATACAGGCATTGCCGATGTCCACTATTTTTTTTTCGATGTCATCCGAGAGATCATTAACCCTGACAATCTCACCGATACTCAAGGCCAGATTGTCGCACATGTTTTCAGTGATATGGACAACCTCTCTGTGCAATTCATCGCTGCCATCACGGATGGCACGCATATAATCAAGTACAAACTGGAAAACATGCTGCAATTGCCGGCTCAGCTGATTGTTAACAGCTTCTATTTTTATCAACCCGATACGGGAATCCATTACATCGCAGGTCATGCTCAGGAAATTGCTCAGCGCCTCATATTCATGCTCGTTTTTCAACGGCATATTTTTAATCAACACCGAGCAGTGCTGGCCGTTGACAATCATTCTTTTTCCGTAGTCAACCATGCGCCCCTTGGTCGACGCCAGTGATATTACTTTTTCTTCTATGGAACTGGAACTCGATGCACATGAATACATCAGATTCCTGTCCATTTCCCGGATCTGCAATGTACAGTTCATGCCCCGATCGTTAACAATATCGATAAAATGACCCGCCAGAATATCGTAACTCCCGCTGCTTAGGATATCAGCGCAAAATCGACTAATACGGGCATAAACAGCGGCATCCGAGCCAGCTTTGCCGGTCGCTGCGCCGACCTCATTATAGCTTTCCTCCCACTCTTTCTTTTGTCTTACGAGAGCCAGAATGCTCCTTATCTTTTGCACGAGTTCATTGGCATTAAACGGCTTGACCAGATAGTCTATTGCGCCTACTTCATAGCCCTTGATTATCTCTTCTTCGTTTTCACTGGCCGAGACAAATATGACCGGACAGTTTTCTGTTCTTGGATCATCCTTAATCCGCTGACAGGTTTGGTAACCATCGATTCCCGGCATCTGTATATCAAGCAGTATCATGTCAGGTATATTCTGACTTGTGATTTCTACTGCACTCTCGCCACTTTCCGCCTGCAGCACATCGTATTCACTGGCCAGTAATGCAGCCAGAAGATCCCTGTTAAGACTGTCATCATCAACAACCAGAATTTTCTCCATCCATTTTCTCCCATGATCACCATATCTTTTGATCACCAGTATTTAGCAGCATACAGACGACAGCAGGTAAATCTCCCAGGGACATCCACTCTATTAAGAAATCGAAAAATCCGGTAATCGTCAGTAATCGCTTACCGCGGCATCCTGGCCGCGTTCCTAAAACACATGGTATTGACTGTGTCGGCAATTCCTTCAAAACATTGGGCTTATCATCGAACAATCTTCTGGTTACCATCAACGGACCGACCAGGGTCAGAAAGATAATAGAATTCAGTAAATCCAGGTACTGACAATCATTGGCACAATAGCACTGCCAGAATTACGGATTGAGTCGTATTCCGGGCGATATCTACTGCGCACCCGGGTATTTAGCCCCTGACAGAAGCTTAGCGCCACACGGTCCGCCATTGTAATCATCGCGTGGTTTACAGCAATGCCTGATCCAGGCTCTCACCACCTGAATGGCGCGCAACCCGCGCGTTTGTCTGGCGTGATGCTACCCGGGAACCAAGCCCAACATAATAATATATTTTATTACAATGGGTTACAGCGTTTTAGTATTCCGGAAACGTATGCGGAATGGGGGGAAATAGAGGTTAAATAAGAGCGATAAAGGCCTGAAGAGACTAAAGATATGAGGATTTTAAACGATATTATTGTAACTAGTTCACATTTTGCCGGACATCCACCTCCATTGGAAGTTAGATTATTCCGCATTTGATAAGGATACACAATGACTGAACTTTCAAGGAGTTTTGATGAATATTTTGAAGTTATACCAGCTGACACTCCGGAGCTATTAGAAAAGGCATACAGGATTCGTTATCAATCCTATTGTCTTGAGGAACGTGTACCGGACTTCGAGGCCGAGAAATATCCGGACGGCCTCGAAACAGATTTATATGATAAACGATCGGTTCATAGCCTGTTACGCAATCGGCAAATGGACAAATTTGTCGGCACCGTAAGACTGGTCTTACATGACCCCGCGGATCCCCGCGCACAATTTCCCGTGGAAGAGTTTGCCAAAGAATATTTTGATAATCAATTAATCAATCCGGATGAATTGCCAAGAATCAATACCGCTGAAATATCCAGGTTATGCGTATTAAGCAATTACCGTATCCGAAAGGGTGAGCTGAATTCTAAAAAGAATAATATCGAGAAATTTATAACAAAGGACAACGATCGTCGTTCGTTCCCGCACCCGCTACTCGGTTTAATGGTAGCGATCATGCGCATGACAGTACAGCACAGCATCACCCACTGGTACGCCGGAATGGAGCCAGAACTCAATAAAAAACTCAACATGCTGGGATTGTGTCTGACGCCGATAGGACCCCTATTGGAGTACCATGGAAAACGTAATCCATACCTGGGTATCGTCAATGAGGTAATGAATAACGCATATACGATAAATCATGATATCTGGTCCCTACTAACGTCAAACGGCACAATCTGGCCGGCACCAACAGCAGAATACCTGAATTCAGTAAACGCCAATAATGGTGAAAATCGCTAGTTATATCAATGATAACAAGATCACAAACAACGTTGTTATATGATGGTTTCAGACATTCTGCCATGTGCATCAAGATGGCGTTATTACGTCTGCTAGCAGCACTTCTCCTCGTTACTACGTGGAACTCGAATACCTATGCACAGAACGATGAGATCGTTCTGGTCGTAAACCCGCAAATACAAGAACGGATGATCTCGCAGAGCACGGTACGAACTATCTTTGGCATGCGTCTGCATAAATGGAAGGAATACAACATAAAAGTCTTTGTACTTCCCGATGATGATCCTGTACATAACAGTTTTTCCAAGCAAATACTTGGTATGTTCCCACATCAGCTCCGCTGGGCATGGGACCGCCAGGTATTTTCAGGCACAGGGAGAGCACCGATTGTGGTTAAGAATGAAGATGAAATGCGGCAAAGTATAGCGTCCACACCAGGCGCTATCGGCTATCTTAGAAGGAGCCAGGTTGATGAAACCGTTCATGAATTATTACTTAAATAATCCTTCACATCAGGGCCGAACATGGCTTTTGATGCCAATGCTACTGGCTGTCTGCCTGTGTAGTACAGTTGCCAACGCAACGACATCCGATGACGAATATCAAATCCACGGATTTGCCAGCCAGGCCTACATTTCAACTACAGATAATAACTTTTTCGGGGAAACGAGTGCTAATGATAACTTTGGCTTTACTGAATTAGGGCTCAATGCCCTGGTGCGCCCAACTCCTAATTTTCACATCGCCGGACAGGTGTTATTACGTCGTGCCGGCGAAAGTGATGATGGAAAGATTCGCCTGGATTATGGCCTGGCTGACTACACTTTCATATCCAACCCCACGAAACGGCTGGGTATGCGTGCAGGCAGATTGTTAAATCCGTTGGGGTTTTACAATGAAACACGAGATGTAGCCCTTACACGCCCAAGCATCCTGCTTCCGCAATCCATCTATTTTGATAGAGCCCGTGATTTAGCCCTGTCATCTGATGGAATTCAGGTCTACGGCGAACACCGGGGGCCACATAATGAAATATTCTGGCAACTGGGTGTTGCCAACCCCAGGGTAGACAATCCTGAGATAGAGTTGGCCCTGTTAGCTGACCTGCCAGGCAGGCTCGAGTCTGATACCTCATATCTCGGACGCCTCTTGTGGGAGCGTGACGGCGGCCGTCTCCGAGTCTCCCTCAGTGCTATTCAGGCCAATATTAAATATGCATCATCAGGTCAACCGTTACCATTTGACCTGTCATCGGGCACCATTGTGTTTGAACCTACTGTGTTATCAATTCAATATAATACTGAATACTGGAGTCTGACATCTGAATATGCACTGCGTCACTTTGATTACAAGGACTTTGGCCCTGGCCTGGCCGATATGAATTTCACTGGCGAGAGTTATTATGTTCAGGGCAGTTACCGCTTTGCGTCCAAGTGGGATACATTTTTACGCTATGATGCCGCATATACTGACAAGGAAGACCGCAATGGAAGCGACTACGAAGTCGCAACCGGGAAACCTGCGCATAAACGCTTTGCCAAGGACTGGACTGTCGGTGTTGGCTGGATGGCGACACCAAAAATATTATTACGCGGTGAAGTGCATGTTATTGATGGTACCGCCTGGTTACCGGCACTCGATAACCTGCAGCCGACTAAACAATACTGGAATATGCTCAATCTATCATTATCCTATCGTTTCTAGACAGGTGTCTGGTCAATATGGAGATATAAATACCTGACAACAATGAGTCATGACAAACACTGAAGCACATAAGCCAAGGAAATTTCTTAGCCTTAAATGGAAGGTGCTTGCCCTCACCAGCCTTGTACTTTTAAGTATATCGATATCCCACATCACGCTGAACCACATTGCGCTGGTTAAACAGTTTGAAACACAGGCTGACATTACACACAAACAATATATAGTACAGGTCGGTGGTCTGATTGAAAGATCAGCCAAACAGTTGCAGCAGATTGGTGGCTTGCTGCCCATCCTTTCAGGCATGAAGGATCCCCTGATTTCGGAAAACAAGAGCCAACTTGAAGAAGCCTTTAATCAGCACTGGCCATCCCTGCAAATTGATATTGGCATCGGCCTGGTTAGATTCTATTCTAAGTCTAATAAGTTGTTGGGCATGTGGGGTGATCTGCAGAACAGCTCCCCGATAACCAGCACTGTATTAGGTAAGGTCTGGTATGCCAATGAAAGAGAACAGCCCGTCTCGGCGATGGATTGCAGTATCACATGCATACAATACACTGCCGTACCCATGCTGGCCGATGGGAAGAGCATCGGCGTAGTCCTGTTGGGACAATCTCTTGCCGATGTAATTCTGGCCTTCAAGCAGGTATCAGGAACGGATATTGGTGTCATTACAACAAGAAAAGAAAAGCCTGACAATGAAGACAGATCGGGAAAGTGGATCCCCGAATGGAAAGCAGATGTAACAGCAATCACAAGCCCGGAAACAACACTTAAGATACTTCATACAGGAGCAGTGCTGCAAAAATCGTTTTCACAGATATCGGATGGTGTTCGGGTTAAATTGAATGAAAGCAATTATAATATTCGCCTGATTCCGTTAAATGGCATAGAAGGTGGCGAGAAAACGAGTCTCGCGGTCATCACGGATATCTCCGATGACCTGATCAGAATTGGTCAGGACACCAAGGAAAGCTGGACTACTGCCATAATTGGTCTGTTTATTACCGTTGGATTCCTTCCCATCCTGATGTGGTCACCAATGTCGAGAATCCGGCGCACCTCGCTCAGATTACCATTACTATCCGAGAGAAAATTTAATGAGGCCAGGGCTGATGTAGAAAGGACACATCACTTGCGTATTTTTGACGACGAAACCGATATTCTCGATAAAACAGCTGTTGATCTCTCATATCAGCTGGAAGCACTTGAAAGCGAAACGAAAACCTATACCAATGCGCTGTCAGACCGGGCCAAGGAACTGGCCGTGCAAAAGGATTTTGTCACCAACCTTCTGGATACTGCCCAGGCTATTATTATAACGCAGGATAGTCGTGGTGAGATCACCATGCTTAACCAGTTTTGTGAAAAATTGGTGGGATATAACCAGAGCGAACTGTTGACCTTCCCATTCTTACGCCTTATATCGAGCGATAATATTACCAGCATGGTTATTCGTGAGTTGTCAGATCTTGTCGCCGGGAGAATTACCCAACTACATCATGAATTAACCATAAGATGCAAGGATGGAACTAAACGAGACATCGCCTGGTTTCATTCATATTCCAAACGACATGAGAATGAAGCGGCAACCGTACTATCAGTGGGCATCGACATCACAGACAGAAAGCTGGCCGAGGTTCATGCCCGCGCCGCACATTATGAAAAAATCAGTGCCGAGGCTGCCAATCTCTCCAAGAGCGCCTTCCTGGCTAACATGAGCCATGAGATACGTACACCGCTGACAGCTATTATCGGTTTTTCAGAATCAATGCTTGGTGGCGAGCAGTCAGAGTCAGAACGTGAACAAACAATCAAAACTATTATACGCAGTGGCCAGCATCTGCAAAAAATCATTAATGACATTCTCGATCTTTCCAAGGTTGAGGCAGGAAAACTGGATGTCGAATTAATCAAGGCTTCGCCATTCGAAATCATGGAAGATGTCAAACCCCTGGTTCAATTACAGGCAAAGGAAAAGGGCCTGGAGTTCTCCATCAACTATGAATTCCCAATGCCTGAATCCATAAAAACCGATAAATTCCGCCTGCGGCAGATACTAATCAATCTGTGTAACAATGCGGTAAAATTCACTCACGATGGAAATATCACTGTCAATGTCAGCTGTCATCCGGGAGCCAATATTATGGAATTCCGTATCGTTGATACCGGCATCGGGCTGTCTGACAACCAGAAAGATATCATCTTCGGCGCATTCTCACAGGCCGATTCATCGACAACAAGGCAATTTGGTGGTACCGGACTAGGACTATACCTGTCCAGACAATTAGCCCACAAACTCGGTGGTGACATTACTGTCGACAGCAATCCCGACGAAGGCAGTGTTTTCACACTCACGATCAACACCGGACCACTTGATAGCGTGCCCCTACTCTCTTCACCACCGAAGATGGCACAAGATACTATCAGTATGCCGGAGATCAGCAAACTGTCATTTTCGGGCAGACTGTTACTCGCCGAGGACAATGCAGACAATCAGCGCCTGATCTCCATGAGGGTCCAGCAAACCGGCGCGGACATCAGTATTGCAGAAAACGGAAAGGTGGCTATCGAAATGGCACTGAAACAACCCTACGACCTGATACTGATGGACATACAGATGCCGGTAATGAATGGCCTTGACGCGATAAAAACGTTACGCAATAAAGGCTATACTGGTTCGATTGTTGCACTGACTGCCAATGCCATGCAGGAGGATATCAATAATTGCAAAGAAGCCGGCAGCGATGGCTTCCTGACCAAACCGATCAAGTGGGATAAATTCTTTGAAGTACTGAAAAACAGCCTCCCCCCCGGCGAAAAGAGAAACAGCAATGACATTCAGCCGCTCAAGTCCACGTTGATTGACGATAACCCCAATATGCAGAATGTGGTCAAGCAATTCATTGATTACCTGCCCGAAAAGTTGGAAGAAATCAAAAACCTGTACCATGACAAGGATTTCACAATCCTCAAGGAACGCCTCCATACTATCAAGGGAACGGCGGGTAATTTCGGCTTCATGGACCTGACCAATGTCGCCGCCTCCATCGAGGAAGACCTGAAGAGCAAGAACTTTCCCGGTATTGAGGACCATTTTTCAGACTTCGACCATCTGTATCAACGTATAAAACTGGGTCAATAAATATGGGTTACTGAATAGCCATCCCATGGCCTGCGCGTCAATCAATAGGTTTTTCTATAAGCCGAAAGATTCAAATATTTATCCTCTGGACCCAAATATTTTTCCGGGTCATAGTAAACCGAGGTCAGATCCAGTTGCGGAATGTAGAACTCGCCCTGCGCACCAAGTAGACCCAGTATCGTGTGGTCGATAATATCAGCCCTGAACGTACGCTTCTCAAGCACCTGATGCGATATCGGTGAGTCCTTGAAGGCGCTGCTCTCCCACAGCAACATAGGGACTTCCCACATTTCCTTGACACGGGGATTATGACCGGAAAAATTAGTGTGATGAGCGACATCCTGGCCATGGTCGGCAATATACATCCATGCCGATTTGGGAATATTTCGTTTCATTAAACGTTCAAGCAACTGCGACAGGACATAATCCTCATAAAGGATGGCGCTATCATACATATTTCTGAATGAAATCGCCCACGGCGCCCGGTGCTTGTTTTTCAAGTCAACAGCAACCTCATCGTCGTAGACGTCTTCAAATCGTGCATAGCGTTCGGGATAACGAAAATTATAGGACGGATGAGCGCCGAGAATATGGACGACGATCAGTTTTTTTCCAGCCGGATCATCCAGCGCCTTTTCGTAGGGGTCAAGCACCACCTCATCCAGGGAGCTTTCGCCCCGGGAACCGCCGCTATTAGTAAAAATCACCTCATCGGCCTGCGATGCCATTACGGATACAATACCTCTATTTACGGTACCCTGGTTGGTAATCCAGAACACCTTGTAACCCAGATGTCTGGCAATGGTGACGATATTCGGCTTGCTTATCCATAGCCTGGGCTTGTCCATCGTCGCCGGTGACAGCATTTTGGTGATTGAGCCGATCGTCGAGCCATCGGCGGAAATCACATCCCTGAAAACCACCAGGTCATCCTTGTGTTTTTCCAGTTCCGGGTTGGTTTTGCGCGGGTAGCCATACAGTGACCAGTCCTTCCTGGTGTCACTTTCCCCGATCACAAACACCACCGTCTTTCCATCGGCTGCCGCGGTTAAATGCATCGAGGCCAGGCTTTCATCGCCGGCGGTACTGGCCAGTGACTCCTGTATTTGCCTTGCATCCTGTAAATCTTTTTGCCATACAAGATAAAAGTGAGGGAAATAGTAAAGGGGATTGGCGCGCCTTAACGCCGGGTTGAAATGGATAGCCACCAGTAGAAATGTGACCATTACCGTGACGATAAGACCCCTGAGCGTTTTCCTCGCCCGGTTCCCGGTGCCGGCGGTGATGTGGTCTTTAATAAAAAGCACCCAGTAAAGGACACAGAAGGCTGCGACGATGACGACATGTACCAGTATCTGACGCGCATATTGAATAAAGAATTCAGACGCCTCATTATTGTTGGTATTGAAGATCGACTGGATAACGACGGTGTCATCCTGCTGGATACCGAAAATATCCCTTACCGTAGCCTGGAAGGCGATATTCATGGAAAGAAGCAGCAGCGCAAGCGAGAGCAGGACCGTAAGATAAGAGCGCTTCGGCAGGATTTCCCGCCAGTAATAAAGGGTGGCCAGTGTGAAAAATCCCAGAACGGCCGCCTTTCCGGCCTGGGAGTAATTCAATATATCGAACAGATAATAGACAAGCGGGTACAGGCTGAATATAAGCGCCTTAAGCGACGGTTCCAGTTTGTTTATTTTTTCAATCAATGGTGGCGCATCGCCTTTCAAATCAAACGGGTCAGTTTATCATGCTTTGGTTTAGCGCCAAATATATTGGCTGCATTGCACGGGTTTAAGCATCACACTGCCTGTATCGTTACCTGCCCGTAAATATAGAGCCCCACCTGCGCCTTCA
>Ga0210101_1000310_pt1 | contig 17252 bp, 16 predicted proteins | sample Muzzi_PWC_D1_FD_185534 | JGI IMG/M metagenome (GOLD analysis project Ga0210101, IMG submission 185534) | Wetland microbial communities from San Francisco Bay, California, USA, that impact long-term carbon sequestration - Muzzi_PWC_D1 (SPAdes) | ecosystem: Environmental > Aquatic > Marine >... | reverse complement strand
ACTGACCGTGTTCAACGGCGGCGTCAAAGGCGGCAAGACGACGGTTTTCGTCCATGCATTCATCACGGTCCCGGTTCCGGCCGCAATCGTCACCAGGGTCCAGGTCACCCAAATTCGCCGCGGCCCCTATGGCATCCACGCCGTCGCCAACATTCCGGCGATCGCGGGCGGCGCCGGCTCTGTCACCTTCTTCAAGCTGACGATCGGCCGCAGCTTCACTTACAAGGGTAAGAAGGTCAGCTACCTGACTGCCAGCTGCCCGACCGGGCGCCTCCTCGCCAAAGGGCGTGTCCTGTTCGCCGACAGCACCCTCCTCAAACTCGCTCGAGTGCTGCCCTGCACCCCAAAGGGCTGAGCTGGACCGGGCCTCACCGCCGCTCAGCCGACAGCTGCGGGATGTGGCGTTCGACGTGCTCGGCGATCGTTTCCCGAACCCATTGCTGGGTCGCCTGGTCGGCCATCCGGAAGCGGCCGAGGAGCATCTTCTGGTCGGTCAGGGGCAGGCCGGCGATCTCCCAGCGGACGGCGAGGCGCTCGAAAAGCAGCTCGGCGCGGCGGCGCCAGGCGTCGTCCCGAGAGGTCGCTGCGGTCGCCGGCCCCGCTTCGATCTTGGCGATCGTGCCGGGGCTGAGCGACTCGCGCAGGGTCAGGGTGTTGCCCTCCCGGTCGGTGTAGTCGACGGTCGGGGCCTTCTGCCTCGCCCGTCGCTTCTTTCGCTTCGCCATCGGCCCGAGTCTGCCAGCCGCCGTCAGCCCTCGTCTGCCGGCGGGCGGCGGCGCGCCCGCTTGCGCTCGCCGGTGCGGCGCTTCTGCTCGAGGCGGCGCTTCCGCGCGGCGCGGCTCGGCTTGGTCGGGCGGCGCCGGCGCGGCGTTCGCAGCCCGGCGGCGATCTTCTCGGCCAGCCGCTGCAACGCCAGCTCGCGGTTGCGCGCCTGGCCTCGCGCCTCCTGGGCGACGGCGGTCACGGTGGGGCCGACCCGCTCGGCCAGCCGCGCCCGCTGGGCCTCGTCGAGGGTCAGCGACGCCGCTACATCGAACACCGCCTCGACCCGCGAGGCGGTCACGTTCGCGTGCTGCCCTCCCGGCCCGGAGGAGCGGCTGGCGCGCAGCTCGATCTCCGCCAGCGGTATCGAGAGCCGATCGTCGATCCGCAGCAGGTGGCCCATCGGGCAAGGATTACATCGCCTCGACCGCTCTGCTCCCGGCCCGCTCGCCCAGCACCCGGTAGGCCTCGAACTTCTGGTCCGTGTAGAGCTGGTCGATCGTCGAGTTGTGCGGGAAGCGCGGGTCCACCCTGTGGTGGGCCTCGACGTCCCAGGGCACGCCGTCGGTGAGCGAGTTGCGCACGTAGACCAGCCGGCCTTCGGTCCCGTCCCGGTAGGCGATCGCACCGGTGACGACGTCGCGCGCGGCGACCCCCGTCTCGTCGGGCGCCAGCTCCCCCGGATCGGACTCGAACTCGATCTCCACCCCCAGCTCGCTGCGCGCCAGCGAGATCGCGTCGCCGAGCGCGTCGAATTCGGCCCTTCCCTCGCCCGCCCCGCTCGCGTCGAAGCAGTAGATCTCCGTGCAGCCCCGCCGCAGCAGCTCGACCAGGCCGAGGTTCTCGTAGTGCCCGCCGTCGGTCACGTAGAGATACCTGCTCTGGACCCGGTTGCGGCCGAGCAGCTCGCAGAGCAGGTACCAGGGGCGCGGCCGTCCGTACCTCCTCGGCAGGCTCTTCCCGTTCCCCTCAGCGGCCACCCAGCGCGGGTTCGGCACCCACACCCCGAGCCGCAGGTTGGCCAGCGCCATCAGGAAGGTGAGCGGGCGAGGCGTCAGCTTGCCCATCGAGGGCGAGACCGCCGCGCCGGACATCGCGACCGCCGCCGGCAGGGTGAGGTCCCGCTTGCGGCGCCGAGAGAGGCGCTTCGCGAGGGTGGAGACGCTGTCCGGATCGAGGTCTTCGAAGGCGCCCTCCATCTCCTTCGTCCCCACCGCGCCGACCAGCGGCCCGCCGACCGTGTGGGCGCTGAAGGTGAAGCTCGTCACCGGCCGCCCCGGCGGGGTCGCGCCCGGGTCGGCGACGTTCGCCGCGGCGCAGACGAGCAGGGTCGGCCACTCGTGGCCGCGGTCCTCCTCCTCGTCGCGCTTTTCGGAGAGCGCCGTGTGGGAGAGGGCGACCAGGTCGTCGTAGGACCTCTCGACCGCGACCCCCCGTCCGTCGTCCAGCACCTCGACCCGTTCCCCCTCCTCCGCCGTCAGCTCGCCGCGCGCCCGTTTCAGCGAGAAGGCGCTGCTCAGCCGGCGCTTGTAATAGGGGTGCAGCGACCAGGTGGTCAGGTCGAGCAGCGGGTACAGCGCGGCGAAGAGGAGCAGCAGCCCGGCGCCGACCGCGGCGACTCCCAGGTCGATGCTGCCGTCCCGGTCGACGCGCGCCATCCCCTCGCCCAGGGCCAGCGCCACGACGAGCAGGATCAGCAGCGGCCCGACCAGGCCGCCGGCCGCGTAGACGACCGCCTTCCGAGCGGCCGATCCGAGCTTGCCGAGCACCTTCCGGGCGCCTTCCTGCACCCCCTTCGAGCTGAGCAGGTGCCCGAGCTGAGCAGCCACCCCGGCGAGCAGCGCGAGGAAGCCGGCGCCGACCGCGCCGGCGCCGAGGCCGAGCGTCGGTTCCACGTCGCTCTCCCCGATCGCAGTCGTCGCGGCGTCGCTCCCGTTGCCAAGTTCGGCCAGCCAGTCGACCAGGTAGGGCAGCGCGATCAGGATCAGGGCCAGCAGCGCCGCGACCAGCAGCAGGCGCGCCGCCCAGATCGCGAAGAAGCGCTCCCAGCGATCGGCGCGCCAGCGAAACAGCAGCGTCGCCACGCCGGACAGACCTGCGGCGGCCAGCGCTCCGGCCGGGACCAGCCAGAACCACAGCGGCAGCTCCGCCGCGCAGGCGTCTCCCGTGCAGGGCCCGGCCAGGCCCTGCACGAACGGCGCATAGAGGAAGCCGGCCAGCAGCAGGGTGAGGCCGACAAGCGGCAGCGAGATGAACAGCAGGTTGAGCAGCATGCCGAGCACGATCCGCCAGGCCAGATAGAGCTTGTCGGTGAAGGTCGGCGCCAGGTAGGAGCAGCGGTTGCGCAGGTACTGCTCCTCCGGCGAGCCGGGGGCGAACGGCGGGCGAACCTCCGGGTCGCCGGCGGGCACCTCTCGGGCGACGGTCGAGACGGCCGCCGCGATGTAGGAGCCGCCGGACACCGCGGCGAGGTAGCGGGCGCGCTTCAGCTCGCCCTCGCGCTGCAGGGCCTGCAGCGCCCCGAGCGAGAACGCGGCGGAGCGGATGCCACCGCCGGAGCAGCAGATCCCCGCCTTGCGCGGCTCCGGATCCTCGACCGGGCCGAGATGGGACGGGACCGGCTCCGCGCGGGCCCCGTTGAAGAGCCAGCGGCGGAACCGCCCCGCGGGCGCGACCGCGGCGCGCCAGCGGGAACCCGCCGGAACCCGCGCTCGCAGCCCGCCGTCGTCGGCTGGCTTCCGCGCCATTGGCGGCAAACCTAACCGATCTGGTTAGGGCACTTCAATCCGATCAGGAAAGCGCGTCGATCTTCGTCGCCAGCTCGAAGTCCGACGCGGTGACACCGCCATCGGAGTGGGTGGAGATCGAGACCGTCACCTCGTCCCAGGAGATCGAGAGATCGGGGTGGTGGTTCATCTCCTCCGCCGGGCCGGCGACGCTGTTGACGAAGTTCACCGAGCCGACGAAATCGCCGCGTTTGAAGGCCTTCTGGATCGCGTTGCCGACTCGCGACCAGCCGGGGTGCTCGGTCAGCCTGGCGTCGATCTCGGAATCGCTCAGGGGAGTCATCCGCCCAAATGGTGGCACAAGCGCCCGTACCGAAAGGGGACCAATTGGGGGTCCCGGAAAATCGAAGCCTCGCCCCGTCGCTCAGCCCCCGATCGGCGCACGCGGGTTGGGCCCCCAGAAGACCAGGCTGCCGAGCATGCCGATCACGTGGACGAGGATGATGTTGACGACCATCGACTGCGCCGTCGCCGTGCCCACCCCGACCGGCCCGCCGGAGGCCGTGTAGCCGTAGTAGCAGCCGACCACGACGATCGCGGTAGCCATGGTCATCGCCTTGATCGCGCTGAAGGCCAGGTCGACCGGGTCTTGGAACATCCAGAAGATCAGCAGGTAGCCGCCCGAGGAGACGTCGCCGACCTGCTGGACCACGGCCAGGTAGCTGGCCAGATAGGCGACGCCGATCCCAACCAGGTAGATGACCGGCAGCGCGATCCAGGCGGCGAGCAGCCGCGTCGCGGCGAGGAAGCTGAGTGGCTGGATGCCCATCACCTCGAGCGCGTCGATCTCGTCGGAGATCCGCATCGCGCCCAGCTCGGCGACGATCCCGGTCCCGACCTTGGCCGAGAGGATGTAGCCGAAGGCGTACGGCAGCCCCTCGCGCAGGTCGCAGTACGCCGAGAACAGGCCGGCCAGGGCGGGAGCGCCCTGGGAGCGGACGAAATAGGCGCCGATCACCCCGCAGTTGAGGCCGAGGATGAAGACGAAGGCCCAGATGATCAGCGCCGAGCCGAGGATCAGGATCCCGGCCTGCCTCACCGTCTCGCCGAAGAACTTGAAGACGCGCCCCGAGTAGACGATCCCGGCGACCCGGTTGCCGAAGCCGACGATCTCGCCGAAGGCGTCGAGCCAGCCGCGCGGGACGTCCAGCCAGCCGGTCATCGCCGCCCCGTCCTCAACGGATCGACTGCAGTTCGGGGTTCGTGGCGAGCAGGACCGTCTGGAACACGTAGAGGAAGGCGAAGACGCCCATGAACGAGATCACCACGGCCTGGTTGACCGCGCGCCCGACCCCCTCCGCCCCGCCGGACGCAGTCATCCCTTTGAAGCAGCAGACGACGGCGATGATCCCGCCGAACAGGGAGCACATCAGCACCGAGCCCCAGATGTCGGTGATCGAGGCGTTGGCGAACAGCGTCGCGAAGAAGCCGCCCAGCGACTGGCGGTAGATCAGCTCGGCGGCGATGCCCGCGGTGAGGCCGAAGACGATCGCGAAGACGTCGAGCAGCGCGGTGATCGCGATCAGCGCCAGGAAGCGCGGCACCACGAGGTTCTTGATCGGGTCGACGCCGAGCACCTGGAGGGCGTCGAGCTCCTCGCGGATCTTGCGGGCGCCGAGGTCAGCGGTGATCGCGGTGCCGGCGACGCCGCCGACCACCACCGCGGTGACGACCGGCCCGATGAAGCGGACCGCCGTGACCACGAAGAAGCCGCCGAGCCGATCGAGGCCGCCGAACAGGTTGAGGATGCCCGCCGCCTGGAGCCCGGGCGCGCCGAGGCAGAGGGCGAAGGTCGAGATCGAGGCCGGGAACCAGGAGAGTTTGAGGACGAAGAGGAACTGGCCGACCAGCTCCTCGCCGTAGGGATACGGAGGCCGCACCGCCGCGACGATCGTCCGCGCGGTGAGGATCACCATCTCCCCGGTCTGCTCGAAGCCGGACCGCAGGGGGAGGACGACTCGCTCTACGACCTGCGCCGCCACCAGCTCATCGCCCGCTCGAGGGGACTCGCCTCCAGCGCCCGCTCCCGTCCCTTCTCGCGGGCTCGCCGCTCAGCCGCCCGCTGCACCTCCGAGAGCTGGGCGATCAGCCTGTCGCGGGTCTGCTCCAGCTCTTCGACCCCGGCGACGTGAGCCAGGGCGCGGCGCGGCGCGGTCGGCGGGCCGCCGGGCACCGGCGGGTAGGTCGCCAGCTCCGCCTCGAGCCGGGCGATCTGGCGCCGCAGCTCGTGGCGGACCTCGATCGCCTCGCTCTCCTCCGCCACGTCCGGCAGCTGATCCGCCAACTCCCCCGCGGGGCCCTCCAGCGCCCCCGGCATGCTCGCGCAGGCGGACGCGACGATCGCCAGGTCGCGGGGGCTGAGCCCCGCCTCGCTGGCCCGCCGCAGCGCGTCGGTGGCGATCTCCTCGAGCTGCGGCGCCGCCGCGATCCCGGTGGCGACGAAGGTGCCCTGGCCCTGGCGGCTGACCACCAGGCCCTCCTCCTCCAGCCCCGCGTAGACGGCGCGAACCGTGTTGACGTTGACCCCGGCCCACTCGGAGAGGCGCCGGAAGCTCGGCAGCCGCTCGCCGACGCCGAGCCGGCCGCTGGCGATCAGCGCCCGCAGCCGCCAGGTCAGCTGCAGGCCGACCGGCAGCTCGTCGCCGGGGTCGGTGGCGAATGGATTTGCCGCCTGATCGTGCCGAACCTGCTGTGCCACTTTACAGGCACAATAGCGCCTGTCGGTGCGCTAATCAACTAGTACAGCCACGGAGGACGGGCGAGTCGGGGCCTCATGGCGTCAGGACGACCTTCAGCGCCTCCCGGTTGTCGTAGAGCCTGTAGGCCTCGGCGGCCTGCTCGAGCTTCATGTGGTGGGTGACCAGCGGCGCGGGGTCGAGCTTGCCCGCCTCGATCAGCCCCAGCACCCGGTCGACGTGGGCGATCACGTTGGCCAGCCCCAGCCGCAGGGTCAATCCCTTCAGCCAGGCAAGGCCGATCGGCACCTCGCCCTGGCCGGCGTAGGCGCCGATCCCGGAGACCGTGCCCGCGTCGCGGGCGAGGCTGATCGCCATCGCCAGCGGACCCGGATCGCCGACCGCGTCGACCGCCACGTCGACGCCGCGGCCCTCGGTGGCCCCGCGCACGCCCCGTTTCGGGTCGTCCTCGCTGAGGTGCAGCGGGGTGGCGCCGAAGCGCTCCGCCATCGCCAGCCGCGCCCCGACCGAGTCGATCGCGAAGACCTTGGTCGCGCCGGCGGCGATCGCGGCCTGCACGGCACACAGCCCCACCGGCCCGAGCCCGAGCACCGCGACCGTGTCGCCGGACCGCGTCCCCGCGTGGGCGACGGCGTGGTAGCCGGTCCCCATCACGTCGCCCGCGAACAGCGCCACCTCGTCGGCCATCCCCTCCGGGACGCGTCGCAGGGTCAGATTGGCGCGCGGCACCAGCAGCTGCTCGGCCTGGGCGCCCTGCAGGTCGCCCAGCTTCGCGCCGTGGCCGAAGGTGCGGCCCCGCTCACAGCGGTGGTACTCGCAGCGCAGGCAGGCGGCGCAGGTCGCGCAGGCGACGTGGAAGCAGCCGAGCACCCGATCGCCGGCGGCGACCCGCTCGACCGCCGGCCCGACCGCAAGCACCGTGCCGACGAACTCATGGCCGATCGTGAAGCCGGGCTCGACCGGCACCCGCCCGTGGAAGATATGCAGATCGGAGCCGCAGATCCCGCTCGCCTCCACCCGCACCAGCGCGTCGTCGGCGGCGCCGACCTCGGGGTCGGGCTTCTCCTCGATCCGGACCTCGCCGGGCGCCTGGAAGGTGACCGCGCGCATGCGGCGAACCGTATCGTCCCGCCCCCCACCGGCCTGCGTTCCCACTTAACCCTGGATGGGAGGGAAAACTGCGAACGCCGGGGCTGAACGCCGGGGCTACCCGACGCTTACCCCGGGAACCTGGAAGCGGCCCGCGTCGACGCCGGGGCTGGCCGTCTCGGCGATCCGCGCCTCGAGCGCCAGCTCGCGCTCGAAGTCGGCCGCCTCGCCGTGCCGGAAGGAGATGTCCTTGCCCTCCAGCAGCTCGATGAAGATCTCGACGAAGCGCGCGTCGAGCTGTCCGCCGGCAACCTGCCGCAGCTCCTGGATCGCCTCGTAGTTGGAGACCGGCGCGCGATAGGAGTCGCGGGCGGTCATCACGTCGTAGGTGTCCGCGACCGAGATGATTCGCGCCAGCTCGGGGATCTCGTCGCCCTCCAGCCCGCGCGGGTAGCCCTTGCCGTCGGGCCGCTCGTGGTGGGCGAGGATGATCTCCGCAACCGGCCCGTAGCCGTCGAGCGAGGAGACCACCCGGGCGCCCTGCTGCGGGTGGCGGCGGATCAGCATCCAGTCTTCGTCGGTCAGCGGCACGTTGGCCTTGAGGATCCGGTCGGGCAGGATGAACTTGCCGATGTCGTGCAGGAGCGCGGCGATGTGGACCAGCTCCTCCTCCTGGCGCGAGAAGCCGGCCCGCTTTGCGATCGCCCGCGAGTAGCGGGCCACGGCGGCGCTGTGCCGGGCGGTCATCCGATCCCGCAGGTCGAGCGTCCGCAGCAGCGCGCTCAGCATCCCGACCTGGAAGCTGGCGAGCTGCTTGCTGCGCCTCTCCAGCTCCTCGGCTCGCTGCTGCGAGACGATCAGCGCGCCGAGCAGGTACTGGAAGGTGACGAGGACGACGCCGAACAGGGCGATCGCCGCCAGACCGGCCGCGTGGTACAGGTAGGCGACCCCGACCGCCATCAGCGCCGCGGCAAGCTCGGAGGGGAGCAGCGGCACCAGGGCGGTGCGCACCTTGGCGACGAACGAGGCGCGTTCCAGGTAGCAGGCGTAGGTCGCGATCATCGCGAAGTTGATCGCCAGGGCGAGCAGGAAGATGCCGAAGACCAGCCCGTAGAAGCCGGGGTCGCTCTGGCCGAGGCCGGTGCTCGCGAGGATTTCGTGGAAGAGCACGCCGCCGATCAGCGGAAAGGCCGCGTAGGTCAGCAGGTTGTTGACGAAGTAGTGCGTCTCCTCGCGCCACCGCAGCCAGCCGAAGCCGATCGTCAACACGCCGATCAGCGCCGCGGGGGTACCGCCGAGGAAGACCATCGAGAGGACCAGCGCCAGGAAGCTGCCCGAGATGCGGATCTTGCGGCCGGTCGAGGCCGAGGTCAGATCGCTGAAGATCGAGAACCCGAGCAGGATCGAGAACAGCGCGATGTCCCAGTCGGCCAGCGAAGCGCGCCAGATCGCGGCAGCGGCAACCAAGGCCAGTCCCGCGGCCTGCACAGCTACGACTCTGTTGGTGGGGCGAGGGCTACCCATTTGTCGACAGGGGGCCGGCGCTCGACGGGGGCGCCGCCCTGGCCCTTGGGATTCCGCAGCAGGGACGGGTTCCCTGCGCCGGGGACGGAGCAACCTCGATACGAGCGTTACTTCCTTGCGGAAGCTACCCACCAACCTTCCGTCTTACAAGGGCGGATAGCCGGATTGACCGTGAGCTTGCAGGCCGGGATACTCCCCTCAGCACCGGGATCCCGGCCGCAGCTGGCCTGAAAGGCGAAGGGCGCCCTTGGGCGCCCTTCGGAAACTGGTGCGGGCGCCTGCTCGGCGCTCGTCTTGTTGAGATCTAGCCGTGACGGTAGCCCATGCCTAGTTCCTTCCTGTCGACTGAAGCCCTCAGATCTCGCGTTTGCGATCTGAAATTGATGCGTTGCGTGGCAACTTTGTAGCACAACCTGGCGAAAACTTGTGCACCTGCAGGAAAAGTTGTGCAGAAATCCGGTAGTACGAGTGGCCACCAATGCGTAGGCCACGCCTGACCGACCCCCTGCGGCGGCCCCTCTTTCGGCGGCTGGCGACGACCTATGCGGTCAACGAGCTGGGCGACTGGATGGGGATCGTCGCCCTCTCGGTGCTCGTCTTCGATCGCACCGACAGCGCCCTCGCCACCGCGGGGCTCTTCCTCGGCACCCGCTTCCTCCCCGCCCTCCTGGCCCCGGTCCTGGTCGCCCGCGTCGAGCAGCCGCCGCCGCGCTTCGCGCTGCCGGTGATCTACTGCGGCGAGGCCGCCGCCTTCGGCGCCCTCGCCCTGCTCGCCGGCAACTTCTCGCTCGCCGCGGTGATCGCCCTGGCGGCGGTCGACGGCGCCCTTGCGCTCTCGGGACGGGCGCTGACCCGCGCCGTGGTCGTCCGCCTACTCGAGCCGACCGGGGAATTGCGGTCCGGCAACGCGGTGCTCAACGTCGCCTTCACCGGCGGGGCGGCGATCGGCCCGGCGATCGCCGGCCTGGTCGTCGCCGGCTTCGGCGTGCAGTCGGCGCTCCTGCTCGACGCCGTTTCCTTCTACGCGATCGCCTGCATCCTGCTGACCGCCGGCCCGATGCCCGAGGTCGAGCCCGATGCCTTGCGCCTGCGGGACCGGCTCCGGGCCGGCGCCGCCTACATCCGCGCGAGGCCGACGCTGCGCCGCCTGCTGAGCGCGCAGGGCGCCGCCTTCGTCTTCTTCGCGGCGGTCCTGCCGATCGAGGTGATCTACGCCAAGCAGACGCTCGGGGCCGGCGACTCGGGTTACGGCCTGCTGCTGGCCAGCTGGGGGGCGGGCATGGTCCTCGGCAGCCTCATCTTCGCGGCGGCGCGACGCGCCCCGCTGCCGCTGCTCCTCTTCTTCAGCACGCTCGCGGTCGGGGCCGGCTACCTCGGCCTTGCCGCCGCCCCGACGCTCGCCGTGGCCTGCGCCGCCTCGGTGCTGGGCGGCGGGGGCAACGGCGTCCAGTGGGTGGCCGCGATCAGCGCCGTGCAGGAGCTGACGTCCGAATCGATGCAGGCACGGGTGCTGAGCGTGCTCGAGTCGATCGGCGCGGCGATGCCCGGAATCGGATTCCTGCTCGGCGGGCTGATCGCGGCCAACCTGAGCCCGCGCGCGACCTTTCTCGCCGCCGGCGCCGGCGTAATCGCGATCGTCGCCGTCTCCAGTCTGCTTCTGGGCAGGAGATGGCCCGGCGACGGCGCAGTAGTGCACGCAGAGGAGGTTGACGCCGCCGAAGAGATTATGGTGGAGTTACTTCCAGCAGAGGTTCTGTCCAGCCCAGAACGGAGGCCATGACGTGAAGAAGCTCGCGGCGACGCTGACGGTTATCGGGATGGCGGTGATCGCGTCGAGCCTCTCCTCCTGCGGCGGCTCGAGCGGCAAGGAGGGGGGAACGCTGACGATCAGCTTCGCCTCCTACCCCGAATCGCTCGATCCGCAGATCTGCTACGCGCTGGAAGGCTGGTCGGCCCTGTACGACACCTACATCCCGCTGCTGACCTACGCGCACGCCGAAGGCGAAGCCGGCACCGAAGTGGTCCCGGGCCTGGCCGAGAGCCTGCCGAAGATCTCCGACGACGGCAAGACCTACACGCTGACCCTGCGCAAGGGCCTCAAATACTCCGACGGGTCGCCGGTCAAGGCCTCCGACTTCAAGAGCACGGTCGAACGAATGTTCAAGCTCGACTCGGGCGGCTCCTACTACTACACCGGCATCGTCGGCGCCGAAGAGTTCCAGGAAACCAAGGAAGGCGGCATCCCGGGCATCGAAACCGACGACGCGAGCGGCGAGATCACGATCCACCTGGTCCAGCCGAGCGGCACGTTCACCTACCAGCTGGGCTTGCTGTTCGTCGCCCCGGTGCCGGCGAGCACGCCCGCCAAGGACCAGTCGGCCAACCCGCCCCCGGCGACCGGCCCCTACGCGATCGTCAAGTCCGACCCGGGCAAGAGCTGGTCCTACGAGCGCAACCCGCAGTGGGCGAAGAACAACGCGGACCTGATGCCCGACCTGCCCAGCGGCCACGTCGACAAGATCGAAGCCAGCGTCATCCGCAACCAGTCGACCCAGGTCAACGACGTCGAGCAGGGCAAGACCGACTGGATGTTCGACCCCGTGCCGCCCGATCGCATCGGCTCGATCAGGCAGCGCTACGAGGGCACCCAGTTCCGGGAAGTGTCCTCGATCAGCACCTACTTCTTCTGGATGAACACGACGCAACCGCCGTTCGACGACCTCAAGGTGCGCCAGGCGGTCAACTACGCGATCGACCCGGCGGCGCTGGAACGCATCTACGCGGGCCAGATGAAGGCCACCCAGCAGATCCTGCCGCCCGGCATGCCCGGCTACGAGCAGTTCGTGCTCTACCCGCACGACATCGCGAAGGCGAAGAAGCTGATCGCCGAAGCCGACCCCTCCGACCGCGAGATCACCGTCTGGACCGACAACTTCAGCCCCAGCGACGACGTCGGCGCTTACTACCAGGACGTGCTGGAGAAGCTCGGCTTCAGCGCGAAGCTGAAAGTCCTCAATTCCGACAACTACTTCACGGTGATCGGCAACACCTCGACGCCCGACCTCGACACCGGCTGGGCCAACTGGTTCGTGGACTACCCCAACCCGAGCGGCTTCTTCGAAGCGCTGGCCGGCTCGAACATCGCGCCGACCAACAACATCAACCTCGCCCAGATCGACGTCCCGTCGCTGAACAAGAAGGTCGAACGGCTCGACGAACAGCAGCTCGGACCGAACCAGGAGAAGGAATTCGCGGCCCTCGACCGCGAATACATGGAACAGGCTCCCTGGGCGCCCTACGGCAACTTCACGCTGTCGGTCTTCGTCTCGAGCGAAGTCGAGCTCGACAAGGTGATCTGGAACCCGACCTTCTCCGGCGACCTGGCGAGCTTCCAGCTCAAGTAGCCGCCAGGCGCTGCTTCACAATACGGCGGTGGCCTCGCCGCCCAACGCCGAGTCCCGTCCCAGGGGAGGGAGTCCGTGGGGCCTGGCGCTGAGGCGCCTGCGGCGCAACCGGATCGCGCTCGGCTCCCTCGGCCTGTTCGTGCTGATCGTCGCCTTCGCCCTCGCCGCGCCGCTGTGGGCCGACCGGGTCGCCCACACCGGCCCGAACGCGACCCACACGCTGGAGCGGATCAGCGTCGACGGGGAACGCCGCGACGTGGTCAGCCCCGACGGAACCCCGATTGGGCCGGTCTGGCTCGGGGCCGGCGGCAGGTTCTTCCTCGGCGCCGACGGGCGGCTCGGCCGCGACGAGATGGTGCGGCTGATGTACGGCGGGCGCACCTCGCTCTTCGTCAGCCTCGTCGCGGCGCTGATCACCACCCTGCTCGCGGTCTCGCTCGGCCTGCTCGCCGGCTACTTCCGGGGCGCGACCGACGCGGTCATCTCGCGCCTCCTCGACGTCATCTGGGCCTTTCCGGTCCTGCTGCTGGGGATCGCGCTGGGCACCGCGCTGGCGGTCGGCGGCCTGCAGATCGGTCCGCTCTCGCTGTCCAGCGGATCGATCTGGATCCCGATCCTGATCATCGGCTTCGTCTACACGCCCTACATGGCGCGGCCGATCCGCGGCGAGGTGCTGGTGCTGCGCGAGAAGGAGTTCGTGGAGGCTGCGGTCGCGCAGGGGGCGGGGCCGCTGCGCGTCATGCTCGGCGAGCTGCTGCCCAACCTCTGGTCGACGATCATCGTCTTCTTCACGCTCAACATCGCCAACAACATGCTGCTCGAGTCGGCGCTCTCCTTCCTCGGCGCCGGCGTGCAACCGCCCAACTCCTCGTGGGGGACGATGATCTCGACCGGGATCGGGCTGATCTACAGCGCGCCGCTGCTGACGATCATCCCGGGCACGATGATCCTGCTCACCGTGCTCTCGCTGAACGTCTTCGGCGACGGGCTGCGCGACGCGCTCGACCCCAGGTCCCGGGTGCGGCTCGAGGCCCACGCAGGCAGCTTCGAGCCCGAGGAGAGGTCGGCCTGATGGCCCGCTTCGCGGCACGCCGCCTGCTCGGGATGCTGCTCGTCCTGGTCGCCGTAACGGTGATCGTATTCGTGATCTTCAACGTGATCCCGAGCTCCGACCCGGCCGCCCGGATCGCCGGCCAGAGGGGCGCCACCGACCCGCAGCTGATCGCCAACATCAACCGGGAATGGGGCTTCGACGAGTCGCTGCCTGTTCAGTACTGGCGGATGATGGAGAAGGTCTTCGGCGGCGACCTGATCTCCTACACGACCCGCCAGAGCGTCGACGAGCAGATCTGGGAGGGGGTCCCGGCCACCTTCTCGCTCTGCATCGGCGCCGCCGTGATCTGGTTGTCGCTCGGCGTCCTGTTCGGCTATCTGTCCGCGGTGCGGGCCGGTGGGCTCACCGACCGGGCGCTGACCATCCTCGCCCTGGTCGGGATCTCGATGCCGGTCTTCTGGCTTGCCGCGATCTTCCTCTACTACCTGACCTTCAAGGTCGAGCTGTTTCCCTCGGGCAGCTACGTGCCACTCACCCAGAACCCGCTCGACTGGGCGTACCACCTGGTCCTCCCCTGGCTGACCCTGGCGGTCATCTTCGTCGGCTTCTACAGCCGCGTGCTGCGATCCAACATGCTCGACGCGATGCACGAGGACTACGTGCGGACCGCCCGCGCCAAGGGGCTGAGCGACCGCCAGGTGCGGACGCGGCATGTGCTGCGCAACTCGCTGATCCCGATCGTGACGCTGTTCGGGCTCGACTTCGGCGTCGTGATCGGCGGCGGCGCGATCCTCACCGAGTCGATCTTCAACCTCCAGGGGGTGGGCCAGTACGCGGCCGAAGCGATCGAAAACCTCGACCTGCCGCCGATCATGGCCGTCACCATGTTCGCCGCCTTCTTCATCGTGCTCTTCAACGCCCTGGTCGACATCGCCTACGCCTGGCTCGACCCGCGGATCCGGCTGGGGGGATCGGCCCGGTGAGCGAGGCGCTGCTCGCCGTGCGCGACCTGCGGGTCGAGTTCGTCACCGAAGGCGGTCCGCTGCGGGCGGTGGACGGCGTCTCCTTCGACCTCTCCCCCGGCGAGGTGCTGGCGATCGTCGGCGAGTCGGGCTCGGGCAAGAGCGTCACCGCGCAGACGATCCTCGGCCTGACCCGTTCGCCCAACGCGCGGATCGAGGGCACCGCGAGCCTGCGCGGCGAGGAGCTGCTGGCGGCGAGCGAAGCCGAGCTGCGCAAGGTGCGCGGCGACCGGATCGCGATGGTCTTCCAGGACCCCCTCACCTCGCTCAACCCGGTCCGCCGGGTCGGCGACCAGATCGTCGAGGCGATCCGCGCCCACCGCGAGCGGATCGGCCGCGGGGAGGCCCGCGGGCTGACCGTGGAGATGCTCGACTCGGTCGGCATCCCCCAGCCCGAGCGGCGGATCGACGACTACCCGCACGAGCTCTCGGGTGGGATGCGGCAGCGGGCGATGATCGCGATGGCGCTGGCGCTCGACCCAGAGGTGTTGATCGCCGACGAGCCGACCACCGCCCTCGACGTGACGATCCAGGCGCAGATCCTCGACCTCCTGCGGCGCCTCAACCGTGAGCGCGACCTGGCCACGGTGCTGATCAGCCATGACCTCGGCGTGGTGGCCGAAATCGCCGACCGGGTGCTGGTGATGTACGCCGGGCGGGTGGTCGAGGAGGGAGCGCTCGACGAGATCTTCTACGACCCCCAGCACCCCTACACCTGGGGCCTGCTCGGCTCGCTCACCCGCCTCGACCGCGAGCGGCCCGAGCGGCTGCCGCAGATCCGCGGCGCGCCGCCGTCGCTGCTCGACCTGCCGGCCGGCTGCGCCTTCCGTCCGCGCTGCCCCCACGCCTTCGGCCGCTGCACCGAGCTGCCCGCCCTGGAGACTCGCGGCGGCGAGACGGCCGGTCATCGCGACCGCTGCTGGCTGACGCCGGGGGAGAAGCGGGAAAGCCGCGCGGTCGGGGGGCGGATCGCGCTCGAGGAGGCGCGGTGAGCGCGGAGCGACCGAGCGCGCAGGTCGAACCGCTCCTGCAGGTCAGCGGCCTCGTCAAGCACTTCGCCGTCAAGCGCGGGCTGCTGATCGACCGCGAGGTCGACCGGGTCCGCGCCGTCGACGGAGTCGACCTCCGCGTCGCGCCGGGCGAGACGCTGGGTCTCGTGGGAGAGTCGGGCTGCGGCAAGTCGACGCTCTGCCGCACCGTGCTGCAGCTGCTCAAGCCGACCGCCGGCTCGGTCCGCTTCGAGGGCCGCGAGATCGCCGGCCTCTCGCGACGTGAGATGCGCCCGCTGCGACCGCGGATGCAGATGATCTTCCAGGACCCCTACGCGTCGCTGAACCCGCGCAAGCGGGTCGGGCAGATCGTCGGCGACCCGCTGCGGATCCAGCGGTCCGCCTCCGGAGCGGAGCTGCGCCGCCGCGTCCGCGAGCTGCTCGAGCGGGTGGGGCTCTCGAGCGCGCACTTCGACCGCTTCCCGCACGAGTTCTCGGGCGGCCAGCGGCAGCGGATCGGGATCGCCCGCGCGCTGGCGCCGCGGCCGAGGCTGATCGTCGCCGACGAGCCGGTCTCCGCCCTCGACGTCTCGATCCGCGCCCAGATCGTCAACCTGCTCGACGACCTCCAGGAGGAGTTCGGCCTCACCTACGTCTTCGTCGCCCACGACATCGGCATCGTGCGCCACGTCGCCGACCGGATCGCGGTCATGCACGAGGGAAGGATCGTCGAGGAGGGGCCGGCCGACCGGGTCTGCGAGCGCCCCTCCCACCCGTACACGAGGTCGCTGCTGGCAGCCGTTCCGATTCCCGACCCGCGCGAGAGCCGGGCGCGCCGGCGGGCGGGCGCCGCGCGATCGTGAGCCTGCCCCTCGCGCCGCCGCTCGCGCCGCAGCTGGCGCTGACCCGCAAGTCGCTGCCGCGCGGCGAGGAGTGGGCGTACGAGCCGAAGCTCGACGGCTTCCGGGCGATCGTCTTCGTCGACGGGGACGACGTCTACGTGCAGTCGCGGAGCGGCAAGGCGCTGGCCCGCTACTTCCCCGAGCTGCGCTTCGCACCGGGGCGCTACGTGCTCGACGGCGAGCTGGTGATCCGCGACGCCGAGGGCAACCTTGAGTTCGACGCGCTGCAGAGCCGCATCCACCCCGCCGAGTCGCGGATCGCGCTGCTGGCCAGGGAGATCCCGGCCGACTATGTCGCCTTCGACCTGCTCGCCGAGGGAGACGAGCCGCTGCTCGAGGCGCCGCTCTCCGAGCGCCGCGCCCGGCTCGAGGCGCTGGCCGGGCGGACGGGGGTCGAGCTGACCCCGCTGGCGGGCGATCCGGCGCAGGCCGAGCGCTGGCTGCAGACGACCGAGGGAACGATGGCCAAGCAGCTCGACGCTCCCTACCAGCCGGGCAAGCGGCGCGGGATGGCGAAGGTGAAGCGGGAGCGCGAGATCGACTGCGTGGTGCTCGGCTGGCGGCCCGGCAAGGAGGAGGGCACGGTGGGCTCGCTGATCCTCGGCCTCTACGACGGCGGCGAGCTGCGCCCGGTCGGCCACATCTCCGGCTTCAGCGCCGCGACGAAACGGGGGCTGCGCAAGCTGCTCGAGCCGCTCGAGACGGGCCAGAGCGGCACCGCCGAGCCGAGCCGCTGGACCGGCGGCCGCGACCTCGAGTGGGTCGCCCTGCGACCCGAGCTGGTCATAGAAGTCGGCTACGACCACGCCGCGGCGGGGCGAATCCGGCACGGGGCGCGGTTCCGGCGGTTCCGGGACGACAAAGATCCTCGCGAGTGCAGGTTCGAGCTGCTGGACGAAGGGTGAGGAGGGGATCAGAACAAGGGCTGCTGGCGTAGTTGGCCGGCGGGTCCTGTCGGGGCAGGGGACCCACCTCCCCCTGCGGTAGCTGACCCTTCCTCGGGGAAGGTCCCCCCTACCCCGCC
>Ga0210101_1000309_pt1 | contig 17332 bp, 12 predicted proteins | sample Muzzi_PWC_D1_FD_185534 | JGI IMG/M metagenome (GOLD analysis project Ga0210101, IMG submission 185534) | Wetland microbial communities from San Francisco Bay, California, USA, that impact long-term carbon sequestration - Muzzi_PWC_D1 (SPAdes) | ecosystem: Environmental > Aquatic > Marine >... | reverse complement strand
GTGCCGGTGCGGATGCGGCGAAAGTTCTCGCGGATACGATCGAACACCACGATGGTATCGTTCAGCGAGTAGCCGATGACGGCGAGCAGCGCCGCCAGCACCGTCAGGTCGAACTCGATTCCGAACAGCGCGAAAACACCCAGCGTGAATACCGTGTCATGCACGGTGGCGAGCACGGCACCCAGCGCAAAACGCCACTCGAAACGCATCGCCACGTAGATCAGGATGCCGATCAGCGCGAACAGCATGGCCAGACCGCCCTGTTCGGTAAGCTCCTCGCCGACCTGCGCGCCCACGTGCTCGACCCGGCGCATGTCCACCTTGCCGGAACTGGACTGCTGCAGCATGTCCAGGACCCGGTTGCTGAGGTTCGCGTTGTCCTCGCCGCCCTGCGGGGCCAGTCTGACCATGACATCGCGCGGCGAGCCGAAATGCTGCACCAGCGCATCGTTGAAGCCGCCCTTTGACAGGGCCTCCCGGATGTCCGCCAGCTCCACCGGGTCAGCGTAGCTGACCTCGATCAGGGTGCCCCCGGTAAAGTCCAGGCCGAGCACCAGTCCGCGAACGAACAGTGCCCCCAGGCTGAGGACGATCAGTAACGCCAGCACGACAGCCATGACCCGGCGCTTGCCCATGAAATCGATATGCGTGTCAGTCTTGAAGAATTCCATATGTACTTTCCGGGTGGGTGTAGCGTCGCGGCTGGTAACCGCTGCGTCGTGGAAGCTAGCATCATGGAATGATGCAAAATGGAAACGAGACGCTACACCTGTTACCGATAACCGTCAACCCGGGGAAATCCGTCACCCCGGACACCGCTTGGCAATTGCTCTTGTATCGCCTTGGGCGCCTGCTTCTGGTACCCCCGGCCCTGGCGTCCTGCTTCGCCCTGCCGGGTCCATCCATGGACTCGTACCGCCTGCATGGTCCAGGCCCACCCCGGTCTCACCATCATCCTGCTGGCGTGCGCTTCATCCAAGCTGCAAATCTGGTATCCCTGTAGGTATTTCCCGGTATCAGGGCGAGCCTGCGCTTCGTGAAGTGTGGTCTGGACGGGCTGTTCCGTCTCACTTTTCAAACCTGACCGGACTTTGCGGCTGGTTGTTTACATGCAGTGTGAAGATATCCGGCCTGGCATAGTGTCCGGCGACGTCCAGCGCTCTCCTGGCAATGCCGACGCGCCCGGGTTCCACGTCAGCGAACAGCAGTCCCTTCTCCCTGCGCATCGGGCCGGCCACGATTTCACCGCCTGGCGCAATTACCACGGAATCGCCCGGGTTGATCCATTCTTCTGAATCCGGATACAGGGTCTCTCTTTCAGGGAAGTCTGCGGGTATGTCGCTGTTGGTCAAAGCGACGCCGCTGCCCGCCACCCAGCAGCGCCCCTCGCGGGCGATATGCTGCAATGTGCCAATCCAGTCATCCCCGCTGTCGTAGGTCACAGCGATATGGATTTCGATGCCTTGCGAATAGAGGGCATAGCGCGCGAGCGGCATGTAGTTTTCCCAGCACACCAGCGTGCCGAGCCTGCCGCCGGGTGCTTCGATGACCTTTAAACCAGAGCCATCGCCGAAGCCCCAGACCATGCGCTCCGGATTGGTGGGCATCAATTTGCGGTGACGGTTGAGGATATCGCCTTCCGGGCCAATGATTACGACGGTGTTGTAAAGTGTTGCCTTGCTGAGCTGGCCGTCTCTTTCATTCAGGCCGCAAACCACGGTCAGCCGATGCTTGCGGGCCGCATTACACAGCGGTGCGAGGTCGCCTGCATCCAGGTTGACCGCGTTGCCCAGCAGCCGGGCATGCAACGCTTCGCTGAGCCCCCAGTCAACCCCGGGCCGCAGGCGCCAGATCCACGCCGGATAGCCCGGAATAAAAGCTTCGGGAAATATCACCAGACCGGCGCCAGCGGCTGCGGCCCGCTCAAGCGCACTTACCGCAATGGCGATTGTCTTTTGACGATCCAGCAGTACGGGTGATTCCTGAACAATAGCAAGCTTTACCATCGTGATGACTCCTGTGCTTTCGAAGCGGAAAATCAGCTGCTTTGAGCAGCCCTGAAAGCCGGGTGTCGCAGCGGCTTCATGGCGGTCTTCAAGCGTCTGCCGCATACACAGGCCTGGCAAGCGCTGCAGGCAGCGAAGTGTCCCGTGCCCCCCAGGCCGGATCCACTGACTTTCCGGCACCTCAAAGCTGCTTGCGCCGCAACCGCAATGAGTTGCTGATCACCGACACCGAGCTGAAGCTCATGGCGACCGCGGCGATCATCGGGGAGAGCAGCAGGCCGAAGAAAGGGTAGAGCACGCCGGCGGCGACGGGAACGCCGAGGGAATTGTAGATGAAGGCGAAGAACAGGTTCTGGCGGATGTTGCGCATCACGGCGCGGCTCAGGTGACGGGCGCGCACGATGCCGCGCAGGTCGCCCTTCACCAGGGTGATGCCGGCGCTTTCCATGGCGACATCGGTGCCGCTGCCCATGGCGATGCCGACGTGGGCCTGCGCCAGGGCCGGGGCGTCGTTGATACCGTCGCCGGCCATGGCGACGATGCGGCCCTCGGCCTGCAGCTGGCGCACGATCTCGGACTTGCGTTCCGGCAGCACCTCGGCCTCGACGCGGTCGATGCTGAGGTGGTTCGCGACCGCCATGGCGGTGGTCTGGTTGTCGCCGGTCAGCATGACGACCACGATGCCGTCCCGGTAGAGCGTGCGGATCGCCTCCGGCGTGGATTCCTTGATGGGGTCGGCAACGCACAGCAGACCGGCGGCCTGGCCGTCGATCACCACGAACAGCACGGTCTGGCCCTCGCGGCGCGCGCTCTTGGCGCGCTGCGGCAGCGTGCTGGGATCGATGTTGAGGTCGGTGAGCAGGGCGCGATTGCCGAGTGCGATGCGGCGGCCGTTGACATCGCCGGTCACTCCCTTGCCCGTGATGGAACGGAAATCGTTCACCGCCTGGAGCTCGATCCCCCTGTCCTGTGCGTTCTGGACGATGGCAGCCGCCAGTGGGTGCTCACTGGCGCGCTCCAGGCTGGCGGCGAGCTGCAGCACGTCGCTTTCCCGGTAGCCTTCCGCGGTCAGCACGGCGACCAGTTCGGGCCGGCCCTCGGTGAGTGTGCCGGTCTTGTCGACGACCAGGGTGTCCACCTTTTCCATGATTTCCAGCGCCTCGGCGTTCCGGATCAGCACGCCCATTGTTGCGCCCTTGCCGGTGCCGACCATGATGGACATGGGCGTGGCCAGTCCCAGTGCGCAGGGGCAGGCGATGATGAGCACGGCCACCGCGTTGACGATGGCGTGCGCCAGCCGCGGCTCCGGCCCCCAGGTCCACCAGGCGACGAAGGCGATGGCGGCAACGGCGACTACCGTCGGGACGAACCAGCCGGCGACGACATCGGCTAGCCGCTGGATCGGGGCGCGCGAGCGCTGCGCCGCGCCGACCATCTGCACGATGCGGGCGAGCAGGGTGTCGGCGCCGACCTTCTCGGCGCGCAGCAGCAGGCTGCCGGTGCCGTTCACCGTGGCGCCGACCACTTGCGCGCCTGCCGCCTTTTCCACCGGGATCGATTCGCCTGTCACCATGGACTCGTCGACGCTGCTGGCGCCCTCGGTGACCGTGCCGTCCACCGGGATCTTCTCACCGGGCCGCACCCGCAGCAGGTCGCCGACCCTGACCTCGTCCAGCGGGACGTCGGCCTCGCTGCCGTCGGCATTCACGCGGCGCGCGGTATTCGGCGCCAGCCCCAGCAGCAGCCGCAGTGCCTCGCTGGTCTGGCCACGGGCCTTCAGCTCCATCACCTGGCCAAGCAGCACCAGCGCCGTGATGACGGCGGCGGCCTCGAAGTAGACGGCGACCGTGCCGTCGGCGTGTCGCATGACGGGCGGGAACACCCCCGGCACCAGCAGGGCAACCAGGCTGTAGCACCAGGCGACCGTTACACCCAGCCCGATCAGGGTGAACATGTTGAGGTTCCAGGTTTTCACGGACTGCACTGCGCGCACCAGGAATGGCCAGCCGCCCCACAGCACCACCGGGGTGGCCAGCACGCATTCGATCCACTGCACTGCCCGCATCGGCAGCGCCGCAGGCAGCAGGTCCGGCGCCATGTCGGCGACCATTGCCAGCAGGAATACCGGCAGCGCCAGCGCGGTGCTGATCCAGAAGCGCCGCGTCATGTCGGTGAGTTCCGGGTTTTCCTCCGCGACCGTGACCGTGCGCGGCTCCAGCGCCATGCCGCATTTCGGACAGCTCCCCGGTCCGTCCTGCACGATCTCCGGGTGCATGGGGCAGGTGTATTCCGTGCGCGTCGCGGGTGCCTGCAGCGTCTCCGGCTCCAGCGCCATGCCGCAGCTCGGGCAGGCTCCCGGTGCCGGTTCGCGCACCTCGGGGCACATGGGGCAGACGTAGGCCACGCCACCGGTGTCGCACACGCCGGTGGGGCAGGCAGCGGCGCCCGCCGGCTCCTGCGGATGCAGGTAGCGCTCGGGGTCGGCCGCGAACTTCTCGCGGCAGCCGTTGCAGCAGAAGTAGTAGTCGCTGCCCTGGTAGCTGTGGTGATGTTCGCTTTGCGGCGTGACTGTCATGCCGCAGACGGGGTCATGCAGTTCTTCCGTCAGCGGTTCGGTCGTGTCCAGGTAATGCTCCGGGTGCGCGGCGAATTTCTCCCGGCAGCCAGGGCTGCAAAACAGGTATTCGGTGCCGGCGTGCACATGGCGCAGTCGGGTATCGGGCGCCACCATCATCCCGCAGACCGGGTCTGTTGTCTGGATCTTCATACGGACGGACTCCTGTCGGTCGCCGGTTTCAAAAATCGGGTGTATGCACCTTTAGCTGTGTAGCCCGGATGCAGCGCAGCGGAATCCGGGGAAAGCGGAGGCAACCCCGTATTACGGCCCTGATGGTCTCCATACGGGCTACCTGTTACCCGGCATCCTGTACCGAGCGCCGCTTCCAGATCAGGAACACGGCCGGGATCACCACCAATGTTAATACTGTAGCACTGATCATTCCGCCGACCATGGGAGCGGCGATGCGCCGCATGACCTCGGAGCCGGTGCCGCTGCCGAGCATGATGGGCAGCAGGCCGACAATGATGGTCGATACGGTCATCATGATGGGTCGCACCCGCAGCAGGGCGCCGTCGACCACGGCGCTGCGCACTTCGGCCAGCGACAGGTCCCTGCCGCCGGCTTCGGCAGACGCGATGTACCGCTGCAGCGCCTGGTTGAGGTAGACCAGCATGATGACGCCGATCTCCACGGTGACGCCGGCCAGCGCGATGAAGCCCACGCCCACGGCCACCGACATGTTGTAGCCCAGCAGGTACAGCAGCCAGAAACCACCGACCAGTGCCAGTGGCAGTGTCCCCATGATCAAGATGACCTCGGTAAAGCGGCGGAAGTTCAGGTACAGCAGTAGTACGATGATCGCCAGCGTCACCGGCAGCACGGTCGCGAGCTGCTGCTTGGCGCGCACCAGGTACTCGTACTGCCCGGACCAGGCCACCGAGTAGCCCGGCGGCAGGGTGACCTGCTCGCGCACCACGCGCTGCGCCTCGGCCACGTAGCTGCCGAGGTCGCGGCCCTCGATGTCGACGTAGATCCAGCCGTTGAGGCGCGCATTCTCGGTCTTGATCATGCCGGGGCCGTCGTCTATGCGGATGTCGGCCACCTCGGCGAGCGGGATGCGCGCCCCGCCAGGCGTCACGATGGGCAGGTTGCGCAGTTTCTCCAGCGAGTCGCGCACATCGCGCGGGTAGCGAATGTTGACCGGGTAGCGTTCCAGTCCCTCCACCGTCTGGGTGACCCGCATGCCGCCGAGTGCGGTGCGCACCACTTCCTGCACATCGGCGATGTTGAGGGCGAAGCGCGCCGCGGCCTTGCGGTTGACGTCCACAGTGACGTAGCGCCCGCCTACCACGCGCTCAGAATACACCGATACCGTGCCCGGGATCGGCTTCAGGACTTCCTCGATGTCCTTGCCGATGGACTCGATGACGCTCAGGTCGGGCCCCGCGATCTTCACCCCGACCGGAGTCTTGATGCCGGTGGCCAGCATGTCGATGCGGTTCTTGATGGGCATGACCCAGGCGTTGGTGATGCCCGGCAGCCGCACCCGCTGGTTCAGCTCCTGCTTCAGCCTGTCCACTGTCATGCCCTCGCGCCATTCACCGTGCGGCTTGAGCTGGATGGTGGTCTCCACCATGGTGAGCGGCGCCGGGTCGGTCGCGGTCTCGGCGCGGCCGATCTTGCCGAACACGCGCTTCACCTCGGGTACGGTGCGGATCAGCTTGTCGGTCTGCTGCAGGATCTCCTGCGCCTTGCCGATGGACACCGCCGGGAAGGTGCTGGGCATGTAGAGCAGATCGCCCTCGTCCAGGTCCGGCATGAACTCGGAGCCGAGGCGCATGGCCGGCCACAGCATGGTCAGCGCCAGCAGCAGCGCGATCGTCAGCACCGTGCCCGGCGCCTTGAGGACCAGGCCGATCAACGGCCGGTAGGTGGCGATCAGCACCCGGTCCACCGGGTTGCGCGACTCGGGAACGATGTGGCCGCGGATGAAGTAGCCCATCAGCACCGGCACCAGCGTGATCGACAGGCCGGCGGCAGCCGCCATGGCGAAGGTCTTGGTGTAGGCCAGCGGTGCGAACAGCTTGCCCTCCTGCGCCTGCAGCGTGAAGACCGGCAGGAAGCTCAGGGTGATGATCAGCAGCGAATAGAACAGCGGCGGACCGACCTCGCGCGCGGCGTTACGCATGATCTCCCAGCGATCCACGGACTCGTCCGCGGTCTTCTCGAGGTGCTTGTGCACGTTCTCGATCATGACGATGGCGGCATCCACCATGGCGCCGATGGCGATCGCGATGCCGCCCAGCGACATGATGTTGGCGTTGATGCCCATGCGTTCCATCACGATGAATGCGCCGAGGATGCCCAGCGGCAGCGACACCACCACCACCAGCGCCGAGCGCAGGTGGAACAGGAACAGCGTGCACACCAGCGCGACCACGATGAATTCCTCGACCAGCTTGCGCTTGAGTGTGGCCGCGGCGCGCTGGATCAGCGCCGAGCGGTCGTAGGTCTCGACGATTTCCACGCCGGGCGGCAGCCCCTGCGCCAGTTCGGCGAGCTTGGACTTGACGAGGTCGATGGTTTTCATGGCGTTTTCGCCGGAGCGCATCACGATGACGCCGCCGACCACTTCGCCCTCGCCGTCCAGCTCGGCAATGCCGCGCCGCATCTGCGGGCCGAGGCGCACCTGCGCCACATCGCGCAGCAGGATCGGTATGCCGCGATCGTTCACGCCCAGCGGGATGTCTTTCAGGTCATTGAGCGAGTCGACGTAGCCGGTTGCGCGCACCATGTACTCGGCCTCGGCCAGCTCGATCACCGAGCCGCCGGTCTCCTGGTTGCCGCGCTGGATGGCGTTGCGGATCTTCGCCAGCGGCAGGTCGTAGGCGCGCAGCTTGTTCGGATCCAGCACCACCTGGTACTGCTTGACCATGCCGCCGATGGTTGCGACCTCGGAGACGCCGTGCACGGTCTGCAGTTCGTACTTCAGGAACCAGTCCTGCAGGCTGCGCAGCTGTGCCAGGTCATGCGTCCCGCTGCGGTCGACCAGCGCGTACTCGTAGACCCAGCCGACGCCGGTCGCATCCGGGCCGAGTTCCGGGCGCGCCTCGGGCGGCAGCTTGCTGGACGCCTGGCTGAGGTATTCCAGCACCCGCGAGCGCGCCCAGTAGGTATCGGTGCCGTCCTCGAAGATGACGTATACATAGGAATCGCCGAAGAAGGAATAGCCGCGCACATTGATGGCACGCGGCACCGACAGCATCGCTGTGGTCAGCGGGTAGGTGACCTGATCCTCGACCACCTGCGGCGCCTGGCCGGGGTAACTGGTCTTGATGATGACCTGCACATCCGACAGGTCCGGGATCGCATCCAGCGGCGTGTGCTTTACGGCATACACGCCCCAGGCCGCGAGCATCAGCGCCAGCAGGATGACCATGAGGCGGTTGCGGATCGACCAGTCTATGATCCAGTTGATCATGGCGCCTCTTCCTCTGCGACCGGCTGCATGCGCTGCATGCTGGCCTTGAGGCTGGCCTCCGAGTCGATCAGGAACTGGCCCGAGGTCACCACCCGGTCGCCGGGCGCGATGCCCTTGACGATCTGCACCCAGTCACCGCTCTCGATCCCTGCCGTGACGCTGCGGCTGGCGAAGCGGCCCTTGCCCAGGTCGACCACGACGCGTTCCTCGCGCCCGGTGCGGATCAGCGCCTCCAGCGGTATCACGATCGCGTCCTCGAGCGGACCGCCGTATATCTTCACGTTCGCGTACATGTTCGGTTTCAGGGTTTCGTCCGGGTTGGGGAAGCGCAGCCGCACCTTCAGGGTGCGGGTCCTGGGGTCCAGCGCCGGGTAGATGTACTCGACGCGGCCTTCCAGCTGCGTGCCCGGCTGGTAGGGCAGGACCACGTCGGCGTCCTGGCCGACTTCGACCCAGTCCGCCTGGCGCTCGAACACCTCCGCCAGCAGCCAGACCTGCGACAGATCGGCGAGGCTCATGACCCGGTCGGCCGGCTTGACGTACATGCCATCGCGCACCGGCAGGGTGGAGACCACGCCGTCCTGCGGGGCGTAGATGGACACCGTCTGCCGGACCCGCCGGGATTTCTGCAGCGCCTGGACCTGGCCGTCGGATACCCCCAGCGCCTCGAGGCGCTCCTTCGATGCCTGCTGCATACCGGAGTTGTCGAGCTTAAGGGCCTGCAGGAATTCCTGCTGGGCGTTGACCAGTTCGGGCGAGTACAGGTCGAACAGGCGCTGCCCCTTTGTGACGAGTTCGCCCTCGGACTGCACCACGAGATTCTCGATCCAGCCCTCGGTGCGCAGGTGGATGTGACTCACCAGCGACTCGTCGTAGTCGACGTAACCGACGGTGTCGATGCCGCGCCACAGCCGCGAGCGTTCCGCGACGGCGGTGCGCACCCCGAGGTTCTGCACGACCTCGGGCGCAATGCTGACGCTGCCATTGCCGTCTCCGGAAGCCTCGGCGTACACCGGGATCAGGTCCATGCCCATCGGTGACTTGCCGGGTTTGTCGCGCTGGTAGTTGGGATCCATGGGAGCGACCCAGTAAAGGATTTTCGGCTCGTCCGCGGCGCCGGCTGTGTGCGGCAGCGGTGCCAGGCTGGCGAGCAGGGCGATGCTGAGTATGCGGTTGATGAGTTTGTTCACAGGTCTTCTCCGGCAAGGTACAGCAGGTTGGCCTGCGCCCGGGCGCGATCCACGCGAATGCGCAGTTCGTCCAGGCGTACGTCCAGCTCGGTAATGCGCGCCCGCATCAGGGTAGTGAACTCGGTAACCCCGCTCTGGTAGGCATGTAGCGAGGCGTCGGCGTTGGCGGTTGCCTCGCGCAGCAGTTTCGCCTCGTAGAGGGCGGCGCGCTCACCGAGCCGCCGCCAGTCGGCATAATCCGTTGCCAGCTTGCGCTGCAACTCGTTCAGCTTGTCGTCGCGCCGCAGCTCCGCGGCTTCCGTCCCGGCGATGCTGGCGGCAAGCCGGCGATCCTGGCGATTGCCGGTGAACAGCGGCAGGTCCATGCTCAGCATGGCGGCCATCATGTCGCTGCGGTCGCCGCCGTCCGGGTTCTCGCCGAAGCGCTTGCGGTATTCGACGCCGGCACTCCAGCCGGGCTTGTACTGTTCCTTGGCAATCCGGATCCCCTGCTGCATGGCATTCACCCGTGCGGTCTCCGCCTGCAGCACCGGGTGCTGCAGCAGGTCAGTCTCGAGCTCTGCCTTCACAGGCAGGGCCGGCAGTTCGGGAAACTGTTCCGCCAGCGGCAGGTCGGCCGCGGCATCCAGCCATTTCGCCAGCGCGGCACGGTTCTCGTCGGCGGCGGTTGCGATGCGCGTCGCCCGGTCATCGAGTCGGGCCAGTTCCAGCGAGGCGCTCAGCACGTCCTGCTGGCTGACGCGGCCACTGGCGTATTGCGCCTGGGTGATGTCGACAAGTTGTGCGAACAGTGCGCGCGTTTCCTCAACGATCGCGGCGGCACTGACCTGGTAGTAGAGTTCCAGGAAGTGTCTGCGCACGTCGCGCACGGTCTGCAGCGTGCTGGTTGCGGCGTTCGCCGCCTCGACACTGGACAGCGACTCGGCACGCCGCTGGCGGTAGTGCAGCGTGTCGCCGCGGGGAAAGGCCTGCTCGATGCCGACGCGGAATTGAGTGCTCGGCTCGCGATCGATATTGAAGTCGTCCAGCGGCAGGTTATAGATGCCGGTCTTGAGCCTGGGGTCCGGCAGCTGGCCATCGGCGACGGCATCCTCGCTTTGCGCCCGGGCGCTGGCGCGGCTGGCGGCACTGGCCGGGTCGTTTTCCAGGGCGATGCGAATCGCCCCGTCAAGATCCAGTGCGGCTCGCGCGCCGCCGGGCAGCAGCACACCCGGCAGCAACAGCAGCGCCAGCGTATGCCGGGCACAATTCCGGTAATGAAACATGGTGGTTCTCCGTAGCAATACAGGTAGAAGACAGCACGCCACCCGGTTGCCAGTGGACGGCCTCCCGGCCGGCGTGCGCCGTGTCAGCTACTGGAGAGCGAGCGGTGGTCGCAGCGGGGGCTTCAGGTGGCGTTCGGGAAATTTGTCGGCAACGGTCTGGCCATGCTCGTGGGCGGGAGGGATATCACGCAGGCCGACCAGGCTGGCCGGGAGCGCCGCCATGGCGTGCAGGCAGGCATTGCAGCCCAGCTGGCAGCAGGAACCGTCGCAGCCGGACCCGCAGGGTTGATGCTTACTGTCTGTTTTGCCGCCAGGATCGGCGTGATGCTTCATCTGCTGCATGTCGTGCTGCATGCCGGCGCAGTGGGCTTCGGTTCCGGCAGTGCCGGCATCCGGCAGCGCCCAGGCGCCGCGCAGCGGCGCGCAGGCCACGGCAAGTGTGATCAGGACCAGCAGCGGTTTGTACAGGCGGCGCATGCGTAACAGGGTAGCCCCGGAATGGCTGGTTTATCAAGAACTATGCATGACCGGTCGTCGCGACGCTGGCTCGACAGTGATGCGGATGTTGGCTGGCCCTGCGGCAATGCCAAGCAGTGCACCGGTTGTAACCGGCGGTATTCAGTGGCCGAGCGCCTGCTCGTACCAGGGGCGCGTGCGGTTGACGATGCGCACCACCGACAGCATCACCGGCACCTCGACCAGTACGCCGACCACGGTTGCAAGCGCCGCGCCGGAGTCCAGGCCATACAGGCTGATGGCGGTGGCCACTGCCAGCTCGAAGAAGTTGCTGGCGCCGATCAGGGCGGAAGGAGCGGCGACGCAATGGGCCACGCCCAGCTTGCGGCTCAGCAGGTAGGCGATCCCCGAGTTCAGGTAGACCTGTACCAGGATCGGGATCGCCAGCAGCACGATGATCAGCGGCTGCGCCAGGATCTGTCCGCCCTGGAAGCCGAACAGCAGCACCAGCGTGGCGAGCAGCGCGCTGAGTGAGAGGGGATGCAGCCGCCGCAGCAGGGCGGCGAGCCGGGCAACGCCCTGCTCCCGGGACAGCAGCCAGCGCCGCCACAGTGTGGCAACCGCGACCGGCAGCACGATGTAGAGCACCACCGACAGCACCAGGGTGTCCCATGGCACGGTGATCGAGGCCATGCCCAGCAGCAGGCCGACAATGGGTGCGAAGGCGAACACCATGATGACGTCGTTGAGCGCGACCTGCGACAGGGTGAAGCCGGGGTGGCCGTTGCTCAGGTGGCTCCAGACGAACACCATGGCGGTGCAGGGGGCGGCGGCCAGCAGAATGAGTCCGGCGATGTAGCTGTCGGCCTGGTCCGCCGGCAGCCAGTCGGCGAACAGTACCCGGATGAACAGCCAGCCAAGCAACGCCATGGAAAACGGCTTGATGGCCCAGTTCACCAGCAGGGTAACACCGACCCCCTTCATGTGCCTGCTGACCTCGCGCAGGGCATGGAAGTCGACCTTCAGCAGCATGGGCAGGATCATGAGCCACACCAGTATCGCAACCGGCAGGTTGACCTGCGCGATCTCCAGGGCGCCGGCGTATTGAAAAACGGCCGGGAACCCGTGGCCCAGCGCGATGCCGGCAATGATGCAGGCAAACACCCAGACGCTGAGGTAACGCTCGAAAAAGCCCATCTCCGCACCGGCGGATCTTTTCGCGGTGGTTTCACATTGTGCGCTCATGTCGTCTGCCTCCTGGCAGGTGGATGCGTTCATCCGATTGAGTTGCCGTGTAGCGCTGCTGCGTATGTAGCCCGGATGGAGACCGTCAGGTCGTAATCCGGGAATGACATCCTTTGTCCCGGATTACGCCCGGCAATCACTCCTGCATTGCCCTGCCGCCTGCATGGCCCAGGCCAGTCTCTCGACCGGTTCCCGCGCTCACCTTCTCCCTGCAGGTGTCGACAATTGCTCCTGCATTGTCCTACCACCTACATCCCTGTAGGTGTACGCCAGCATGCTGGCTACACGTGCCGAGAACCAATATATCGATTGCCACGGAAAAACACCGAAAGCAGTAACACCAGATCAGAAACCTGTTCGTGTCAATCCGTGGCAATATAATCCATCAAGTTGAAAAAACGCCATCTGGGACAGTCCCGTCGCGCCTGCTACGTTATTGCTGTGCGGCCTGCTGCTGCAGTTCCTGCAGCAGGCCCTTCACCCGCTCGCGAATATCGTCACGGCTGGCACGGAACACCTGCAGGATTTCCTCCTCCGTGCCCGTGGCCTTCGCGGGATCGTCCAGCGGCCAGTGCACCTTGCGGGTGCCCGGCGGCAGCACCGGGCAGTGTTCATCGGCGTGTCCGCAGACCGTGACCACCAGGTCAGCCTGTTCCAGCATGGCGGGCGTGACCCGGGTCGACTCCTGTCCTGAGATGTCGATGCCGGCCTCCTGCATGATGCGGATGGCGCGCGGGTTCTTGCCGTGCGCCTCGATACCGGCAGACTGGACGCCGAAGGCGCTGCCGGCAACGTGCCGTGCCCAGCCCTCGGCCATTTGCGAACGGCAGGAGTTGCCGGTGCAGAGAAACAGGATGTTCATGGTCAGCAGCAGCTCGAGCCGGGGATGGCCGGTACGCAGCAGCCGCTGGCGGGTGCAGGCTCGGTCTGTTCATTGAACGTCGGGATGGAATCCAGGGTATGGAAGGCCTCCCAGGCAATGCCCTGCGGGTCACGGGTCCAGTACTTGTCGGAGCGCGCATAGCAGCAGGCGGTGCCGCTCTGCTGCACGCCGCTGATGCCGGCGGCCTGCAGGCGCGCCTCAAGTGTGGCCAGTTCCTCTGCGGTTTCCGCCTGGATACCAACATGGTCGAGCCCGGTCTTCGCGCCGCGTCTGGAAATGGCGAAGTTCACGGCCGGATCCGCCAGGTCCCACTTGACGTAGTCGTCCCTGCTCACGCTGGGTGGCGCGCCGAACAGCGCTGAGTAGAAGCGGATGTTCTGCTCGAGATCATCTACCGATATGTGTACGTGCAAACGGCTCATGGTGGTTCTCCTTGTTCCGTACTCAGGCGCAGCAGGCCGCCCCGGGCCGGTTCGGCATGGCGGCAAGTGCGCGCTGGTCATCGAGAAACGGGTGATTCCCGGCGTTGCCCGCCAGGGTGGCCTGCAGGATGTCCTGTGTCCATTCGGGTAGCTCCGGGTTGATGCGGTAGTACATCCACAGCCCGTCGCGGCGGGTCAGCAGCAGTCCATCCTCGCGCAGGTGCGCCAGGTGCCGGGAAATCTTCGGTTGTGACAGGTCCAGCGCATGGGTGAGTTCGCAGACGCAGAGCTCGCCTGCCTGCTGCAGCAGCATGACCACGCGCAGCCGGGTGGCATCGGCCAGCAGACGGAACAGGGTGTCGGTTTCCAGGTTCATGCCGCAAATATACGGGAGAGCGTATATATGGTCAAGCAGATATATGCTAGAGAACGCTTATCCCGGAATGGCACTTATGTTGCCGGTAGTGAAAAACATACTTTTAGACAGGCACTTACGGAGTGGTATGAACCGTGTAGGAGCCGCCTTGGCGGTGAACCTGCCCGGAGGTAGATGCATTCGCCTGCAAGCAGGCTCCTACGAGTGGGATGGTTTTGGCATGTGTGGTGATAGTGGCCACCTGACCGTGATGCGATTCCGCATCAATCCACGGCCGCAGTGTCACCGGCTGCCCGGTCGATCAGAACACGAAGGTGATCGCGGGCGGTGATGTGCGCGACCGGCAGATCCTCGCCTGCACGCCAGCGTTGCACGGCCTGCCGTTTCCCGGAGCCGGCTATCAGTATCAAGACGTCGCGGCTGTCGCTCAGGGCTTCCCGGCTCAGGCTGACGCGCTCGGGCGGCGGCTTCGGGGCACCGCTGACGCTATGCACCTGTTCACCGGCGGGATGCACACGGCCGGGAAACAGGCTGGCAGTGTGGCCGTCTTCGCCCATGCCCAGCAGCACCATATCAAAGGGGCGGGCGGTGGCTATCAGCGGTGCATAGCGTTGCGCGGCTGCTTTAGCTCCGAGTTCCGCGGGGATGGGGTGGACATTCTGCTGCGGTATTCCACTCTGGTCCAGCCAGGCCGCGGCCGCCATGGTGCTGTTGCGCCCGGCATCGGCTGCCGGGAGGCAGCGCTCGTCACCGAAGTAGATATGCCAGTGTGACCAGTCCGCCGGGCTCGCAGCGAGCTGCCGGTAGACCTTCACCGGGGTGCTGCCGCCAGCCAGCACCAGCCGGAATTCCCCGCGCGCGCTGATCGCCGCGTCAGCGGCAGACAGGATGAGGGCGGTCGCCGCGGCGGCAACGCCATCGGCATCGGGCAGATATTGCCAGTCCGGGTTTGCCTCAGGATGAGACATGCTTGCGGTTGCTGCTGCCGCAGTCCCGCCAGCGGCGGCCATCGCGGGTCAGCAGTTCCTCCGCTTCCGGCGGCCCCCAGGTGCCGGCGGCATAATCCGGAAAATCCCGCGGTGGCAGTGCGCCCCAGACGTCCAGGATCGGCTGCACCAGTTCCCAGCCGATCTCGATAACATCGGCGCGCTTGAACAGCGTCGGGTCGCTGTTCATGCAGTCGTAGAGCAGGGTTTCGTAGCCGGTCGTGGGTGCGTTGCCGAAGTAGTCGCTGTAGCTGAAGTCCATTTCCACCGGGCTGAGCTGCGGAACCGGGCTCGGGACCTTGGCGTTGAAGGACATGCCGATGCCCTCGTTCGGCTGGATGCGCAGCACCAGGGTGTTTGGCGGGACGTTCTCGCGTCGTTCCAGCGAGTCGCGGAACATCATGTTGGGGGCATGCTTGAACTGCACCACGATCTCGGTGTAACGGCCCGGCATCCGCTTGCCGGTGCGCAGGTAGAACGGCACACCGGCCCAGCGCCAGCTGTCTATCTTCAGCTTCATGGCCACGAAGGTCTCGGTCATGGATTGCGGGTTGACCCGGTCCTCATCGCGGTAGGCGCGCGCCAGCTTGCCGTCGGGCACGATGCCCTCGCCATACTGGCCGCGCACCGTCTGGGTGAGTACCTGTTCCGGCAGGAACGGCTGGATCGAGCGCAGCATCTTTGCCTGTTCGTCGCGCACCGCGTTGCCGTCCAGCGCGCTGGCCGGTTCCATGGTGACGATGGACAGCAGCGCCAGCAGGTGGTTGGGCAGCATGTCGCGCAGGGCGCCGGTCTGGTCATAGTAGGCGCCGCGCTTTTCCACCCCGATGGATTCCGCCACGGTGATCTGTACATGGTCGATATAGTGATGGTTCCAGATGGGCTCCACGGTGCTGTTGGCAAAGCGGTACATCAGGATGTTCTGCACCGTTTCCTTGCCGAGGTAATGGTCGATGCGGTAGATCTGGTCTTCCTTGAAGGCGGCCTGCAATTCCTCATTGAGCTTGCGCGCCGATTCCAGGTCGCGCCCGAAGGGTTTCTCGATCACCAGGTGGCGCCATTGCTCGTGCTCCTCGGTCGCCAGCCCGGCGGCCTTCAGGTGTGTGGCGATATCGCCGAAGAACTGCGGCGGCGTGGAAAGGTAGAACAGGCAGTTGCCTTGCGTCTGGTAGCGGTTGTCGAGTTCTGCCAGCATCGCGATGATGCGCTGGTAGGTTTCGGCCTCCATGAAGTCGCCGTTCAGGTAGTGGACGCGGCCCAGCAGGTCCTGCCAGAGTTCCTGGGACACGTTTTCGCCGATAAAACGCCGCGATTCCGTATCCAGGTATTCGCGGTAGCTGGTGTCATTGTGATCGTGGCGGGCCAGCGCGATGACCGCGAAGTGCCTTGACAGCAGCTTTTCCTCAGTCAGATGGTAGAGCGCCGGGATGAGCTTGCGCTTCGCCAGGTCGCCACCGGCACCGAAGATCACCATTACGCCGGGAGGCGCCGGCCTGGCGACCCTGGAGGGGTTTGCCAGCGTCATTTGTCACCCCCGGGTTTTTCGTGGTGACCGCCGAATTCGAAGCGCATGGCCGACAACAGCTGGTTGGCGAAACCGGCCTCGCTGCGCGAGTTGAAGCGGTCATACAGCGCCGCGCTCAGGACGTGCACCGGCACACCCGCCTCGATAGCGGCGATATTGGTCCAGCGCCCTTCACCGGAATCCGAAACCCGGCCGGAGAATTCCTCCAGCCCGGGGGACTTGTTCAGGGCGTTGGCGGTCAGGTCCAGCAGCCAGGAGGAGATGACGCTGCCGCGCCGCCAGAGCTCGGCGACCGCAGCGGTGTCGATGTCGTACTGGAAGTCGCGGGGGTTGCTCAGTGGCGCAGTCTCGGCGTCGTGGCTGTGGTCCTGCTTGCCGATGTTGGCGTGGCGCAGCAGGTTGAAGCCTTCCGCGTAGGCCGCCATGATGCCGTACTCGATGCCGTTGTGGACCATCTTCACGAAGTGGCCGGCGCCGGAGGGGCCGCAGTGCAGGTAGCCCAGTTCCGCCGGCACGGGTTCGCCGCTGCGTCCCTCGGTGCGCGGAATGTCGCCCTGACCAGGCGCCAGCGCGGCGAATACCGGCGAGAGTCGCTCCACCACACTGTCAGGACCGCCGATCATCAGGCAGTAGCCGCGCTCCAGCCCCCAGACACCGCCGCTGGTGCCGATGTCGAGGTAGTGCAGACCCTGCTGCACCAGCCGCTCGCTGCGCACCATGTCATCCTTGTACCAGGAATTGCCGCCGTCGATGATGGCATCGCCGGGCTCCAGCAGGGGGGCGAGGTCGTCGATCATGCGGTCGACGATTCCGGCCGGGACCGTCAGCCAGATGGCGCGCGGTGCTGTCATTTTTTCCACCAGATCCGCCAGGCCGCGGGTGCCGATGGCGCCCTCGGACACCATGGCCTCGACCGGGCCGGGACTGCGGTTGTACA
>Ga0210101_1000307_pt1 | contig 17352 bp, 15 predicted proteins | sample Muzzi_PWC_D1_FD_185534 | JGI IMG/M metagenome (GOLD analysis project Ga0210101, IMG submission 185534) | Wetland microbial communities from San Francisco Bay, California, USA, that impact long-term carbon sequestration - Muzzi_PWC_D1 (SPAdes) | ecosystem: Environmental > Aquatic > Marine >... | reverse complement strand
GGCGGCGGAGCTCGAGCCCGTCGAGCAGGCGGCGCAGGATGGCGCCCTGGGCGACGACGCTGCCGAGCGTCGCGATCGCGGTTGCGGCGACGATCCCGCCGACGCCGAGGTGGTAGAGGGCGAGCGCGGCGAGGGCGGTCACGGCGAGGTTGCCGGCGGCGATCGCGGTCGGGATCCACGGCCGCTGCAGCCCGAAGAAGGTCCGCGTGAGCAGCAGGAAGAGCCCGTTGGCGGGCAGCGAGAAGGCGAACCAGAAGAGCGCCGTCGCGACCAGGGTCGTCTGCTCGGGGGTGAACTCGCCGCGCTGGTAGACGAGCCGGATCATCGGCTCGGAGAGGACGAGGATCGCCGCCGTCGCCGGCAGCAGCACGAAGAGGATCTGCCGCATACCGTTGGCCATCGTCGCGCGCAGGTTGTCGTGCTCGCCGCGCGAGGCGTAGCGGGCCAGGGTCGGAAAGAGGACGGTGGCGATCGCGACCGAGAAGATCCCCTGCGGCAGCTGGTAGATGCGGAAGGCCTTGTCGATCGCCGCCGGCCCCTGTTCGCTGACGAGGCTGCCGAAGAGGCTGTTGACCAGCAGGTTGAAGTTGATCAGGCCGAGGCTGATCGTCACCGGCAGCATCAGCAGCAGCACGCGGCGCACGTCGCGATTGCGCCATTCGAAGCTCCAGGCGAACTTGAACGGCGTGTTGCGCAGGTCGAAGGCGACGATGCCGAGCTGCACTCCGGTGCCGGCGAGCACGCCGATCGCGTAGGCGTAGATCCGGTCCTGCCCCTCCAGCGAGGGCACGATCGCGACCAGGCAGGCGATGATCGTCAGGTTCCAGAACAGCGGCGCGATCGCGAAGGCTCCGAAGCGGTCGTAGCTGTTGAGGATGCCGACGACGACGCCGCTCATCCCGAGCAGGACGAGGATCGGGAAGAGGACCTGGGAGAGGGTGACGGTGAGGTCGAGCAGGGCCCCTTCGAAGCCGGGCGCGAAAAGCGGCATGATCAGCGGCGCCGCCAGCACGAAGATCGCCGTGATAGCCCCCAGCGCGGCGGTGACGAGAAGCAGCATGGTCGAGGCCATCCGGAAGGCCTCCCTGTAGTTCTTCTTCTCCAGCTGCTCGGTGAAGACCGGTACGAAGGCCGGTTGCAGCGCCGCATCGGCGAACAGGGCGCGGATCAGGTTGGGCACCTGGAAGGCGATCGTGAAGGCCGACATCGGGCCGTTGACGCCGTAATAGCCCGCCGCGACGATCTCGCGCCCTAGCCCGGCCAGGCGCGAGGCGGCCGTCGCGAGCGAGAAGAACGCGGTCGAGCGGGCGATCCGCCCGGAACGGCGCTCGGTGGGTGGACTCTCGGTCTCGGTATAGTCCGGCGCCGCGCTCATGGCCAACATTGCCTCACAGAAGAAGCGGATCCTACGCAGCGACCGCGAGAGAACCGAGAACCGGCTCCTGACGAGCACGGTGAAGACCTACTTCCGCCGCCTGCAGAGCGCCATCGAGGGCGGCGACGCGAGCGCGATCGAGAAAGAGCACAGGGCGCTCGTCTCGCGGATCGACAAGGCCGTCCAGAAGGGCGCGCTGCATCGCAACACCGCGGCCCGGAAGAAGTCCCAGGCCGCGAAGCTCGTCGCGACCAGCGCGAAGTAGTCAGGCCGGAACGCCCGCCGCAGCGCGCAGCGCAAGCGTAAGCGCCAGCTCGTCTCCGTAGTCGGCGCCGCCCCGCAGCCAGACCTCGAGGTCGGCGAGGGCGATCGTCGCCTCGCGCATATCGTCGACATCGACACCCTGCAGGCGCTTGACCAGCTGCTTGGCGGCGTAGGGGTGCATGCCGAGCTTCGACTCGACCTGCCCCGGCGCCAACCCCTCCTCGAGCAGCGCGGCGGCGCTGCAGGCCTTGCGCAGGCGCGACGCGAGGCCGTAGATCAAGCCGGTGACGTTCTCGCCCTGGACGACGAGCCGCTCGGCGATGCGCAGCGCGGCCGCCGCGTCGCGCTCCAGCAGCGCGTCGGAGAGCGCCCAGACCACGGCCTCGGAGGTGTCGGCGATCATTGCCCCGAGGTCGGCGGCGCTCACCTCGCCGCCCTCGCCGGCCCAGAGCGCGAGGCGCTCGAGCTCGTTATGCAGGCGCTGCGGGTTCGCCCCCATCCGCTCGACCAGCATGCGGGCCGCGGCGGGCTCGAGCCGGAAGCCGAGCCTCTGCGCATCGCCGATCAGGACGCGAGGCATGTCGCGCGCCTTCGGCGCCTCGAACTCGTGGATCTCGCCCTTGGCTGACTTGACCGCGCGGGTCAGCTTCGCCGGCGCTTTCGCGCGTGCGATCAGGACGACGCTGAGCTCGGGCGGCAGCTCGCCGAGCGCGGCAGCGACGGCGTCGAGCTGGGCATCGCGCCAGCGCTCGACCCCGTCGGCGAGCAGGTAGCGGCGTGACTCGGTCAGCGACATCGCCGGGATCGCGGCAAGCAGCGCCTCGTGGTCGGGGGCGCCGCGACCCTCGCCGGCTTCGAATATCTGCAGCGACGACGCACCCCCGTCGCGCTCGGCCCTGGCCCGCAGGCGGGCCCGGGTCGCGTCGATCTTCGCGGCATCGGTTCCGGCGATCAGGTAGAGAGAGCGCAGCTCGGCGGCCATCGCCGCGAGTCTAGATGCCGGGTCGGGCTGCGAACGGCCTAATCGCGGTCGCGGCCGTAGGCATGGCCATTGCCCTCGCTCCACGCCGGAACGAAGGACTCTTCCCCTGGAGCGGAAGCAGGGGCTGCGGACTGAGGCGATTCCTCGGACTCGCCGGAGGGTGGCGGGGCCGGGGCGGAGACGGTCGGGGTCGAAGCGGGCTGCGGCGGCTGGGCGGCCTGGGTCTGCGGCGGCGGCGCGGGTGACGGGCCGCGGCCGTCGCCGCCCCCGCCGGACGGGGACTGCTTCGCCGCGACCGGCTTAGACGCGGCGACCAGCTGATCGGCGCCCTCCTGCGACCGTGCCGGAGCAGGCGTCGCCGTCGCCTGATCGCCGCTGCTCTCGCCGCGAGCGCGCGGGGCGTCTGCCGACGCCGGCGCGGCGGTGCCCCGAGGGCCGCGCGCGGGCCCGGCGACCGCGACCCGTGCCTCACCCACGGCGACGTCGCCCGGCGGGGGCCCCGGGACCGGGCTGCCGGCGATCAGCGGCCAGCTCTGGTTCAGCGCAAGCGCGACGATGCCGAGTCCGACCGCGGCGGTGACGCCGAGCAGGGCCAGGGTCGTGCTGCGCGCGCGCTCGAGCAGGCCGCCGCCGAGAACGCTGGGTCTCGCCGGCATTCGCGACCTCGGCTTGGCAGGCTTGCAGTCCACCACAGCGTCTATCGGCGCCCTCGCTGCGGCCGACAGGGCTGCCCGGGGGTGGCCCCAATATCGATTCGTAGATTCGTTGAGTCGCGGTCGACTTCGATCCCCACCGGCCCGTCCCGGTCGGTGCGCAGCACGCAGACGCCATGGGAGGCGAGCGTCCGCAGCGTTGCCGCCGTCGGGTGGCCGAACGGGTTCGCAGCACCGACCGAGATGACCGCGAGCTCGGGGCGGGCCCGATCGAGCAGGCCCGCGAGCCCGGCGTCGTCGCTGCCGTGATGGGCGACCTTGAGCACGTCGACCGGGCCGGGGTCGAGCGGAACCGCCTCCGCCTCCGCGTCTGCGGTCAGCAGCATCGAGAAGCCGCGCCAACGGGCACGGACGACAAGCGCGAGCGCATTCGGGTCGCCGGTCGGGCCGGCGGCCACAAGCAGCTCCGGCGGAGGCCAGAGGACTTCGAGCCGCAGACGCCCGGAGCGCACCAGGTTGCCGCGCACCAGGCGGCGCGAGGCGGTCCCCGCGGTGGCGGCGTCGGTCAGCGTCCGCCGGCCGAGAACGCCGTACAGCAGCCACCCGACCGGCATGCCGGCGAGCAGTTCGCGGATGCCGCCGGCGTGGTCGGACTGGTCGTGGGTGACGACGGCCGCGCCGAGCCGTTCGACCCCGGCGGCACGCAGCTGCGCGGCCAGGCGGTCGCGCGGCGGGCCAGCATCGACGAGCACCGCCGGGGCTCCAGGCGGCTGGAGCAGGATCGCGTCGCCCTGGCCGACGTCGAGGACCGTGACGCGCAATCCGCCGAGGGGCGGCGGGGGCGACGACCCGGCGCCCCCGGGCCCTACGAGGAGAGCTCCCAGGAGGAGAGCTCCCAGCAGCAGCCGCAGAGCGAGCGTCCCGGCCGGCCTCGCCCGCCGCGCGTTCGCCTTTTGTCGGCCACCGCCGGGCAGGGAGCGAACGCGGTGGCGACGGGCGAGCGCGTTGCGACGACGGCGCGCGAGCTGGGCGACGCCGATTGCGAGCGCGGCCAGCGCGGCGTAAGCGGCGACGAGGCCACCGGGGCCGAGCCTGACGTCGAGATAGGCCCAGCTCGGCCGGCCGCACCAGGCGGCGACCTGGGCGATGTATGCGAGCAGCACGGCATTGACGGAGTTGAGCGCCTCGACCGGGAAGCCGGGGACCTGGCCGGCCCCCGCAGCGAGCATGCCGAGCCACATCGCCGGTGCGATCGCCGGCAGGGCGAGCAGGTTGGCCGCCAGGGTCGTGACGGAGATCGCTTCGAAATGGAAGGCGATCAGCGGCGCCGTCGCCACGGTCGCGGCGATCGTCAGAGCGGCCCCATCGGCAAGGGCCCGCCGTCCCGGTCCGCGGCCGACCCGGGCCGCGATCGCCTCGCGCAGCGGCGTCGCCAGCAGCAGGATGCCGAGCACGGCGGCGAAGCTGAGCTGCCAGCCGACGTCGCGCGCGATCCCCGGCTCAAGCGCCAGCAGCACCGCGGCGGCGACGAGCAGCGCATGGAAGCGCGAGGCGCGGCGCCCGGCGAGCAGCGCCAGGGCGCTCAGCCCTCCCATGATCCCGGCGCGCTGGATCGACGGCCCCGACCCGGCCAGCGGCACGTAGACCGCGATCAGGCCGAGCAACCAGAGCAGCCGCGTGCGCAGGGGCATGCCCAGCGCGGCGAGCAGCGGCATCGCCAGGAGCGCCAGCAGGGCGACGTTCTGGCCGGACACGGCGAGCAGGTGGGCCAGCCCGGAGCGGCGGAAGTCTTCGGTCGTGAGCGCGTCGACGTCCTCGTCCTCGCCGAGCACGAAACCGCGCGCCAGCGCCGCCTCGCGTGGCGGCATCCCCCGACCCAGCGCCAGCTCGGCCCGGGCGCGTATCTCAGCGCTGTGGGTCAGCGCCAGAAGGACCGCCGCCACGACGAGGAGCGCCGGCACGACCGCGAGCCGGGCACGCATCGTCTAGGGCTGCAGGCGGGCCCGCAGCGACTCCATCGTCGCCGGGCCGATGCCGCTGACCTGGTCGAGCTGGTCGACCGAGGCGAGGCCGCCGTGCTGATCGCGGAACTCGACGATCTTCTCCGCCGTGACCGGCCCGATGCCGTCGATCCCTTCCAGCTCCTCGACCCCGGCGCTGCCGAGGCTGATCGGGCCGTCATCGCCGCCGGCGGCGGTCGTCGTCGTGCCGCCGGCCGCGATGCGCTCGGGGACCATCACCTGCTGGCCGTCGGCGAGGCGGGCGGCGCGGTTTATCCCACTCAGCCCGGCACCCGCGGCCGCGCCGCCGGCGCGCTCGATCGCGTCGACGACCCTCGCCCCCGCCGGCAGCCGGTAGACGCCGGGACGGCGCACCGCACCGGCGACGTCGACGACCAGGTCGCCGCCGCCGGAGGCGTCGATGCTGACGCCGCCGGTCCGCGACGGGGCGGCAAGCGCCGCGCCGGGACCGTCGCCCTCGGCCCGGATCGCCCGCGCGCCGACCAGCAGCAGAGCCACGGCGACGGCGCCGTAGACGACGACCTGGGTGCGCGAAAGGTCCGGCATGAGCCGACCGTGGCGGATCCCGGCGCACGCGTGGCGCGCAGAATCGAAAAATTCAGCTACAGGTCTTCGTCGTCAGCGTAACCGCTGACCTCGGCGAGCTGATCGCTGTAGAGCTCGGCGGCTGCGACCGGGGGCGACTGCACGGAGACGCAGGCCAGCATGTCGGCCCCGCCGTTGGCGATCGAGTGGTCGGTCGCGGGCGGGACCAGGATCAGGTCCCCCTCCCCCACCTCCTGGTCGTCGCCGGCGACCGACATCGAACCGGCGCCGCGGACGACGACGTAGACCTGCTCGGCGTCCTCGTCGGAGCGCAGCGTCTGCTCCGCTCCGGCCGGGATCTCGAGCCAGGTGACCGAGAGGTTGCGGGCGCCGAGCTGGCCGGCGTCCATCAGCGCGTGATAGCGCAGCCGGTGCCACTCCTCCGCGGGTGCTTCTGCCAGGCGCCTGACGAGCATCGGGCGGCTTTGTACCAGAAAGCGAGGTCCGAACCGGAAAGGATCAGCGAACCACGATGTTCACGAGCTTGCCGGGCACGACGATCTCCTTGACCACCTGCTTGCCGTCGAGGTGGCGGCGCACCTTCTGGCTCGCGCGGGCGAGGGCGAGCAGCTCGTCCTGCGGCGCGTCGGCGGCGGCCTCGATCCGGTCGCGCAGCTTGCCGTTGACCTGGACGACCAGGGTCACGGTGTCGCTCGCGAGCAACTCCGGGTCGGCGACCGGCCAGCGCTGCTCCCAGACGTGCCCGCCGCACAGGCGCGCCCAGATCTCAGCGCCGAGATGCGGGGCGAAGGGGAAGATCAGGGAGGCGGCGGTGGCGGTTGCGAAGCGCACCGCGGCGGCGCCGTCGGCGGCGCCGTAGAGGCCGTCCTTGAGCCGGTAGGTCTCGTTGACCAGCTCCATGACCGCGGAGATCGCGGTGTTGAACTGGAAGCCGCGCTCGAAGTCGCGCGTCGACTTGTCGATCGCCCAGTGCGCCTTGGCGAGCAGCTCGCGGGTCTCGCCCGCAGCATCGGGGCCGGGGTCGCCCGCACCCATCGGCTCGACCTCCTCGCAGAGCCGCCAGAGCCGCGAGAGGAAGCGGTGCACGCCCTCGACGCCCTCGTCGGACCAGTCGCCGCCGCGCTCGGGCGGGCCCATGAAGCAGACGTAGGTGCGGGCGGTGTCGGCGCCGTAGCGCTCGACGTACTCGGCCGGGCTGACCGTGTTGCCCTTCGACTTCGACATCTTGGCGCCGTCGCGGGTGATCATGCCCTGCGTGAAGAGGCTGGCGAAGGGCTCCTGGACCGAGAGCGTGTCGAGGTCGGCGAGCGCCTTGGTGAAGAAGCGCGCGTACATCAGGTGCAGGATCGCGTGCTCGACGCCGCCGATGTACTGGTCGACCGGGAGCCAGTTGTCAGCCGCCGCGCGGTCCCAGGCGGCGGCGGCGTTCTGCGCATCGAGGTAGCGGATGAAGTACCAGGACGAGTCGACGAAGGTGTCCATCGTGTCGGTCTCGCGGCGTGCCGGGCCGGCACAGCGCGGGCACTCGGTCGCGACCCAGTCCTCGGCGGCGGCGAGCGGGCTGCGGCCCTGGGGTGCGTAGTCCTCGATCTCGGGCAGTTCGACCGGCAGCTGCTCGTCGGGCATCGGGACGATGCCGCACTGCTCGCAGTAGACGACCGGGATCGGGGCTCCCCAATAGCGCTGGCGCGAGACCAGCCAGTCGCGCAGGCGGTAGTTGACCGCCGCAGCGCCGCGCTCGTCCTCGGCCAGCCAGGCGACGATCTCCTCGTAGGCCTCGCGGTTGTGCTTGCCGTCGAAGCGCCCGGAGGCGGTCATCTCGCCGTCGCCCGGATAGGGCAGGCCCTCGTCGTCGCGGGCCGCCTCCGGATCGCTGCCCTCGATCACGCGCCTGACCGGCAGGTCGAAGGCCTTGGCGAACTCGTAGTCGCGCGCATCGTGCGCGGGCACCGCCATGATCGCGCCGGTGCCGTACTCCATCAGCACGTAGTCGGCGACGTACATCGGGATCCGCTCGCCGTTGACCGGGTTGACGACGCTGCGCCCGAGCGGCACGCCGGTCTTCGGGCGGTCCTCGTCGCCGCGGTCCTCGACCGACTCGCGGGCGACCTGGTCGACGTACTCGCGCACCGCCGCCTCGGCCGGGGTGCCGGCGATCAGGCGCTCGAGCTCGGGATGCTCGGGGGCGAGGACGAAGAAGGTCGCGCCGAAAAGGGTGTCGGGGCGGGTCGTGAAGACGGGGAAGTCGAGCTCGAGCTCCTCGCAGCGGAACGTGACTTCGGCGCCCTCGGAGCGGCCGATCCAGTTGCGCTGCATGGTGACCACGTGCTCGGGCCAGGACTCGAGCAGGTCGAAGTCGGCGAGCAGGCGCTCGGCGTACTCGGTGATCTTGAAGAACCACTGCTCGAGCCGGCGCTGCTCTACCGGCGTGCCACAGCGCTCGCAGCGGCCGTCGACCACCTGCTCGTTGGCGAGCACGGTGGCGTCCTTCGGGCACCACTGGACCGGCGCCTCATCCCGGTAGGCGAGGCCGCGCTCGAGCAGGCGCAGGAAGATCCACTGGGTCCAGCGGTAGTACTCGGGCGTGTGGGTGGCGAGCTCGCGCGACCAGTCGATCGAGATGCCCCAGGAGCGGAACTGGCGGCGGAAGGACTCGATCGAGCGCTCGGTCGCGACCCGCGGCGGTTCGCCGGTCTTGATCGCGTTGTTCTCGGCCGGCAGGCCGAAGGAGTCGTAGCCCATCGGGTGGATCACCTCGAAGCCGTGGCGGCGGCGGAAGTGGGCGATCGCGTCGCCGACGGCGTAGCACTTGAGATGGCCGACGTGGGGCTCGCCCGAGGGGTAGGGCAGCATCTCGAGCACGTAGGACTTCGGCTTCCCGGCGGCGTGGCCGGATTGCCCCGGGTTGGCGACCTCCCAGGTCCGCTCCTCGGCCCAGAGCCGCTGCCACCTTGCCTCGATCGCCTTTGGGTCGTAGCCACTCATGCGAGCCGCGATCTTACGGAGGTTCAGAACAGCGGCGAGAGCGCCTCGAGGATGTGGGGCCAGGCGTAGACCTCGAGCGTCGCGGCGACGACCAGGGTGGGGATTGCCAGCAGCACGGTGATGAAGGTGGCGGCGAGCAGCTGGTTCCACTCGCCGCGGCGGCTGGCGATCAGCCAGGCGGCGAGCGGCAGGAAGAGGGCGGTCAGCTCGGGCACGGCGTGTGGGAGCACCGAGACGATCAGCACGGCGTGGGAGATGTCGAGCTGGTAGGCGATCGTCGAGCCCTGGAAGCCGAGGTAGAGGGCCTGGGTCGAGAGCGAGAAGATCGTCACCGCGGAGACGAAGAGGATCGCGAACTGGCCGGCCTTGACGTGGATCCAGCGCGAGAGCCCGGTGCGCTGCGCGGCGGCGATCGGCATCGAGGCGCCCGCGATGAAGCCGGCGATGCAGGCGGTGCCGTGCAGGGCGAGGACGAGCGAGTTGCGCCAGAGGATCGGCAGCAGGTCGGCCGGGCCGGTGGGCTCGGTCAGACCGGGCATGTGGATCGGGGTCAGGTCCGGGGTCAGCAGGCCGGCGACGACCCAGACCGCGCCGAGCAGGGTGAAGGCGATCGCGAGGCTGAGCGCCAGCCAGCCGCGCAGGACGCGCCACGGATGGTCGTTCCAGGCCTCGAAGGCGGCCCGGGTGTCCCGCATCCCGTGCGAGAAGACGTGCTCGTTGGCGGTGCTCACCGCTCAAGCATCGGCAGCCGCTGGGGCGGGATTGAGCGAAGTAGGCTGGCGACCATGCGGTCGTGGCGGAGGTGGCTGATCGGGGTCGGCGGCGCGCTGCTCGCGGCGCTGGCGATTCTGGCCGCGGTCAGCTGGCACTTCTCCGACGCCGTGCTCGTGCCCGATTACGACAGCCCGGCTCGCAAGGCGACCGTCGAGAGCGCATCCGGGGGGCGGATCGTGCTCGAGCGCAACGCCGACACGCAGCGCCCGGGCGTGTACGGCCTCGAGTGGACCGGCGGCCACGCGGCGATCGGGGCGATCCTGGCCAGGGACGACGACACGGTGACCAGGCGCCTGCGCGACGTCTACGGCTACCTCGTGCCGGGGATGGCGGTCGGGGTCGAACCGAACGTCTGGGTCGGCGACCCCGCGCAGGCGTTCGGCTACCGCTCCGAAGACGTCGCGGTGCGCGGCGAGCTGGGGCCGATGCCGGCCTGGCTCGTCCCCGGCCGGGGCGACACCTGGGCGATCGTCGTGCACGGGATCAACGCAACGCCGCAGACGGGCCTGCGGATCGTCCCGGCGCTGCACCGGCGGGGGTTGGCGGCGATGCTGATCACCTACCGCGAGGACCACGGCGCGCCGCCGAGCCCGGACGGCTTCCACCACATGGGGCTGACCGAGTGGCGCGACCTCGAGGCCGCGGCGCGCTACGCGCTCGCGCACGGGGCACGGCGCCTGGTGCTCGCGGGTTACTCGATGGGAGGCGCGATCGTCACCCAGTTCATGCAGAAGTCGGCGCTGGCAACGCGTGTCGACGCGCTTGTGCTCGACGCCCCGGCGCTCGACTGGCAGCGGATCATCGAGTTCAACGCCGAACGGATGGGCTATCCCGGCTTCGCCGCCTGGCCGGTCGAGTGGGCGGTCGGCCTGCGCATCGACGCCGACTGGGCGAGCCTCGACGCCCTCCGTCACACCGATGACCTGCAGCTGCCGATCCTGCTCTTCCACGGCGAGGACGACGAGGTGGTCCCGATCTCGCTCAGCGACGAATTCGCCGCCGCGCTGCCCGAGCGCGTCGAGTACCACCGCCTCCCCGAGGCCGGCCACACCGAGTCCTGGAACGTAGATCCGAAGCTGTACGAACGGCGCTTGGAAGCGTTCCTGGGCTCGGTCGAGCCAGGTTAGGTATTGCGGAACTGGTGCGCGCCAACTTCTTCGGAGGAAGGCGCGTTTGGAGGAATCTGATTAGTGGAGCTGAGGGGATTCGAACCCCTGGCCTCTACCGTGCCACGATAGCGCTCTGCCAGCTGAGCTACAGCCCCAAGGTCGTACTCATCGGCAAAGTGTAATGCCGCGCGCTGTCCGTTTCTCGGAGGCGTCAGTCGAAGCTGCATCGACCATTGGCCAGCAACCTTCTCGATGGGAATCAGAAAGCAACGATCGAGGTCGCCGCAGTAGATGCCGAACGCATCGATCTCGTCCGATGAGTAGTTGCGGCGAATAAAGCCCTCTGGTCCCCGGCGACTCCTCGCGAGATGGGCGAGGACGACGTCCCCGTTGCAGTTGGCCCATTTACATTGCACGCGGAGCAAGCGGCCTGCCAGTCCGATAATCAGGTCATAGCGCTCATGCTCGGTAAGGGGCACGAAGACCGTCAATCCGAGGCTTGCTGCCTCCTTCGCAACGGCCAGCTCGGCGAGGTTGCCCTTGTGATTTGGATCTTCGGGTCTCACGAACATATGTTCGCAGACAAACAAATGACAGTCAATACGTCAAACGTCCAAGGGCGCCGGCTCGGGAGCCCTGGTTTGCCCTGCGCCGCGGAAAGAGCGGCTACGCGGCGTGCTGTTCGGGGCCCTGGTCCTCGTCGACGTCGAGGATCAGGTTGTCGCCGGCGGTGCGGCGGATGTTGAAGTCGAAGGGGGCGTTCTCTTCCAGCTCGCGCAACAGGTCGACCGGCTCGTCGAGCTGCATCGAGAGCGTCGCGCGGCCCTCGGAGAAGCGCTCGACCGAGATCTCGGAGGCGCCGAGGCGGCCGACCGCGTTTTCGAAGCCGACCAGCTGCGAGAAGTCGCCCAGCGGGCCGATCTCGAGCCTGATCAGGCCCTCGAAGAGCTCGCCCAGGGCCTGCTCGGCGGTGTCCGACCCGGGAGCGGCGCCGTTCGCGGAGCCCTCGTGCGCCTCGGCCAGCTCCTGGGTGCGACGGCTGACCTCGACAGCCTCGCGCAGCGCCTTCATTCGGATCCGCGTCGCCTGCCCGCGCGCCTGCGCCTGGATCTCCTCGAGCCGCTCGGAGACGGACTGGAGCGAGGCGATGCTCTGCGCGTGGCGCTCGTCGGCCTCGCGAAGCCGCTCGCTCAGGCCGCGGATCTCACGCTCGCGCTCGATCACCATTTCCGAGAGGGAGGCCAGCTCGGCATCCGCCGACGCGGCATGCCCCTCGACCGCCGAGATCGCTTCGTCGCGCGCCGAGATCGCCTCGTCCACTTCCTCCCGGCGGTAGCCCAGCAGTGCCCGCTTGAAGCTAGCCATGCGCGGCACCGTAGAGGCGCCCTCGGACGGCATCTTGCGACGGCTTCAGCTCGAGCCGCGGCGCCTCGCGCCAGAGGTCCTCGAGCCCGTAGCGCTGCCTTTCCTCTGCTGTGAAGACGTGCAGGATCGCGTCGAGGTAGTCGAGCACGATCCAGCCGGCCTCGCCCTCGCCGTCGACGCCCCCGGGCAGCAGCTGGTGCTCCTGCTTGAGGCGCAGCTTCACCTCGTCGACGATCGCCCGCGCCTGACGCTCGTTGCGCGCCGTGCAGATCGTCAGCAGGTCGGTGTAGGAGGCGAGCCCACGCATGTCGAGGACGACGATCTCGGTCGCCCCTTTCGAGTCGGCCAGCTCGCCGATCCGCCTGGCCAGCGCCTCGGAGTCGAGCCCCCCGGTCACGAGTAGATCCCCTTTTCCTCGATGAACCGCGCAACCGCCTCCGGCACCAGGTAGCGCAGCGGCCTGCCCGCCGCCGCGCGCTCGCGCACCGCCGAGGAGGAGACGCCGAACTGCGGCATCTCGAGCATCGTCACCCGGGCGGCGGCGTCGAGGCCGCGCATCGTCGAGGTCACGTCCGCCTCTGAGACGCCCGCCCGCCGCGCGACGGCGAGGCGGGCCAACTCGACCACGCGTCGTGGCTCGCGCCAGCCCTCGAACCCGACGGCCGCATCCGCCCCCATCACGAACACCAACTCGGGTTCTCCCTTTTCGCGTGCAAGCAACTGCAAGGTCTCATACGTGTAGGACGGTCCCTCGCGCTCGACCTCGAGCGTCGAGACGGTGAAGCGCGGGTCGTCGGCGGCGGCGAGCCGGGTCATCGCCAGGCGCAGCTCGCGGCCGGGGTCGTCGTGGATCCGCTTGTGCGGCGCCTCTCCGGTCGGCATCAGCACCACTTCCTCGAGGCCGAGCTGCCAGAGCGCCTCCTGGGCGAGCGCCAGGTGTCCCAGGTGAGGCGGGTTGAAGGCAGAGCCGAGGACGCCGATCGCGCCGTGGCCGCCGTCGAGGCCGGGGACGCTACTCACGCACCTGGCCGTCGCCGCTGACGACGTACTTGTAGGTGGTCAGCTCGCGCAGGCCGATCGGGCCGCGCGCGTGCAGCTTCTGGGTCGAGTTGCCGATCTCCGCCCCCATGCCGAACTCGAAGCCGTCGGTGAAGCGGGTAGAAGCGTTCGTGTAGACGACGGCCGCGTCGACGCCGGCGGTGAAATGCGCGGCGGCGTCCTCGGAGCGGGTCACGATCGCCTCCGAGTGGCGCGTCCCGTAGCGGTTGACGTGCTCGATCGCGTCGTCGAGCGAGTCGACAACGGCGACGGCGAGCTTCAGGTCGAGGAACTCGCGGCCCCAGTCCTCCTCGCTCGCCACGCCGACCTCGACCCCGCCGCTCGCGGCGCGCGCCCGCTCGTCGCCGACCAGCTCCACCCCGGCGTCGTGCAGCTCGGCCAGGACACCCGGCAGGAACCGCTCGGCGATCGCGGCGTCGACCAGCAGCGTCTCGGCCGCGTTGCAGACGCCGGGCCGCTGCGTCTTCGCGTTGACCGCGATCCGGCGCGCCATCTCCAAGTCGGCCTCGGCGTGCACGTAGACGTGGCAGTTGCCGGCGGCGGCGTAGATCACCGGCACCGTCGCGACCTCCTTCAGCGCCTGCTTCAGCCCTTCGCCGCCGCGCGGGATCAGCAGGTCGACCGTGCCCTCCTGCGTGGCCAGCTCGGCAAGGTCCTCGCGGCCGCCGCCGGCAAGCAGCAGCACCGCGTCCTGCGGCAGCCCGGCCTCGGCGAGCGCGTCGCGCACGATCCCGGCGAGCGCTCCGTTGGTCCGTTCCGCGTAGTGCGAGCCGCGCAGCACGATCGCGTTGCCGCTCTTGATCGTCAGCGCGGCGCAATCGATCGTCACGTTCGGGCGCGCCTCGTAGACGACCGCGACGACGCCCAGCGGCACGCGCAGCTTGGTCAGCTCGAGCCCGCTGTCGAGCGTTTTCCCTTCCAGCTCCTCGCCGACCGGGTCGGCCAGCGCCGCGACGGCGCGGACCCCATCGGCCATTGCGGCGACGCGCTCCTCACTCAGCGCCAACCGATCGCGCAGCGCCGGCGTCAGCCCGGCGGCGCCCTCGTCGGCGAGATCGGCCGCGTTGGCCTCGAGCATCTCCTCGCTGCGCTCCCCCAGCAGGCGCGCAGTTGCCTCCAGCGCCGCGTTCTTGGCGTCGGTAGAGGCGCTGGCCAGCATGCGCGCGGCGCGCTGGGCAGCTGTGCAGGTTTCGGCGATGGACTTCGTTGCTACGGCCATTCGAGCAAGGGTACCTGGGGAGGAGCGGGGTGCCCCACCCCGCTCCTCCTCGCCACACCTCGACGAATCGGCCCTACAGCAAGACGAAGCGGTCGCGGTGGATGACCTCGTCCGCCGCGTGGGGGAGCAGTTCGCGCACCTGCTCCGATTTCAGGCCGAGGACCCGGTTGAGCTCATCGGCGGCGTAGTCGGCGATGCCTTTGCCGATGACCGAGCCGTTCGCTGCGACCTCGACGGCGTCTCCCGCGTCAAAGCTGCCGTCGACCTCGGAGATGCCCACCGGCAGCAAGCTGGATCCACTCTCTCGCAGCACGCGGGCTGCACCGTCATCCACGGTGAGGCGGCCCTTGGCTGGCTTGGCGTACTTGAGCCAGAGCTTGAAGCTGGATGCCTTGCCCTCCTGGGCAATGAAGCGGGTGCCGACCTCGTCGCCACCGGCGGCGGCGAGCAGCGTGCCCGGGGTCGTGCCGTTGCAGATCGTCGCCGGGATGCCGGACTCGGCCGCCATCTCGGCGGCGGCGACCTTGCTGCGCATGCCGCCGGAGCCGAAGGCCGAGGTGCGGTCGCCGATCTCCAGCCCTGCCAGCTCGGCGAAATCGTCGACCGTGGCGATCCGCTCCGCGTCCGGGTCGGCGCGGGGATCGCTGCGGTGCAGGCCGTCGACGTCGGAGAGCAGGACGAGCAGGCGGGCGTCGAGCAGGATCGCCACCTGGGCGGCGAGGAAGTCGTTGTCGCCGAAGCTGATCTCGTCGGTCGCGGTCGTGTCGTTCTCGTTGACGACCGGGACCACCCCCCACTCGATCAGCCGCCGCAGCGTCTGCCGGGCATTGAGGTAATTCGTGCGGGCGGCGATGTCGGCGGCGGTGAGCAACACCTGCGCCGCGCGCGTCCCGCCCGCGGCGAGCCGCGACTGGTAGGCACGGAAGAGGTCACCCTGGCCGACCGCGGAAGCGGCCTGCAGCTCGTCCATCGCCCGCGGTCGCACCGGCAGATCCATCAGCCGCATGCCGCGCGCGATCGCGCCGGAGGTGACCATCGCGACCCGCTCACCGCCCTGCTCCAGCTCGGCCACCTGGGCGCAGACCGCATCGAGCACGTCGACGCGCAGCTCGCCGTCGTCGGCGGCGACGATCGAGGAACCAAGCTTGACGACCAGGGTCATCGGGCAAGTCTATGAGCGATCGAGCCAGCGCTTGATCCGGCCCGGCGAGGCGAGGCCGGAGAAGTCGCCGTCGTCGCGGATCCGTTCTGCCGCCGTCGCCATCCCCTCCACCGCCGCCCAGGCGAGGCTGCCGCCTACGCTGATCCGCTGCCCGCCCGCGGCGGCGATCTCAGCGACCGAGAGGCCGGGCCGCGCGAGCACGTTGACCGGCTTGCCGACCGCCCCGCACACCGCTTCGATCTCCGCAGCGCTGGCCAGCCCCGGCGCGTAGAGCACGTCCGCCCCGGCCCGCTCGAACGCCTGCAGGCGGGCGATCGTGTCGTCGAGGTCCGGGATGCCGCGGATGTGGTTCTCCGCCCGCGCCGTGAGCGTGAAGGGGAAGTCGAACGCCCGCGCGGCCTCGACCGCCGCCGCCACCCGCTCAACCGCGTACCCGATCGCGTAGATCCCGTCGTCAGGGTCGAAGTCCTCGATCGAGCCGCCGACCGCCCCGGCTGCCGCCGCGCGGCGGATCGCCTCGGTGGCGTCCTCGGGCGCCGGCCCGTAGCCGTTCTCGAGGTCGACCGAGACCGGCAGATCGGTGGCCCGATCGACGGCCGCGACGTGCTCGACCAACTCGTCGAGCGTGACTCCCCCGTCCTGCCGCCCGAGCGTGAAGGCGAAGCCCGAACTGGTCGTCGCCAGCGCCTCGAACCCGAGCGCCGCCAGCACCTTGGCCGAGCCCACGTCCCAGGGATTGGGGATGACGAACGGGTCGCCCTCGTGCAGGGCGCGAAACGCCTCGGCCTTCTCCGTCTGGCTTCGGCTCACAGCGACCTCACGGGTGCAGCTCGAACTCGTGCTCGCCGATGCGGACGTCGTCGCCGGCTTCGAAGCCGGCGCTGCGCAGGGCGGCGACGACGCCGATCTCCTTGAGCCGCTGCTCGAGATAGGCCAGCGCCTCTTCGTTGCGCAGGTCGTGGCGCTCGAAGAGCAGCTCGACGCCGCGGCCGAGCACGCGGTAGCCGCCGTCGTCCTCGCGCTCGACCGTGTAGCCGCCCTCGCCGGCGGGGCGGTAGACGCGGTGCTCGGCCTCGAATTCGGCCGGCCCGCGCTCGGCCCGCTCGGGGCGGGCCAGGGCTTCCTCCGGCAGGTGCGCCCAGAGGGCCCGGCGCAGCTCGTCGAGCCCCTCGCCGGTTGCGGACGAGACGGCGAGCACCGCCGCGGCCTGCGAGCCGAGCCGCTCCTGCCAGCGTTCGACCTCCTCCTCCACCTGCTCGGCCGCCAGCAGGTCGCGCTTGGAGAGCACGACGATCTGCGCAAGCCGCTCCAGGCCGGCGTCGTAGGCGGCAAGCTCCTCGCGCACCGCGGCGTAGTTCGACTCGGGCTCGCCTTCGGCCGGGGCCAGGTCGACGAGATGGACCAGCATCGAGCAGCGCTCGACGTGGGCGAGGAACTCGTGCCCGAGGCCGGCGCCATCGGCTGCGCCCTCGATCAGGCCGGGGATGTCGGCGATGACCGCCTGGCGGTCAGCGCCCTCGATCGTGCCCAGCACCGGCGAGAGCGTCGTGAACGGGTAGTCGCCGACCTTCGGGTCGGCCCGCGTCAGCCGCGCCAGCAGCGATGACTTCCCGGCGTTGGGCAGGCCGACCAGACCGACGTCGGCGAGCAGCTTCAGCCGCACCTCGACCCAGCCCTGCTCGCCCGCCGTCCCCTGCTCGGCAAAGCGCGGCGCCTGCCGCGTCGAGGTCGCGAAGCGCTTGTTCCCGTGCCCCCCACGCCCCCCGTGCGCGACCACCGCCCGCTGCCCCACCTCGACCAGATCGACCCGGCTCCCATCGACCGTTTCCGCCTGGGTC
>Ga0210101_1000306_pt1 | contig 17357 bp, 16 predicted proteins | sample Muzzi_PWC_D1_FD_185534 | JGI IMG/M metagenome (GOLD analysis project Ga0210101, IMG submission 185534) | Wetland microbial communities from San Francisco Bay, California, USA, that impact long-term carbon sequestration - Muzzi_PWC_D1 (SPAdes) | ecosystem: Environmental > Aquatic > Marine >... | reverse complement strand
AGGCATTGGCCATGATCCCCAGGGCCTCGCTGACGTCCGGAGACTGGGGGTAATTTTCGATAATCGTTTTAGCGCGATTGGCGGCGGCAACATAGGCATTCAGCTTCATATAGTAGCGGGCGACATGTAATTCATGCCGAGCCAGGTAATTACGCAGATAGACCATGCGTTGTACAGCATCACTGGCATAGCGACTGTTCGGGAAGCGTTCCAGGAGTTCGGCAAAGTCCATGAACGACTGGCGCGCCAGACTCGGATCCCGGACCGAGGGGTCACGGTCTAACATGCGGTCTATCGTTCCGCTGGTACGGCTGAAATTGGTCAGGGCCCGGAGGTAATAGGCGTAATCCACCTGCTGATGGCGGGGGTAGAGTTTGATAAATCGGTTAGCGGCGGCAATGGCCGAATCCGGTTCGTTGTCCCGATAATAGGCATAGATGATATCTATCTGGCCCTGGCGGGTGCGGGCACTGAACGGGTGTTCGAGTTCCAGTTTTTCATAGAACTCGATGGCCATCGGAAAGTTGTCATCATCCAGGGCGGTGCGGGCCTTTTGATACAGGGCTGTGTCACTGAGGCCGCTGCTTCCTTCGTTGGTATCGACACTGGCGCAGGCGGTCAGCAGTAACACTGCGAAAGGAAGCACCCGTCGCATGGCGGTACGCAGTTGGCTCAGGATGAGGGTGTTGATCATCATAGGGGTCTGTCATCAAGGGTTATTGGCCGGATCATCGATGGCCTGCTGGATCGTCTGTATACCCTGGATCCAGGGTTTGTTGTTTCGCAGCGCCGTGGGTAGTGCGGCAACCGCTTGCCGGGCCTCGGCCACGCTGGGATAAACACCGTAGACTAATGCATGCCAGGTTTTACCATTAACCTTTTTGTGATAATAGGCGACCTGGTCAGCCAGCTTGTGGCGTTTGATGAATTGGGTCAGGGTGTCACTATCCACGGTGCTGACGAGCTGGATGGTATACTGATCAGCGGGTTGCTGCTTGATCCATGAAGAGGGCAGTGTGCCTGACGGACGGGGCTGCTTGGCAACCTGAACTGCTTGAACAGCGCCGCTGCTGTTAGCCTCCATGCCTGCCTCATCCATCTCTTCGACGGTTTCGGTGTGTGTCTGGCCGGTCACCATCGGCATGGTGCTACTGATCACCGCCGGGACGGAACTCTGTTGTTGGATCTCGGTCCTGTTGTCGTCTGAGTTATCGATGGCCATGATCTCATATCCCATATCGACTATGGCCAGGGCGTCAGCGGCACTGCGTGTATTGGGATAGTTTTCCACCACATTACGGGCATGGACGATGGCGCTGGCATGATTGCCCTGCTCGATCATTTTGCGTGCCAGGGTAACCTCATACTGGGCTAGTTGTTCCTGCAGATAGGCTACCCGCTTGTCGGCATCCTGCTGGTATTTGCTGTCGGGAGAGTTTGTTTTAAGCTCGTTGAAATATTGCAGGGCCGTCTGTGCCGCCAGTATGGCTGCATGCCTGTCAGTATCCGCCTCGATAAGCGCCACGGCCTGCTCGTAACTGGCCAGGGCCTTCAGGTAGCGCGGGTAGTCCTGGTTGTTGTTATCGGGATAGTTACGGATCAGACGATCGGTGGTGGCAATGGATGAACTGTAGTCGCCGGACTTGAAGTAGGCGTAGGCCAGTTCCATTTGCGCCTGATGATTATAGGGGCTGTCAGGATAATAGATTTCCAGTTGTCTGAAGTGACTGCTGGCCAGCGGATAATCCTGGGCCTGCAACGCCTTGCGCCCCTCGCTATAGATATTTTCAGCCGGTGGCGGCGCGGATTTCTGGCTCCCTGTCGTGGCACAGCCGCTTAATCCGAGGCCGCTCGTCAGCAGTACCAGTAGTACCAGACCGGTCCTTAGCCGAAGATGTAACAACAGCGATCCTTGAGTGGTCATAATGTCATCCTTAATATAATTATTATAAGGTTAGCGTGTAAATATCTTACCACCGGGGCTAATTATGAGATGATAAGCGGATAAAGACAAATAGGATTGATGCACAGAGATGCTGGGTTGCACCGTTCGGGTTAAAACCGGGATTTTGTATGGTTGAGGAACTGCAATTGCAGGCCACGGTTCCGCCCGAGATGGCGGGCCAGCGGCTTGACCGGGTGCTGGCGCAGCTGTTCAGCGATTTTTCCCGCGCCCGGCTTCAGCACTGGATTCGTGCCGGCCAGGTCTCGGTCGACGGTATTCAGCCACGGCCGCGCGACCGGGTCACAGGTGGTGAGAAAATAGCGTTGCACGCCGTGCTTGAAGTGGAGGGTGACTGGCAGCCCGAAGCCATTCCTCTGGATATTATCCATGAGGATGAGTCGCTGCTGGTGATTAACAAACCCGCGGGGCTGGTAGTGCATCCGGCGGCCGGCAATCGTGACGGCACCTTGCTCAATGCCCTGTTGCACCATGCACCGGAACTGGCCGCGGTACCCAGGGCCGGTATCGTCCACCGTCTCGACAAGGATACCAGCGGCCTGCTGGTCATCGCCCGTAACCTGACCGTACACAAGCGATTGATTGAAATGATGCAGGCCCGTGACATCCAGCGTGAATATCAGGCCGTCATCCAGGGTGTGATGACGGCCGGTAATACTGTCGATGCGCCGATAGGACGCCACCCGCTTCAGCGCAAACGCATGGCCGTAGTCCGCTCAGGCCGCCTGGCGGTGACTCATTATCGCGTCATTGAACGCTTTCGCGCCCACACTCATATCCGGGTGCAACTGGAAACGGGCCGCACCCATCAGATTCGTGTGCATATGGCCCATCTCCATTATCCGTTGCTCGGCGATCCAGTCTACGGTGGCCGGCTACGTATTCCGGCAGGCTGCAGCCAGGCCCTTGACGAACAGTTGCATCGTTTTAAACGCCAGGCCCTGCATGCGCAGCGATTGCAACTAAGTCATCCGCTGACCGGGGAGGATATGGACTGGCAGGCAGCTCTACCGGATGATATGCGGGTGCTGCTTGACGTCTTGCGTCAGGACGCGAATGAATCGTCAGAGTAGATCGCAGCGGATCGGCGGCAGGTTTGCCCGGTTTTCCGACAGTGGTTATGATCACGGTTCTGACTGGGAATATACATCTATTATCGTCACTGTCTGTGGCCATGCGGATGAACATTGCCCGGCGCTGCCGGCGAGTGTGCGCAAATTGCATTGGCCGTTATCCGATTCGGCACGGGCTGAGGGTGATGAGGATAAGTTCATGCCCGTGTTTCGCGCCTGTCGCGATGATATTCGTCAGCGGGTACGACAGTTGCTGTAAGGCCTGTGACGGTCATGGCGCTCCCGGCCCTGTCACATTCATGTAATATTACTTATATAATCTATTACTGTCATTTGACAGGATCCACTATGGCGATTACGGTATTACTGGTAGAGGATGAGGCGGCGGTGCGCGATATGCTGCGTTTCGCCCTGGCCGACAGGGGTTATCAGTTGACAGAGGCGGCCAACGCACGGCAGGGGTATGCGTTGCTGGCAGAGCAGGTGCCGGATCTGGTGTTGCTGGACTGGATGTTACCGGATAGCAGTGGCATCGAGTTTGCTCGTCGTGTGCGCCGTGAACCGGCCTGGCAAAAGGTGCCGATCATCATGCTGACGGCCAGGGCGGAAGAGGATGACAAGGTGCGTGGACTGGGTGCCGGGGCTGATGATTATGTGACCAAACCATTTTCCGTGCGTGAATTGCAGGCGCGGATGCAGGCAGTGTTGCGGCGCCTGTCGTCAGCTACGACGCCGGAAAAGACCCTGTCATTCGCCGGTCTGACGCTGGACAATGAACAGCATCGGGTCAGTGTGGCAGGCCGGTCATTGCAACTGGGACCGACCGAATATCGTCTATTACAGTTTTTTTTACAGAATCCTGAGCGTGTCCACAGTCGTACGCAATTGCTGGATAATGTCTGGGGCCAGAATGTCTATGTGGATGAACGTACCGTCGATGTCCATATCAGGCGTCTGCGCAAGGTCCTTGCCAGTGTGAAACTGGACAAGCATATACAGACTGTGCGCGGTTTTGGGTATCGTTTTTCGGAGCATTTTGAAACGTGATCAATCCGCTGGTAGTCGAGCTCAGACGCCTGCTCCTGACGCTGCTGATTGGACTGATGTTTGGACTGCTGGTCGGTGCCCCGAGGACGTGGATACTGCTGGCAGCGTTGGGTTTTTGCCTGTGGCACGGTTATCAGTTGCTCAAATACAACCGCTGGCTGGGTCGCAACAAGACGACGGCGATACCGGATGTCGACGGGATATGGGGAGAACTGTATTGCCGGATCCATCGCCTGCGGGAACGAAATCGAAAGTCCAAACGACGCCTGGCCAAATATCTGTCACGCTTCCAGGAATCGACGGCTGCATTACCTGATGCCGTTATCGTCCTGACGGACGACATCACGATTGAATGGTTCAATGACAGCGCTAAACAGTTATTGAATCTGCACCGTTCCAAGGATACCGGCCAGCGGATTGATAATCTGATACGTTACCCGGAATTTATAGAATATCTCAAGGATGGGGATTATTCGGAGCCCCTGCAGTTGATTTCACCGTTGCATGATGATCAGATATTGCAGATTTTTATCGTTCCCTATGGTGTCAATCAGCGGTTGGTGGTGGTGCGTGATATAACCCATTTGAATCGACTGGAGCAGATGCGACGTGATTTTGTCGCCAATGTATCGCATGAGCTGGGTACGCCCCTGACGGTTATAAGCGGTTACCTGGAGACATTAATTAATGATTCCGGGGAAGGTGGCGGGCTGAGCAAGGTGGATCAGAAGGCCTTGCATGAGGTGCAGTCGCAGACGCAGCGGATGAAACATATCGTCAGTGACTTGTTGTTGTTGTCCCGCCTTGAGGTCAGCGAAAATGCCAGCATGCGCGAGCAGGTCAACGTATCCACGGTTGTGGCGGAATTAAACAAGCAGATTTGCAGGTTGAACGGGTTCGATCACCAGATCGGATTGAATATCCAGGAAGATTTGCGCCTGAGGGGTTGCGAGCGCGAGATCTACAGCGCATTTTCAAATTTGCTGACGAATGCGATTAAATATACCCCGGTGCACGGGCAGATCGATATCACCTGGTCAAGCACTGATAACGGGCGGGCGGTCTTTGAAGTCAGGGATACGGGTATGGGCATCGCCAGGCATTTCCTGCCGCGGTTGACCGAGCGTTTCTTCCGGGTCGATGAGGGCCGTTCGAGGAGCCAGGGCGGTACCGGGCTGGGGCTGGCGATTGTCAAGCATGTGCTGCATCGCCATCAGGCGCAACTGGAGATTGACAGCGAACCAGGTAAAGGCAGTTGTTTTCGTTGTGTTTTTCCCAAAGAACGCTCGTTTCTGAGTTCGCCCAATGAAAAAACCGGTAGTTGATCATTGTCATAATTAATTCATAATCCTGTCATCTTTGTGTCATCTGTGCTCATTACATTACCGGCTGTCTGTATTTCTACTTACACACCCAAACGGGGGGATCTAATGAAGTCTACAAATATCATTTTGTCAGCGCTTGCCGCTGCCAGTATTGTTTTCACCGGTCAGGCGCCAGCCGCGGTCAGTGTCGACCCCAACCTGCCTGATTATCACAAGACCAGCGGTGTATCTGGCAATCTGTCCAGTGTCGGATCGGACACGCTGGCCAATCTGATGACCTTCTGGGGTGAGGAATTCAAGCGCTTGTACCCGAATGTGAACATCCAGATCCAGGCCGCCGGTTCATCGACGGCGCCGCCGGCATTGACTGAGGGCACCTCGAACCTCGGACCGATGAGCCGCAAGATGAAAGACAAGGAGCTTGAGGCATTTGAGAAGAAATACGGTTACAAACCGACGGCGATACCGGTCGCCATCGATGCCCTGGCCGTATACGTTCATAAGGACAACCCGATCAAGGGTATGACGATCCCCCAGGTTGACGCGATTTTCTCGTCGACAGGCAAATGCGGTTACGGAAAGGACGTCACCCGCTGGAGTGAATTCTCACTGGGTGGTGGCTGGAACAGTCGTAGTATCCAGATCTACGGCCGTAACTCGGTGTCCGGAACCTATGGATATTTCAAGAAACATGCCTTGTGCAAGGGTGATTACAAGAATACCGTCAATGAACAGCCGGGTTCCGCCTCGGTCGTGCAGTCGGTTGCCAGTTCCATCAATGGCATCGGTTATTCGGGTATCGGTTACAAGACTTCAGGCGTCAGGGCGATACCGTTGGCCAAGAGGGCGGGTGAGCCCTTTATTGAAGCCTCTCCCGACAATGCCGTAAATGGTACCTACCCACTGGCGCGTTTATTATATATCTACGTCAATAAACACCCCAACAAGCAACTACTGCCCAAGGAACTGGAATTCGTCAAAATGGTATTGTCCAAGACGGGTCAGCAGGTCGTGATCAAGGATGGTTATATCCCGCTGCCAGCCAATCTGGCCGCAAAGTCATTAAAAAAATTGCAGCAATAAACCCAAAAGTAGTGTTCAGCACGATGAAGGCCCTGCCATTGCAGGGCTTTTTTCGCTTCTGGAAGCGGGCCGCCAGGCTCCCTGAAATACGGGTGTATTTGATTTCAATATCGATCTGCCTGTTCACGGCACCAGTTTCTGTCCGGGTTGACGGGCAGTCCTGTCTGCCTGTTCAATTTCATAATCTTTTCACAAACATTTCATAAATCTGTCATATTCGGGTTGCATAGTAGCGCCAGTATTACTTGATTACATCAATTAAAGAGGAATCATTATGAAAAAAAATATGACGTTGGTTATGGCGATAGCCGCGGTAATGACTGCTGGCAACGCATCTGCGATCGAGGTGGCTGGCGATTCACTGAATGTCTATGGCAAGCTGCACGTGTCCGTCGATGGCAGTTACACCGATGGCCTGCCGCCAACGGGCTCGAATGTGAGTATCTCGAGCAATTCAAGCCGCCTGGGTTTCAAGGGTCAGCACGCCATGGATAACGGTATGACGGTACTGTGGCAGATTGAAAGTGAACTGAACCCGGCGGAATCGGGTGGTACCTGGGCCAGCAGGAACAGCTATGCCGGCATCAAGGGTGACTTCGGTACCGTGCGACTCGGTTATTTCGACACGCCGTTCAAGGTCGTGGGTGGAAACTGGGATTTATTCGGGGATACCATCGCTGACCGGCGTGCCATCCTCGGTGCCGGTGCGATCGACGGTAATAAACTGAATAATCGCGGCAAGAACGGTCTGGAGTACAAAAACACCTTTGGTGCCGTCGAGCTGCGTGCCCTCTATTCGACCGATGGTGCGGACAGTAATCCCGGTGCGATTGATAATAATGACAATGATATGACCAGTATCGCTGTGATGTATAACGAAGGACCGTTATCTCTGGCATTGGGCTACGAGAACTGGCAAAACCTGGATGGGTCGTTTGGCGCCGTTGACGCCACCCGTGTATCAGCCGGTTACAGGATTGATGAGTTGAAGCTGGGTGCGATCTATGAGACGACAAACGGCGATACCTCAGTTCAGTGGAGCCGCAATGTCATGGGTGTCAATGCTGCTTACAAGTTGATGGCCGATACCACGCTGAAGCTGCAATATCTGTCGGCCGGTGATTATGATACCGTGTCCGACTCCGGTGCGACCATGGTGTCACTTGGGGCGGCAAAGAAACTGGACAAGCAGACCGAGGTCTATCTGGCCTATACGACAACCAGCAATGATACCAACGCGAAGTACCAGGCCGTCGATGGCGGTCATGGTGATGAGGTCAAGACCGTATTGGGTGGCTCGCCACGTGCGTTTTCCGCCGGCATGACCTACAAGTTTTAGACGCTACACACCCTTCACAATCAGGGTAGACGTTTAAGCACCCGGGTGGGGGTCAGAGGAATTTTCCTTTGCCCCCCTTTCTAGTATCATGTCGTCACGTTCCTCTCATAACAGGCCGCTATCCTTTCGCGATGTCAGATTCAAGAATTTCAGGTCACTTAATGTCTGAGTCCCGCCGGGCAATAGTCATGCGCTCATGGCGCCGCCGCTTGCTCACCGATCGCATAGCTCGTGCGGTGGTGGGGCTGGGAGGGGTTGCCGTTGTCGGCGCTATTTCCCTGATCTTTATCTATTTGTTATCCACCGTGCTACCTTTATTCTGGCCTGCAGAGATAGAGCAGGTAGCCAGCTATCCCGTACCCGGACAGGCTGGATCAGCCAGGGATCAACCGGGGCAGGGTACAACCCTGTACCTGGCGGTCGAGGAGCAGAATGAGATCGCGATGCGGCTGGTATCCGATGGCCGGGTTGTCTTCTTCAGGACTCGTGACGGCCATGTGATTAGCGAGACCGGCCTGGGTCTGGATGCGCAGGCTCTGCGGCCGGAGCAACCAGTCATCCGCAGTGTCGCGGCAGAAAAGACCGACGCCCTGGTGGCTGTGGGACTGGCCGATGGCCATGCGCGCCTGTTTCGCCATGTCTACCGCATATCTTTTCCCAATGATCAACGGCTGATAACCCCGGCCCTGGAATATCCCCTCGGCGAAGAATCGTTACTGATCGATGATCAGGGGCAGGAACTACGCTATCTGGCGGCGCAGAATGACGAGGAACAGGCAACGATTGCGGCGATTACGGCTGATCATCGGGTAGTGCTGAGTCATTTTAGTAAAGAGGTGTCCTTTCTGGATGATGAGGTGACACTGGAGCGATCCAGTGTCGAGATTGCCGTCAATAACCCGCATCTCAGCCATATCCTGCTTGATAAGACTCAGCGGAACCTGTATCTGGCCGATGATAATGGCCAGTTATTACATTTCGATGTCTCCGACAAGCAGGCACCGGTTTTGCTGCAACAACTTCAATTAACCGCGAGTGGTGTCAATCTGACCCGGCTTACGTTTCAGTCCGGCGATGTGTCCCTGCTGGTCGGCGACAGCCGGGGTTTTGTCACGCAGTGGTTCAATGTACGTAATGATGCCAATCGGCCGGTACTGACAAAAATACGTGACTTTCACGAGCGCCGGGTACCGGTGCAGGCCATTAGCAGTGAGTATAATCGCAAGTCCTTCGCCACCGTTGACGCCAATGGTATGCTGGCCCTGTATCATACAACTGCCGATCGTCAGCTGTTGACAGAAGACCTCGGCGTCAGGGTAAGTCAACTGACACTGTCGCCGCGCGCCTCGGGGATGTTAATCCAGGATGACAGTGGGCAGATGCACTTCTGGCAGATCGATAATGAATACCCTGAGGTCTCCTGGTCGGTATTATGGGGCAAGGTCTGGTATGAGGGCTATCAGGAACCGGAGTACGTGTGGCAATCCTCATCCTCCGATAATGATTTTGAACCGAAATTCAGTCTGGCTCCGCTGGCTTTCGGTACCTTGAAGGCGGCCTTTTATGCCATGTTGCTGGCCATGCCACTGGCCATCATGGGGGCTATTTATACCGCCTATTTCATGGCCCCGCGCATGCGCCAGTTGGTCAAACCGGGTATCGAGATCATGGAGGCCCTGCCGACTGTCATCCTCGGTTTCCTCGCCGGACTGTGGCTGGCGCCCTATCTGGAAGACCATCTGGCCGCCGTGGTCGCGGTAATGTTCCTGGTTCCGGTCGGTATCCTGATTTTTGCCTACGGCTGGCAGTTTATCCCCGCGGCCCTGCGCCACCGTATTCCCGCCGGCTGGGATGCCGCGATACTGGTACCGGTTATTCTGCTGCTGATGTGGGTGTCCATCGCCATCAGCCAACCGCTGGAACTGTGGTTGTTCGACGGTAGTCTGCGACACTGGATTGAAACGGATCTGGGTATCGCCTTCGATCAGCGTAACTCAATCGTCGTCGGCCTGGCGATGGGGTTTGCCGTCATCCCGACTATATTTTCGATGGCCGAAGATGCCATCTTCAGTGTGCCGAACCATTTGCGCAACGGTTCACTAGCGCTGGGGGCGAGCCAGTGGCAGACGCTGGTCAAGGTGATTCTGCTGACGGCCAGTCCGGGCATTTTCGCCGCTGTCATGATCGGTATGGGACGGGCCGTGGGTGAAACCATGATCGTGCTGATGGCGACGGGTAACACAGCGGTTATGGACTTCAGTATATTTCAGGGTATGCGGACATTGTCGGCCAATATCGCCGTCGAGATGCCCGAGACCGAGGTTGGCAGCAGTCATTATCGGATATTGTTCCTGGCCGCACTGGTATTGTTTATGTTCACCTTCGTGTTTAATACACTCGGCGAGCTGATTCGACAGCGCCTGCGTAAGAAATACAGCAGCCTGTAACATTGGATATAGTATGGACCGCAATCTGAAATCCTGGTTTAAAAGCGGCTCGCCGTGGGTGTGGCTGAACGCCGGTGCCGTCAGTATCTCGATCATGATGGTTGTGGGGTTGCTGTTGCTGATCGCTGTCCGTGGGCTGGTGCATTTCTGGCCGGCGCCGCTATTGCAGGCGGAATACCTGGGACGCGATGGCCAGCAGGTGCAACTGGTCGGAGTGATTCAGGATAGTGAACAGGTAAACGTTGCCCGCTTGCGTTCCATGGGGGAGACGGTTGAGACGACAGATACCCTGGTCGATAGGCATCTGCTCAAGGTGGGTAACCGCGATATCACCGGGGTCGATTTTCGCTGGGTGACCGATCTTAATCTGAGCAAGCGCCAGTATCCGCCTGAGCTGATGGTGCTTGAGCGCCGTGAGTGGGGCGATATGTATGGTTATTTGCGGCAGGTCCGGCATCAGGGTCAGGTTGTCGCCGAAGGGAAACCGGCCTGGGATAGCCTGCAACAAAGACTAACCCGGGTACTGGAACTGTATGGCCAGATCCGAAAGATCGAAAAACATGATGTCGGCGCCATTAATTATGCCATGGAGCGGTTGCGACTGAAGCAGCGGAGTCTTGAGCTGAAGGGCCGGTTTGATGAAAAGCGGAAGGTGGAAATCGCCGCTGAAAAAGAGCAGCTGCAACAGCGTTATCAACGCTTACAACAGCAATTACAGTCACTTTATCAGGCATCCAAGCTGGACAGTATTAGCGTGCAACTGGCCGATGGCCAGACGGTTGAGTTGCCGATAGCTAAAATCGTCAGGGTCTATCGGCCCAATGACATGTCATGGCTGCAAAAAGTCGGGTTTTATTTTTCCAAGTTGTGGGAATTTGTCAGTGATGAACCTCGCGAGGCCAATACCGAGGGTGGTATATTTCCGGCCATCTTCGGCACAGTGATGATGGTTATCCTGATGACGGTCTTTGTTACGCCATTCGGCGTCATCGCCGCCATATATTTACGTGAATATGCCAGCCAGGGCTGGTTGACGCGTCTGATCCGAATTGCCGTGAATAATCTTGCCGGTGTACCGTCGATCGTCTATGGTGTCTTCGGCCTGGGGTTTTTCGTCTATTTTCTGGGTGGCAATATCGATCAATTGTTTTTTCCGGAGGCCTTGCCGGCGCCGACGATGGGTACCCCGGGGATACTCTGGGCATCACTGACGCTGGCCTTGATGACGGTACCGGTCGTCATCGTGGCGACGGAGGAGGGTTTGTCCCGTATTCCCCGTTCGATCCACGAGGGCAGCCTGGCCCTCGGCGCCACCAAGGCGGAAACCCTGTGGCGGACGGTACTGCCGATGGCCAGTCCGGCGATGATGACCGGATTGATCCTGGCCATCGCCCGTGCCGCCGGCGAGGTGGCGCCGTTGATGCTGGTGGGTGTGGTTAAAATGGCGCCATCGTTGCCTGTGGATGAAAACTTTCCTTTTTTGCATCTGGATCGTAAATTCATGCATCTGGGCTTTCATATTTTTGACGTGGGCTTTCAGAGCCCCAATGTTGAGGCCGCAAGACCGTTGGTGTATGCCACGGCCCTGTTGCTGGTCGTGGTGATTGTGGTGCTGAATCTATTGGCAATTACTGTACGTAATCGTTTGCGCGAGAAATATCGCGCCCTGGAACATTAAGGATGTTGGCAATGAATAAGCCTGATGTCATGACTCATGGTATAGACCTGGCGGCCCTGGGGCGCCAGACGGATAGCAGCAAGATTGAGAGCAAGGATATCTGTCTGAGTGTAAATAGCCTGAATCTTTATTATGCCGAGAAGCAGGCCCTGAAGAATATCAGCTTTAATATTCCCCGCCTGCGCGTGACGGCCTTTATCGGGCCCAGCGGTTGTGGTAAATCAACGCTGTTGCGCTGTTTCAACCGCATGAACGACCTGGTTGATAACGTCCGCATAGAGGGTGACATCCTGCTCGATGACAGCAAAATCACCAGTCGTCAGGTTAATGTGGTCGAGTTACGCCGGCGTATCGGCATGGTGTTTCAGAAGCCGAATCCGTTTCCTAAATCGATTTTTGAGAATGTGGCCTATGGTCTGCGTATTCAGGGAATCAAGGGGCGCACGGTGCTCGAAGAAGCCGTGGAAAAGGCCCTTAATCAGGCGGCCCTGTGGGATGAGGTCAAGGATCGACTGCATGATAATGCCCTGGGCTTGTCCGGCGGTCAGCAACAACGACTGGTCATCGCCAGAGCCGTTGCCGTAGAGCCGGAGGTACTGTTGCTTGATGAGCCAGCATCGGCGCTGGACCCCATATCGACATTGAAGATTGAAGAACTTATATCTGAACTGAAGGAACGTTATACTATCGTTATCGTTACCCATAATATGCAGCAGGCGGCGCGGGTATCGGATTATACGGCCTTCATGTACATGGGTGAGTTGATAGAATTTGGCGTAACGCAAAAATTATTTACCAATCCGCAGAAAAAGCAGACTGAAGACTATATTACCGGGCGGTATGGTTGACAGTTAAAAGCGGCGGATGAGCAGGAGTCCAGGCAATGACAGAAAATCTTTTCGGGCATCATATTTCACAACAATTCAATGCCGAACTGGAGGGTCTCAGACACCGTGTGCTGGCCATGGGTGGGCTGGTTGAGCAGCAGATTGTCGCCGCCGTCAAGGCGCTGGTCGACGGTGACAGTGAACTGGCCGAGTCAGTGATCGAAAGCGATCACCGCGTCAATGCCTTTGAGGTGTCTATTGATGAGCAGTGTACCCAGGTGCTGGCATTGCGCCAGCCGACAGCCAGTGACCTGCGCCTGATCGTTGCCGTTATCAAGACCATTGCGGACCTTGAAAGGATCGGTGATCAGGCCGAAAAGATTGCCCGTATGGGCCTCAAGCTGATCACTCAGGAACGCCCTTCAAATGAATACATCGAGATCCAGCATCTAGGTGAACGGGTGCAGCAGATGCTGGGACTGGTGCTGGATGCCTTCGCCCGTATGGATGCCGAGGCCGCGCTCGAGGTGGTGGGCAAGGATGAAAAGATCGATCTGGAGTATGAGGGCATCATGCGCCAGCTGGTTACCTTCATGATGGAGGATCCGCGTTCGATCAAGCGTTCGCTGGATATCATGTGGTCAATACGTGCGCTGGAACGTATCGGCGATCATGCCAAGAATATCTGTGAATATATTATCTACCTGGTCAAGGGTAAGGATGTCCGTCATACCACGCTGGAACAGATGAAGAAGGCGGCGCTGGGCGAGCGCTGATGCCCGTCGGCCCGCAAGGCGATCCTGGCGATACGTTAATACGAAACTGGCCGCTTGCCAGCGATACGGCAGGCGCTCTCAGCGGTTTGTGTCCGCAATGGCCGGCCCCTGTCAATGTCCACGCCGTCTCCACCCTGCGTTCCGGTGGTGTCAGTACCGGTCCCTATCAGGGCCTGAATCTGGGTGATCATGTCGGTGATGTGCCGGGAAGTGTTAGCGAAAACCGTCGGCGTCTGCAGCGGGCATTGCGGTTGCCGTCAGCACCTGCGTGGCTGTCACAGGTCCATGGTACGACGGTGGTCGATGCGGCCCGGCCCGGCTCTGTCGCCACCGGATTCCCGCAGGCCGATGCGACGATGACCACGGAGGTCGGTATCGTGTGCGCCGTTTTGACCGCCGATTGCCTGCCGCTGGTTTTATGCGACCGGCAGGGCACGCGAGTGGCGGCGGTGCATGCCGGTTGGCGAGGGCTGGCGGCGGGGATAATTGAACGGACGGTCGAGGCCCTGGACGTGCCGGCGCTGGAGTTGCTGGTGTGGATGGGGCCGGCGATTGGTCCGACGGCATTCGAGGTCGGGACCGAGGTACGGGAACGTTTTACCGTCCATGACCCGGCGTCGCAACAGGCATTTCAGCCCGGAAATCAGGACCGTTATCTGGCCGATATCACGCTACTGGCGCGGCAGCGGCTGCAGCGTTTGGGGATCGAGGCCATCTACGGCGGCCGCTGGTGCACCTACAGTCAGCCTGAATCCTTTTATTCCTATCGTCGTGATGGCGACACCGGCAGGATGGCCACCCTGATCTGGATGAGCTGAGGGCCGGCTTTACGGCCGTATGCCGGGGACGGCGTACGCAGTGTGATGTCAGTCACCGTTCATCTGGTGTAGAATCGCCTGTTGCCATATGGACCATAGAACTCTGGAAGTCATCCTGATGAGAACAATGAAGATAAAAGGGGCGGCCCGCATGCTGGTTGTTGCCGCTCTGATACTGGTACTGGCCGCCTGTAGTGATGATCCGTTGATCAATGCGATTCAGGATCGCGATGTGCACAAGGTTCAGAGCCTGCTGGAACAGGGTAATGAGGTGAATGTCTATAACCGTGCCGGTGACTCGGCGCTGGCGATCGCCATTCGTGAGGCTCAGCTCGATGTAGTGCAACTGTTGTTGCAGCACAATATTGATGTCAATGTCCACGGTGTACTGGGAGTGACACCGTTGATGCTGGCGGTATCAGCCGGTTATGTCGATATCACCCGTGAATTGCTCGAGCGCGGCGCCGATGTCAAGGCTCTCGATCACAGTGGAAACTCCGCCTTGATGTTGCTACCGATTCGGGATGAGCCGGAGGTCGTACGACTATTGCTCGGCTATGGTGCCGATGTGCATCATGGCAATCATCTGGGATTGAACAGCCTGATGGTGGCCGCCTATATGGGCCATGAACAGATCGTCGATGTCCTGCTGGAGGCCGGCGCCGATGTCAATACCCGTATGCGCACGGGTCAAACGGCCTTGATGCGTGCAGCGCGTCAGGGCAATAACACCATTGTTAAGCGCCTGCTGGCGGCCGGTGCCAACGTCGATTTTCGTGATAATGATGATGATTCAGCGCTGAGCCTGGCATTGAAGAAGGGCCACATAGAAACGGTTGATCTGTTGCGAGCGGCCGGGGCCCGTCGCTAGTAGTGGCCGGCAGAGAGGGAACCTGAACATGGCTACATTATCCTGGGTGATCCTGTTCTGCCTGCTGATTGGCATCTTCAGTGTACTGGCGGCAGGACTTTTTCTATTGGTGCCGGAACGTTTGCGCCAGATGGTGCTGCCGCATTTAATCAGCCTTGCCATCGGCACCTTGCTGGGTGCTGCCTTTCTGGCCCTGTTACCCCATGCACTGGAACTATCCGGGGTGACGCATTTCCATAAGATAACCTTTACGGTATTAATCGGTCTTTTAGTCTTTTTCCTCATGGAAAAGATGATGTTATGGCGCCACTGTCATCACGATGAGTGTCAGACCCATCATGTTTCCGAGCCCGGCAGCGGGGCGGCCGGTATCGCTTCACCATTGATCCTGATAGGCGATGCCATTCATAATCTGATACATGGGGTATTGATTTCTGCTGCGTTTATCGTCGATATCGATCTGGGTATTGTCACCAGTCTGGCGGTAATGGCCCATCAGGTGCCGCAGGAGTTAAGTAACTTTGCGGTGCTGTTACACTCGGGTTACCGGCGTGGTCAGGCACTGACGTGGAACATCATGTCCAGCCTCACGGCGCCTGTCGGTGGCATACTCGGTTATTATGGCCTGGCCGGCGCTGATTCATTGATGCCCTATATGCTGGCTATAGCTGTGGCCAGTTGTATCTATATTGCCGTTGCAGATCTGATTCCGGATTTGCATAACGAAACACATCTGCAGGCAACAGCTGAACAGATGTTATTGATCCTGTCCGGAGTCGGAGTGATTTATCTGACGCATATGATGTTGCATTAAGATAATCTTGGGTTAGGAGTGAGGAAAAACGGAGTCAGGGATTTGTAGGAGCGGCTCGGCCGCGATTGGCCAGAATTGTATTCAACTTATCGCAGCGTAACCGCTCCTACTAATGGAAACGAACCGCGTGGGTGATGCCCAACCTACCTTTTTATTATCGAGGTGTGTGATGACGAAAAAATGGTACATGCTGACGGTCGTAGGAAAAGACCGCACCGGGATCGTCTCCCATATTACCTCGGCCCTCTATGACGGTGGTTGTAATCTGGGTGAGGCGACGATGGCGCGTCTGGGGGGCAATTTCACCATTATGTTGATGGTCGAGTTTGCCGGCAGCCGTGCCGCCTTGCAGGACCAGGTCGAACCGGTGGTGGAATCACTGAACCTGCGCGTCCACATAGACAGTATACGGGCCGAACTTCACCACCATCTGATCCCGGATGTCCGCATTAGTGTTCACGGCGCCGACCGTGCCGGCATTGTAGCCCAGGTAACGACGGCGTTGACCGAGGCCGGACTGTATATCCTCGAACTGGAATCGGATGTGGCCGGCAGTGAGCAGCAGCCGATCTATGTCATGACCATAGAAGGCCTGGCCACCGAAGGGATTGGATCGCTACAGGCGGCACTCGATATTCTGACCGGCCAGGGCATTGAGACTTCATTGACAGCGATTGAGACGATGATTGGCTGAGCAATGGCGGTTCGCGATATTCTGATACACCCGGCTGACTGCTTGAAGCAGGTGGCGGAGCCGGTCGAAACATTGACTCCGTCGCTGCAGGCGTTAATAACGAACCTGGAAGATACCCTGGCCCAGGCTCCCGGATGCGTCGGTATAGCGGCGCCGCAGATCGGGGTGAGTCTGCGTGTCGTGATGACGGATGTTGATAAAGCCAAGGGCGGAAGGCATGACCGGCTGGTGCTGATCAATCCCGAGATCATCAATCGTCAGGGGCAGGTCTCGGGCCGCGAGGGCTGTTTATCTGTACCCGATTTTACCGGTAATGTCCTGCGTGCCGAGGAAGTGTCGATTCAGGCCCGGGACCAGCAGGGTCAGTACCATATTTTCGAATTTTCAGGTTTCGAGGCCCGGGTGGTACAACATGAGATTGACCATCTTGACGGCCTGCTGTTTCTTGACCGGCTTGTCAGTCGTCGCCATGATCTGTTTCGACGCAAGGTGTATCGGAAGGGTGATGTGTAATGAACTGTCTGGAGTTAACTGTTCATCACCCGTCAGTCAGTGTACTTTGAGATCTTTTCAAGCAAACGGGAAAAGTCGATCGGTTTAGA
>Ga0210101_1000304_pt1 | contig 17410 bp, 12 predicted proteins | sample Muzzi_PWC_D1_FD_185534 | JGI IMG/M metagenome (GOLD analysis project Ga0210101, IMG submission 185534) | Wetland microbial communities from San Francisco Bay, California, USA, that impact long-term carbon sequestration - Muzzi_PWC_D1 (SPAdes) | ecosystem: Environmental > Aquatic > Marine >... | reverse complement strand
GCCCCGGATCCTTTGCGGATTTGACAAACTCGAGAAAATAGTTGGTTCTCAGCAGCAGGCTGGTTAGCAGCAACATGATTCGGGTGGGGCGGTGTGCGGTCTTCATGGTCTATAGCATAGCCGGTTGTCGTGAGCGTGCATGAGCAGGGGGAAAATGTCTGGTTAGTGCCGCGCTGCAGAAACCATATTTGCAGGAGCGCCGTCCCCGGCGCGATAGTCTTTGTCAGTCATTCCATGAATCGCGCCGGGGACGACGGCGCTCCTATGGGACAGAGCCACCTGTTTATCATGGTGCATAGCCCTGTTGCCGCGATTTATGCCATTATCCGGGCAAGAAGCCCCCATCACCAAACCCGATTCAACCCGTCAGCTATGCAGCGCGTGACCGAACCCGAGTTAATGGATGATCCGACGCAGTCCGAGGCCTACGCGGCCGCGGATTTTGCCGAGGCCCACAGCCGTATCGTGGCGACCTTCGCGCACTGTTTTCCGGGGGAGGAGGTTACCGGAGAGGTGCTTGATCTCGGCTGCGGGCCGGGGGACATCTGTTTCCGCTTCGCCGCACGTTACCCCGGCTGCTCGGTCACCGGCGTGGATGGCGCCAGCGCCATGATCCGGCTGGCCAATGCGCGCAAGGCGCGCGAGTCCGTGACGGGTCAACGCGTGCAGTTCATCGAGGGGCTGCTGCCCGGCGCGCCAATCCCCGGGGTGCCGTTTGCGGCGATCATCAGCAACAGTCTGCTGCATCACTTGCACGAGCCACGGGTGTTGTGGGAGACGGTTCGGAATTATGCCGCTGCTGGCACGATGGTCTACGTGGTTGACCTGATGCGGCCGCAGACGCCTGCCGAGGCGCAGCGGCTGGTGGATGCGTATGCGGCTGGCGAGCCGGATATCCTGCGCAGGGACTTCTACAACTCGTTGTGCGCTGCTTTCGAGCCGCAAGAGGTCGAAGCCCAGTTGGTCGCCGCGGGTCTTGCCGGACTGACCGTCGAGGTGATCAGTGACCGCCACCTGGCGGTGCACGGGTTGCCGGGGTGACGGCCTGGATTTATTTGCGGAAGGTCCAGTAGCGCCCCTGGCTGGTATCCACGGCCTCGAGCCCGAAGCGATTGTCGGCACGCTGACCGGTCTGCAGCAGGCCAAAGATGTCTTCCATGATGCGGCGGTCTTCGGCGAAATAGGAATGGCCGATCAATCCGCCCGAGGCGTCGCTGGCATCGATGGTTTCCATGCCGTCCACGACGACCAGTGCCTCACCGGAATCACCGGCGCGCGGATAACCGTGGAACGCCTTCGAGGCCATCAGGGCACGGTCTTTGGATGAGGCATACAGCGTAACGTGAATGCCGGTGCGTGCCAGACGCGGCGCCATGTCCATCTGGAAGACATCCGCGTCGATATCCGGCGCGATCATGATGATTTCCCTGAACAGCATCAGGTCGCTTTCCAGCCGATCGCCGGCCAGCGTGATCATGGCGTTGCCGATGATGCGGTTGCCCATGCTGTGCCCGACCACGTAGATGCTTTGCACCGGAATCTGCTCCAGCAAGGCTGTTAGCAGTTCCACGAAGTGCGACTCTGCCCATTCCGCATTCGTTTCATCGACTGTGTAGCCGGTCAGGCTACCCTGCGACGGCCAGCTGAACAGAACCACGGGACCGGGGAATTTCACGTCATCGGCGAACTGCGCCACCATGCGACTGGCATCGGGAAACTCCTCGTTGTAGCCGTGGACGAAAATCATCAGCTTGTGACCCGGAGACGCCTCGACGGCGCGGCTGAGGCGGGTTGTGAACTCATCCTCGCCCAGTATCCGGACCTCACGCACATTGATGTGCTTGCTGTCCTCATTCGACCACTCGAGCTTGAGCAGCGACGGTTCCTCATGCTGGCCCATCACGTGACCCGGTGGAATATTGATGCGAGAGATGCCGTAACTGAGGTCGCCGCGCGTGCCGCTGAAATACCGGCCACCATCGGCATCCGGTGCACGGTTGGTGACGTAAAAGAGATCAACCAGACGTGGCTGCGGTGCGGCCTCTGCGGCTGGCGGATGAGCGCCGCCGCCCAGTGAACAACCGGTCAACATCGCGAGGGGTATCAGAGCCAGAAAAATGGCGAATCGTTGGCGAAATGAGTTTTGCATGGGCCGGATTGTACGTGGAGTGAACAGGCAGGATGAACCGAATGTGCTCAGACCGGCACAGGCCGGAAATGTTCCTGGAGGATGTGTTGAACGTTTCAGACGCATCGGGCACCCTTTAGGCGTGGGCCTGGAATGTAGCCGCCGGGCCGGTTATCAGGCAGTATCCGGGGGGCAGGATGCCGTTTGCTCATTGTCACACAGGTACGATCCATCATGCGCGCACTCATCATCGGAGTACTGATTTTCCTGACCGGCTGGGGCCTGGGCTGGTATTCGTTCCACCAGCGGGGCACGGAGCCGGATCCGGCGGAGCGGCCGTTTATCCGTGCCCCGGCACGACCGGTTAAGCCTGAATCCGGCACTGACAGCCCAGTCGAGACAGCGCCTGCTGCTGCGGATGGCATGACGCGGCTGTTGCAGCGCCAGGATTTTGAGGCGGCCGTGGAACGCTATGAATCCTTGCAGGGTCAGGCGGATGATGCAGCAACGGCCGGGGCGAGGGCGCAAATTTTGTCTCACGCCCGCCAGCTCGTTAACGAACGGCGTTTCAGCCTGGCGGAGCAGCTGTTGCAAGGTTTCCTGGTTGCAGCCTACCGTGATGTGGAGGCTCGCGTCCTGCTGGCGGAGGCGTACCAGGGCCAGGGTGCCTATATCGCCGCGATCGACGAGTTGTACGAAGCCAGGGGTTATGCCTGGCGCCCGGACAGGCTACAGCGCCTCACCGGGCGTATTCGATCCACGGTGGCCGAACTGACACAGTCGCTGAAACGCACGGGTGATACCGACAGGCTGCTGGCGCTGTACCAGCACCTTATTCAGCAGGAACCTGATCATGCCTTCTGGTTCATCGGGCTTGCCAGCACGCAACTGGCGCTCGACGATAGGGAGGCCGCGCGCCGCTCATTATTGCTGATCGCGCAGGACCCTGATGTCGGCGCACAGGCACAGGCGATGCTCTCGGAGCTGAGCATTGCATTCGCCGGCCAGCAGGGCACAGCGTCATGGGATACTGCGACAGAGATGGCCGGCATACCGTTGCAGCGCAGTGGTCATCATTTTATTGTGGACGCGATACCGGCCGATGGCCGGGACATGCAGCTGCTGATCGATACCGGCGCATCCCTGACGATTCTTGCACCGGAGGTGCTGGAGCAACCTGGCATCCGCTATGAAGATACCGGCAAGAGCGGTGTCTTCACGACCGCCAACGGCCCGGTCGAGGCGCCGATCTATACACTCGCATCCCTTGCAGTGGGTGACTGGCAAGTCAATCAGCTCGAAGTCGGTATCATGGAGCTGGGTGCCGGTTCAGGTGTGGACGGCCTGCTGGGTATGAATTTTCTCAGGCATTTTCAGTTTTTTATTGACCAGAATGAAGCCTTGCTGCGCCTTTCCGCCAATTAACAGGGAAAAAGGTGCCAGGAACGAATGGCACTTACTTAAGCAGTTTAATCAACATATAAAGATCAATTGGCCACGGAAGCACACGGAAAAACACGGAAAAAGAAATAAATTATCTTACCGGAAACGGTTCCGTGTCCTTCCGTGTGTTTCCGTGGCAGGGTTCTTAAGTAAGTGCCATTCGTGTCAGGGAATTTATTATTCAGAAATGAAACAAGATAAACCTGCTCCGTCCGACCGGTTGCAAGCGGTGTTCGATTATCACCAGGCAACCAGGCACCGCTTCGAGGCCTTCGCGCCGGGGCCGGGATTTCTTGACTGGGTCAATCAGCCGGACCCGTTCCGCCGCTATGCGGGTGCGCGGCTGATTCCGCTGGAGAAGATTGCACCGGGCGAAGAACCACGCTACGACGCCATCTTCATGCCGGGACATCTGCCGGCCGCGGCGGCGGTGAACCGGCAATCGATTTCGCAACTGTTCTACGACAGTCTGGCGCTGTCCGCCTGGAAGCGCAGCGGCGACACTCGCTGGGCGCTGCGCGTCAATGCCTCCAGCGGTAACCTGCACCCGACTGAAGGCTACCTGCTGTGCGGACCCGTCGAGGGTGTCTGCGAGCGGCCCATGGTGGGCCACTATGCCGCGCGGGAACATGGCCTGGAGGTGCGCGTCGAGTTCGACACCGCCCTCTGGAATAGCCTCAGCGGCGGTTTTCCCGCGCACACCTTTTTCATCGGACTGAGTTCCATCCACTGGCGCGAGGCCTGGAAATATGGCCAGCGGGCATACCGTTATTGTATGCATGACGCGGGGCATGCGCTGGGTGCGCTCAGCCTGGCCGCCGCCGGACTGGGCTGGCAGACGCGTCTGCTCGATGACCTCGGCACAGGGGAACTGGCCTGTCTGCTGGGTACCTCGCAGGCACACGACGCAGAGCCGGAAGAACCGGATCTGCTGATTGCCTGCCTGCCGGTGCAAGCGAAGGATCCATTGCCAGGCCTGCCGGAAGCGGCACTGCAAGCGTTTGCCTCGCTCAACTGGCAGGGGCGTCCCAACCACTTGAGCGCGTCGCATGTTGACTGGGGCATCGAGGCGTTTGCGGCCGCGGTACGCAAGCCGCGCGGGGACTGTGCGTACCCTTCTTTTGCAGATCCGCCGCAGTCCTGGTCGCCGCCACCGCGAGCGCTGGCACTGCGCCGCATCATCCGCCAGCGGCGCAGCGCCGTGGCCATGGACGGGCAGACGTATCTGTCGCGCGAGGCTTTCTACCGTATGCTGGACCGGACGCTGGCGGTGCCCGACAGGGTGCCCTTCAACACCTTGCCCTGGCCGTCGCAGCTGCACCTGGCGCTGCTGGTGCATCGGGTGGAGGGCCTCAACCCTGGACTCTACCTGCTGGTACGCGACCCGGCACAGACGGCGGCGCTGCAGCTGGCGCTCACGCAGGCGGACCCGTGGTACAAACCGCCGGGCTGTCCGGCGCAGTTGCCGCTGTATTGCCTGATCGAGCGGGATACGCGTGCCGCCGCGCGGGCGATTTCCTGTCAACAGGACATCGCCAGTGACGGCTGCTTCAGCCTGGCGATGCTGGCCGAGTTCGACGCCCCGTTGCAACGCCATGGTGCGTGGTTTTATCCGCGCCTCTACTGGGAGGCCGGTATGATCGGCCAGCTGCTCTACCTCGAAGCCGAGGCGGCCGGTATCCGCAGCACCGGTATCGGCTGCTACTTCGACGACCCGATGCATGAGGTACTCGGACTCACTGGCTGGCGCTTCCAGGATCTCTATCACTTCACCGTGGGTGGAGCGGTAGAGGATACCCGGCTGATGACACTGCCGGCGTACGAGTGACAACGTTTAACGCTGAATGGAGAAACAGTATGTTTGAACCCATAGAAATACCCTTTGGTTGTGTGATGATGTTCAACGTGGTTGACCTGAAGGACGGCGTCACGGTTGAAGACGTCGAGCTGGTTCTTGGCGAAATGTGCAATGTCGTGAAAAATACCTACGGGGATGACAAGGGCGGTTTCATTGCAGGGCAGGTCTACAAGTATTCCGGCTTCGTCTCTGCAGAAGGTACGGTGGGCGACGCACCGGAAAACAATGAGACAGCGGCCAGGATCAAGCAGGGCGAGCTGGCAATCGTCACATTCTGGAAGTCGTTCGAGCAGCATGAGAAGTCACATGCTGACAAGGTCTTCAGTGAGAAATTCTCGGCGCTGGTGGAGTTCTGTGACGAAACCTATGAACTCGGTTATCAAATGCTCTGGCAGGGGGTGCCGGAATAGGATTCACGGCGGCAATCGCGCCGGGGACGGCGCTCCTGCAGGTGCTTCAAACTGGTGCAGGCGCCGTCGCCTGCAGGGATGCAGGTGAGGGGCGTGAGCAGGACGCGTCAGCTTCCCCGGCGCGATTGCTGTTGTTATACGACCTGTCCTGCACACCAGCCCGATGACCATGCCCACTGGAAGTTATAGCCGCCGAGCCAGCCGGTGACATCCACGACTTCGCCGATAAAGTACAGACCTGCGACCTTGCTCGACTCCATGGTTTTGGAGGATAGCTCGTTACAGTCGACGCCGCCGAGGGTGACTTCGGCAGTGCGATAGCCCTCGGTGCCGCCGGGTTTGATTTGCCAGGATTGCAACTGCCGGGCGAGCGCTTCCCTGCGCGGCTGTGAGAAAGCCTGCAAGGGTTTGTTGGCGGTCTCCTCTCCCAGTACGGCCGGGATGAGGCGTCTTGGCAACACCTCAGCCAGTAGCGTCTTCAGTTTGATGTTCGGCTGTGTCGCTTGCCGTGTCTTCACGAACACCACGACATCGAGGTCCGGTAACAGGTTTATCGTGATGGTCTCGCCCGCTTTCCAGTAGGATGAGATCTGCAGGATGGCGGGGCCGCTCAGGCCGCGATGCGTGAACAGGATGTTCCCCCTGAACTGCACGCGCGTGTTGCTGACCACGCTGGCAACGGAGATCCCGGACAGCGCGGCTAGCCGCTGCTTGTCCTGTGACTGCAGGGTAAAGGGCACCAGTCCCGCTGTCGTCGGCCAGAGGTGATGGCCGAACTGTTCTGCAACTCGATAGCCGAGAGGGCTGGCGCACATTCTCGGAATGGACAGGCCGCCGCTGGCGATCACCAGTGAGGTTGCCTGGAATTGCCCCCGGGAGGTTGTCACTGTAAATGTCTGGTTTGCTTTTTTTTCGATGGCCTCGACGTCACAGTCCAGTTGAATGTCTGCCTGCGCCTGACGGCACTCTTCGAGCAGCATCCTGAGGATGTCTTTGGCGCTGTCATCGCAGAATAATTTCCCGAGGTCACGTTCATGCCAGGGGATACGGTAGTGATCCACCAGAGTAATGAAATCCCACTGGGTGTAGCGGCTCAGTGCGGATTTGCAGAAATGCGGATTGTGGGAGATGAAGTTGCCGGCGCTGATTTCAAGATTGGTGAAGTTGCAACGCCCACCACCGGACATCAGAATCTTTTTGCCGGGTCTGTCGGCATGGTCGAGTACCACCACCTTGCGCCCGCGTTTGCCGGCTTCGATGGCGCACATGAGTCCGGCTGCACCGGCACCGATGATGAGGACGTCTGTGGTAATGGCTTCAGCTGACATGTTGCAAGGAATCGGAGGCGGTTGCCGAGACGATAGCTACTTATCCTGTGGGCAGGCCCCGTATTAAAACCAGCAAAGCCACGGAATCACACGGAAAAAGCACGGAAGAAAAAACTAGCTAACTGGAATATTTCCGTGTCCTTCCGTGTGTTTCCGTGGCAACGTTATTCAAGCAGGCACCCTTCGCTGCGGACACCGTCTAGCGCAGCTTGCGCACCCTGAATTTGCGGCCCTTGATCTTGCCTTCCGTCAGGATCTTCAGGGCCTGTTTGGCAATGGGGCGCTCCACTGCCACCCAGGCAAGGTTGTCGGCGATGTCGATCCTGCCGACCTGCTTGCCCGGCAGGCCGGTGTTGGCCGTCAGGGCACCGAGGATGTCACCGGCGCGCAGCTTGTCCTTGCGGCCACCGCCAATGCCCAGCGTGACCATTGGCGGGCTCAGTCTGAAGTGCTCGCGGGCCTTCAGCGATGCGGTGTCCGCGAGGGTGACGGGACTGTCCTGGAAGGCCTCGATCGCCTCGATCCTGAATTGTTCGGTTGCCATGTACAGGCTGATGGCGAGTCCTTCATTGCCGGCGCGGCCGGTGCGTCCAATGCGGTGGATATGTATTTCCGGATCCGGTGACAGCTCGAAGTTGAACACGGCGTTCAGATCCTTGATGTCCAGTCCGCGGGCGGCGACATCGGTTGCGATAAGGATCGAGGTGCTTTTATTGGCAAACTGCACCACTACCTGGTCACGCTCCTGCTGTTCAAGATCACCGTGCAGGGCCAGTGCATGGAAACCCTGATGCCACAGGGTGTCCGCCAGTTCCTGGCATTGCTGTTTTCGATTGCAGAACACCAGACTCGATTCAGGACGATAATGTTCCAGCAAGGCAGTCAATATTGCGGTTCTTTCGCCTTTCTGTATTTCGTAGAAAACCTGTTTGATTTTTTTATTGTGATGCGAACTTTCGACGCGGATCTCAAGCGGGTCGTTCTGGAGGGTGTCGCTGATTTCCTTTATTGCCTCCGGGTAGGTGGCCGAGAATAACAGCGTCTGCCTGTGTCGCGGCGCCTGCTCGATTATGCGCATAATGTCGTCATGAAAGCCCATGTCGAGCATGCGGTCGGCCTCGTCGAGCACCAGCGTCTTCAAGCCATGCAGTGATAAAGCGCCGGTTTCCAGGTGTTTTAACAGTCGACCCGGTGTGCCAACGACGATGTGCGGGTGCTTTTGCAGCGATACCCGTTGCGGAGCCAGCGGCTTGCCCCCGCACAGGGTGACGACCCGTGTGTTGGGCAGGGTACGCGCCAGGCGCCGAATCTCCCCGCTGACCTGGTCGGCCAGTTCACGCGTTGGACAAAGCACCAGTGCCTGTGTCCGGTTATCGCTGGTCTCCAGGCTGTGCAGCAGGCCAATCGCAAAGGCCGCTGTTTTGCCGCTGCCGGTTTTTGCCTGCGCCAGCAAATCCCTGCCTTGCAGCATGACCGGCAGGCTTTGTGCCTGTATCGGGGTCATGGACTGGTAACCCAGTGACTGGATATTGGCCAGCACGTCGGGCGTCAGGGGCAGGGATGAGAAGGCGGTTGCGGTCACGTGGTGTTTGCCGGTGAGGGCACTGATTGCAGGCGTGTCGGGGTGCGCATGATAGCAGATTAACCAGCCGGGGCAGGGAGGCTTTGCCAGCGCGATGCTGTTTTTATAACCGCATCGCGGCGAGACGCCGCCCCTGCAACAGGATTACCGTCCGGCAGGCGCGCCGTCCGCGGCGAGATTCAGGTATACGTGTCGTCATTGGATCCATCACGGCGGGGACACCGCCCCTACAAGAGCAGGTCTTCCTCGATGCGATGAAAGACGCTGGCGGCATCAATCAGTGATTTGGCGGTCAGGCCCGGCACGCCATAGACCTCGGCGCTGATGCCATCATCCTGTGTGATCTTTTTCACTAACAGGTCGAAATCGCCATCACCGGAGAGCAACACAACGGTGTCAACATCCTTTGTCGCCTCCAGGACATCGATGGTAATACCCACATCCCAGTCGCCCTTGGAGGAGCCGTCACTGCGCTGGATCCAGGGTTTGAGCTTGACGCGGAAGCCAATGTGCTTGAGCGCCTCCTGAAACCTGACCTGCTTTTCGTCGCTGCGCTGTGTTGCATAGGCGATGGCCGTCACTATCTCGCCTTCGGCATGGAGGCGTTGCCAGAGTTTGCGGTAATTAAACTGGCGGCCATAGGCCTGGCGAGTGGTGTAGTAAATGTTTTGTACATCGACAAAGAGGGCAATTCTGTTCACAATGATGCCTGTTGTTGTGCAATGCTGACCGGTAACCCGGATGCTCGTGCGAACTTCATCCCGACAGCGCGGTCACTAAAGGTTACTCTACGAAACGCAGTGAGCCGCCTGCCATAACAATCCGGTAATCCTGCAGAGGTCCTATGATAACAGTACCCTATCCGCGCCCGCTGCGTCTGTTGTTTGCCGGCGCGGCCCTGTTCGGTACGGCTGCCCTGGCGGCTGATCCGCCGGCGCCCGGCGTCATCGTTGCCCCGGCCCGGCTGATCGAGTTTGCCGACCGCATAGAGGCCATCGGTACGCTGGCAGCCAACGAGTCGGTTGAACTGACGGCCACGGTCACGGACACAATCAGCGTCATTCACTACGACGACGGCGATCGGGTCGAGCAGGGCCAGGTGCTGGTGGAGATGACCAGCGGCGAGGAACACGCCCAGCTGGAAGAGGCAAGCGCCACTGTCAACGAGGCATGGCGCCAGTACCAGCGCATCAAGCCGCTGGTGTCCGAGGGCACTGCGGCGAAGTCACTGCTCGATGAACGCAAGCGCGACTGGGAAACGGCGCGTGCCCGGCTGAATGCGATCGAGTCACGACTGGCCGACCGGCTCATCAAGGCGCCGTTTGACGGGGTCACCGGCCTGCGCGACCTGAGTGTGGGTGCACTGGTAGAGCCCGGTGACCTGATCACCACGCTGGATGATGACCGTGTCATGAAACTGGAATTTCCGGTTTCCGCGACCTATCTCGACGTGCTGCGTCCCGGGCTCGAGGTCGAGGCGACCAGCCGCGCCTTTCCAGGGCGCACCTTCACCGGTAGCGTCAAGGCTGTCGACAGCCGCATTGATCCGGTCACCCGCTCCGTTCGCGTGCGTGCCCTGCTGCCCAACCCGGAGCGCCTGCTCAAGCCCGGCATGTTGATGTATGTCGAGCTGCTGAAGGACCCGCGTACGGCGCTGGTCATCCCGGAAGAAGCGCTGCTGCCGCTGGGTGAACAGCAGTTCGTGTTCGTCGTTGCAGCCGACAACAGTGTCGAAAAGCGCGAACTCCAAATTGGTGCGCGTCGCCCCGGGCTGGTCGAGGTGCTGCAGGGTCTCACAGCCGGTGAGCAGGTCGTCACCCACGGTCACTCGCGGGCCTCCCCGGGTCAGGCGGTGAGCATCATCGCCATTGATGATGGCAGCCGCACGCTGCCCGAGTTGCTCAAGGCCCTGCCAGGCAACGGTCGCTCCGAATGATTTTGTCCGATGTCTCGGTCACGCGGCCGGTACTGGCATCGGTCCTGTCACTGTTGCTGGTCGCGTTTGGCCTGCTCTCCTTTGACCGTCTGCCGCTGCGTGAATACCCGGATATCGATCCGCCCATCGTGACGGTCGACACCGTTTATCCGGGTGCGGCCGCCAACGTCGTCGAAAACCGTATCACCGAGCTCATCGAGGATCGTATCTCCGGCATCGAGGGTATCCGCTTCATCGCCTCCAGCAGTGAGGACGGGCGCTCGCGCATCACCGTGGAATTCGACATCAATCGTGATATCGACGCCGCCGCGAATGACATTCGCGACCGTGTATCCGCGATCCTCGACGACCTGCCCGATGAGGCCGACCCGCCGGATATCCAGAAGGAGGACAGCAACGAGGAAGTGATCATGTGGCTGAACCTGGCAGGGGAAGGCATGAGCGTCCCGGAACTGACCGACTATGCCAGGCGCTACCTGATGGACCGTTTTTCGGTGCTGGATGGCGTGGCACGGGTACGCGTCGGCGGCGGCCAGGTCTACGCCATGCGCATCTGGCTGGATCGCCGCGAGCTCGCGGCACGCAACCTGACCGTGGCGGACGTGGAGGCGGTACTGCGTGCAGAGAACCTGGAGTTGCCGGCGGGCAGCATCGATTCCGATAACCGCCAGTTTACCGTGCGCACCGAGCGCACCTTCCTGACGGCAGACGACTTCGCCCGGCTGGTGCTGGCGCGCGGCGATGACGGTTATCTGGTAAGACTCGGCGATGTCGCACGCGTGGTGCGCGGCACCACGGAAGACCGCCTGTTCTTCCGTGGCAACGGCGTACCCATGGTCGGCATCGGCATCACCAAGCAGTCGACCGCCAACACGCTGGCCGTGGCCAAGGCGGCCAAGGCGGAAATGGCGCGCATCAATGCCACGTTGCCGCAGGGCCTGGCAATCAAGCAGAGCTATGACAGCTCGGTGTTCGTGGAAGGCGCCATCCACGAAGTCTACAAGACGCTGTTCATTGCCATCAGCATGGTCATCGGTGTGATTTTCCTGTTTCTCGGCAGCGTACGCGCCATGCTGGTGCCGGCCGTGACCGTGCCGGTCTCGCTGATCGCCAGCTTCATGGTGCTGCTGGCGCTGGATTTTTCACTCAACATACTGACCTTGCTGGCACTGGTGCTGGCCATCGGCCTGGTGGTGGACGATGCCATTGTCGTCATCGAGAACATCCATCGGCGCATGGAAGAACACGGCGAGACGCGGCTGGTGGCGGCGTATCGTGGCACGCGCCAGGTCGCCTTCGCCGTGATCGCCACCACGGTGGTGCTGGTGGCGGTGTTCGTTCCGATCGCCTTCCTGCAGGGTGACATCGGGCGCCTGTTTGCCGAGTTCTCGCTGACCATGGCGGCGGCCGTGTCGTTCTCCAGTTTTGTTGCCCTGTCGCTGTCGCCGATGCTGGCATCGAGGATATTGCCGCAGGATCACAGGCACTCGCGCCTGTCGGAGCGGGTAGATCGTCTGTTCGGCAAGGTGCGCGGCGGCTATCACCGCGCACTGCAGGGCGCACTCAGGCACAGCTGGATCGTCGGCCTGGTGTTCGCCGGCATACTCGGCAGCGCCCTGTGGCTTTACCACGAGATTCCCGACGAATACGCACCCAAGGAAGACCGCGGCGTGTTTTACCTGATGGTGACCGGCCCCGAGGGGACCTCCTATCCCTACATCGCCGCCTACATGACCGAGATTGAGCAGCGCCTCATGCCACTGGTGGAAAACGGCGAAATCTCGCGCATGCTGGTGCGTGCACCCAGGGCATTCGGCAACCTCGAGATCTTCAACACCGGCATTGTCATCAACGTGCTCAGTGACTGGTCGCAGCGCCGCTCGGCCTGGGACATCATGGAGGATGTGCGCCAGCGTTTGAATGACCTGCCCGGCGTGCGTGCCTTTCCGGTGATGCGCCAGGGTTTCGGGGCGCGCGTACAGAAGCCGGTGCAGTTCGTCATTGGCGGTGGCACCTATGAGCAACTGGCGCAGTGGCGCGATATCCTGGTGGAGAAGATCAATGAGCACAATCCCGGGTTGCTCGGACTCGACTGGGATTACAAGGAAACCAAGCCGCAACTGCGCGTGGTCATCGACTATGATCGCGCCGCTGAACTCGGCGTGACCATCAGCGATATCGGGCGCACCCTGGAAACCCTGCTGGGTTCGCGCCGTGTCACCACCTACATCGATGCCGGCGAGGAATACGATGTCATCCTGGAAGGCGAACGCAGCACCCAGCGCACACCCTCCAGTATGGAAAACATCTACGTGCGTTCGCAGCGCACACAACAGCTGATACCGCTGTCCAACCTCGTGAAGCTCGAGGAGTTTGCCGATTCGATTGCACTGAATCGTTACAACCGGGTACGCGCCATCACGCTGGAGGCCAACCTGGCGGAGGGGGTGGCACTGGGTGATGCGCTGAGTGCACTCGAGCAACTCGTCAGGGACAATCTGCCCAGCGAGGTCATTATCGATTACAAGGGCCAGTCCGAGGACTACAAGTCGTCCGGCGGTGCCATCCTGTTTACCTTTCTGCTCGGTATCGTGGTGGTGTACCTGGTGCTGGCCGCACAGTTCGAGAGCTGGGTGCACCCGTTCATTATCATGCTTACCGTACCACTGGCCATGGTCGGTGCCCTGCTGGGGCTGTATGTAACCGGCCAGACACTCAACATCTACAGCCAGATCGGCCTGATCATGCTGGTGGGGCTGGCGGCCAAGAACGGCATCCTTATCGTGGAGTTCGCCAACCAGTTGCGCGATGCCGGCAAGCCGTTTCGGGAGGCGCTGCTCGAGGCCTCCGGTATACGCCTGCGCCCGATTATCATGACCGGCATTACCACCGCCGCCGGCTCCATGCCGTTGCTGCTGTCCTCCGGCGCCGGTACCGAAACACGCACCGTCATCGGCACCGTGGTGCTGGCCGGCATCCTCTCGGCAACCTTCTTTACCCTGTTCGTGGTGCCGGTGGCCTACGACCTGCTGGCACGACACACCGGCTCGCCGAACCGCGTGCGGCGCCAGCTCGACAGGGAACTGGCAGCCAGCGAGCACTAGTGCGCTGTCCGGACTTCGCGGTGATTGTGGCAAGCGATGCAGCAACAGGCCGTTACCGGCAGGTATTTTGGGCGCGAGCGCAAGCCATTGCACAGTGAGTGGAAGGTGGCTCACTGCTGCTAAACTCTTTCAGGCGCAGGGGCAAATGCTTTGACTGGTTACGGGAAGGATTGCACTCGCAAGTTCTATTCACGAAAACTTGCTATCTCATAGCCATCTCGGTAAATTTGCTAACTTATAATAACCACAATAAATTCTTCAGCGGATAAACTACTGGCTATGCTCAATTCAAAACGGGTCGCCGTTGTATTACCCGCTTATAATGCGGAACTCACCCTGCAATCAACCTACAATGAAATTCCAAAAGACGTCGTAGATGACATAATACTCGTTGATGATAACAGCACCGACGCGACAGTCTCTCTATCCAGATCACTCGGAATTCATACTGTTCTTCACGAACACAACCTCGGCTATGGGGCAAACCAGAAGACCTGTTACGATGGCGCACTGGCTCGTGGTGCAGATGTGGTAGTGATGCTGCATCCCGATTACCAGTATACCCCCACACTCGTTACCGCCATGGCCTCAATGATCACCTCTGGACAATTTGATCTGGTGCTTGGCTCTCGAATATTGGGAATCGGTGCATTGAAAGGTGGAATGCCTCGATATAAATACATCGCAAACCGCGTGTTGACGCTACTTGAAAATCTTCTGTTGGGTCACAAGTTATCTGAATACCATACGGGGTATCGAGCATGGAGCCGCCGTGCGCTGGAAACTATCCCATACCACGCTAACTCCGATGACTTTGTTTTTGACAATCAAATGATTGCCCAGGCCATATACTATGGTTTCAGGGTAGGGGAAATATCCTGCCCGACTCGCTATTTTCCTGAGGCATCGTCAATAAATATTTGGCGAAGCATAACCTACGGCTTTGGTGTGCTGGCCACCGCTTTTCAATTCCGAATACAGAAAATGGGCCTGAAAGACTTTGCCATCTTTGCGCGTATTAACGACAACGCTTCCAGCAACGAAGCAGCTAACCGACAGGATACAAAACAATCTCAAGGTGGGTAGCAGAAAATTATCTGTTTTATTGATCGTGGCACTAACGGCCGTTTTCGTTTTGCTATTCTACCGTGACGCTGTTTTGACTACGGTACTATCGTCGCTGGAGATTTTGAACGTGCATAAACAATATACGGCGGCGGCGATTTTCCTGCTAATCTGGCTGGCAACGACAACCGGATTGATTCCCGCCTCTGCACTGGTTGTGGTTGCTGGTAGCACAAGCGGAATAGGGGAAGGATTTCTGCTTTCGATGGCTGGCGTATTTGCCGGCGCATTGAGTGCGTTTCACATATCCAGAGGCTTGCTGCATGACCCCATTAGACGTCGACTGTCTGGCAGATTCCCTGTCGAGGTGCTGGAATCCGAAATTAGATCCCGCGGCTGGAAAATAGTAGCACTCCTCAGATTATCACCTGTTTTTCCCTTTTCGCTCGTCAGTTATGCATTTGGAATCTCGGGTGTCAAACGAAAAGACTTCCTGATAGGAACAGTAGGTTCCATACCGCCAATACTCGGCTATCTTTACGCTGGCGGAATTACCAGAGATACTTTGTATCAATACGGACCTGACAGCTCTGGTGCTCAGCCACTGGAAATTGCCATCCTGGGTATACAGGTACTGGCTGTACTGGTAGCGATGTACGTAATATTAAAAATCACCAGAAACGTTTTAAGAAATATTGGTTTGGCATGATTACTCCCGGGTTGATTGATTTCCAGTTCCTGTTTTAGTTCACCAATCTTCAGTACCAGAGTCCGCCAAATGTCAGGATCCAGCATCAATCCCCCGTCAGAAGAGCCGATGATCGCTCGAATCTGGCAGCTTGCTCCACAATTCATGCTCGGACTGGCAATTTCAGCATATATTCTTGTTTTCGGTTTTCTTACCTGGAACCAGCAAAGCAACTTCGGCACGTTCGGATTCGATATGGGGATCTACGATCAAGGGATATGGCTATTATCGCGTTTCGAAAACCCGTTTATAACTGTAAGAGGATTACCCTATTTCGGGCATCATGCCAATTTCAGTACACTCCTGTTGGTCCCCTTCTACTGGCTTGGGGCGGGACCGCGCTTCCTCTATATTACCGAAACAATAATGCTCGCGGCAGGCGCCATGCCACTTTGGCTGCTCGGCCGTCATTTGCTGAATAATGCATGGATTGCCTTGTTTCCGGCGATAGCGTATCTGCTTTACCCGTCACTGGAGTGGATTAACCGGTGGCATTTTCATCCGGATGCCTTGATCATTACACCGCTGTTATTTGCCTGGTGGTTTGCCCGTATCGAACGCTGGCGCCCTTTTATCGCAGCCATAATTCTCGCTTTACTGGCAAAGGAAGATGCGGCTATTGCAGTAGCGGCCATGGGAGTGCTTATCGCCATTCGCGCGTGCATTACCCGTAACGAAAACCCGGAAGCAGTGTCAGCATCAAAACAAAAAAGCAGACTATTCCAGATAGCGTCTTTTGCCGTCAATAACAGGAGCTTTATAGCGGGGGTATACACCGCCATAGCAGGCATCGCCTGGTGGCTGATGTGCACAAAACTCATAATCCCTTATATGAATGCTGGAACAGAGCCGTTCTATTCTCATATGTTTCCAGGCTTCGGTGCTACCCCGCTGGAGGTGATCAAAACAATTATTACAACGCCTTCATCATTAATCGATGCGGTTTCAACGCCGGATCACTTGACTTATTACCTGAAGATATTTTCTCCAACGGCCTTTCTGTCTCTCTTTTCGCCAGCCACACTGATCGCCGCTCCGCAGCTGCTTGTCAATTCCATCTCCGCCCATGGGTACACGCATGATGTTCGTTACCACTACAACTCGATCGTGATTGCCGGAGTCTTTTTGGGAACGATAGAGACGATAGCCTGGATTGGCCGACGGTGGGTGGTTGCCAAATTCATTCTGCCCCTGGTTGTTCTGATTTCCACTGTGATTTCCAATATTTATTGGTCGCCGTCTCCTTTGGGTAATGCCTATTCTTCCGGCATCTGGGTTCAGCCGCAGGAAAAACACCAGGCTATTCTCGACGCCCTTGAACTGATACCCGCAGATGCAGCTGTCACTACCAGCTACTATATGGTTCCACACCTTACTCATCGAAAACTCATTTATGAGTTTCCGAACCCTTTTCGCGTTGCCAACTGGGGGATCGCAGGAGAAAATGGAGGCAATCCGGCGGAGGTGGATTACCTGGTAATTGACACCCGGCACACCGGTAGCGATACAGAACTTTATGAAAGCCTGATTTCGAACACCGGCCCGTTCCAGGTTATTTATTCAGTGGATAAAATTCAGGTCGCACAAAGAAAACGCAGTCATTAACTGTCCGAATGCGCGGCAAGTATCACCAGTTATTACTCTAGACCCCGAATGATAAGGCGCCTGTCATGAGGGGGCCGGGATGCCGTGCAATGACTGTTTCTTCCCGAGCAGGAATTCATCCAGGTGCGCTCATTCTTCCAGCCCGGGTCAAGTGACCGGGGCGCCGATGCAAGACGTGTCGAGATGCTTCGCGAGCAACTGGA
>Ga0210101_1000303_pt1 | contig 17507 bp, 15 predicted proteins | sample Muzzi_PWC_D1_FD_185534 | JGI IMG/M metagenome (GOLD analysis project Ga0210101, IMG submission 185534) | Wetland microbial communities from San Francisco Bay, California, USA, that impact long-term carbon sequestration - Muzzi_PWC_D1 (SPAdes) | ecosystem: Environmental > Aquatic > Marine >... | reverse complement strand
GAGGCGAGACGGGAAATTTACCCGTCTGCCATTGACCGGCGGGACCTGTCCTCAGGCCGCGACCCGGGAATCGCCACTGACTTTTCGTATCAAGGGATACAGTTGCTCGGTCTCGTCCTGTATGCGATTCAGCACCAGGCGAAACATGTCTTCGGTTTCATTGACGAAAGCATGATGATCCTTGATGAGCATCGCACGCTTGTTACACCATTTATGCAGATACGATTCAAAAATCCGCTTGATTTCGGCAGACCCTGACAGAAACTGCTTGGCGGTATAGTTGACGCCGCTTTCCTTGTGGTTGAGCAGAGCGGCATACAAATGCTTGTCCTCGACATCAAGATGCCCCTTCACCTGATCCACGTACTGAAAAAACAGGTCGCAGGTGACCTCGTTATCACACAGTTCCCTGTCCCGTATAACTGCCTGCAGCACTTTGGAAAGCTCCATAATCCTGTGATTCTGGCTGTTCAGTTCCTCGAATGTAACCATGTCAGTTCCCCTGAAAAAACTTTAGTCTGTCGGTAAACTGCCAGGATGCCAGCCACCGGCACCATGGCGTCAATCTCCCGCAACAACCATGGACAGGATGGGTATCCTGGCGGCAATTCCGAGCTATCATGATAGGATAGAATTACAGACAAACAGGGTCAATATTATTCTTTTAATCAGTTAGTTATAATACGTTAATATGCCGGATCGCAAGTGTTGCCAATTCTTCCCCGCCTCCCCGTTTACCGCGCCGGTCTGAGCCTCCGGACAACTCATGGCGTTTCTGCGCTTACTCATTTGTTAACCTGTATCTATACAATAGGCGTCACTGCCCGGGTGGACTATTATTGGCGGCAGATCATGGCACACACGAATGACCGTTGAGGCAGGCGGATCGCTGTTAACAGAGGGACTATATGCTGAAATTCAGAACACTCTACGCACTGGGCTTCATGATGTGCGTTGTGATGATTGGCACCGCGCTGTTTTACTTTCAACGCTTTCTGGGACTCGAACCCTGCCCGCTGTGCATATTGCAGCGCGTTGTCGTTATTTCGCTGGGCACGGTGCTGCTGGTGGCGGCTATCCATGGACCGAGCGGCTGGGGTAACCGGATATACGGGGGGCTGATCACGCTTATCGCCGGCAGCGGCGCCGCGATTGCAGGACGTCATGTCTGGCTGCAAAGCCTGCCCGCCGACCAGGTCCCTGAATGCGGCCCCACACTGGATTATATTCTGGAAACCTTCCCCCTCAGCAAGGCCCTGCAACTCGTACTGCATGGCTCAGGAGAGTGCGCCAAGGTGGAGTGGCAGTTCCTCGGTCTCAGCATCCCCGGCTGGACTCTGATCGCCTTCAGCGGTTTCATCCTGTTTGGCCTCATGCTACTGCTGGGTCGTCGCAGAGGCCTGCCCGCACCGTAATCCCGGGTGGGTCACTGAAACGCCTGAACAAAGGCGACGTCACCCGAATCTCAGTGCTTCCTGCCTATCAATTCAACCGGGTAGCCGTCCGGATCCTCGATGAAGGCGATTATGGTGGAACCGGCATTCATGGGTCCGGCATCGCGTATCACCTTGCCACCGCGACTGCGCAGTTCCTCGACGGCCTGATAGACATCATCGACCTCGATGGCGATGTGGCCAAATCCAGAGCCGAGGTCATAATGATCGGTATCCCAGTTGTAAGTAAGCTCGATCACGGTGTTTCCCGACTCCTCGCCATAGCCGACGAAGGCGAGGGTGAACCTGCCGTCAGGATAGTCCTTGCGGCGCAGGAGTTTCATTCCCAGCACATGGGTATAGAAGTCGATGGAACGCTGCAAGTCGCCGACCCGCAGCATGGTGTGTAGAAGCCTCATGGCATTTCCTCGCGAGTGCCTGATTAACCCGGCAATATCACTTCCCGGGCCCGGTCATAGCGCCCGCCCGGCAAAGCATAACCCGGGGAGTACGCCCGGTCAGCCGCGATTCTGCCGTGCGCCCGCAGAGATCGATACGGCAACTCGATTACAGGCCTGAAACCCGCCATTACCACGATTTCATGCGTACCCGCAGGCGCGCGTCGGCTTATCTTGTTTTGACCCCACCCGTGGGTGAATAAGGCTTCCAATCAGGGGACGCCTCCGACTGTGTTTTCTTGCTCTGCTCGGCGTATTTGTTCTCGTAACAGAAAATATGTGGAGATGTACCCTCCGTGCTTACATAGGTGATCAGACAGTTCTGCATATTGCCCTGGTCCACGATCTTGCGAACGATCAGGTCCCCTTCCCTCAGGTAACTCTCCTGAGTCATGCCGCCCTTGACGCCGGCGCGATTCGTATAACAGGACAATGAAGGCGCGGTTCCACTGGTACTGACATAGGCGATGAGGCAGCTCTTGTTGCTGTCCTGATCCACTATCCTGTAGATGTCCAGATCACCCTCGCGCAAATGCCCGCTGCTATCGATTTCATCCTTCGCGCCTGACCTGCTTTCGTAGCAATTAATGACCGGAGAAGTCCCCGGCGTACTGACATAGGCGACCAGGCAGGAGACATTATTGACGGAATCCTTGAGTTTCCGGACAACCAGTTTTCCTTCCTTGAAATGACCAACCTGGCTGATATTGGAGCGAAAGCCGGAAGTCGCTTCATAACAGCTCATGACCGGGCTGGTCCCCGTCGTTCGTACGTAGAAGGCGAGGCAGATCTTGCTGTCTTCAAGGTCCGTGACAGTGCGTACAATCAAGTCGCTTTCGCGCAACTTGCCGGTCTGCACCAGCAGCGTGGATTGATAATCGGCAGCCAGAGACGTCAGCGGCAAACCCATCAAGAGAAAAACCAGTAGCTTCTTCATGCACACCCCCTTCAGGTCGAATATTGGGCAACCAGAACCCGATCGGGTATCCGGGTATACCTTCCTTTACCTACATACGTTCTATAAAACAACTTGGTCGAAAGCAACTGCTGCCGTGGCGTAGTCTTCAACCTCCGTGTTCCGGGGTCTGGCAACAGGTACCCGATTTTCGTGACACTGGATCTATAAATATATAACCACATCTTATGTATGAAGATTATCACGCATCATGGTTGTAAATCATCCAGCATGGTTGTATATATTAATGCAGTAAGTTGTGATTTATCCTTAAGTTTGGTTGAATCAAGTTTATGCCCTGGTGGCAGTAATGAGTTTTTCCGGCGCATGGCCTTACCTTCAGTCAGCCCGGCAAGCCCCTATTCAGGGGTGGTATCCAGCAAAGAATCCAGTTTTTTTATAATTTGAGTGGAGGGAATGGTACGGTGAACCGGAAAATAATTATCTCAGTGGCAGCCCTTGGTCTGGCGGGCATGGCGGCAGCCAATGTCGCGCAGGCATTCAATTTCGGCAACATGATGAACCCTTCCCGCTGGTTCGACAACGACCGCGACCGATACTATGACCGGGGTTATTACGGCGGTTACGGCCCTTATGGCTATGGCGGCGGCCCTTATGGCTATGGCGGCGGCCCCTATGGCTATGGCGGCGGCCCCTATGGCTGGGGGGGTGGCCCGTGGGGTGGTTACGGCGGTTACGGCGGTTACGGGGGGGGCTACCCGAGCACCATCGTGGTGAGTCCCTCATCCGGGGACAGCAAGGCCCCGCCACCCAAGATGCCGGAGTAGAATCGCTGTCAAGACAGCCCAGCCGGTTTACCGGCGATAAAACCACGCAGAAACAAAAAACCAACCGGCCCGCCACCGGTTGGTTTTTTGTTGTCGGGCCAGGGATGCCCACTATCAAAATCAACGACTGGCGCCAGCTCGATCCTTGCCGGCGGTCCCGGAGGTGGTCATGTTCATCGATTCCCCACCGGCGTGACTCGATGTTTGCCCGAATGCCCGGACCCGGCGGAGTAACGATCTATTACCGGGTGCGCCGTGCCGCGATGCGCATCCGCAACGCATTGAGTCTGATAAAACCTTCGGCATCCTTCTGGTTGTAGGCACCGGCATCTTCCTCGAAGGTCGCGATGCGTTCATCGAACAGACTGTCGGTATCCGACTGCCGGCCCACCAGGGTGACGCTGCCCTTGTAGAGTTTCAGCCGCACCTTGCCATTGATGCGCACCTGCGAGGCATCGATCAGTTCCTGCAGCAGCAGGCGTTCCGGACTCCACCAGTAACCGTTGTAAACCAGGCTGGCGTAGCGCGGCATGAGTTCATCCTTCAGATGCGCGGCTTCCCGGTCCAGGGTAAGCGATTCGATAGCACGGTGCGCCTTGAGCAGAATGGTTCCGGCGGGCGTCTCGTAGCAGCCACGCGACTTCATCCCTACGTAGCGGTTCTCGACGATGTCGGTACGGCCGACGCCATTCGCACCGCCGATGCGGTTGAGTGTTTCCATCACCCGGGCAGGACTCATGTCCGTGCCATCGACCGCGACGGCGTCCCCCCGCTTGAAGCCGATCTCGACATAGGTCGGAACATCCGGCGCCTTCTCCGGCGATACCGTCCATAGCCACATATTCTCCTCGGGCTCAGCCCAGGGATCTTCCAGGATGCCGCCCTCATAGGAGATGTGCAGCAGGTTTGCATCCATGGAATACGGTGACTTGCCGCCCTTCTTGTGCTCGACCGGGATAGCGTATTTCTCGGCATAGGCGAGCAACGTTTCCCTGGAGGTAAGATCCCACTCGCGCCATGGCGCGATGATTTTGATATCCGGATTGAGCGCATAGGCGCCCAGTTCGAAACGCACCTGGTCATTACCCTTGCCGGTCGCACCGTGGGCAACGGCATCGGCGCCGGTTTCCCCGGCGATCTCGACCAGTCGTTTCGCGATCAGGGGACGCGCGATCGAGGTGCCGAGCAGGTATTCACCCTCGTAGAGGGCATTGGCGCGGAACATCGGAAAGACGTAATCGCGGGCAAATTCCTCCCTCAGGTCCTCGATATAGACTTCCCTGACACCCATCGCCATGGCCTTGGCGCGCGCCGGCTCGATTTCCTCACCCTGTCCGATGTCGGCGGTGAAGGTCACCACCTCGCAGTCGTAGGTCTCTTCCAGCCACTTGAGTATGACGGAAGTGTCGAGGCCGCCGGAATAGGCCAGCACAACTTTATTGATGGAAGACATAGCTAGTTAACCCCGGTTTTTTTCTTGCTGCGGCGCAGGCGCGAAAGCAGCCGGCGCGCCATATCGCCAAAAAGCTCTGTCTGGGTCGGATGCGGATGGATGGCGCCGGCGACCTGTTCCAGCGTCATGTTGCCCGAGACCATCATCACGGCCTCGCCGATCAGAGTATCGGCGTGGTCCGCCAGGAAATGCACGCCGACCACGCGGTGCGATGCCTTGTCAGCCACGATCTTGATCATCCCGTGCTGTTCATTGTTGATCATCGCCTTGGCATCGATGTTCATCGGCACCTTCACCTCCACGGCATCGAGACCCTTCGCCTTCGCCTGCTCGACCGACAGACCGACGAAGGCGGCCTGTGGCCGGCTGAAGATAACGCCGCAATCCCTGTCCTGATCGTATTTCAGGTTCTCGCCGAGGATGGTGGCGGCCGCCACCCGTCCCTGCTGCCCGGCGGTGTGTGCCAGCATCAGGCCACCGATGACATCCCCGACGGCAAAGATATGCGGCACACTGGTACGACAGCGGGCATCCGTGGTCACCAGGCCACGGTCACTTCCCACCCCGGCGCTTTCCAGGTCCAGGCCATCGAGAACCGGATGCTTGCCGGTCGCCATGATGACGTAATCCACGGTAAGGTTGCGGCTCTTGCCATCCGCGCCGGCGAAGGCAACCTTCATCGCGCCCGGCTTACCGGAGATTTGGCTCACGGCCGCCGAGGTATGCACCTCGAGACGCGGCTCCTCCGCCAGGATGCCTGCCAGGCTCGCGGCAATCTCTGCTTCGACCTCGGCCAGGATGCGCTCCTGCGCCTCGATGAGCGTAACCTTGCTGCCGAAGTCCTGGAAGATTTGCGCCATCTCCACGCCGATGGCGCCGGCGCCGATAACAGCGAGCTGCTTTGGCGGCTGTTCCAGACCCCAGACGGTATCGGAAGTCAGCACGCCACCGCTCTCAAGCCCCTCCCGCGCACCGGGTATCGGCGGTACGAACGGCGGCGCGCCGGTGGCGATGACGGCGCATCCGAAACTGACCGTTTTGGATGCCTTGCGAGTCGGGATGGCCGCACGGGTGTGCGGATCGTCCTGATTGCCGCCGGTATTGATCGCCACGTGGTGCTGATCCACGAACTGACCGAACCCGTGCAGGTAGGTGATCTTCACGCCTTTATCGGTCTTGAGCGCCATGTCTCCACGCGTCTCGAGCACATGACGCCGGGTTTTCTCCAGATCCTTCCAGACCAGTTTGGCGCCGGTGGTTCCACTCACACCCAGGTGCTTGTCTTCGGCCCGGTCGCGGATCCGGTCAGCCGCCGCCCGCCAGGTCTTGGACGGGATGCAGCCGCGCCACAGGCATTCCCCGCCCGGGAAGGGGGCATCGTTGATCAGTGCGACCTTGAGACCATGCCCGGCCAGGTCGCGCGCGCAGTCCTCGCCCCCCGGTCCGCCGCCGATGATGGCCACGTCGTAATCCCACTCGCCGGCCGGAATCGCCGTGCCGCCCAGGCCTATCCAGTCGAACGGCTGTTCGATCAGACCCTTCAGCTGATACAGGTATTTCGCCACATCCGCACCGTTGACCACGCGGTGATCCGCCGTGATGGTGAAGGCGCTGCCCTGTTCGGTATCGGATGCAATCGCCAGGATCGCTGCCAGGCCCGGTGTGGCGATGGCGTCGAAGGAACTGACGCCAAACATGCCCATATTGGATATCTGGAAGGTGGCGCCGGTGAATTCCTCGGGATTGAGACGGCGGCTGCGGGCACGTTCCACCAGCCCCTTCCAGTCCGTGTTGAGTTCGGCAAGTTCGCGGGATTCACAGTTGCGCAGTATCGGCACCACCAGGCCGCCGTCATCGGCAGCGACCGCCATGCCGATGTCGACCTGCGCCCGTTCGACCAGCCGATTGTCCGGCTGATAACACCAGTTGATCTTCGGGTTTTCCTGCATTGCCAGTGCGCAGGCGCGGGCAATCGCCACGGTGACCGACACCCCGGCCTGTTTGGCTGCCCCGATCAGGGCGGCCAGGCGGATATGGTATGTGACGCGGAAAGTCGGCATGACGATCGAGTAGGACATCGCCTGCGCGATGGCCTTCTCCATGGACTTCATGGGGCGACCATTGCCCGGGACCGGAACTTCATAGGGGGCGGGGGCACGCTGGATATCGGCCGCGGTGATGGCGCCTCCCGGGCCGCTGCCGATCAGGCGGTCGAGATCGACATGCAACTGGCCGGCGAGTTTGCGCGCCAGTGGTGACGCCTTGATGCCCTGCGGCCGAGGCAGGGGTGTCGTTGCCTGCTGCACGGCGACAGCCTGCGGCGGCGTCGCGGCAACAGCCGCCGCCGGGGCGGCTGGCGCGGGGACGGCAGCCGGGGATCCGGGCGCCGTGGGTTGCCCGGCAGATGTCCCCGCACCCTCGACCACCTCCTCTTTCGAATCCACCAGATAGCCGATCGGGTGCGTTACCGCCACGACGGCGTCAACCGGGGCAAGCGGTCCGGACAGGAATCCGTCACGGAACACCTCAACGTCCATGACGGCCTTGTCGGTTTCCACGGTGGCCACGATGTCGCCGCGCCTGATCCTGTCGCCGATGTTCTTTTCCCAGCTGACGATGACGCCCTCCGTCATGGTGTCGGAGAGCTGGGGCATTTTGATCACATAGGGTTCAGACATGAGATATCCCGTTCAGAAGTCATCCAGCCGCAGGCCGGATTCAGAAAATCGAGAACCACGGGAGCGCAGCTGCTCACGAGGCAACCGCTGCGGTGACGCAAGCCATTTGACACAGGCCAGGTGTCGCACCGGTCGCGCCTTAAAGACCGAACATTCCCCGCACGGCATTCACCACGTCATCGGCGCCCGGCAGGGCCGCCACTTCCAGTTTGTGGTTGTAGGGAATCGGTACGTTCAACGCGGAGACGCGTACCGGCGCCGCGTCCAGCTCGAAGAAACATTCCTCGTTGATGATGGCCATCACCTCGGCGCCGACGCCGACCGCCGGCTCGGCCTCCTCAACGATCACCGCGCGGTGCGTTCGGGTGACCGAATCGCGGATGCCGGCTCGATCGAGCGGGCTCAGCGCATAAAGGTCCACGACCTCCGCTTCGATGCCATAGGTTTTGGCCAGCGTTTCCGCCGCCTGCAGGCACCAGTGCACGGATACGTTGTAGCCGAACAGCGTCACGTCGCGACCGGGACGGGCAATGTCGGAGCCTTCGAGCGGGTGAAAGAACTCCTCATCGGGTACTTCGCCCTTCATGTTGTACATGCGTTCGTGTTCGTTGATGAACACCGGGTCGTTGCAGCGCACGGCCGACTTGATCAGCCCGTAGGCCTGGCGTGGGTTGGACGGCGTCACCACCCGCAGTCCGGCTATACCCATGAAAACCTTCTCCATGCGCGCCGAGTGCTGTGAACCAAGCTGGTGAGCCGTGCCGCCGGGTGAACGTATGACCACGGGCGCCTGCAGCTGGCCGCCCGACATGTAGCGCACCTTTGCCGCCGTATTGAATATCTGGTCCATCGCGAGCCAGGCGAAATTGACCGACATGATCTCGATGATCGGCCGGGCTCCGAGGAAGGAGGCGCCGATGCCCAGACCGGTGAAGCCATTCTCGGAAATCGGCGTGTCGATGACGCGGTGTTCGCCGTATTTCTTGTACAGCCCCTGGGTGGCCTTGTAGGTGCCGCCGGCCACGCCGATGTCCTCGCCCATCAAAAAGACCATGGGATCGTTGGCCATTTCTTCATCCTGGGCGCGGCGTATCGCCTCCCAGTACATCATGTCAGCCATCAGTGCACCCCGCCTTTGACCCAGGGATCGTTTTCCGCCAGCACGTAGTGCTCCACCCCGGCCACATCCGGTTCGGATGAGCTCTCGGCGAAGGCGATAACCCGGTTCTCGATTTCGTCCAGGATTTCGGTATCCATCTGCTTGTAATCCCGCAGGGTCATCTGGCCCGCATCGATCAGCCGGTCACGCAGCATGATGACCGGATCGCGCTTGCTCCACATGCGTTCTTCGGTCTTGGCGCGATAGGCGTTGGAGTCCGACATGGAATGGCCGCGATAGCGGTAGGTCATGAGCTCCAGGAAATAGGGCCCCTTGCCGGAACGGACGTGGTTAACCGCTTTGGTGGCCGCCTTGTAGACCAGTTCGATATCCTGGCCGTCCTCCTGGGCAGAGGGAATATTGTAGCCAGAGACGCGTTTGTACTGATCCACAACGGCGGTGGAACGGTCGATGCGGGTACCGATGCCGTAGAGGTTGTTCTCACAGACATACAGCACGGGCAGGTTCCAGAGCTTTGCCATGTTCAACGATTCGTGGAAGGTGCCCTGGTTGTTGGCGGCATCGCCGAGAAAGCAGATGCAGATCTCGTCGCCGCCTTTCATCTGGATCGCCTTGGCAATGCCGGCCGCGAGCGGAAACGGGCCGCCGACCAGGGCATAGCCGCCCATGAAGTGGTTGTTAACATCGAAGATGTGCATGGAACCGCCGCGACCCTTGCTGACGCCGGTTTCCTTGCCATAGAGCTCGGCCATGACTTCCTTCGGGTCCGCGCCTGACTTGATGGCGTGTACGTGGTCGCGGTAACTGGTGATCACGTAGTCGTGACCGGTCCGGGCGGCCTCCAGCACGCCGAAGGCGCAGGCCTCCTCACCCGGATACAGGTGCAGGAAGCCGCCGATCTTGCGTTCGACATAGGCCTCGTAACAACGCTCCTCGAAGCGCCGTGCAAACAGCATTTCACGCAACACGCGTTTTTTATCCGCAACCTTCATGGTGATGGTTTCTTCGCTTGGTCAATAAGACGAGAGTGTGAGGTTTCAATCCCCGGGCAAAAAAGCCTGATCAGCTTTTCTGATGCCGATGGCAGCGCCGGGCATGGCTCTCCCCATGAATTTACCGGGAAACGGCAGTACCGGTAGCACAACAAGCGCGATATGATCTGTGTTTTGCGGTAACAGGTCAAGGCAAAAAACATGGAAATACCTTACGGATTTACCGATAAAATCAAAATAAATCAACATGCAAAGCCGGCGCTCACGACGCAGATGGACGCCCATCGCGCGGCGCTGCTGATACTGCCGGAAAAAGCGGGTGCCGCCGCATGGAAACAGCTGCCCTATGCCGCGCTGCTCAAACTGCGCTTCCAGCGGCAGCAACACCGGGACCGGCAGGCCGCCCGGCTGGTCACCGATCTGCCCAATGACAACGCCACCCATGTCATCCTGCAGGCAGTGGACCCGAAGTGCAGCACCTTCGAGCTGCTGACCATGGCGCGCAAGCTGGCCGCGAAACTGCGCGAACGGGACCCGGCCTCCGTGCTACTGCAATTCGCCGGTTTCAGACCGACAGACATCAGGAGACTGACCGAGGCGATGACGGCGGCATTGCTGGCGGCCGTCTGCCCGATGCCGAGTTACAAGTCGGAGCCCGACAAGCCCGCCGCCCTGAATCGCATCGCGATCTACGGGCTGAAGGAAACACTGGATCTCGCCCAGGTGCGGGCCGAAATCACCGGCAATCACCTGACGCGCTGGCTTTCCGCCCTGCCCGCGAATGAACTGACTCCCGGCGAGTACCGCAAATTCGTCGCCGCGCTTGCAAGAAAGGAGGGCTGGCAACTGAGCTTCCTCGATCACAAGGCACTGGCGCGCAAGCAGGCCGGTGCATTTCTCGCGGTCGCCCAGGCAAGTCCGATCCCGGATGCCGGCATCGTCCACCTGCGTTACCGTCCCCGGGCATCCGCGGGAAAGCCGAAGCTCGCCCTGGTCGGCAAGGGCATCTGTTTCGATACCGGCGGCGTCAACGTCAAGACGGCGAAGTACATGAACGGCATGCACGAGGACATGCAGGGCAGCGCCGTGGCGCTCGGCACGCTGCTGGCCCTTTCCCGGCTGCGATTCGACCATCCGGTCGACTGCTGGCTGGCGCTGGCGCAGAACCACATCGGCAGCCGGGCCTACAAGCCCAATGATGTGGTGCGCGCCTGCAACGGAACCAGCATCGAGGTCATCCACACCGATGCCGAGGGACGCATGGTGCTGGCGGATACCCTGGCGCTCGCCGGCCGGGAGAAGCCACAGCTCATGATCGACTATGCCACGCTCACCGGGGCGTGTGTCTACGCCCTTTCCTCGCGTTACAGCGGTGTATTCAGCAACCGCGACGCGCTGCACGGACCGCTGACCACGGCCGGACGCGACAGCGGTGAGCGCGTCTGGCCCTTTCCCGGCGATGAGGATTTCGACGAGGCGCTCAAGTCAAACATCGCCGATATCAAGCAGTGTACGCTGGAAGGCGAGGCCGACCACATCCTCGCCACGCGGTTTCTCAACCGTTTCGTCGCCGACGGCATCGACTGGATTCACGTCGACCTGGCCGCCAGCAGCCACAAGGGCGGACTGGGGCACATCCCCACGGACACCACCGGCTTCGGCGTGCGTCTTACCCTGAATCTGCTGCTGCAGCAGCAGATACTGGAGAGCCCGTGGAGCTGACACTCACCCGACCGGACGACTGGCACCTGCACCTGCGCGACGGGCCCGCTCTCGCCACAGTGGTGCCCCACACGGCGCAGCGCTTCGCCCGCGCTATCGTCATGCCCAACCTGAAGCCGCCGGTCGTCACCACGGACCAGGCGCTTGCCTATCGGCAGCGCATCCTTGCCGCGGTACCGCCAGGCGGCGACTTCAACCCGCTGATGACCCTGTACCTGACGGACAACACCCCGGCGGGGGAAATCACCCGGGCCAGGGAAAGCGGGCATATCCATGCCGTTAAATTCTACCCGGCCGGCGCGACCACCCATTCCGATGCCGGGGTCACCGATATCACCCGGACCTACGCCGCGCTCGAGATTATGGAGGAATGCGCTCTGCCGCTGCTGGTGCACGCCGAGGTAACCGATCCCGGGATCGACGTCTTCGACCGCGAGGCGGTGTTCATCGAGCGTTTCCTGCAGCCGCTGTGCGCACGCTTCCCGGCGCTCAGGCTGGTGCTGGAGCACGTCACCACACGCGAGGGCATCGAATTCGTCAAGTCCATGCCCGAAACGGTGGCCGCGACCATCACCGCACATCATCTGCTGCTCAACCGCAACGCCATGTTCGCCGGCGGCATCCGCCCGCACGCCTACTGCCTGCCGGTGCTCAAGCGGGAGACGCACCGCCTCGCCCTGATTGAAGCCGCCACCAGCGGCAGTCGGAAGTTCTTTCTGGGCACGGACAGCGCACCGCACGCCAGGGAAAACAAGGAGTCCGCCTGCGGCTGCGCCGGCATCTACACCGCCCATGCCGCGCTGGAGCTTTATGCCCGCGTTTTCGAGGAGGCGCAGGCACTCGAGCGGCTGGAAAGATTCGCCGCGCACTTTGGCGCCGATTTTTATGGCGTGCCGTACAACACGGCAACCATCACCCTGGAGAAAGCCGACTGGCGGGTGCCGGATCACTACCCGCTGGGCGATACCCACCTCATCCCGCTGTTCGCCGGGGAGACGCTATCCTGGCGACTCAGGGATTCCGGGCTCAAAACTTAGTATTCCAATGCCATTTTCACCGCAGAGGCGCAAAGTACGCAGAGAAGTTCTTTAATGAAAACAATTGAACACTCTGCGTACTTTGCGCCTCTGCGGTGAGTCGATCATTTCTGGCATGGACGCTATTTAACAGCCCTGACTGAATAACCCCGCTGTTCGAGCAGCCTGAGCAAGCCCTGTTCACCGGGCAGGTGCAGGGCGCCGACCGCGACAAACGCCCCGCCCTGCTGCAGCCAGGGTTCCATGCGCTCGGCCATGCGGTGATTGCGATCCACGATCAGGCGGCGCTGGAATTCCCCGGCCAGACGCTGGTCACCGGTTGCCATCGCCGCTTCGTTGATCGCCACCATCGCCGCCAGATCCTGCCGCTTGTAAGCCGCGAGCAGCTCGTCCAACATGGCGTCGAGCCCGGCAACCTGTTCGACGGCATCCCTGAGCAGCCCCACCTGATCCTCGAGCGGCAGTCCGTCGAACACCTCCAGTTGCTCGGCGATTGTCTCCAGACCGTGCAGCGGTTTGCCTGCCTGCTGCGCGCGCTGAAACAATACGACGTCCAGCACCCGTCCGGTCTCGGGCACCGGCATGGACAGCGCGGTAGCTGCAGCCCAGGGCTTCATATGCTCGGTCACCGCATCGGGAATGCCGCGTGTGCGCAGGGCGGCGGCGGCTTGTTCGAACAGGGACTTGCCGACGATCTCCGACAGCCGCCGTCCTTCCGTCAACAGCATGGCGGTACTACCGGCGACCAAGGCGTCGGTATCCAGTTTCACCTCCAGTATCACCCGCCGACAGCGGGTAAAAGCACGTTCCACGGCCGGGGCAAGGCTGATAACGCCGGCGTCCTCGGAATGGATGGTGCCGAACAGGTAACTGGGAGATGAACCCGGGCTGCTTATCTCCCAGAGCAGACCGTGCGCAGGGCCCGACGACGGTAAAGCTGCATTGAGCGTCTGACTGAACAGCATGCCCAGGCATACAAGGTACAGTCGGAGAATTCGACCGAAGGACACTGCCCCCACCATGCAACCTCCGATTCCTGAACGATACGTCGTTATTCGATCTGCAGTCTGCATCACCCCTGTCCAGTCCATCATGAAGGATAAACTCACCGCAAAGCCATCAAGGACACAACGGCGGTCAATTGTTTTCGTTAAAGAATTTCTCTGCGCACTTTGCGTCTTTGCGGTGAAAATGGTGTTTATGGTTGAACACTGTCAAACCAATCAATCGCACCGTTCGGGCATTGACCTGCCGGCAACGTCGCAAAACCACGGTTGATTGGGTATGCTTCCACAATGAATGATCTTGACCAGAAACCTCCCATCTCACAACGTTTTCGCGGTTTTCTACCCGTCGTCGTCGATGTCGAGACCGCCGGCTTCAACGCCAGGCGCGACGCCCTGCTGGAAATCGCGGCGGTGACGCTTGACATGGATGAACACGGAAAAATATCGCGCCAGGAGACCTTCTCCTGCCACGTCCAGCCCTTTCCCGGCGCCAACCTGGACGAGGAATCACTGCGATTCAACGGCATCGATCCCTATCACCCGTTCCGTATGGCGAAACCCGAATACGAGGCGCTCGAGAGCATTTTCAAGCCCGTGCGTCGGGCCATCAAGGAAGGCGGCTGCAAGCGCGCCATCCTGGTCGGTCACAATTCCTTCTTCGATCTTTCCTTTCTGAATGCGGCCGTACAGCGCACCGGCATCAAGCGCAACCCGTTTCATCCGTTCAGCACCTTCGATACCGTCAGCCTGGCCGGTCTGGCCTACGGACAGACGGTGCTGGCGCGCGCGGTGCAGGCGGCGGGGATCGAGTGGGACAGTGAGCGGGCTCATTCCGCCGTCTATGACACCGAGCGGACCGCCGATTTGTTCTGCGCCATTCTCAACCGCTGGAACGAAGTCAGCGGGGATAAGCTCCCGCTGCAGTCACAGGCCATTTAACCCGGAGCAACACACCATGGCAGATTCACCTGATGTCAATGAGCAGATCCTGCAGTCCCATGCGGGACTGATACACCGTGTGGTCCTGCACTGCAACAACCCCGGCTCGATTCCGGACCTGGAGGAGGTGCTGCGCCAGGCGCAGGAAAATGACTGGACCCAACTGGTCACCGCAGTCCGCGACATCATGGCGGGCCGGCGTGATGAAACCGTGATGCTGGGTCTGGACGATGAAGACCGGGTCATCGTGGAGGCTATCCTGAAGGGGCTCCAGGACCCGAGCACGCTGCCCGATCTGGAAGCCGATTTCGACTCCAGCATGGCGGCCCCCGGCATCGCCAGCCTGATCCATGCCTCGCGCCGGGGCAATGCACACGCCCTGCAGCTGGTCGCCAACATGGCCAAGCAGATGCTGGCGGCGGGCGGCGACATGGGCATCCTGGCAGGGCGTATCCGGCCGCTGGTGGAGGGCGAACGCGATGCGGACAAACTCAGCGAGAACATGTCCGGCAAGGGACAGCAGCTGATGGTGAAAATTCTGGATGAGCTGTTAAAACTCGAGACGAACTGACCGCCACTCCGTCCGGCAACCACAAAGCAATAGAAATTAACTCACCGCAAAGACGCAAAGATCGCAAAGAAACTCATTAAGGGAAAACCAAAAAATAGAGATTTTTTCCTGCAGGAGCGGACTCTTGTACCCTTTGGTATGCCCACCCTGCAATCAATTGAAATTGAATATTTCGAAGGGCTCTCAACAAGAAATAGTTAAACGGCTTTGCGTTTCTTTGCGATCTTTCGGCAATTGCTCCGTGCATCGCCTAAAGCGCCTACTTTTGGTGCTCTAACTCCTGCACGGCCCAGGCCGGTTTCTCGACCGGTATCCGGTCTCACCTTCTCCATGCAGTCGTGCGTCTTTGCGGTGAAAATAGGGTTTATGGTCGAATGCTAGGCCGCGCCCTTCTCGACCGCCGCCTTCACCATTTTCTGCAGTTCCCCCTTCTGGTAAAGCTCGAGGGTGATGTCGCAGCCGCCGATCAGCTCACCGTCGATATAGATCTGCGGAAAGGTCGGCCAGTTGGCGTACCGCGGAAGGTTCTCGAAAACCTCCGGATCGGCCAGGACATTGACGTGGGCGAACTCCTCGCCGCAGGCCATCAGGGCCTGCGCCGCGCGGCTCGAATAGCCGCACTGCGGCATCTGCGGAGAGCCTTTCATAAAAATAACCACCGGGTTTTCCTTCACCGCCTGGTCGATGCGTTCCAGTATATCCATCGTTGCAGTCCTCGATAATTGATGATCGATCCGGAGATCATGAGTCCATGACGGCAGTTTACTGAGTGCAGGCGCGCGGGAAAAGACACAAATACGATGGGTATCCCGGAAACTGTGGAACGGTCAGCGTCACAGACTTGTTTCCTGGCCAGAATTCATTCATGAACTCCATTTTCACCGCAGAGACGCAAAGTACGCAGAGTTAAATAGAACCTGTCTGAAAAATTTTATCACTCACCACGCGCATCACAGGTCGTGTAAAAACGGGTAGGACCGGCGCCTCGCCGGGAATTCACGGTTGTTCGGTTAACTGGTCCCCCCGCGGGGCGCCCGCAAGAACCATTCAATTTTGATATGGGTTCAAATTTGTTTTCGCTAAAGGACCTCTCTGCGTACTTTGCGCCTCTGCGGTAATTTTATTTGTTCATGGGTGGACACTAAACAGCATCCACATTGCGCTGCAACCAGAATTCCAGCAGTGCGACATGCCAGAGCTTGCTGCCCAAAATCGGCGTGTGATGCTGCTCCGGGTGCTGCAGCAGTCGATCGATGGTGCGGCGCTCCAGCAGGCCGCGATCGCGTGCGGCGTCGGAATCCAGCACCCCGCGCACGAATTCCAGCACCTCGCCGCGGATGAACTTCAGCGCCGGTACCGGGAAGTAGCCCTTGGGGCGATCGATGACACTGTCCGGGAGCAGGCCGCGGGCGATCAGTTTCAACAAGTGCTTGCCGCCGGATTTCAGCTTGATGTCGGGAGGAATCCGGATCGCCAGTTCGACCAGTTCGTGGTCGAGAAACGGCACCCGAGCCTCCAGCCCCCACGCCATGGTCATGTTATCCACTCGCTTGACCGGGTCATCGACGATCAGCGTCGTCACGTCAAACGCCAGCACGCGGTTCAGGAAGCTGTCCATACGCATCGCTTTCAACCCCGCGGCAACCCGCGGCGAGGTGTAGTCGGGCCCGTGATAGGCCGCGGCAACCGTCTCCAGCAACTCCTCGTGACTGCGGTCGAAATACAACGGCCTGAAGCGCTCGATGTCGCTGCCGGCGGCCGCCTGCATCTGCGGATACCAGAAATAGCCGCCGAATACCTCGTCGGCCCCCTGCCCGCTCTGCACCACCTTGACTTCCCGCGCGACCCGTTCACCCAGCAGGTAGAACGCCACGGCATCCTGACCGACCATGGGTTCGGCCATATTGTCCACGGCTTCCGGCAGGCGGGCGAGCACTTCATTGTTGGGAATAGAAAAGCGCTGATGCCGGGTGCCATAGAGACTGGCGACCTGGTCCGAGTATTCGAATTCACTGCCCTTCTCGTGGGGATGATCCTCGAATCCCACCGAGAAGGTGAACAGATCACTGCCGCCCGCCTCCGCGAGCAGCGCGACCAGCAAACTGGAATCCAGCCCTCCGGAGAGCAGTACGCCCACCGGCACGTCGGCAATCGTCCGCCGCCGTTTAACGGCGCGGATCAGGGCCTCCCGCACGGCCTCCGCCCATTCCCATTCGGTCAGCGAAGGAACCTGCTCAGGACAGACCAATTGCCAGTAACGCCGCAAATGCCTGCGGCCATCGGAGCCGATGGTGAGGCTGTGTCCGGGCGCGAGTTTGCGCAGCCCGCGCAGCAGGGTCCGCGGCGCCGGCACC
>Ga0210101_1000302_pt1 | contig 17512 bp, 13 predicted proteins | sample Muzzi_PWC_D1_FD_185534 | JGI IMG/M metagenome (GOLD analysis project Ga0210101, IMG submission 185534) | Wetland microbial communities from San Francisco Bay, California, USA, that impact long-term carbon sequestration - Muzzi_PWC_D1 (SPAdes) | ecosystem: Environmental > Aquatic > Marine >... | reverse complement strand
CCGCCATGTTCATTGCGCAGGCCTACGGCGTCGATCTCGGCTTCGCCGAACAGTTCGCCGTGGTGCTGCTTGCCCTGTTGACCTCCATCGGAGTGGCCGGGATCCCGGCCGCGAGCCTGGTTGCGATCACCATCATACTCACCTCCGTGGGATTGCCGGTCGAGGGCGTCGGACTTATCCTGGCGGTAGACCGGGTGCTGGATATGTGCCGCACCAGCGTGAATGTATTCAGCGATTCCTGCGGTGCAGTGCTGATCGGCCGTTCCGAGGGGGAAACCGGTATCCTGCAGAAATCCGGGATCTAGTGCTTATCTATAAAAACCATATTCACCGCAAAGACGCAAAGAAATTCATTAATAAATTAGATATACGGCTTTGCGTTCTTTGCGCCTTTGCGGTGAGTTGATTTCATTAGGGATGCGCACTGGCTACCCGAGCGACCCCATGCCGACGGTATTGTAGCCGCCGTCCACGTAGGTGATCTCACCGGTAATGCCGGCGGCCAGGTCCGAGCACAGAAAAGCGGCCGCGTTCCCGACATCCTCGATGGTAACGTTGCGGCGCAGCGGCGCCGTGCCGGCAAACTGGTCCAGCATCTTGCGAAAATTGCTGATACCGGAGGCCGCGAGCGTGCGTATCGGACCGGCGGATATGGCGTTGACGCGGATGCCCTGCGGCCCGAGGCTCTGCGCCAGATAGCGCACATTGGCTTCAAGGCTCGCCTTTGCAAGACCCATGACATTGTAGTTGGGAACGCTCTGCACCGCGCCGAGGTAGCTCAGCGTCAGCAGGGCGGCGTCGCGTCCCTGCATCATCGGGCGGCCCGCCTTCGCCAGAGCGGCGAAGCTGTAGGAACTGATATCGTGTGCGACACGGAATCCATCACGCGTGACGCAATCGAGATAATCGCCGTCGAGCTGGTCGGCCGGTGCGAACGCGACCGAGTGGACGATGATGTCCAGACTGTCCCACTGCTCGCCGAGCGCCTGGAAAGCACTGGCGATTTCATCATCACTGCCGACGTCACAGGGTATACAGAGGGTGGAATTGCATTCGGCGGCCATCTTTTCGACCCTGCCGGCGAGCTTCTCGTTCTGGTAGGTGAAGGCGAGGATGGCCCCCTCCCGGTGCATGGCCTGTGCGATGCCCCAGGCGATGGAGCGGTTGCTGGCGAGGCCGACGATCAGCGCGCGTTTGCCGTTCAAGAATCCCATAACGTTTCCCAAGAGCCTGTCCGAGTAATCATGTTGCTACTGCGGCGGCGGGAAATCGGTCCATTTTCACGATCCTTCTCGTCAAATAGAACACGCTATTCTCCTCGAACGATCGCAAAACTATCCTCGATTTCCCACTCGCCTCGCTACGCACAGATTACTCGGACAGGCTCCTAGCATCTGCTGTCTGGACAGAAACTCATCCGTCGATGACTCCCACGGATGATCCCGATAATGCGAACCCGGTAAGTTACCGGAAAACCCCCTTCACGGGAAGTCTCCATCGGACGCACCGGAACAGGACTAGCGCCGCGCTGGCCGATATAATCCCCCCTCATGCCGAGTGATTCATTCCATGCAATTCGCCCCACCGGCCGTTCAGTCCGTTTACGCCGCGCAGGGCCTGCGATGCCACGGATCCGGGAAGGCGGAAGAATGCGCATCAGGCTGCCAGGCAGGACGGCTTGCCTCGCCGTGGCGCTGGCGCTGCTGGTCGTGGCCTGCGGAGGTGAACCCTGGAACCGCCCCTATCCCGCGGCCCAGGCCCGTGAGAACATCTTCTTTGCCTCTTTCCAGGAGCGGCCCAATCATCTCGACCCGGCGCAGTCCTACGCTTCGAACGAGATCGTGTTCACGGGACAGATCTACGAGCCGCCGCTGCAATACCACTACCTGAAGCGTCCCTATCAGCTGATCCCGCTGACGGCCAGCGAGGTCCCGCAGCCGTATTACCTCGATGCGAATGGCAAGCGCCTGCCGGATGACGCGGCGGGCGATGACATTGCCTACAGCGTCTATGACATCCACATCCGGCCGGGTATCGACTACCAGCCGCATCCGGCCTTCGCGCGGAACGGGGACGGCGCCTACCGTTACCACGTGCTCGACGCGCATGAGCTTGAGGACATCGACGCGCTCGGTGACTTCAGGGGAACCGGCACGCGGGAACTGGTAGCCGCTGACTATGTCTACCAGATCAAGCGTCTCGCGCATCCTCACCTGCACTCGCCGATCCTGGGGCTGATGAGCGATTACATCGTCGGTTTGGGCGACTACGCCAAAACGCTGCAGGCGGCCGCCGACTCGCGTCCCGCCGGGGGCACGTATCTGGATCTGCGCGATTACCCGCTCGAGGGCGCACGCGTCATCGATCGCTATATCTACCGCATCACGCTGCACGGCAAATATCCGCAATTGCTCTACTGGCTGGCGATGCCGTTCTTCGCTCCGGTTCCCTGGGAGGTGGATCGTTTCTACAACCAGCCGGGTCTGAAGCAACGCAATATCACCCTGGACTGGTACCCGGTCGGCACCGGGCCGTACATGCTGACGGTCAACGATCCCAACAGCCGGATGGTGTTGCTCAGAAACCCGAATTTTCACGGAGAAACCTACCCGAGCGAGGGTGAACCGGGCGACCGGGAGCAGGGATTGCTCGATGATGCCGGCAAGCCGCTGCCGTTTATCGATGAAGCGATCTTCAGTCTGGAGAAGGAAAACATACCCTACTGGAACAAGTTCCTGCAGGGTTATTACGACACCTCCGGTATCAGCTCGGACAGTTTCGACCAGGCGATCAGCGTCGGCGCCGGCGGCGAGGTGTCACTTACCGAGGCGATGCGCAAACAGGGCATCGACCTGCAAACCGCCGTTGCGACCTCGATCTATTACACCGGCTTCAACATGCTGGATCCCGTGGTCGGCGGCTATACCGCACAGGCGCGCAAGCTGCGTCAGGCCATTGCCATCGCCGTCGATGTCGAGGAATACATTTCCATCTTCCTGAACGGACGGGGCATACCAGCGCAGAGTCCCATTCCACCCGGGATCTTCGGTTTCGTCGAGGGTGATGCCGGTGTCGACACCGAGGTCTATGACCTGACTCCTGAAGGTCCGCAGCGCAAACCCATCGAGGTCGCGCGACGCCTGCTGGCCGAGGCCGGGTATCCCGAGGGCCGTGATATCAGGACCGGCAAGCCGCTGGTGCTCTATTTCGACACCACGGCCACCGGACCCGACGACAAGGCGCGGCTCGACTGGATGCACAAGCAGTTCGCGAAACTGGACATCCAGCTCGTGATCCGCGGCACCGACTACAACCGCTTCCAGGACAAGATGCTCAAGGGCGCGGCGCAAATCTACCAGTGGGGCTGGAATGCCGATTACCCGGATCCGGAGAACTTCCTGTTCCTGCTCTACGGACCCAACGGCAAGGCCGAACACGGCGGCGAGAACGCCTCCAACTACCGGAATGCGGAGTTCGACCGCCTGTTTGAACGCATGAAGACCATGGAGAACGGTCCCGAGCGCCAGACCATCATCGACCGCATGGTGACCATCCTGCACCGGGATGCGCCGTGGCTGTGGGGTTACCATCCCAAGCAGTTCAGCCTGATCCATAGCTGGTACCGGAATTACACTCCCAACCTGATGGCGAACAATGCCCTCAAGTACCGCCGTATCGATCCCGCCCGGCGCGCCGCCCTGCAGGCCGAGTGGAATCGCCCGGTACTGTGGCCGATCGTCGTGTTTGTGGTTCTGATCCTGATGGTCGTGCTGCCGGCCTTCATCGGTTACCGGCGCCGGGAGCGCCAACCGGCCCGGCAGTCCGAACGCTGATGTTCGCCTATCTCGTCAGACGCCTCGCCTATGCCGTCCCGATCCTGATCGGGGTGAACCTGCTCACCTTTTACCTGTTCTTCGTGGTCAACTCACCGGACGACATGGCGCGCCTGCACCTCGGCGTCAAGCGCGTCACACCCGAAGCCATCGAGAAGTGGAAGACGGAGCGCGGCTACGACAAGCCGCTGCTCTACAATGCGGACGCGGACGCTGCCGGCAGGCTGACCGATACCATTTTCTTCGAGAAATCGCTGCGTCTGTTCGCCTTCGATTTCGGCCGTTCGGATGACGACCGCGACATCGGCCGCGACATCCGCCAGCGCATGTGGCCCAGCCTGGCGATCGCCATCCCGGTGTTGCTGGTGGGACTGCTCATCGAGATCACCTTCGCCTTGCTGATGGCCTTCTTCCGGGGTACCTATGTCGATGTCTCCGGCGTGGTGCTGTGCGTCATCCTGATGTCCGTCTCGGCCATGTTCTACATCATCGGCGGCCAGTTCCTGCTCGGGAAGCTGCTGCGGCTGATGCCGATCTCGGGCTATGACACCGGCCTGAACGCCATCAAGTTCCTGGTGCTGCCGGTGATCATCGGGGTGGCCAGCGGCATCGGCACCGGGTCTCGCCTGTACCGCTCCTTCTTCCTTGAAGAAGCCGGCAAGGATTTCGTGCGCACCGCCCGCGCCAAGGGGCTGAAAGAGGCGCACGTGCTGTTCCGCCATGTGCTGCGCAACGCCCTGGTGCCGATCGTGACCGGCGTGGTCGCCGTTCTGCCGCTGCTGTTCATGGGCAGCCTGCTGCTGGAGTCGTTCTTCGCCATCCCGGGACTCGGCAGCTACACCATCGACGCCATCAATCGCCAGGATTTCGCCATCGTGCGCGCCATGGTGTTCCTCGGTTCGGTGCTCTACATCATCGGGCTGATCCTGGTGGACCTCGCCTACACCGTGGTCGACCCGCGGGTGCGGCTGTCATGATTCGCCCGGTCGTACTGTGGACGGATGCGCTGCTCTACCTTCTGGTCGTCGTGGTGCTGGTCATTTTCTTCTATGCGCGCCGGCAGCCGCACCTGCGTGCCCCCTGGCGGCAGGTATTATCCCGCCGGCTGGCCTCGGCCTCGGCCGTAATCCTGCTCGCCTACGTCCTGATCGGTCTGCTGGATTCGCTGCACTACCGGCTGCCGCTGAAGGACAACGGCGAAGGCGGGGAGGTGCATTACGCCGTCGAGGTGTTGAGCGTGCTGGACTACCTGCTCGGTCCGATACGTACCCGGACCGAGAAAACCTACTCGGCGCCGATGGCGACCCACTTGTACACAAAAGAAGCCGTCCAGCACGCCGACGGGGTGCAGACCCGGGTATACCCGCGCCTCGAATACGGCGGCCGGCAGCTGCGCGATCCCGAACGCGATTTCCGCCCGGATGTGCTGCGCCGCGCCGCCACGGCATTACTGGAAACCGCGCTGGTGAGTTCGCTGCTGCTCGCGTGGATGGTGCGGCGGCAGGCGAACCGCTCCCAGCGACCGCTGCGAGTGATCCTGCGCGAGAGCCTGCCGGGTCGCCGCGCACCGCCCTGGATGGTCATCTGGATCACCGTCAGCGTGCTGCTGTTGCTGTTCTTCCTGGCCGTGAACTTTGCCGCGGCCTATCATGTCTTCGGCACCGACAAGGTCGGACAGGACGTGTTCTACCAGAGCCTGAAAAGCATCCGCACCGGGCTGGTGATCGGTACCCTGACCACGCTGGTGATGCTGCCGTTCGCCATCCTCATGGGCATCATGGCCGGCTATGCGCGCGGCTGGATCGACGACGTGATCCAGTACCTCTACACCACGCTCAACTCCATCCCGCATGTGCTGCTGATCGCCGCGGCCATCCTGATGCTCCAGGTCTACATCGCCAACCATCCCGAACAGTTCGAAACGACCGTGGAACGCGCCGATATCCGCCTGCTGTTTCTGTGTATCATTCTCGGCATTACCAGCTGGACCGGCCTGTGCCGGCTGCTGCGTGGCGAGGCGCTCAAGCTGCGCGAGTCGGAATACATCCAGGCGGCCGTGAGCTACGGGGCATCGCACGCCAGGATCATCGCGCAGCACATCCTGCCGAATGTCATGCACGTCGTGCTGATCACCGTGGTGCTCGATTTCAGCGGCCTGGTGCTGGCCGAGGCGGTGCTTTCCTACGTGGGCGTCGGTGTCGATCCCACCATGAACAGCTGGGGCAACATGATCAACAGTGCGCGTCTGGAGATGGCGCGCGAACCCGTGGTGTGGTGGTCGCTGCTCTCGGCCTTCCTGCTCATGTTCGCCCTGGTGCTGGCGGCGAACCTGTTCTCGGATGCCGTGCGCGATGCCTTCGACCCGCGCCTGCATGAGCGTTGAAAATTATTTCACCGCAGAGACGCAGAGGACGCAGAGTGAATATATTGTCAAACAAAAGTCCCGGTATCAGGAGCAACCGGGCGTATACGGTTTATGAAGTTATTATGATCCTGATGTTCTCCGCGTCCTCTGCGTCTCTGCGGTGAATATATCAACCCGGACACCCACGCCATGTCGCAGCCATTGATCAGACTGGAAAACCTTGAGGTGCGCCTCGGCAGCGGGGAGAGGGCGGTGCGGCCGGTCGATGGTGTCAGCTTCGAGATCAACCGGGGCGAGACCTTCGCGCTGCTGGGCGAGTCCGGCTGCGGCAAATCCATGACCGCGCTCGCCATGCTGCGGCTGCTGCCGCAGCCGGCCGGGCGCATCACCGGCGGGCAGGTGTATCTCGACGGCGAGGACCTGACCGCGCTGCCGGAAGTCGAGATGCGCCGCGTGCGCGGCCGGCGCATCGCCATGATCTTCCAGGAGCCGATGACCTCGCTCAATCCGGTGCTGACCATCGGCGACCAGATCGGCGAATCGTTGCGCCAGCACCATGGCATGAAGGGACGCGTCGCGCGCGAGCGGGTGCTGGAACTGCTCGATGCCGTGGGCATACCGGATGTCAAACGCCGCCAGGGGGAATACCCGCACCAGCTCTCCGGGGGCATGAAGCAGCGCGTCATGATCGCCATCGCGCTGGCCGGCGAACCCGATCTGCTGATTGCCGACGAGCCCACCACGGCGCTCGATGTCACCATCCAGGCGCAGGTGCTGGAGCTGCTGCAGCGGCTGCAGCGCGACACCCACATGGCCATCCTGCTGATCAGTCATGATCTCGGCATCGTGGCGGGTATGGCCGAGCGCGTCGCCGTGATGTATGCCGGCCAACTGGTGGAGGAGGCGACGCGCAATCGCTTCTATGCCGGGGCGCAGCATCCCTACAGCCGGCGGCTGTTCGAGTCGCTGCCGGACGTCGGCAAACGCGATCATGCCCTGTCGACCATACCGGGATTCGTGCCGTCGCTCGACCGCGAGTTCAGCGGCTGCCGTTTTGCCGACCGCTGCGACCGCGTCTGGGATTATTGCCGCAGCCACGTTCCGTCCTGGACCCTGGGAAGCGAGCGCCATCACGTGCGCTGCCACCTCGTGGATCCTTCGGTGCAGGCGCCCTCGTCAGTTGTCGAAAAGCGCTCGCCAACACGGCATGCCGACATTGCCGATGCGCCCGGCGGCACGCTGCTCGAGGTGCGCGATCTGAAGCTGCATTTCCCCATTCACCGCGGCGTATTCAAGCGCGTGGTCGGTCATGTCCATGCGGTGGACGGTGTCTCCCTCACCATCCCGCAGGGACGCACCCTGGCCCTGGTGGGCGAGTCGGGCTGCGGCAAAACCACGGTGGGCAAGGCCATCCTGCAGTTGCTGCGTCCCACGGCGGGCAGCGTCCGCTTCGATGAGATCGAATTGACGCGCTTGAGGGGTGAACGGCTGCGCCGCCGTCGCCGCGATTTCCAGTTCATCTTCCAGGACCCGTATTCCTCCATGAATCCCCGCATGCGGGTGGGCGATATCGTGGAGGAGGGCATGATCGTCCAGGGACTCGGCGGATCACGGGCGGAGCGTCGCCGGCGCGTCGCGGAACTGTTTTCTCAGGTGGGACTGACGGCGGATCAGGTGCAGCGCTACCCGCATGAATTCTCCGGCGGGCAGCGCCAGCGCATCTGCATTGCCCGCGCGCTTGCACTCGACCCGCGGCTGGTGATCTGCGACGAGCCCACCAGCGCGCTTGATGTCTCGGTGCAGGCGCAGATCCTGAACCTGCTGAAGCACCTGCAGAACCGGCTTGGCCTGTCCTACCTGTTCATCACCCACAATCTGTCGGTGGTGGCCTATCTCGCCGACCGGGTGGCGGTGATGTACCTGGGGCGCATCGTCGAGGAGGGTCCGGTTGCCGAGGTGCTGGAGCGCCCGCTGCATCCCTATACGCAGGCGCTGCTCTCTGTGGTGCCGAGGATCGAGGCCGACAGCGAACGTCGGGTGATACGCCTGGAGGGGGAACTGCCGTCGCCGGCCGATCCGCCACGGGGTTGCCATTTTCATCCGCGCTGCCCCGCCGTCATGCCGGCCTGCCGGGAGCGTTATCCCGGTGAATCCGGCGACGGCGAACACCGGGTGCGCTGTTTTCTCTATCCGTCGGATACAGTCGTCCGGCAAGCTGCACGATGACTGTTCGTCGATGCGAATCCGGCGTCTGGCATGCGGCATCCGCCGGTTCGCGGGGTAGGGCGGGTCGCGCGCGACGTGATAAACTGCGGCACTTTCAGTCGAGCACCACTCTGAACTTCCGGAACCCGAGGCAATCATGAGCATTACGTCCTTTCATCCCCCGGTGCGTACCCTGATGGGGCCGGGCCCCTCCGATGTCAATCCACGCATCCTGGAGGCGATCTCGCGCCCGACCATAGGCCATCTCGATCCGGCCTTCGTCATTATGATGGAGGAGCTCAAGGACCTGTTGCGCTATACCTTTCAGACCGCCAACCCGCTGACCATGCCGGTGTCGGCGCCGGGATCGGCGGGTATGGAGACCTGCTTCGTCAACCTGGTGCAGCCGGGTGACAAGGTGGTGGTTTGCGTTAACGGCGTCTTCGGCGGACGCATGAAGGAAAACGTCGAACGCTGCGGCGGCACCGCCATTCTCGTCGAGGACGCCTGGGGCACGGCCGTGGACCCCGACAAGGTGGAGACCGTGTTAAAGTCCAACCCGGATGCACGGATCCTGGCCTTCGTCCATGCCGAGACTTCGACCGGCGCCATCTCCGATGCGAAAACGCTGGCTGAAATCGCCCGCCGCCATGACTGCCTGACCATCGTGGACACGGTCACCTCGCTCGCCGGGTCGCCGCTCAGTGTCGATGAGTGGGGGCTGGATGCGGTGTATTCCGGTTCCCAGAAATGCCTGTCCTGCGTGCCCGGCCTGTCCCCGGTCACCTTCAACCAGCGCGCACTCGATGTCATCACCACGCGCAGGCAGCGCGTGCAAAGCTGGTTCATGGACCTCAACCTGGTGCTGGGTTACTGGGGCGGAGGCGGCAAGCGGAGCTACCATCACACCGCGCCGGTCAATACGCTCTATGCCCTGCACGAGGCGCTGGTGATCCTGAAGGAAGAAGGCCTCGAGAATTCATGGGCGCGCCACCGGAAGAACCACGAGGCGCTCAAGGCCGGCATCGAGGCCATGGGACTGGAATTCGTGGTGCCGGAAGGCCAGCGCCTGCCGCAGTTGAATGCGGTTTCCGTGCCTGCGGGCGTGGATGAGGCCGCGGTGCGCAGCATGCTGCTCACGGAATATAACCTCGAAATCGGCGCCGGCCTGGGCGCCATGGCCGGAAAGATCTGGCGCATCGGTCTCATGGGTTATGCCAGCAACTGCACCAATGTGCTGTTCTGCCTGGGCGCGCTCGACGCGGTGCTCGCCGGCATGAAGGCGCCGATCAATGCGGGTGTCGCGGTCGAGGCGGCGCGCGCGGTGTACGCCGGCAAATCCTGAAGGGCGGCGACGCGACCTGACCGTCATGTTGAAATGCGAACCGGGTTTAACCTGACCTGTTGCGTGTCGATTAACTTCATTCTCACCGCAAAGACGCAAAGGACGCAAAGAAACTCATGAATGAATGGTGCTTAGTTAAGCCTGATCACACCCTTATGGCCACGGAATAACACGGAATACAGGCTATTCATTTCCGTGTCTTCCGTGTGATTCCGTGGCTATTTATCGGGCTTGGGCCTTAACCAAGTGCCATTCAACCATGAATAAGAAACAATTAACTGGCTTTGCGTCCTTTGCGTCTTTGCGGTGAGTTTGGTTCTTTCAGAGGAATCACTAATGCCAGCAATCATGCTTGATGGTAAATCGCTCTCCAAACAGATGGAGGCCGATCTCGCCGTACGCGTTGAGAAACTCAAGACCGCATCGCAGGGCCGGACGCCCATCCTCGCGACGCTGCTCGTCGGCAACGATCCGGCCTCCGGTACCTACGTCAAGATGAAAGGCAACGCCTGCCGACGGGTGGGCATGGACTCCCTGCGCGTCGATCTTGCCGAGACCACCACCACGGAAGAACTGCTTGCCAGCATCGACGCGTTGAACGCCAACCCGGATGTTCACGGCATCCTGCTGCAGCACCCGGTGCCGAAACAGATCGACGAACGCAGCTGCTTCGATGCCATCGCGCTGGCAAAGGACGTGGATGGCGTCACCACGCTGGGCTTCGGCCGGATGGCGATGGGGGAACGGGCCTACGGGTCGGCGACACCCGCCGGCATTATGAAACTGCTGGCGCATTACGACATTCCTCTCTCGGGTCGTCGCGCCGTCGTCGTCGGCCGGAGTCCCATCCTCGGCAAGCCGATGGCGATGATGCTGCTGAACGCCGATGCCACCGTGACCATCTGTCACTCGCGCACCCGGGATCTCCCGGCCCTCATCGCGGAGGCGGATATCGTGGTTGGCGCCGTCGGACGGCCGGAATTCATCAAGGGTGACTGGATACGCGAAGGCGCCGTGGTGGTCGATGCCGGCTATCACCCGGGCGGCGTTGGCGACGTCGAACTGGCCACCGTCATCGACCGCTGTGCCGCCTACACGCCGGTACCCGGCGGCGTCGGTCCGATGACCATCGCCACGCTTATCGAGCAGACCGTCGAGGCGGCGGAACAGGCGCTGGGCTAAGCAGCCTGCCGGGACGCTGGCAATCTGCATGTGGAAATTGGCCATGGAAGCACACGGAATGACACAGAAGGAAAAAACGTGAGAAGTGAGAGGTGAAAAAGTGAAAAGAAACACCCTGCAAGCCACGGATACCAAAGAACGTTACTGAATTACACCGCAGGAGATATCGCGCGCAGTACTGAATTTCAACCCACTGCATGGGCATGAATCCTCGAAATCCATGCGCTAGCCAGCGCCCGACGGTTTTTCACTTGTGGGCACCTCGAAAAATTCGAAACAAATCTTGTGGTAGGAGCGGGCTTGCCCGCGAACCGGTTGAGTATGGATGCCGTCTTCGCGAGCAAGCTCGCTCCTACAGGAGAAATCCCAATTTTTCGAGCTACCCTTGTATTTTATTCCGTGTAATTCCGTGTAATTCCGTGTGCTTCCGTGGCTATCAAAACACACAGGTGAAATCGTCACGACGTCTCACAAATCTTGAACTGTCCGATACCGGTCATTCAAACAACTTGAGATACTCGCCGTAGCCTTCTTTCTCCATATCCTGTTCGGGGATGAAGCGCAGCGAGGCCGAGTTGATGCAATAGCGCAGACCGGTCGGTTGCGGGCCGTCGTCAAACACGTGCCCGAGGTGAGAATTCGCCTGGCTGCTGCGCAGTTCGGTCCGCTTCATGAAAAACCGCCTGTCCGTGTGTTCGACGATGGAGGTTTCGGTAATGGGCCGGGTGAAACTTGGCCAGCCCGTGCCGGATTCGAACTTGTCACGGGAACTGAACAGCGGTTCACCCGAGACAACATCGACATAAATGCCCTCCTCGTGGTTGTCCCAGTATTCATTGCGGAAGGCCGGTTCCGTGCCTTCCTCCTGGGTGACCTCGTATTGCAGCGGCGTCAGCTTTCTCTGCAGTTCCTCATCGTCTGGTTTCTGATACCCGGTCTTCATGGCGTCAGTCGGGGCCGTCTCGGCTGGTTTACCGTTCATGGCAGTCACGTCCTTTGGGTCTGGTTCAGGGGAGTTTCCGGCGATCAGCAGAAGCGCCGTCAGTGCCAGAATGGCACCGGTTCCTCCTGCCAGCAATAGGGGTCGTATCATGGTGTGCGTCGCGCTCTTTGTAACGTGAAGACAGGAATACCAGTAAGACCATTCTACGGTAGTTGAGTTCCGGTGAGGCGCCATACTGCCCTGTTTCGTCGCTGCAGGCGGTCATTGACTGGTACTTGGTCGGCCCTATAAACGGGTATTTTATATGGGAATATCAGTGGGGCGGCCGGGTATGATAGTTGGGAAACAGGGGACAGACCACGTTTTAAGTACAAATGCGGTCTGTCACGAATTGCGCTTGCCTTGAGGATGCCGCCGGGGTTGAACGGGAGCGAACCCCGGGTTTCACTGCATTCAACCCAGGCTGCCTCCTGTAAATTGCATTTAAGGTAAGTGCCATCAGACCTGTTCCCCTTTCCACTGCGAGTACCTGCGCGGGCTATTGGCCCGCTGACATGAGGAGAGATTGTGATGCCTGTACTAGCCCGTCTTGTCATCGTTTTGGTTCTGCCGCTGCTGCTGATCCCGGTTACCCGGGCAGCCAGCGTATCCGATACCGCCAAGGAGCAGCGCTGGGCCAACCAGATCACCGACCAGCTCATCGTCGGCGAGCCTGTCTGGCTGGAGGCGGATGGCCAGCGCTTCCTTGCGATCTACACCCCGGCGGAAACCCCATCCCCCAGGGGGACGGTGTTGCTGATGCACGGAATGGGCGCCCACCCGGACTGGCCTCAGGTTATTCAGCCGCTGCGCAGCGGACTGTCGGAAAATGGTTGGCAGAGTCTGTCCATCCAGATGCCGCTGCCGCCGGAGGGGATCGACACGCCGGGACAAGTAGCGCTACTGCACGAGGGAGGCGACCGGGTCCAGACGGCGCTTACCTGGCTGGCGGGTAAGGACATGACGCCGGTCACCGTCATCGCGCACAGCCGCGGCTGCGCCGATATCCTGTATTACGCCGCCACGCATGACGGCGCTCCGCTCACCTCGCTGGTGCTGGTCGGCGCCAACGGCCGTTACGAGAATCTGCCGGATGACGCCAGTTCGCTCCGATTCCTGCAGGACATCAGACTGCCCATTCTGGATCTCTATGGCGAATTCGATCTGGAGGGCGTTATCAAGACGGCGCCGGAGCGTGGCAAGGCCGCCGCGGGCAATCCCGGCTATCAGCAGATCATGGTGCCCGGGGCGGACCATTTCTTCGACGGCAAGGAGACAGCATTGCTGACCGAGGTAACCCGCTGGCTGGAAAGCCACCCGTAGGAATGGGGCAAACAGGGAGGGCGACCCTGTTTATTGTCTATAAACGAAGCCAGTCTCGAAGGGTACTTGTCAAGAATGTAGCCTGGGTTGACCGGCAGCGAAACCCGGGTTTCACTGCGTTCAACCCAGGCTACCTCCTGGAAACGGGATCTGTCCCGAATGGCACTTACTTAAGCCGTAATGTAGGGTGGGTTAGCGTTTTTTGCGTAACCCACCGGGCGTTGCGCAGCAACACAACAGCTTTTTTATTGTGTGCCTTACGGCACATCCGGTGGATTACGGCACACACGGCGTGCCCCATCCACCCTACATCGAGGGGGGAACCGCTTAAGTAAGCGCCATTCGGGCCTGTCACCTATTTGCTAATCGGCGAAGGGGTAGGGCAGCGCCTCGAGGGTGAACGCCGGACCATCGCTGGAGCCGAGATGCAGAGCGCCGGTTTCCGCGGCGCTGATCTGCAGTACGGCGAGCGCGGTATAGCCGCCGTCGGGGTGGGGCCGGGCATCGACGAGCTGGCCGGCTGCCTGCACGCTGTCGTCAGAGGTATACAGCGCGTCGCCTGGAGACGGCGGGATATCCGCCTCGATGCGACCGGCATACATGCGTCGCTTCAGGGCGCCCAGGTACTGGGTGCGCGCCACGATCTCCTGTCCGGGGTAGCAGCCCTTGCGGAAGTTCACCCCGTCGATGAGCTGGAGGTTGAGCATCTGCGGAATAAACTGTTCGGCGGTGCTCGCATAGACAGTCGGCAGGCCGGCCTGGATTTCGGTGAGTTGCCAGGCGTCCAGACCGACCGGGGCTCCGCGCACATTCAGCGTGTCCCAGAGACTCCGCGCGGCTTCGTATGACAGTGCATAGACCTCGAAGCGGGGATGGACACCGGGTACCCGCAGCACCGACAGCTCCTGCGTCTGCACCGTCGCGCCTTCCTGTTCCGGCAGATTGCCGATGACGGCGGCAAGCTCCTCCGCGGCGTCCTTGCCGGTGATGCCGATGCGAATGAAGTTGTCCGTGGCATCTTCCAGGGTGACCTCGGCGCGCAGGACATAGCGGCGCAGGCGCTCCAGCACGGCATCGAGGGTGTCCAGCGGCAGCCGCAGGTAATACGTGTCACCGCGCCGGAACAGGCGGAACAGGCCGAGGACACGCCCCTTCGGTGTGCAATAGGCGCTCAGCTGGCTGTGGACTTCATCCACCTGTTTGACATCGTTGCTGAACTGGCCCTGCAGGAAGTCGGCGGCGTCCTTGCCGTGAACGGAGATTACCCCCAGATGGCCCAGGTCGGCGAACACCAGGCCGGAGACGGCGATCTCCAGTTCGCGTTCCGGGTTGCCATAATGAACCGCGATATCATCAGCGAATTCGGCACCGGCGTCATCGCCAAGAAAGTTTCTCCAGAGGTTTTTCATTATGTGACCTTTTTAGGAAATGAATTTAATGACGCTTGCCTAACGGGCGTTGTTTCTTTAGACATCACAATGGCCACGGAAGCACACGGAAATACACGGAATATACACCAACAATGTCTGTTTCTTCTGTGTGATTCCGTGTGATTCCGTGGCTATATACCCATGTCAGGGTTTAAGCACGTGCCATACGGGTATGAACGAAAATTCTAGTTGAACCCGCGCGGGCTGTCAGCCTTTCATCCGGCGGAGGCCCCGTGTCTGGTGTTCACCGCGGGGCGGTGGTATAAAAGCAGCCAGTCTTGAAGCCGCCCATGCAAAACCAGCAATCAGCGCCTGTTTTCCTCAATCTTCTCCGGATTCGCTTTCCGGTCGGCGCCGTCACCTCCATCGCCCATCGCCTCTCGGGTCTGTTGCTGTTCCTGTCGTTACCGGTGCTGGTCTACTGGCTGGACCTGTCGCTGCGCGACCCGGCGGGTTATGCCGACGCGCAGGAATGGCTGCAGTGCGGCTGGGTGCGGCTGGCCTCGGTCGTCATCGTCTGGTCGCTGCTCCATCACCTGTTCGCCGGCCTGCGCTTTCTCCTCATCGATCTCGGGCTGGGCGTCGAGCGGACCGCGGCGCGCCGCTCCGCCTGGACGGTCAACGGGCTGGCGCTGTTGCTGGTGCTGGTCTACATCGGGTGGATCGTATGAGCCGGCAGACCCACGCGCTGCGCGGCTGGCTCATCCAGCGTTTCAGCGCAGTGTATCTCGCCGGCTTCCTGGTGTATCTCTTCATCCATTTCCTGACCCGGGAAAGTCATGGCTACGACGCGTGGCGCGCCTGGCTCGCGCACCCGGCCGTGGCACTTGCAGGCGCCGGTTTCGTGCTCGCGCTGGTGCTGCACGGCTGGGTCGGCGTGCGCGACATCATCCTCGATTACATTCACGCGCTGGGCCTGCGCCTGCTGCTGCTCGCGCTGAGCGGCGTGCTGCTCGCGGCAAGCGGCCTGTGGGCCGTGCGCCTGCTGTTGTTGAACGCCGGATAGACCCATGGATATCACCCGTCGCAAATTCGACACCCTGATCATCGGCGCCGGCGGCGGCGGGTTGCGCGCCGCGCTGCAACTCGCCAGCGCCGAGGCACATGTCGCAGTGGTCTCCAAGGTGTTTCCGACCCGCTCGCACACCGTGGCCGCCCAGGGCGGGGTCAACGCGGCGCTTGCCAACGTGCGCCCCGACAACTGGCACTGGCACATGTTCGACACCGTCAAGGGCAGCGATTACCTCGGCGACCAGGACGCCATAGAATACATGTGCCGCGCGGCCCCGCAGGCGGTCTACGAACTGGAGCATTTCGGGGTGCCGTTCTCGCGCCTCGATGACGGGCGCATCTACCAGCGCCAGTTCGGTGGCCAGAGCATGAACTTCGGCGGCGAGCAGGCGGCGCGCACCTGCGCGGCGGCGGACCGCACCGGCCATGCCATCCTGCATTCGCTCTACCAGCAGAACATCCGCGCCAAGACGCATTTCTTCGACGAGTACTTCGCCGTCGACCTGGTGCGCGATGCGGAAGGCTGCCTGCTCGGCGCCCTGGTGATGGACATCGCCAGCGGGGAGCTGATGCTGATCGAAGCGAAGACGACACTGATCGCCACCGGCGGCGTGGGGCAGATCTTCCGCACCAACACCAACGCGCTCATCAATACCGGTGACGGCATGGCGATGGCCCTGCGGGTCGGCATCCCGCTGCAGGACATGGAGTTCTTCCAGTTCCATCCGACCGGGATCGCCGGCAAGGGGATGCTGATCTCCGAGGCGGTGCGCGGCGAGGGGGGTTATCTGGTCAACGCCGAAGGCGAGCGCTTCATGGAACGCTATGCCCCGCATGCACTCGATCTCGCCAGCCGGGACGTGGTGAGCCGCGCCATCGCCACGGAGGTTCGGGAAGGACGCGGCTGCGGAGCGCACAAGGACCATGTGCTGCTGAAGCTCGATCACCTCGGCGCGGAGACTGTCCACAAGCGCCTGCCCGGCATTTGCGACATGGTCAGGACCTTCCTCGGCTTCGATCCGGCGGAGTCTCCCATACCCGTGGCCCCGACCGCGCACTACACCATGGGCGGCATCCCGACCAATCGCTTCGGTCAGGTGGTCATCCCGGAAAAGCACGGCCCCGAAGAGCCGGTGCCCGGCCTCTACGCCGCCGGCGAATGCGCCTGCGTCTCGGTGCACGGCGCCAACCGCCTGGGCGGCAACTCCCTGCTCGACATCATCGTCTTCGGACGGGCGGCAGCTAACAACATCATCGACTACCTGCGGGAGAACCGCTATCACCGGCCATTCCCGGAGGACGGACTGGATGCCGCGCTGTCGCGGCTGGCGCGCTGGGAGCAGCAGGGCGACGGCGAATCGGTGGATGCCCTGCGCGGCGAGCTGCAGCAGGTGATGGAAGCGGACTGCGGCGTGTTTCGCACCGAGGCGGTGCTGGCCGATGGCCTGCGCAAGGTCAGCGCGCTCGCCGAACGCATGGCGGATGTGCGGCTGCGCGATCACAGCCGCCTGTTCAATACCGCGCGCATCGAGGCCATGGAACTGGAAAACCTCATGGATTGCGCGCTGGCGACCGTGGCCGCCGCACTGGCGCGCCAGGAAAGCCGCGGGGCGCACACGCGCATCGACTACCCGCAGCGTGACGACGTCCACTGGCTGCGCCACAGCCTGTATCACCGTGAAAACCGCAGCGTCGACTCCAAGCCGGTGCGCACCCGGCCGATGACCGTGGACAGTTTTCCGCCCAAAGAACGGGTCTATTAATCCGAGTCATTACCAGAATGGTACTTAACACCCGATGGAAATAAATAGCCACGGAAACACACGGAAATAATGG
>Ga0210101_1000301_pt1 | contig 17520 bp, 18 predicted proteins | sample Muzzi_PWC_D1_FD_185534 | JGI IMG/M metagenome (GOLD analysis project Ga0210101, IMG submission 185534) | Wetland microbial communities from San Francisco Bay, California, USA, that impact long-term carbon sequestration - Muzzi_PWC_D1 (SPAdes) | ecosystem: Environmental > Aquatic > Marine >... | reverse complement strand
TCAGAACTGGACCTGCCGGCACTGGAAGATATGCACTGCCACAAGACCGGGGCGTTGATACGCTGCTGTGTCCGCATGGCGGCCCTGAGCGACGACAGCTGTGACGGCGCAACTCTGCAGCAGCTCGATGAGTATGCGCAGAAAATAGGACTCGCCTTCCAGATCCACGATGATATCCTCGATATCGAGGGTGATACCAAGATCCTGGGTAAACGCCAAGGTTCAGACATGGAGCGGAACAAACCAACCTACCCGGCCCTGCTCGGACTCGATGGCGCCAGGCGCAAGGCTAAAGACATGCATGAGCAGGCCCTGGCCGCGATCACCTCACTGGGATCGAAGGCCGACCCATTGCGCTGGATATCGGCCTATATCGTACAGCGCAACAACTAGTTGCATGAATAACATAAGCAGCCCATTATCTAGAATACGAGCCTGACGAAGACCACCATGACCGATTCCCGCACCTATCCCTTGCTCGACCAGGTTACCGACACCGAACAGCTTCGCGCGCTATCCCGCGATCAGCTCAGCCCGCTGGCCGACGAGATACGGGAATTCATCATCCAGTCGGTCGCGGACACCGGCGGTCACCTGGCGGCCAGTCTGGGCACCGTCGAATTGAGTGTCGCGCTGCATTATGTCTTCAACACCCCGGAAGACCGCCTGGTCTGGGACGTCGGTCATCAGGCCTACAGCCACAAGATCCTCACCGGCCGTCGCCAGGCCATGGCCACACTGCGCCAGACGGGAGGCTTGTCAGGTTTTCTAAAGCGGGGAGAAAGCCCTTTTGATGCCTTTGGGGCCGGGCACTCAAGCACCTCGATCAGTGCCGCTCTTGGTATGGCCATAGCGGCCTCGCTGCAGGACAGCAATCGCCATGCGGTCGCCATCATCGGTGATGGTGCACTGACGGCCGGTATGGCCTTCGAGGCCCTGAATCATGCCGGACAAATCGCCGACGAACGCAGGAGCAACCTGCTCGTCATCCTCAATGACAACGAGATGTCGATCTCACCCAATGTCGGCGGCATGTCGAATTATCTGGCCAAACTGCTGTCAGGCAAACTCTATACCACGATGCGCGCGGGCGGCAAGAAGGTGCTGGGCGCCGTACCGACGGTCCGCCAGTTGGCCCGTCGCGCGGAGGAACACCTCAAGGGCATGGTCATTCCCGGCACCCTGTTCGAAGAACTGGGGTTTAACTATATCGGTCCGATCGACGGCCATGATATCGATACCCTGGTGACCACGCTGACCAACATGAAGGCCCAGCGGGGACCGCAGTTTCTGCACATCGTGACACAGAAGGGCAAAGGTTATAAACCGGCCGAAAACAACCCGTGCACCTATCACGGCGTGCCGCCGTTCAATCCGGAAACCGGACAGATTCAATCCAGGGCGCAGGGTGCCCCCAGCTACACCCAGGTCTTCGGCAACTGGTTATGTGACATGGCCGAGGTCGACGAGCGTCTGGTGGCACTCACTCCGGCCATGCGCGAAGGTTCGGGCATGGTCCATTTTTCAGAACTGTACCCGCAACGGTTCTTCGATGTCGGCATCGCTGAACAGCACAGCGTTACGATGGCTGCCGGCCTCGCCTGTGAGGGTCTGAAACCAATCGTGGCGATCTATTCAACCTTCCTCCAGCGTGCCTATGATCAGTTGATCCACGACGTCGCAATTCAGGACCTGCCGGTACTGTTTGCCATCGATCGCGCCGGTATCGTCGGTCCCGACGGCGCTACCCATGCCGGCAGCTTTGACCTCAGTTATCTGCGCTGCATCCCGAATATGGTCGTCATGGCCCCCAGTGATGAAAATGAATGCCGGCAGATGCTGACCACCGGCTTTTATCATCACGGGCCGTCGGCCGTCCGCTACCCCCGCGACACCGGCACCGGTGTCACTATCCAACTGGAACTGGACAGCCTGCCGATCGGCAAGGCCATGCTGGTCAGACCGATTCGCCAGGGTAACCAGGGCCAGCGCGTCGCCATCCTCGCCTTCGGTACTACGCTCGCAGCTGCCCTGGAGGCCGGCGAGCGGCTTGACGCCAGTGTCGTCAATATGCGCTTCGTCAAGCCGCTGGATGAGGACAAGATCGTCAAGTTGGCCACCACCCATGACCTGCTGATCACCATCGAGGAAAACGCCGTACGCGGCGGTGCCGGCAGCGCGGTCAGCGAATGTATGGCCGCCAGGGGCATTGAGACCCCGATCCGGCATCTTGGGCTACCGGACAGCTTCAACCTCCAGGGCCAGCGTGGCGCCCTATTGCACCGCTACGGACTTGATTCTGCTACAATATGCGCCACAGTCGAGACGCACCTCGAACAGAGTGATCCTGCAAGGGTACACACGATCAGCGTTTAACCTACCAATTTAATCAGGTATTCTTTATAATGCCTTCACGCTATACTTTGAAAATCGTTACTGATTTTGCGGCCGCACATACACTGCGAGATTATCCCGGCTCCTGCAGCCGCCTGCATGGTCACAACTGGAAGGTGGAGGTCGAGGTCATGGCGACGACTCTGGATGAGGCCGGAATGGTGCTGGATTTCAAACACATCCGCCGCGCAACGCATGAAGTGATCGAACGCTACGACCACCAGTATCTGAATGAGGTCGTGCCCTTCGATAGCTTGAACCCGACCGCCGAGAATATTGCCGCCGTCATTCACCGGGCCGTGGCGGAAAAGCTCAATGATGGCCGTGTCAGCGTCTGTTCCACCACCATCTGGGAAACCGACCGGGCCTGCGCCCGTTACACCGAGGAATGAATATGGACACCGTAACCGAGATCGCCGATGTGCAAAACACCGCCGATACCCGTCACCTGGCCATCAACAAGGTCGGTATCAAGGACATCAAACACCCGATCAGGATCAGCGACCGCAGCGACGGCGAACAGCATACCGTCGCGACCTTCAATATGTATGTCAATCTGCCGCACAATTTCAAGGGTACCCATATGTCGCGCTTCGTCGAACTGCTTAACAGCAACAAGGGCGAGATCACCGTGGCCAGTTTCAAGGATATCCTGGCACGCATGAGCAAGAGCCTGGCGGCCGAGGCCGGTCATATCGAGATGCGTTTTCCCTATTTCATCAGCAAACCGGCGCCGATCTCCGGTGTCGAGAGCCTGCTCGATTATGATGTCACGTTCAGCGGCGAGATTCGTGATGGCAAGACGACCATGACCGTGCGCGTGGTCGTGCCGGTCACCAGCCTGTGCCCGTGTTCCAAGGAAATCTCCGACTATGGCGCCCATAACCAGCGTTCCCATGTAACGATTACCGCCCGTACCAACGGCTTTATCTGGATCGAAGATTTGATCGATATAGTCGAACAGGAGGCATCGTGTGAAATCTTCGGTCTGCTCAAACGCCCGGATGAGAAATACGTAACCGAGAAAGCCTACGATAACCCCAAGTTCGTCGAAGACATGGTCCGCGATGTCGCCCGCCGCCTGAATGACGATAAACGCGTCAGCGGCTACATTATCGAATCAGAGAACTTTGAATCGATACACAATCACTCCGCCTATGCGATGATAGAAAAGAATATGGCTTGAGCGACAGGCAACGCAGTAAGTAGAATATATCTGAACACTGGCCTGGATGACTGACATAAATTAAGGTTTTGGCATCCACTTACTCATTCGACAGAATAAATAAAAGGAGCGAGAACGATGACAGCCTATACCTGTGACAAATGTGGCATGAGCATTGGCACCATGACCTGCGGTAAATGCGGCAAGGAACTAGTACACAGTACCATTACGACCGATGACGGGCTGACCGTGCACGTATCCAAATGTCCTGACGGCCATGGCATGGTCAAATCCCCGATGTGCTGTGGCCAGGACATGGTCTGCCCCGCTAGCTGAGCAAGCACCATATGGCCAGGAACTGATAATCAATAAGCCTGGTAGTGACAGACTTCCGGGAAACAGGATAACCAGGCGGTGAAAAATCCTGACCGGAACGTACAACACAAAGCCGTCTTTATTTGGCGACTTTATCTGTTATTTTGAGCCCGAAACAACCTGAAGCCCGTCTCAATTCATCGCTGCTCATGAAGATGTCTGCCCACCACTGTGCATGATGCTTCAATGACCCCAGATCCATTTAATCATCCACATCGGCGCTATGCCCGCAGCAAAAAAACAGAGTGAATAAGATTGACCCGTATGTTTTTGTGTTTGTTTATTTCCGAAACGAGGTCTGAAGCCCCGATATACAGAAAATTGCCGGCCGCAAATGGAATCAGGAAATCCACGTTTACGTTGAACGACGCCATGTAGGCAGTTATTCCGCCTACCATAAAAGTAACGGCCGAAAGCATGTTGAACAACAAGGCCTTGCCCTTTTTCCAGCCCCCTGTATCAGGACAGCGAAGTCGCCAAGTTCCTGGGGAACCTCATGTGCTGCGGCTGCAAGCCACGCCATTATTCCCAGACGGATATCAATCATGAAGGTACCTGCTATGGCCAGACCACCGATAAAATTGTGCAGCCCGTCTCCAATAAGGATCAAATAGGTAAGGGCTTGCTTGCAACTGCTCGATGCTCGATGCTCGATGCCCGATGCCCGATGCCCGATGCCCGATGCCCGATGCCCGATGCCCGATGACAATGATGCCAGTGCAGCGACTATTCAAGGAGAAAGAACACCAGAAAACCCGAAAGAATCCCATAGACAAAAGGTATCATCATTCCCATACACGGCAATACCAGTCGGTATCATGTGCAAAAATGCGCCACCAATCAATGTACCCGCGGCAAACGCGACAAGAGGAAGCAGGATTTTTTCTAACGTCTTATCACTTAAGATCAGGGTAACACTTCCAAACAGCGCGATGGTGATCATCAAAAGTCCGCTGACAATGATCCAGGTCAATGGACTCATAACGCTTCTTTCTTGAATGATTATCTGTACTTCGGATCAGGCATCCTGGTCACTATACCTGCAATGGTCAGGCAACAGAAGTTAACAGCCATTCAAGCTGGTATCACAGCACTTGTCTCGAGAAAAACTTCTGCTCACAGGCCTCTCCTCCTAGCCCAGCACCCGGATCAGCACCTGCAACAACAACCAGGCATAGACGGCAGCAATAACATCATCGAGCATGATGCCAAACCCGCCGCCCACCTTGCGGTCGGCCAGGTAGATTGGCCAGGGCTTGAGAATATCGAACAGCCGAAACAGGATAAAACCCGCTACGATCCACATCCAGCCCGGCGGCGCCGCCGTCATAGTCAACAGGTAACCGACAATCTCATCCCAGACGATACCGCTATGATCGTGGACACCAAGATCACGGGCGGTGACATGACAAAGCCAGATACCCAGCAACAACATGCCGGTAACCACTGCTGCATAAAACACCAACGGCAGTGGCGCCAGAACGAGATAAACAGGTATAGCTACCAGCGTACCGAAGGTCCCGGGCGCCACCGGCATGGCGCCGGCCCCGCAACCGAAGGCCAGGAAGTGTGAGGGCCGGGTCCAGATCGTCCGCGGTAGATTGGCTTTCAGGTTCATAAAATTATTATCATCATGGAGTGGTCATCAGGAAAAATGATCGAAACCTGTATGCTCCGGTATCAGCAACTGGCCTTGCTCATCGCAACACCGTATCTGGTCACCATCGTCGATTTCACCGATACAATAATAATCGTCATCGCCGAGCAGATCCGGGCAACGAGTAGCGGGCACTGTAAAGCACAACTCATAATCATCCCCGCCCGACAACTGTAGAGACAACAGGGTTTCCTCGCTGATCAGACCCTGTTCAAGAAGAGGCCGGGTACAGGCGGAAAATTCTGCGGAACGAGGTATTTTCGCTGTATCGATCATCGCACCCACCTTGCTTGCCGAGCAGATATGTCCCAGATCGGCCAGCAGGCCATCCGAGATATCAATAGCACTGCTGGCCAGACCTCGCAGCTTCAGGCCGGTTTCGATACGTGGCACAGGCAAATCCAGGGATTCCATCAATAAACGGCCATTGGGCTGCGGCAGATCAACCTGATGCCGCCGGCACCACAGGGCCAAACCTGCCATCCCCACCGGTCCGCTGAGGTAAATCCAGTCCCCCGGTCTGGCGCCGCCGCGCCGCAGGGCCTGCCCATCAGGGACGAATCCCTGCACCAGCACAGTCACCGCCAGCGGCCCGCGACTGGTGTCACCACCGACCAGTTGCACCTTAAAACGGGATAACATGTCGAACAGGCCGTTACTGAACTCGCGTAACCACTCCGGATTGGCGTGAGGCAACGTCAATGACAATACCGCCCAGGCGGGTTCAGCCCCCATCGCCGCCAGATCACTCAGATTGACGGCTGCCGCCTTCCAGCCCAGCGCATAGGGACTACTGTCCTGATTAAAATGCACGCCTTCGACCAGTGTATCGATCGACACCGCCTGCGCCATCGAGGCGCGCGGCCGCAGGAGGGCGGCATCATCGCCTATTCCCAGCAATACATCGTCGCGGAACGTACATCGCTGGTCGAAATAATCACGAATCAGTTCGAATTCGGTCATTGCGAACGTTTTGTCCGGTGCAGGTTTATCCGGAGGCATCGGCTTTTTCAGCCGGGCGCAGGCCTGTGGCCAGTTTATCGAGTATGCTGTTGATGTATTTATGACTGTTCTCGGCTCCGAAGAGTTTGGCCAGCACGATACATTCGTTGATGATGACCCGGTAGGGCACATCAATGTGATACTTAAGTTCGCAGACACCGAGACGAAGAATTGCCAGTTCAACAGGGTCGACCGCGGCCATACCGCGATCCAGCACCGGTGCGATCACCGTATCCAGTTCGGCAGCCTGCCGCACCACCTGCTGTACCAGCTCGATGAAATACTCCTCATCAATTCGCCGACGATCCTTTTCCGGTACAAAATACAGATCGATCGCCTGATCATCGAGCTGATTCAACTGCCATTGATAGATGGCCTGCACGGCATAACGGCGGGCCAGGCTGCGGGCATAGCTCATTATCTAGCCCCTATAAAACAGGACCGGAGGACCTGTCCGGCGTCGCATGGTAACAAACAATGAGCTGAGGGAGGCACCGGCATCAACTGCCTATGGCGCGTAACAGGTTGACCATTTCAATGGCCGTCATGGCCGCATCACCACCCTTGTTACCGGCCTTGGTGCCGGCACGCTCGATCGCCTGCTCGATGGTATCGACGGTCAGCACACCAAAACTCACCGGTACGCCGGTCTGCATCGCAACATCGGCCAGGCCACGGCTACAACTGCCGGCGACGTAATCAAAATGCGGGGTAGCGCCGCGAATCACCGCACCAAGGGCAATGATGGCATCATAACCACTCTTGTCGGCCAGTAGCTTGCACACCAGTGGTAATTCAAAGGCACCGGGCGCATGGATAATCTCGATATCCTTGTTCGCGACGCCGTGACGCTGCAACATATCGATCGCGCCCTTGATCAGCTGCTCTACGATAAAGCCGTTAAAGCGGGACGCTACCAGTGCGAAACGCATATTCTTGGCGGTAAAATCACCCTCAATGGTCTTGTAGTCTGTCATGTTATTTTCCCGGCTGGCAATTCAACGGCGTATTGTACTGTAATAATGTCATTCACAGGACAAATATTCAGTGATTTCGAGTCCGAAGCCGGATAAACCACGCAGTTTCTTCGGCGTACCCAGCACCCGCATCCGCTGTACCTTGAGATCCAGCAGGATCTGCGCACCCACGCCATAGGTACGCAGGTCACTGCCCATCGCAGGCCGGGGTAATTCAATACCTCGCTCCCGCACCTGAAATTCATTCATACGTCTGACCAGCATCCTGACATCATCGCGGGCACGAATCACCACAATGACCCCCGCGCCCTCAGCCACAACCCGCTGCATCGCCGCACGCAAAGGCCAGACGCCGGCCTCACTGTTACTCATCAACAGGTCAGTGAACATATCCTCGATATGAACCCGCACCAGAATTTCCTGCCGCTCTTCAATCCGGCCATAGGCCAGCGCCCAGTGCAACTGATCATTGACGATATCGTGATAGGCATAGAGTGTGAACCGGCCCCATTCGGTGGACAGCGGACACTCGCTGACCCGCTCAACCGTCTGCTCGTGTTCGATACGATACTGGATCAGATCGGCAATCGTGCCAATCTTCAGGCCGTGTTCGGTGGCAAAACGTTCCAGTTCAGGACGACGAGCCATAGTGCCGTCATCATTGAGAATTTCGACAATGACACTGGCATCGACCTGGCCGGCCAGACGGGCTAAATCACTACCGGCTTCGGTATGACCGGCACGTGTCAATACCCCGCCCGGCTGCGCCATCAGCGGGAAGACATGTCCGGGTTGCACCAGGTCCTGTGGCCGGGCATCCAACGCCACCGCAGCCTGGACAGTCTTTGCACGATCAGCGGCCGAGATACCGGTTGTCACACCGGTTGCAGCCTCGATGGAAACGGTAAAATTCGTCAGATGCTTGGCATCGGTTCCACTGACCATCAGCGGCAAATGTAATTGTTCGCAGCGTTCGCGGCTCAGCGTCAGACAGATCAGGCCGCGTCCGTAGCGCGCCATGAAATTGATGTCGTCGGCCTCGACAAAAGAGGCAGCCATCACCAGGTCGCCTTCATTTTCACGGTCTTCATCATCAACCAGGATCACCATCCTGCCCTGACGGATATCCTCGATCAGTTCTGCGGTTGTATTCAGCGGCATCGTCTATATCACCCGCAGCAGATCACGCATCATCAGCTGGATTGATGAAACCTGTGCGCTGCAACAGCGCCTGACTGATGTTTTCTCCGCCACTACCCGCAGCGAGCAGGCGTTCCAGGTAACGGGCGATGATATCCACCTCAATATTGACATGACTGCCCGGGTTATAGTGGTCAATGATCGTCTGTTGCCGGGTGTGCGGAATAATATTGACGCTGAATGTTTTGTCACTGACCGTATTGACCGTCAGGCTGACACCATCGATGCACACGGAACCCTTGGCTGCTATATAACGTTGTAACGTTGCCGGCACCGCTAAATCGAGGCGCCGGGATTCACCTTCATCACGACAGGACGTAACCGTGGCGATACCGTCGACATGGCCGCTGACCAGGTGACCACCCATTCGTGTCGTCGGCAACAGGGCCTTTTCCAGATTGACGCTGTTACCGGCTGCCAGATCTCTGATCGTTGTGCATGACAGCGTCTCAGCCGAGACATCGGTTTCAAAACCCTTGTCCAGCAGCTTCACCACCGTGAGACAAACGCCGTTGACAGTGATACTGTCGCCCGGACTGACATCACTGAAATCCAGCGAATCACTCACGACTGTCAAACGGATATCTTCAGCACGCGATGCCACTGAAGCAATTTGTCCCACTGCCTGTATGATTCCTGTAAACATGCGACCCACCTGAATCCGTTTATGTTCTGCAGCCCAAAATCCCCGGAGTCCCGGTTCATGACTCAATCTTACCGGCCACATGAGCCGTTATGCGCCAGTCATGTCCCACCGCCCGGATATCGCTGATTTCAATTTCAACACATTGTGACATATTTGACAGCCAGGGTAGATCAAAAAGGCCGCGAGCGTTATTGCCCATCAATTTGGGCGCCATATAGATGATCAATTCATCGATCATGCCGGCGCTGAGCATCGCGCCACTGAGCGTTGCCCCGGCTTCCAACATGACCTCATTCAGTTCATAATCGGCCAGCGCCTGCATCAGGGCGGTCAGATCCAGACGCTGGTCCTGATCAAGCGGTAACGGCAGTAACGACACCTGCGAAGACGGCAACGACTGTGCCGCCAGTGTCTGTGCCGCCGCCGTCGATGTCGCCAGCACAATTTTTCCCGGTGTTTGTAGTAGTCGGGCATTGTGCGGCAAGCGGGCGTGGGTATCGACGACAATCCGCAGCGGCTGGCGCAGGACCGCATCGTCGACCCATTCATTACCCGGGTCTTCATGGCGAACCGTCAGCTGCGGGTCGTCCCTGAGCACCGTACCGATGCCGGTCATGATCGCCGAACTACGCGCACGCAGGCGCTGTACATCCTGGCGGGCCACGCCTGAAGTAATCCAGTGACTTTCACCCGAGGCCATCGCGGTTCGGCCATCCAGACTCATGGCCAGTTTGCAGCGCAGCAACGGGCGACCGCGCCGCATGCGCGCCGCAAACCCGGCGTTCAGGCTCTCGGCTTCGGCCTGCCCGACACCGATATTCACCTCGATGCCAGCCTCGCGCAACAGCTTCAATCCCTGGCCTGAAACCAGCGGATTGGGATCCTGCATTGCCACCACTACGCGCCGTATACCGGCGTCAATCAGGGCTTCGGTACAGGGGCCGGTACGACCATGATGACAACAGGGTTCAAGTGTGATGTAGGCAGTGGCGCCGCGTGCCTGTCCGTTACCCGACGTCATGGCCTGCTGCAGGGCATGAATTTCCGCATGCGGACCTCCCGCCTGTCGATGCCATCCGGAACCAATGACGTCGTTATCGCGGACAATGATACAACCGACGCGGGGATTGGGGTCGGCCGAGTACAAACCAAAGCGGGCCAGTCGCAGGGCCTCGGCCATATAACGCTGGTCAGCGGCTGTCATCAGCTGGGTTTGTTACGCCGCCCTGCCAGCAGGACTACAGATTTATCCGCATCGACCGCCACCTCGTTCTGCAATCGTTCGATCTCTTCCTGAAAGGCATTGATATCCTGAAAACTGCGATATACCGAGGCAAAGCGGACATAGGCGACTTCATCCAGCTGGCGCAACTCCTCCATCACCCACTCGCCGAGCGTTCGTGATGACAATTCCCTCTCACCACAGGTATGCAGCCGCTGTTTGATACGGTTGATGGCGGAATCGATATCATCATAGGCTACCGGCCTCTTTTCCAGCGCCCGGGCAAACCCCCGTTTGAGTTTTTCCTCATCAAACGGTTCGTGTTTAGCATCATTCTTGATAATGCGCGGCAATGCCAGTTCTGCTGTTTCAAAGGTCGTGAAACGTTCGTTGCAGTTCAGACATTCACGCCGGCGGCGCACTGAGGCACCGGCACTGGCCAGTCGTGAATCAATTACCTTGGTATCTTCCGCCTCGCAAAATGGACAGCGCATAATCAGCCCCTGTTCTGATAGCTTCTGCTGTACAGACTATTCCGAATAGACCGGGAAGCGGGCACAGATATCCAGCACCTGCCCGCGAACGCGCTCGATAGTCCCGGTATTGCCTATATCGTCCAGGATATCGCACATCCATGCCGCCAGCTGTTCAACCTCGGCACTCCCGAAACCACGCGTCGTCACTGCCGGTGTGCCAATACGAATACCGCTGGTGACAAATGGTGATTGCGGATCATTGGGCACACTGTTTTTATTGACGGTGATATTGGCGGCGCCCAGCGCTGCATCAGCATCCTTACCGGTAAAATTCTTGCCGATAAAATCGACCAGGAACAGATGATTGTCGGTGCCGCCTGAAACAATCCTGTAGCCGCGTGACTGGAATACCGCCACCATGGCGCGGGCATTGTCCATTACCTGTTGCTGATATTGCCTGAATTCGGGTTGCAGGGCCTCCCTGAACGCCACGGCCTTGCCGGCAATGACGTGCATCAACGGGCCGCCCTGGGTACCGGGGAACACCATCGAGTTAAGCTTCTTCTCGATCTCGGCATTCGCTCGTGCCAGGATAAGACCGCCCCGCGGTCCGCGCAGCGTCTTGTGCGTCGTCGAGGTCGTGATATCGGCAATGTGTACCGGATTCGGATATAAACCCACGGCGATCAGGCCGGCGACATGAGCGATATCCACAAACAGGTAGGCCCCGACCTTGTCGGCGATCTCGCGCATACGCGACCAGTCGACTATACGGGAGTAGGCACTGAAGCCACCGACGACCATCTTCGGTTTATGCTCCAGCGCCAGCGCCTCCATCTCGTCATAATCAATCGCACCGGTATCACTGTTCAACCCGTATTGCACGGCATTGAATATCTTGCCGGAAAAATTGACCTTGGCGCCATGGGTCAGGTGACCGCCATGGGCCAGACTCATACCCAGAATGGTATCCCCCGGCTGTAACAGGGCCATATAGACGGCGGCATTGGCCTGTGAACCCGAATGCGGCTGTACATTGGCATAATCGGCGCCGAATAATTCCCTGGCACGGTCGATCGCCATTTGCTCAACATTGTCGACGTACTCGCAACCGCCATAATAGCGCTTGCCCGGATAACCTTCGGCATATTTATTGGTCAAGACGGAACCCTGTGCCTGCATCACGCGCGGACTGGTATAATTTTCAGATGCAATCAGCTCGATGTGTTCTTCCTGACGCCGCTCCTCGCCCTGGATGGCATCCCACAATACATCGTCAAATCCGGCAATTGTCATATCCGCTTTAAACATTCAGCACCTCGAACACAAAAATCATGAATTATTCTGATAATCCGGTAACAAAATTAAGGCAAAAACCGGTAGTATCTAGGCCAGGGATTGAAACCGGAGCGCCAAAATATCGTCACATTGAATAATTATAAATTGTTGATTTATATTAAGTTAATTATTTACCCCAGCAATACCCTCAGAGATATGCTAGAATTTGGTTGCACATCATAACATACAACTATGAATGTGCGGAGAACGCCGGCGGACACCACTCTCATGTCGCTCGTAGCTAATAGTAGCAAAAACCCTATATTATTAATGGAAAAGATTTGTGGCTGACAGCATTTCGACCGCATCAAACTCCCCGACGATAAAGCGGCTGTTGGCTATTCTAGAGCCCCTGCTGCAATCGGCCAGCGGCAAGGCTGTATTCCAGCACATTACCCTGCTGCTTGAAAACATGCAGGCAAACTCCGTCAAGACACAGAACGCCCATACCGATCTGTTCCGTGAATTGCTGGACATACTTTCGAGCTTTGCTCCGGCAAACGTTGCCCTGCAAACACATCTGCAGTTACTGCGACTGCATCTGGCCAATCCGTTAACGGCCTCGGAAATAGACCAGCTGCGCAGTATCATCCGCAACATTGCCCGCCAGTCGGGCATTCAGGCGCCGGCACCTATTCATAACCAGATCAATCAGTCTCTTGATGATCTCGCCGCTAGTTACAGTGGCGAACGATCCGAGGCCGCAGCGGCTGCACAACCCGACGAACCGCTCGAGCATACACCGATGCCCGACCCGAATCACGTCCTTGATGATAACGAACACCGTGTAGACCAGGCCTATCGCCGACACCTTGATGACAAACGGGATCGTATCCAGCATATCCAGCAAACGCTGGGAGAACAGGTCAACAGTATCATCAAGCAGAATGAGGAATTCGGCGTCCTGCTGGAAGTCGAATATGAAAATCTGCGCCACAGCGAAGAAATGAACGATTTACATGGCCTGCGCCAGGCATTGACCAGCGAAGTAGAAAAATTGTTGAAGGGGAATCACAGCCTGGCCAGCAAACTCGACAAGGCCAAGAATTATCTGAAAATCATAGAATCAGAGGGCCAGCATCTCAATGATGAGTTGACCCGGGTACATATCCTCAGCCTCACCGATGATCTGACGGGCCTGTCCAATCGCCGCGCCTTTGTACGCCGGCTCGAGGACGAGGTATCACGGGTCCAGCGTTATGGTTCACCGTTATCACTGGCATTGATCGACATGGACTACTTCAAGAGTATTAACGATAAGCTTGGTCACCCGGCCGGGGATGAGGTCTTGCGCACCTTTGCCAATAATATCCTGTCGATATTCCGTCACCATGATATGGTGGCGCGCTATGGCGGTGAAGAGTTCGCTATCCTGCTGCCTAATACCGACATCGAAGGCTCGCGCAGGGCCCTGGAAAAGGTTAGAGCACGGACAGCAACCAGCCACTTCCAGGTCCATGGAGAGAGCATGTCGATGCCCACGTTTTCTGCCGGTCTGGCGCTGTATAAGCCTGGCGAAACCCCCGGCGACCTGATCGAACGTACCGACAAGGCCCTGTTTCGTGCCAAGGACCTGGGGCGAAACCGCATCGAGATCGCTTCCAGCGACAACCCCGCCGGCGACAGGGACTCAATTCTGAATCCCAATCCCTGAATCCTTAGTCCTACGCCCATAATTTTCAGGGCCGATCATCGATCGACTGGCCTTCCTTGACAACAGGAATCAGGTCCGCCTTGCTGACACCGAGCATCAATACGGCGGCGCTGGCGACATAGATCGAGGAATATGTACCGACAAAGATACCGACAATCAGGGCGGTGGAAAAACCGTGAATGATCTCACCACCAAATATAAACAATGCTACCAACACCAGCATGGTCGTCAACGAGGTAATGATTGTCCGTGACAGCGTCTGATTGATGGAGACATTCATGACGCTGACGGTATCCATCTTGCGCAGTTTGCGAAAATTTTCCCTTATACGGTCAAACACCACGATGGTATCGTTCAGAGAATAACCGATGACGGCGAGAACAGCCGCCAGCACCGACAGATCAAACTCTATCTGCAGTACGGAAAAAAAACCGATAGTTATGATGACATCGTGTACCAGGGCCATTACCGCGCCGACGGCAAAACGCTTTTCGAAACGCAGGGCGACATAAATCAGGATACCGGCAAGGGCATAGATCATCGCCAGACCGCCATCCTCGGTCAGTTCATCACCCACCTGGGGACCGACGAATTCGACACGCCGCATCTCGACCTTATCCGGGTATGCCTGATACAGGGCATCAAGCACCTTGGAGCTGATCTGGGCGCTGCTAAGTTCGGCCCGGGGTGCCAGTCGAATCAGCAGGTCCCTGGCGGTACCAAAGGATTGCACCATGGCATCCTCGAATCCAGCCTGCTGCAACACCGTACGCACCTCGGAGGGATCAACGGCGGTCTGATATCCGATTTCCACCAATGTCCCGCCAGTAAAATCGATACCGAAATTCAGACCGCGCGTAATGATCGATGTCAACGATACCACGATCAACAAAAGTGACACTAGCTGCGCCACCCGTCGCTTGCCCATGAGATCGATGGAGGATTCCCGCTTAAATATCTTCATAGCACTGCAATTGTCCCGTGGTAAAAGTCTATTTATAAAACACCTGCATCATCAGATAGAGAGTTTTTTCAGTCGCCGGCCACCATAGACCAGATTTATGACGGCGCGGGTACCCATAATCGCGGTAAACATCGAAGTCAAAATACCGATCGACAGGGTAATGGCAAACCCCTTGATTGGCCCGGTACCAAAACCATACAGCACCACCGCCGCAATGAGGGTGGTGATATTGGCGTCAGCGATCGTCGACAGGGCTTTATCATAACCAGCGCTGATACTGGCCTGCGGTGAATTACCATTGCGCAATTCTTCGCGTATCCGTTCGAAGATCAACACATTGGCGTCAACCGCCATACCCACCGTCAGGACAATACCAGCTATACCCGGCAGGGTCAGTGTCGCTTGCAACAACGACAGCACGGCTACAATCAGAACCAGATTCAGCGTCAGGGCCATATTCGCAACCAGGCCGAATAATCGATACCATACGGCCATAAATAACAGCACCAGCACAAAACCAATGACCACGGATTCCAGTCCCATATCGATATTATCCTGACCAAGACTCGGGCCGACGGTACGCTCCTCGACGATCTCGACCGGCGCCACCAGCGCCCCTGCACGCAACAACAACGCCAGCTTTCGTGCCTCTTGAGTACTCTCCAGCCCGGTTGTCTGGAAACGCTTGCTGAACTGACTGCGAATCGTAGCAACGTTAATGACTTCCTGTGTTTCCTTGGTGGTCTTGACCTTTTTACCATTAATCATACGTGTCGTAGTCTTGCGTTCTATGAAGACAACAGCCATGGGTTTGCCGATATTATCTTTGGTGGTCGCGTTCATCTTGCGGGCGCCCTTGCTATCGAGCGAGATAAATACCGAGGGTGAGCCGTTCTGCTGATCGATTCCCGAAGAAGCATCGATAATCTGGTCACCGGTTACGATGATGCGTTTTTTCAGCAGGATCGGACTGCCATCGCGTTTGTAATACAAACGCGAACCTACCGGAACCCTGCCAGCAACGGCATCCTGCACACTATTGACGTCATCGACCATACGATACTCCAGGGTCGCCGTGGCCCCGAGGATATCCTTGGCCCGCGCCGGATCCTGAACACCGGGTAACTGGATGACGATGCGGTTATCACCCTGACGCTGGATGACTGGTTCGGCCACCCCCAGTTCATTAACGCGTTTTCGCAAGGTGATGATATTCTGCTGCACAGCGAAATTGCGGGTTTCTCGCATTTCCTTCTCACTCATCGCATAACGTAATACCCTGTCATCATCGGCAACCTTGAGTGATTGCAGAGTCGCATATTCGCGGGATATCAGGTTCTGCGCCTTGTGCAGATCTTCGTCACTGCGGAATTTGATCTCGATACCGCCGCCGGCCATGTGAACAATGGACAGATAACGGATCTTCTTGCCACGGAGCGTGGCGCGCAGATCACTGACATAACGTTCATCGGCCTGGCGAATCGCCGCGTCCATATCGACTTCAAGGAGGAAATGCACACCGCCACGCAGATCCAGACCCAGATACATTGGCTCGGCATTGATGGCAGTCAACCACCCCGGCGTCGCTGGCAATAGATTGAGTGCGGCGATAAAATCATCACCCAGGGTATCAACGATGATCGCCTGGGCCCGTAGCTGGTCATCGGTGTTGTGAAACTGGATGACCAGACCCTGCGGTGCCTGCTCCATGCCTGACACGATAATAGCCGAGGCCTTCAGCACATCCTTGATACTGTTTTTCGTCGCCTCGTCGATCGCCGATCCCCGTACTGCTGTCACCTGCACCACCGGTTTTTCACCGTACAGGTTGGGCAATGCGTAAATGGTGCCTATCAATGTAGCCACAACGATAAGCAGATATTTCCACAATGGATACTGATTCATAATATTTATCCGGCAGGCACCTGGAACAGTTTCAGGGACAATCTATAGTCTGGTATAGCGTCAGGACTTCAATGTACCCTTGGGCATCAGTGCACCAATGGCACTTCGCTGGACCTTGACTGATATGCCGTCAGCCACTTCCAGGGTGATGAAGCTCTCATCCAGCTTGGCAATCCGCCCCAGCAGTCCGCCATTGGTTACCACCTCGTCACCCTTGGCCAGGGACTCGGTCATTTTCTTGTGTTCCTTGGCGCGCTTCATCTGCGGGCGCAGTAGCAGGAAATAGAAAACAACAAAAATCAGCACTAACGGGATTAGGCTGCCAAAACCCGGTTCGGCGGCCTGGCCACCCGCGGCCATGGCGTCAGAAATAAACAGACTCATTATTTGACCTCATTGCAGACATTCAAAAAGATTCCTGATCCAGTCCCGTCAGCATCGCCTCCAGCCCTGAATACGCCGGAAAATCGACGGATACCAGGATTGACCGAATATAGCTGGCGGATATTATCACAGCCTGACGGCCATGCCCATCTTGGCCCCTC